>Ga0255336_100883_pt1 | contig 30788 bp, 30 predicted proteins | sample MeOH1_35cm_T3_17_FD_189102 | JGI IMG/M metagenome (GOLD analysis project Ga0255336, IMG submission 189102) | Sandy soil microbial communities from University of British Columbia, Vancouver, Canada - MeOH1_35cm_T3_179 | ecosystem: Engineered > Artificial ecosystem > Sand microcosm > Unclassified ...
GTCTATGACTGCCCCAACGCGAAGCTGATGGAACAGAAAAAGTTCGTCAAGTTCGGCTTGACCACCGACGCCTTCAAGTCGTACGTGAGCTTGATTTCGGCCGAGACCGAGGCCTTTGTCAAGAAGGGCAAGCCTTTTCAGGGCGCCTTGGGGACGGTCGACATTGCACCGGCCATGGCGGAACTCACCATCTACACGGCTTCTCGGTCACTGCAGGGGAAGGAAGTCCGGGAGAAATTCGACTCGACCTTCGCGGACCTGTTTCACGACCTGGACATGGGCTTCGTCCCCATCAACTTTATGTTGCCGTGGGCGCCCCTGCCGCACAACCGCCGACGCGACTATGCTCAGCGCAAGATGACGCAGACGTACATGGACATTATCAAGCAACGACGCGCGGCGGGGGGAAAACGGAACGACGACGAGGAGGACATGATCTGGAACCTGATGTCCTCTGTCTACAAGGACGGAACTCCTGTGCCCGACAAGGAGGTGGCGCACATGATGATCGCATTGCTCATGGCCGGCCAGCATTCCTCCTCGTCCACCTCGGGCTGGATCCTGCTCCGCCTTGCCACTCGGCCCGACCTCCAAGATGAACTGTTCGAGGAGCAGAAAAGGGAGTTAGGGGAGGACCTGCCGCCGTTGACGTATGAATCTTTGCAGAAGCTGACCTTGAATACCAATGTCGTCAAGGAGACTCTCCGGCTGCACGCACCGATCCACAGCATTATGCGCAAGGTCAAGTCGCCCATGGCCATTGTCGCCGAGACCCCGAAAGGGCCACAGACGTACGGCATCCCCACCGACCACACGCTCATGTCGGCTCCCGGCGTGACATCTCGACAGTCCCAATACTTCCCCGAGCCCATGCTGTGGGAGCCCCATCGGTGGGACGAAGGCCATCCACTCGCCTATGCGGGCGCAGGCCAGGAGCGCGAGGAGTTTGAGGACTACGGATACGGCATGGTCAGCAAGGGCGCCTCGTCACCGTATCTGCCGTTCGGGGCTGGTCGACATCGATGCATTGGCGAGCAATTTGCCTATGTCCAGCTTGGGACCGTGCTCGCCACCGTCGTGAGATTCGTCAAGCTCCACAACCTTGAAGGCCGCGGCTTGGTGCCCACAGACTATTCGAGCTTGTTCTCGAGGCCCATGGCGCCAGCGGTGGTCCGGTTTGAGAAGAGGGACGGCGATGCCGACCAGTCAGAGAAGAATTGATGGTGATAGATGATGCGCCGTGTACATAGTCGGCATACATTCACATATTAATTCGCGAGAACGTGGCGCCTGGTGTTTTCGACGCAGGAATATTCGGGTACAGGCTTATTGGCCACCAAGATGGTCAGAATCATATGAGGCAGACGGACGTATTCTCACGTATAATGAGGGGACAAGCAAAGCCTTGAGTGGACTGATGACCTGTTCGGTCGCTGGAACTTCAAATCGCCGAATAACGCTTGGATCCCTTTTTTTTCTGCAGACTCGGCCACTCGGTTGAGACCTAGCCGGGCGGTGAGTGGATGACTAAAACAATCTCATCTTTTTGGCCCCGAGGAACGCCATTAGAGGATTGCAATCCCAAACCCGGATACGAGTCGGCACAAGACCGGGGGATCAATCTGCGGCGTGTCGAGACAGGGGCAGATCTCCTCGACGGGAGAAGTTGACGTCTATTACCTCGGGTTTGACTCCAGCTGGCTGTCTGTCACTCTGACTGCCTGGACCAGCTCGCGATTGCGCTGCACAATGCGCCTACATGGGAGATGATACTGGTGAAGTGTGCTGGGTCAGATAGAATCGAGGCAGGAATCACATTACCAACGACGAGGGGACGACCAGGCGTGCCACGACTACTGGTCAATATGATGGCTGCAATACAGAGTGTTGCCTGATGGCGGAGGAACGCTGTGATACTGGATGCTGATCCTAACACGGAGCTGGAACCAAAAGATTCCAGCCTGCTCGCTAACCGAACCGTCTTGGGAATCGTTAATCCCGAACGCGCTCCGGAGAGATTCTTCTACCCATGTCCGCGAGTGATGCGACTACCGTGTATCGCATAGTAGTGCTTAGTTGGTTGGTTGCTGCTTGTATATACTTCTGCGTGCACCTTGCCCTGTTTTTTTTCCCTTCTACCAAGTATCCAAGGCTCTCTCTCCTTAATCCACTGTCGCCGCCGCCGATCATTGTTTTTGGTTCATCTTAATACACCCTGGATTGGCTAAGACCACCCTGACTCCACCGAATCTTGCACCCAGCGACATCTCCGTAATACAGCTGAGGCGTCCAACGTCCTTCAACGTCGGCCATACGGCCTGCGCTTCCTTTGTGCGCTTCCTCTTGGTCCGCTGGCGGAGACCCCCTTACCTTTCCCGCTCCGTCATGGGGCTTTTCAATAAGCCCGCAAAGGCTGGCTTCGACGACAACAACAATAGCAAATCCGAGGCCACGACCGTCGTCGCCAGCCAAAACGTCTCCGATAGTGATCTCGACAAACCGGCGATGGTGGCAGAAGAAACGACCGCCCTGGAGAAGGACGAGGAGTCGAGGTTGGCATTATCATCGTCCTCCCCGCCCAAGAAGATGGACATCGAGCCCGAGTTGTCATCGAGCGTGACCGACGTTGAAGTCAAAGAACAAGATGCCGCGGCGATCCCAGGACCACAAGGAGACGAGGCCACCTATCCCAGCGGACTGAAGCTGGGGCTCATCATGCTTGCACTGTGTCTGTCAGTGTTTCTGGTGGCATTGGATAACACCATCATCGCCACTGCCATACCCAAGATCACCGATCATTTCAAGTCGTTGAATGACGTGGGCTGGTACGGGTCATCATATCTCTTGACCACCTGCGCCTTGCAGTTGTTTTTTGGAAAGTGAGTGTCGACCTCGTGTCTCGCTCGACGAGACCAAACTCATGGCGTGACAGGCTCTACACTTTCTACTCGATCAAGACCGTCTACCTGACGGCCATCGTCGTGTTCGAGGTGGGCTCGGCCGTGTGCGGCGCGGCCCCGACGTCCAACGCTCTCATTGTGGGTCGTGCCGTTGCGGGCATTGGATCTGCAGGCATCTTCTCCGGTGCACTTGTCATCATCGCCTACACCGTGCCTCTTGTGAAGCGTCCCATTTACACGGGCTTCATTGGCGCCATGTATGGGATCGCGTCGATTGCAGGTCCTCTACTGGGCGGCGCGTTCACCGACGTAAGTCCTTCGCCGAACAGGCCTTGATCTCGTCCGTGCTGATCGAATGCCAGGGTCCCAGCTGGCGGTGGTGCTTCTACATCAATCTTCCTCTGGGTGCCATCGCATTGGCCGTCATTTTCTTCTTCTTCGTCTCCCCCAAGAGAAGGGTGGAAGAGAAAGTGGCGATCAAGCGACGGGTTCATCAACTGGACCTGTTCGGCACCGCCATCTTCGTTATTGATATTGTCGTCTGTCTGCTCGCTCTCCAATGGGGCGGGTCGACTTACCCATGGAGCGACTGGAGGATCATTCTCTGTCTCACCCTCTTTGGCGTGTTGACCATCGTCTTCGTCATTATACAATATTTCATGAAAGAAGACGCCACGATCCCTTTCCACATCATTCGACGACGCAGTGTTGCAGCGGCGGCCTGGTTCGCATTTAACCTGGGCTCTCACTTTTTTGTCCTGATTTATTGGGTGCCAATCTGGTTCCAGGCGATCAAAGGCGCTTCGGCCTTCAAATCAGGCATCATGTGTCTTCCGATGGTGTTGGCCTTGGTGGTCGCCAATGTCGTCACTGGATTGGGCACGACCAACCTCGGCTATTACACTCCGTTCTACTATGCTTCCGTCATCTTCTCGGCCATTGGCACGGGGCTGCTCACCACCTTCAAGGTGAACACCGGCCACTCGAAATGGATCGGATATCAGATCATCTACGGCTTCGGCGTGGGATTCGGCATACAGCAGCCCCTCATCACCGTCCAGACGGTACTTCCGCTCGAACATATTCCGACCGGCACGGCCCTGGTCATGTTCATGCAGATGTTTGGTGGCGCTCTGTTCGTCTCTGTCGCACAGAACGTGTTCAACAACCGACTCATCGCCCAGCTCCCCATCTATGCTCCCGGTGTCAACCCGGCCATCATCCTCCATGTCGGCGCCACCAGCTTGAAGGACCAGGTGCCCGCCCGGTTTCTCGCCGGCGTTCAGGAAGCGTATAACATCGCGGTGACGCAGACTTGGTACATTGCCGTTGCCATGGCTTGTCTGACTGGCATTGGGGCCATATTTGTGGAGTGGAAGTCTGTCAAAGGCATGAAGCCCGGTGTGGCTGCTGCTTGAGGAACAAAGTACAGAAGGCCATAATTTGGCGTCTCATTCTCGCTCCAGGTGGTCAGTCGACTCTGGGACTATTTCACTGGAAGTACGGCCGGCCGAGCATTCCGAGGCGTTCTGGTTTTCATTTTTTTTCGTTATCCTCACGCTGCGTTTCTGGGACATCCAGGATAATTGGGGTACTCCAAATACACTCAGATTCACATTCCATGCGGGTCCGTCGATGCAAGGCGTTGGTCAGCATATATTGAGAACAGCGGAGACAGTGATCACAACGCGGGAGGTCGGTGGGGTTAGACTTTTGGATGTCGAGGACCGGGAAAAGAATCAGTCACTCGCAATTGCAGTCACGAGTTTGACAGCGAGGGAGGATATTGCTTGTCATTATTGGCTTGCTCGAAGACAATGCTCAGCACGTCTCTGTTCGGCTCAATTCAATCCAGTCAATCGGGTTCGATTCATATAGATAATTGATTTGAAAGCGACAACGATGACACTGGAGATGATAGCTAGAGGCTGTTCAGGTAGAACAAATAAAGAATGAGTAATGCTTATAGAACGCTGTAGGAGAGCGTCAACGTGTCTGAGATCGAGGACGAGTTTCTGTGACATCCGGATGAGGGCGGCACAACCAGCGAGCCGTTCGTGCTCAATCAAAGGTTGAAAGCAGCTGGAATGCACCTCATGCCCCTGCCTAGAACATATCCAGGTCAAGGTCGTCCAACCCCTCCAGACCCATGTTATCGGTGTGCAGGCCGTACAGGTCGTCTAAACCCATGCCGCCGTCACTTTGGTCCAGGCTCCCCATGGCAGCTGCTTGGCCCAGAACTTGATCGATCTCGTCAGCCGGTTCCTGGTCGGGCTGCATGTCCAGATTGCCCTGGCCACTGACGCCGGCCTCGAGATTCGCATTCGCGGTGTCGATGTTACTGAGCTGTTGGGCAAAAGCAAACTGATCCAGGCCAAGGTCCTGGGCTGGCGCTGTGAGCACGTTCGTGTACGATTCGACCTGTCGATGCAAGTGCACCACCGCTTCAGCGTAGAGCGTTTCGTTCCGCTTGAGCAGCACACCCAACCTGCTGTACTGGAGGCGCAAAGCGTCGGAGAGCTGGTGACCGGCCATGCACACAATAGTCGACACCATATCAAGAGCAAGGAGAAATTCGTGGCTGCCCGTGAATTGTAGCAGGACGCCAATCAGGGAGCGCAAGACCGATTCCGGACCACGAGCCTTGATGGCATACCGGATGAAGGATGGAGAGTATTGCGATGCCGGGTGACCCTCCATGCCGATGTTGGTGGCGGACGTGAGCTGACTGATCAACGCTTGTTGCAAAGCACTCACGAGTCCCGCGCTGGGGGGGGAGAAATTCTCGTCCAGCGAAAAGGAAAAGTCCTCGCATTTGTTTAGCGTCTCCAACAAAGAGCTGAGCTGATTGCTTTGAGAGTTGACCGACTGCAACTGGGTTCGAAGATGCGGGGCTGACATGGCGAGGATGGTGTGGTGAATTTCTTGAGTGTCAGCGCTGCTTGGTGACTTGACGAGCACTTGTAGCACCGTCGCAGCCGTGGACGGGTCTTGCTGCAGGATATTGGCAATCCACGACAATGCAGGGACCAAGGATGGTAACAAGAAGGGCTCCAGCAGATCTGCCGTTGGTCAGTTCTGAATATTGCAAGAGGGGTGTCGTACATTCTAGACCAGCTTTGAGAGGCTCCTGACTGAGCTTGCCACGCTGGTAGGCCGTCATGCTCTGTCGCAACAACGTGGGCACTAACAGATAAAAGTCATGTGCACTGCAGGAAGTTGTGAGCTCGTCCCCAAGGGCCTCAGCGATGTAAAGGGCATTGATCCAATCCCCCAGATATTTTCTGGAATCCTCCGACAGATCGTCGAGATTGTTTTCATTTCCCTCCTGATCCAGATAACGGGCCAGAAAGCCGTCCTTTTTGCGGACACCAAGATCAGATCTTGACAAAGCCAGGCGATTCCGACAGACAAGAATGAGCAAAAAAACGCTGCCGAACTCGTCATACACCGGCTGAGATTCAGCTGTTCACTGTCCGTCAGCCATGGAAACAGACCGGGAAGGTGGAATGGATTCACCGTGAATCTCATCCCAGCGCCATTCATCGAGTAAAGAGCAAAGCGGGCTCAACCAATAAGCGGGCCGAACAAACATTGAAATCGAGTTGATGACCGCGGGCTTGCGGAGGATGCTGTTGGCAAGGTCTTTCAGGTCCTGAGTCTCCTTATTTTGGCAGTATATGTGCATGATCTGGCCGAGTGTTAGCACCAGTCGGCCGTTTGGGATCAGTCTGATCATACCTCGACAATTGCTTGGCTGAGAGGCCCCGCGCTCCCATCAGCGCGGACAAGATCTTCCACCAACTTCATTCCCCGAGAATGATGCATGTTCACTTGGGCCACCAGGTCGTCCTTGGAATACAGCCCTTTGACCGGGCTGACGGAGAATTCTTCATGACCCATCATCAACTGGGAGGCTGCCTGAGCAGAAATCAAGTGATGCAGAGTACAGATGTGTAAGAAACGAAAGCCCGTCGTCAAGAAGTGTGGATCAGAGACTTCCACGCCGGTGACCTGATGCCATGCATCGGTCACGGCCTGTTCAGACGAAAAGCTGGAAAATGAGGAGGCTGAAATCATGGCAAGGATAATCGGAAGCTTATTTTGAATAAAGATCTGGCACTGCTGGCGGTGCAACGCGGCCTTTACGCCAGACTGCCGGTTTTTGAGAACTTGGAATGAGGTGTAGAACAGGTCGAGGAACATGGATGCATGGTCATTCTGCCCGAGTCAGCCCGCTACCGATCGCCATGGAACAAGCTTACATTATGGCGTGCAGAGAGGTAGTTAAAGACCACGGCGTCATCGATGGTTGAAGCTGTACATAGCTGCGACATCATCAGTATCCTGACATTCGTCCTCTTGTACGGTCCTACCAGAGTTTCCAGGTATACCAACGTGGCCGCCTTGGACGCTATTGCTTGCGTTTCCGCAACGCTCACCTGAAATTGCAGCGCTTGTAACTCGGTTGATTGAGCCGATGTCGAGGCAGCCTGTGCCAGGGTGTCCTCGAACAAAGCAATGTGCTTCAGCAGCGTGTTCAGTCGTTCTATGAGCTGACCAGAGATGGCACCAAAGAGTGGAAGACAGAGCTCAATGGCCTGCCGGACCGACGCCCTCAGCTCGCCGGCTTCCGTGGCATCGCCGCTGTCCTTTGGGTCCGCTGCCGGTGTCAAGGCCTCAATTCCTATGTCGGTCGCGGCCAATGACGCCAGAAGAAAGCCGAGCGCTTCTACCGTGGTGGCGCTCGGTGCTGCTTCTTGACCGGAGTGGTGAGATAAATACCGTGCGACCACCGTCAACCATTTCGACGACAGCAGCAGACACAGGCGTGTTTCGGACGCCTCAGCCTTGTACTTGGGAGACACCACCGCCATCGTCAAATCGTGGAGGGTATGGATTTCAGCTCCTGGAGCCTCTGGTTCATTTTCATTCTGGGATCCTCGCGTCCTGTTCCATCTGCGGATCAGGACCACAAGAGCGTGTGAGATTTTGACCAAGCCTGCCAGCACGACGGCATCCAGGTACATTGAGATTAACGGGTCCCCTGGAGCACAAAACGACTTTCTGCATTCAAGCAGGACGTTGAAGAGCACCTTGCCATCTACGTCGCTCTCGTGTTGATGGACCACTTCATAAAACTCGTCGGCTGTGAGCCGATGAAGCAAGCACTGGCGCACCAGTGTCGTCCACTTTGTCACCGTCATTGATGAGTATGATGAGACTCATATATCTTCAAGGTCAGCAATGACGTGACTTGGTCGCGAGGCGCGAGGCGCGAGGTTAGAGGTCATGGCGCTTTTGATCATTGAACGTCTTGCCACATGGCGGAAACCATCGTGCGATATTCACAAGCTGTTGCTGTCGTTTAGATGCCCGAAACTTATTGGGGAGACGTTGCCTGCTCTGCTGGAAATGGTTGGGATGGATATGGGGCTTGGCGTGAAGGCGATTTTCCGTCCCTGCAACTTTCCAAGTCATTGATATTTCTCAGTTGACCACAAAACTATCTCCGAAGCCATCCAGAAGCTGCGGTGATGTACGAGCGGCATCTCTAAGATGGCCAGATCATCAAGGATACTCTTGCTCTGCTTCACTCGAAGACCTTGGTGGCCACCTTGAATCGGACGACACGAGAACCTTAGCTTGGCATGTCGTTGCATACACCGCGCATCACTCTGTTGCCGGAGGACGTGCAAGCACAAATCAAATCGTCCTTACAAATCACGACGATAAATGAGGTGGTTGAGGAGCTCGTCAAAAATGCGTTGGACGCTCTGGCCAGCACGGTCCGCATCGAAGTCGATTTCGCCAAAGGCTTCTGTTCCGTCCTGGACGATGGCGTAGGAATTCCCAGCATGGAGTTTCTTCAGTCAGGCCGCCTTGCTCAGTTACACTGTATTCAAACTGATCTCCACACGCGGCGGTCGCAGTCGCTGACCCGGTTATTAGGTACCTCCAAGCTCGACAGTCCCAATCCTACTTATGGTCAATACGGGCGATTCTTGTCGAATCTATGTACGGTGTCGCTTCTATCAATTACCTCACGTTATACGTCCGAAGCGTCCACCAACCGCTTGGTTCTCAACGGCGGTCAGCCGATCAGCAGACAATTGGATGTAGACGAGGATGAGGGTGGACCCGCAGGACATGGAACGAAAGTGACGGTGCACAACCTGTTTGGGAATCTGCCCGTGCAGCTCAAGCATCGCGCTTCGCGATTCTCTTCCAGGCTGGAGATCGAGAAGGAGTTCCACACGGTGAAAAGGTCATTGGCATCTCTTCTTCTGGCCTCCCCACGGTCCGTCGAATTGCACCTCAAAGTCGCCCATGGGAAGCAGAGTTACAGCCATCGCCCTGTGGCCAGCCCTGAGAACGGAGTTTTTTCTCTGCCACGGATCTGCTCGACACTTTGTCAAGCCGGGTACATTTCTCCCTCAGGGCCCATTTCATGGCGAGTGGGGTCCGTGCGAGCGGGGGATTTGTTCATTCGAGCTGCCATTTGCCTCGATCCAGCCCCTTCCAAAGGAGTCCAGTTTATGTCTGTTGGGCACTTGCCGATCCACCCCAGTGGCCATGCCCACTCTCTCTTTGAAATTGTCAACAACATGTTTGATGCGTCTGATTTTGGATCGGTGGAAAAGGACATGGCGGCTGAGGAAGGGCAGAATTCGTATGGATCAACGAAAGGAGACTCGGGAGGCGACAAACCCTCGGCCACACGCGAACTGACCCCGTCCGGCAAGGGCGTGGACCGGTGGCCCATGTTCTACATCCGTGTGGACGGCACACCGGGGACGGTCATCCAAGACCTTGAGTCTCAAAATATCGCGTCCCATGACTTTCAGCACCTGGTGCGAACAATGGAAGCCTTAATCACCCAATTTTTAGATGTTTATGGATACAAATCCGACTCCGGGCGCAAACGACGGTGGAGAAATCACAAGCATCGCCGGCCGGAGGCACGGGATGCTGGAATAGATCCCCATGTTGGCCGGGCGCATGCTGCAAGGCCACCCGGGCGATTTCAAGACTGGCGCAGGGTGAAGAACACGAGGAATGTGACTTTTGGAGATCTCAACATGGGTCTCCCTTTTGGCAAGCTTGAACTTGACCATGCTTCCACGGAATTGGACGCAGGAGATGAGCCCGATGACCACATCTCCGCTGACGAACCAGTTCTGGGTACGAACAGTGATGACGATGCCGCAGAGAGGACTGGCACTCGTCAGAAGGACGAGTCCCGAGAACGAGCTGCCGAATATGAGCGTGGACTTTCGTGGACGAACCCGCGTCCTGGAATTGTTGTCCAGCGGAAGCCCCATGCTGGATTTCCCAGGCGAGACCCTGCATCTCCAGTCAGCTTGGGCAGCCCTTCTGGTGGTCATCGTGGGGAGGATTCCCTTATGACGCCTCTCTCCAACCCAATTTCCTCACCGCCGTTGGAGGACGAGATTCCCGCGCTGGACAAGGGACAATTCGACCATCATCCAGCCTGGGGCGATCTCGGGCTGGCGAGCGACCAGAAACTGACCAAGGCCAGCCTGTCGTCTGCCTCCGTTCTTCGTCAAGTCGATGACAAGTTTATTCTGGCGATCGTGGCCGCGACAGGTCCGAACAAAGAGCAACGCGAAATTTCCACCGATGATGGGAGAGAAAAGGGTGCCATGCTCGTCCTGATCGACCAACACGCTGCCGATGAGCGAATCAGGGTCGAAGAACTTTATGATCAACTGTGCCGAGATGACGTGGTGACGCTGCCCAGACCGATTGTCTTCGAGGTGAATCGTGTCGAGGCGGCCAAGTTCCTGAAACTGCAGACCTATCTCAGAAGCTGGGACTTGGTCTATGATGTCCGATCAGACTCGAGTTCGGCGCGGGACCTCGTTCCGGGAAGGACCTCCCCGGCTCTGTATGGCGAATCACAGTCTGCTCATTCCGTCGTTGTGACTGGCCTCCCGCGCCTGATCGCCGAGCGATGCTGGCTGGAACCCAAAATCTTGATTGACCTGCTTCGCAAAGAGATATGGACGGAGCGACCGCGACGCGGCAGGGATGTCGCTTCAGACCGATCTCCGCCCGTCCAGGAAGACTCTTCCCCTTGGCTCTCGAAAATTGCCCACTGTCCGTCGGGCTTACTGGACATGCTGCATTCACGCTCCTGTCGTAGCGCCATCATGTTCAACGACTCCTTGACGGTGGAGCAATGCACCACGTTGGTCCAGCGACTGGCACGATGTGCCTTTCCCTTCCAATGTGCGCACGGAAGACCGAGCATGGTCGTCCTCATGCAGGCTGATGGAGAAGAAAGCGTGCCGGGTGCTGGGGACACTGGGACGCCAATCCACGCCCGTGGTGGGTTTGGGCACGCCTGGAACCGATGGCGCGAAGGATCCTGACACAAGTGATGACGAGCAAATCGAGGTGCCCTGCCGCTTGTCCGACCGACCACCTCGAAGACATTGGAATGGACGCGCAATGGCCATGCTGTAGGGCAGTTCTGTGGACGTTCCCCCAATGTCCTCCGCCCGTCTAGCCGTCTAGCAGCCGCGACTTGCGGTAAACAGCCGCGTGGCACGTGAGCAAGTGAAATGACCTGTTCCGCTCCCCCCTTAGCGACCGTGATCTGGACGAAGGGGTCGGGCCATCACAGACTGAGATCCAATGAGATGGTCGAGCCGGTGGCGGCATCGGGCGACGCCAGGGATAGCCTACCCGCTAGGCGCATTTTGACGGGCGGCTTGGTGGAATGTGGAGTTTTGGTGCACGGCTGCACCTCACCACTGTTCGGACGTCCACCACGCTGGCCAATCCACAGTGCCCGACGGCCTGGAATCGTCCTGCTCGATCACATGGGAGGACGCGGCCCGCTTCTAGGATGCCGGGGGCCAGCCTGCTGACACGAGGCGGGAGGCCATCATTGATCAGAAGGTCCTCGGAAGCATCGACGCCGCGCCTACTCAGACCACACTCGAGGATCAGACATGCAGCAGCACCAGGACAAGAGAACGGAAGATGACAGCGGCATGACTGGCGCCCGCCCAGCATGTCCTACTGCCGCTGCCGCCACCCCCCCCCCGCGAGCAGAATGGATGGAAAGGGAGTTGCTGTGCTGACACGCGGATGGCCTCCTCCCACAGTCCTGTCAGCCCCTTGCCCGTCTTTGGCCAGCCGTATTGTGCCCACGGCTCCAGACCCAGGTGGCCCCGCCTTGCCCCCGATGATCCAGGCCAGTCAGCGCATGGATGAACAGGGATGACCGTGGGCCTCCGTGGACGGGGTGGCGCCGGCATGGCTGCGTGCCAGCGAAACCGCAGCGGCTAGGGCACGGGAAGCGCCTGGTTTTCCCCAAACGCTCGGAGAGGACCTACCTTCTCCCTCCTCCCTCTGCCTGGCTGTCCAGCAGCTTCGAAGATTCTATCGTCGACTCCTGGCGCGCCTCTTGACATCAAACCACGTCCTGCGACGGCGGGACTATCGGCCGAATCCTCCCTCAACCTGCCACACGGACGACAACTCTTCGACGACAGCCGCCTTGCGCTTCCCGCGGCTTGCGCTTACTGACATGCATGACGAGACCTATCCCGACTCGTGTCCTTGATAGAGGGGGTGCCTCGCCCTTTGTTTCGCCCAACGTCTACCCTCACCCTTCTCGACAGTGTCAGCCGCGCGCGGTCTATCCAGCCCCGTGATTGTGCGGCCAAATCCTCTTTCGCCAGGCGCCTACGGTCTCGACCCCGCGTAGCAGAAATAAGCGCCGACCTCATTCTATCCCGCCGCGTCTCACGGCGCCGCCCACACGGTTGGCTCGATCCATTGACGGTCGCCCGCTCGGCTGGACGAGGCCTTCTCCTGGAAGTCGCGCCAGCCCGGCGAAGCGCCGACGGTCATCCTCGACTCTTATGCCGTTGCAGTCCCTCCCGCGCTCAGGAGAGTGAAGGGGTGAAGCATCATCTCTTTGACGCGGATTCACCGTCGTCCTCTGCCCTCTGCGCGAACGACGGAGGACAGGAAGCTGGTCACGGCAGGCACCGACCGGCACCATGGCAGTGTCGGCACCCATGGTCCAACACTCGTCGGATCCCGAGTCGACGTCAAGCCCGGAGGCAGGTTCTTCCCGGGGCTTTGTCGCCGTCAATCATGCATCGGGCAACGGTAATGGTCCATGGGCACCGCGGGTGACGTATGGCATGCTGACATGACCCTTCAGAGAGCGATTCCTCCAGTCGGTTATCGTCGCCTCACGAGACGACGCACCGAGGAAGCGGTCACTCCTCGCAGACTCCCAGCAGCTCTTACCGGGCCTATCAGGCACATGAACTGGCCAAGAACAAGCGAAAACGATCCGAGTCGGACGAAGCGTCTCGTTATTCGGAGCAACAGCCTGGTGACTACAGCCCGCCGAAGCGCGTCGAGCCCCAGCACATGGCGGACCGGGCCCTTCACGTTCTCGGACACGCCGATCACCACGAGGGTCCATATTACGCCAGCACAAACGGTGAGCCGAACGGTCCGTCGTGGAATTCCGAAAGACTGGTCCCGTCGCAGCACCATATGAACGGCATGCGGGCAGCGACCACACCCGAGGCGCACTTGGCCGAAGTGCTGCCACGAGAAAACAGCGGTCAGGATGCTGACCCGCGACCGTGGGACTTGACCGGGAGACCGAATGGTGAGCCGGGCCATGAGACCTACAGCGGCAGTTCCCCGGTCAATGGCAACAATGGCAAACTCCCCACCAAACGGAAGCGCAACTTCAGCAACAGGACAAAGACCGGTTGCATGACGTGTCGCCGGAGGAAAAAGAAGTGTGACGAGGCACATCCAGTCTGTAAGTTCTGCGAGTCTTGGCTGGAAGTGGCGGTGGCGATGATGTTGATGGCCGACTGACTGACTGACCTCGGCCAGGCAACAACTGTGTCCGTGGAGGCTTTCAATGTTCGGGTTATAGCGTGGCGAGGGGAATGTGGCCTTCAAAACCAGCCGCGTCGAAAGCGCCAATCCCGCTGCAGTCCAAGGACGGTCACAGTGACGTGTCTGAATCTCCCGCAACATATCAGGCCGCAAGTGGATCACCGAGTTCCAATCGGCCCTCAATGCCATACGAGGGTGGGCAGATGCGACCGATCTCTGTTGACGACCACGACGGTCCGCAACAGCAACAACAGCAACAACAACAACAGTACGCCAGTCCCCCGCCACACGACCCGCGCAACCGGCCGCCTTATCCGGGTCATCGCTGGCCGCCACAACACGGCCAGCCGTATACATCAGACCATCTCCCTCCGCTGGCTGAACTGGGCCGATCAGAAATTCCAACCTCTGCGACCTCTCGAGACATGTCTCGACCCGGTCAGCAAGGTAGTGCTCCGCCTCAGCAGCACCCAGCTCAACCCCATCCACCGCCACCACATCCACCGCCACAGCATCCACCGCAACAGCATCCACCGCAACCACATCCACCACCACCACAGCCGCCGTCGACTCACTCCAGTGCCCAGGGCCCGCCACTGGCGCCGCCGAGTCACAATGCGAGTACTCAGCCGGTCCACTGGCCACCGCCGCCACAGCCGGAATATCACACGGCGTACACGCCGCAGCCAGTGGAGCATCATAATCCGACGAATCAGATGCGTATGAGCTCGGCGAGCTTTGATTATCACAAATCGGGAGCAAAGACCTTTACGGTGGAGGAAGTCGAACGGTCGCGGATGTTGCGACAGACGCGGTACAACCACTTTGATCCGACTCTGGTGAACGAACGGCAACGGTGTGAGCGCGCGCTGCAACGATACAACTACGCTTGCCGACTGGACAGTGGCATCAGTGAGGACGAAGCGCGGAATATCCTGTGGCAGGTCCTCGATCCGTCTCGGGACAACGCCCATCCCTTTCTCGCCCCGTTGAAGGAGAGGGGCGTGCTCAGTCACGGGGTCAAAGTGGAAGCGCCGTTCCATTGCACGTATGGGTACAACCTGAAACTCATGGACAACGTGTACATTGGGAAGAACTGCACCATCGACGACGCGGGAAAGGTCGAGATTGGCGCCCGCACCTGGATAGGGCCCAACGTGACGATTCTCACGACCGACGTCAGTAAAGACATGGTCGACCGTAAGGGCACCGCAGGAGCGTGGATCGCCGCGCCCGTCTTTATTGCTTCCGAGGTGGTCATTGGTGCCAATGCCGTCATCTATCCCGGCGTGAGACTGGAGCGAGGCTCGACCGTCGACCCGTTTGCCGTGGTACGGGAGTCTCTTGGTGAAAACCAGATTCAAAGAGCCCCGGTTGGTCCACGCATCGGGATGTGATGGTGGAGCATACACGCTGTCGGCATGACAGGGATGGTGACGACGAGTGAACGAGATGGCGCCGTGCTCCAGGCCCTCTTGCAGGACGAACGGTTTCAGGAGTCGATCGTGCTAGATATTTTTATGAACCACTTCTTCGGCTGGTCAATTGTCCCTGAGCCAGATTGGGCGCCTATGTGACGGAGCCGTGAAGGGGTAATGGGATACTGGCCGGTGTCTTGGCATTGTCTTGGCGAGACATTCATTCTTCCTTGGCCAGGCCAGCCATTCACCAACTTTCAACCCTCACAATAGAGATGGGACTCTTCTGGAAAGGATCCGATGCAACCAACATGTTTATGCCACTGGATAGACATTTCCACGATCCTTGCGATCTCCCCGTCATTCCTACCAGAACCCGCCGTGAAAGGCCGAATAGCACCATCCCCGAGCCGCCAGCGGTGAAAGGGGTTATCCAGAAGGCCGTGCTCTATGGGAGCGTATGGAAATCCGTGATACCTTGGTCTGACGCGTCAAGACATGCGACCGTGCCTCCTGGAGGAAACCAAATGGTGCAGCCACGGACGACCGGAGCTGGACTCAGCCCGACCACACCGTGGCTGTACGTGCAGAGGCAGGAACATGCAAAGTCATGACGGCTCGCACGCCGCTCAGACCTCGGTGGGCCTCTCAGTGGTCGTGGAGAGTGGCGGCTGGCTGGCTGGAGGGCTGGCCGAAGGCAGGACTGCTCTATCCTCGAGGGCACGACCACGGCCGCGAACCGTGTGTTCGTCGCGGTGGCGCCATCCGAAACAAGGGCGTCGGCCAGCCTTGTGTCAAAGAGTCAAAATAATACGGTCAGCAGCGGCCGACCAGGGAGCCGGACGATCACGGCGAAAATGCTGCTCGGTCACAGCGCTGCCACGCTGCCATTGGCGGATCGTGGGCGACGCAGGCCGGGGCGTGGAAATTGAGGACAAAGGCGATTGGCTGCGTCAGCGCAATATTGACAAGACCTGGCCATGGGAGCGCAAACAAAGAAGCGGGTTCCCGTGCAAAAACTCCTCTGATGGTTACACTGGGACACGAGGGACGAATTTTCTTCCTTACCAGTTCGGGTTGTCCAATCCTCAGCGCGACTCTTTGACGGCTTCCGCCCAGGGGGTTTGCGGGTCCGCGAGCTGCCGGCCCAGCGCTGCGATAGCGGAAGTTTTTAGCTACTGAGCGCACCGCTGGAGGGTCCCGGCTCATCACGGCACGGTGGGGCGTGGCGCCTCGCACGACCGTCTGGCCGGGGAAGCAGGGCTTTGGAGGTTGCGGCACGTCTCAAGCGGCCGTTTAATGTGTATCCAGGTCTAGTATCCACCCCCCCGGTCCTCCTCTGCCCTGGCTCTCTAACCCCCCTTTGCGATCTGCATACAGGGCTCGAAACGGCTGCCTCGTGACCAGCTCATCCGGTGACATCCTTCCACGAGGACCTGATGCCCGTCCAGAGTACAAGCACGGCTGACTCGATGATGTACGGAATTCCCCACCGTGAGGCAGGGACTCTCGCCATGTCCTCAGCTGCATTGTGGTGGCCAGTGGTAAAATGGGGCCCCTTCCGGCCAACTCAATCCACCCCAATTGGAGTCGTTGGCGCGGGCGCGGGTGCGGGCAGCCACTACTAAGTCAAGTCCGTCCTCCAAGACCACAAACGATTTTAGTGCCTAGGGATTGGCCGCTTGTCATGAGAGCAACGTCTTTCTGCCATCTCAGCTGCTGTCTCTTTATTTTCATCGCTGTTCTGTCGCTCATTCTCGCTGTTTTGGCTGTTTTTGGCTCGTGCTCGCGTCTGTGCTTGCTTCTCTTGTCAGTCTGTCACTTACGTTGTCTTGCTGGCCACCGCGTTCGCTCCTCCTGCGACGCCGTTGCCTCTACGTGCTCCTTGCGCCGTTGGCCCCTCGTCTCAGGTGGCCGACCCCCTTGATCCCGTCGAACTCATATTGTGCCCAAGACCCTGACCAACCCTTCGTTTCGAGAGGCATCGCTTGACGGTCGATCCGGGACGCAAGCCGACCTGGTCCTCCTATTACTAGACTACCACCACCACTTCGAGGAGCGCGACCGAGCTTGCTGTCACATTCCGTCGAATCCGATATTCCGACCATGTTGGTGCATCACCGACCACATATACACTGAACATCCCATCCCACCCCTCTGACCGTGTTGAACTGGAGGGAGGCGGAGATGACTGGTTGCAGCCGACGACAGCATCATGCGCGAAGATCCCCACTCCAACATCTTTATCGCCCCTCTTCACATTCGCAAGCCCGGCGAACTGGCTCGCGACCACCTTGCTGAGGCTCCGATGAACCGTGGAGGGACATCCCGACCGGTCCAACATGCAGCATCGGTGATGGCAGAGGAAATGGCGTCGGCGCGGCCCCGCTTTCAGAACTACCTTCGAGCATTGTATCCTTTCCAGCCGCCGGCAGCGCACACGACCACGACAGTGACTCTGCCGCTGCGTGCGGGAGATATCGTCTTGGTCCATTCCGTCCATGTCAACGGCTGGGCCGATGGCACCTTGCTGGACACGGGAGCCCGAGGCTGGTTGCCCACGAATTATTGTGAGCCGTACGACTACGCGGCAATGCGCCCGCTCCTCCGAGCCTTGACCGAGTTCTGGGACATGGTTCGACATGGCGGTGACTCGAACCTGGGCCTCTTCCATAGCCAGGACTATATGAAACCCATGGTCGCCGGCGTCCGGTTTTTGCTCGAGAAATCCGAGTGCCTGACGCGGGATGCGACCCTGGTCAAACGACACGAAGGAATCCGCCGCAGTCGCAAATTTCTCCTCGCCGACTTGGCCCTCCTCGTCAAGGCCGCCAAACAGCTGCAGCAGAAGGTGGCCGCCTTGACGGTCCCGAACGACCTCGACATCCGGTTGGATGACATGCTGCTCAAGGCTTTTCGCATCCTCACCCGTGCCGTCACCTTTTTCGACGTCTGGAGCGAGGAGACCACCCTGCTGGGGACCTATCCGGGGGCCCGAATCACGGACTCGCCTCGCGATGATGGGCCCGGTCATCTGGGAGCGGCTCCTCTCTCGCCAGTGTCTTTGGGGCCGGACTCGACCCACAGTTACGAGGGGAACTCGATCCGAAGTACACCGGCGGGTTCCGCCGCTCCGTCGAAGCGAACAAGCTGTGCCTCCTCGGCCGTTTCTCCCGCGTCCATCACTCCATCGAGCCGGCGAATGTCGGTGATGCATCGCCTGTCCTATAACGGCGGAGCGGGCCACCCGCCGCAAAACCCCAAGCTCGCGTCCGAATTCCTTCATCGATCCTACGATGACTTCCTGACCGTGCTGGCCTCTTTTCTCGGCTCACACATGCAATCACGGTCTTCATCCGAGCTCTTGCTCACCACGCAGAGTTCCGTCAAGGCGTGCCGGCAACTGATTGCGGTGATCGAGATCGTCATTGATCGGGATGACATGCCCTCGCGGCCCCTCCTTCTGGCCAAAGAATCCATGTACGACGCCATCACCGAGTTGGTGCACGCGGCCCGTCAAGTCTTCAAGCCGGTCCAGTCGTTTGACGACGACCTCGTGTATTTACCGGAAGAGGGCCACAACCTGATCCAAGCAGCGACAGCGTGCGTCAGTGCGGCCGGCAGATGTATTGCCAGGACCAAGGCGGCCTTGGAAGATTTGGGAGATTTCGAGCTCGACGAGGACGGACCGAGAAAGAAGCGCAGCTCCGACGACTCCCACACCGTGGGCCACCTGGCTTTCCAGGACCAACCTGCGCAGGTCGTCAGTCCCGTGCAGCCGACCGCTCCCTTTGAGAATGAAAGCAGCGACAGGAAGGCCCGGCCTCACCTCGATACTACCCCGGCCATGTTGACTCCGTCTCTTTCATCCAACAGGAGCGACTCTCCATCATCGACCATGTACGGCAGTGTTCCACCAACGCCGGCCGACGACGTCATCGTCGACATTATCCATTCTTCTCCGTTGCCGACGACCTCTCCGGACAGGGAGAGCCAGTCCGAATCCCACGAGTACAGCACGTCGCTGCATTTGACTCGTCAAAAGTCGGGAGCGGCGACGGTGGTGCCAAGAATGCGGAGCGACAGCAGGTTTCGATCCCGTGACCGACTCTCTGACCCCAGTGATCTGTCGACGGCCTCGACCGGAGCGACGTCCTTCCAGGAGGGCGGCGGCGGTGGTCTCCATTCGCATCACTTCGCCCCCCCGTCCGACAAGTTGCATCCTGCGGGTTCGACGACAGCCGCCGAGGAGGAGGATGATGCCGAGTCGGAGATGTTAGAGCGCACCTTTGCCCACGAGCTGATATTCAACCGAGAAGGTCAAGTGGCCGCCGGGACACTGAATGCTCTGATTGAACGTCTGACGGCCCACGACTCCACTCCCGACGTCCTGTTTGTGACGACGATCTATCTCACGTTTCGCCTGTTTGCCAAGCCCCAGGAATTCGCTCAGGCACTGGCATTCCGGTTCCAGTATGTGGGAGACAACGCTCGGATCGCCAATCCCGTGCGTCTCCGAGTGTACAACGTGTTGAAGGGCTGGTTGGAGTCCCATTGGCGGCACGACTGCGACGACGTCGCGTTGCCATTGATTGTGGATTTTGCGAAAGATACCGTGATGCCGGTGCTCCCCATGGCCGGCCAACGACTTCTGGATTTGGCGGAGAAAGTCCGGACGACACATGCCGCGGCTATTCCCCGAGTGATCTCATCAATCGGGAAGACCAGTACCTCCTCGGCCGCTTACGTGCCTCCGGACTCTCCTTTGCCGGCGCCGGTGATATCGAAAAGTCAGCTCGCCGCGCTCAAGAATTGGAAGACGGGCGGCGGGGCGCCCATCAACATCCTCGACTTTGACCCTCTCGAGCTCGCCCGTCAGATGACGTTGAAGACGTCCGAGATTTTCTGCTCCATCTTGCCCGAGGAGTTGTTGGCCGGCGAATGGTCGAAGCAGTCCAGCTCACTGGCCGTGAACGTCCGGGCCCTGTCCACGCTGGCGACCGATCTCTCCAACCTGGTCGCCGAATCGATCCTGCAACTCGAGGAGCCCAAGAGGCGCGCGGCTCTGATCAAGCATTGGATCAAGATCGCCAACAAGTGCCTCGAACTGGACAACTACGACACGCTCATCGCCATTATCTGCCCTCTCGATTCGACCAACATCAAACGATTGAGGAGGACGTGGGATGTCGTGCCTACCAAGGCAAAAACGACCTTGGCCGAGCTCAAGAAAGTCATCGTCTATGAACACAACTACGCCGCGCTGCGGGAACGCCTCCAAGGCCGGGTTCCTCCTTGCTTGCCCTTTATTGGCATGTACTTGACCGACTTGACCATGGCCGATGCCGGCATCCCGGGCACCAGGCAATTGACCACCGAGACGGGCACGATTTCCGTCATCAACTTGTACAAACACATGCGCACGGCCACAAGCATCTCCGACCTCCAGCGCTTCCAGATCCCGTACCGACTGGTCGAGGTGCCTGAACTGCAGACGTGGATGCAAGATCAGCTGATCCGGGTCCGATCCACCAGTATCGAGAGTTTCCAGAACCACTATCGGCGGTCGTTGATCCTGGAGCCGAAGGAGGTGACCCACTCTACCACGCCCGGAGAAGGGTCGACTCCTCTCGAGGAGAAAGACCGGTTTGATTTCTTATCAAAATGGGCCCACATTCTCAAGGAGAAACCGGTCCCAGTTCCCAACTAAGGGGGGGCTGCTGACTTGTTTCTTTGGCCATGCAGCGTTTGGGAAGAAGGCGTTCTGCGGGATGGGTGGCTAACGACTTGACGGATTTCATATGTGCACAACATTTGTTGGCCTCTGCAGGCACGAGTCGATGATACCCTGTTGTCTTGAGTTGCGGTGCGTCGGTCACGTGGTGAAACGGAGCCAGAGGCATCGATTGGTTGATATTTTTTGTCTGTTTGTCTGTTTCCATGTGTGGCTATCTGATGTTGGTGGGGGACGACGCCGGCCACTGTTATCATATTGCACTCCTTGGTAAAGGATTCGCGACTTGGCCGTGTACGAGATGTACGTATATGTAGGTATGAAAAGTTGTTTTTGGTTTGCAGATGTTTTTGTTTGGCAGGGTAATGATCATCGCGGCGGGAAGAAGGTTGTAGGCAGCGCTGCCGCTTGCCCCTGACAACAATGAGAGTTATTCCTTTTTGGCGTTTGATATCTAGGTTACAATGTGTAGCTGGCGGTTGGTGGGCGCTCGCAGGTCTCCCCACTGATCATTGACGTTTGAGGGGTTGCCAGGGGGGTGCCACTTTTGCGGGGCCCCAAAAGTACAGTAACCTAATTAAGTAACCTGTCACCTTCCCCAGACCAACTGACCAGCCCTTCTCACCTTGACATGGTCCTCGTTGCGCTGACTCGTAACAGGTCCAAAGGAACGGGGTTACTCCTTGTCGGGTCGCCACGTCGCCACTTACATTCATCATCCTACTCGAGTCATGCCGGCCTGGCAGGCGAACAGTCATGCAGTTCGATGCTGACTCGACAACGCTGCTCGTCTTGTGCCGCCGCAGAGTTGAACCTAGAAGAGTTCATGCATGCACCTTGTCCTCTCAGCAAGTCCATCTTCGGGTGTGTTGATCAGTCCATGCCTCCCATTGCCCACCTCTCCTACGCCACCTCTTGTTCCGTGGTCCGCTGGTGGATTGCAGCAGCTCTCGCTTCGAAGGGGGGAAGATCCTCCCCTCATGACGACGTGTCAGAGCGAGAAAGTCGGAGAGGTCAGGACTATATCTATCTGGTGGCCGCCCACTTTAAATCTCAATTGTCCAAATATCAGCCATGGGTTCTGCCGTCATACGTACCATATCTGATGTCAACGCCCAATGGGTGTCCGAGATTCTCCATCAAGATGTCACCGGTTTCACTGCTGAGCGCATTGGAGATGGCGCCATTGGAAACGTCTATCGGATCCACCTCGAATATGGCCCCGATTCCAAACCAGGGCCAGAGTCTGTGGTCATCAAGATGGCCGCAAGTGACGAGCAAACCCGACGAGGCGGCCTCAGCATGGGCCTGTACGAAGTCGAAGTGCGTTTCTACACTGACATAGCTCCTCACCTCGGATCTGCCCTCACCGTCCCATGCTATCACACTGCCTTCGACAAGGAAAACGGATATTTCCATGTCTTGCTCCAGGACCTTCCCACCGCCGTGGTTGGTGACGACATCGTGGGCGCTTCGCTGGAACAGGCTCGCGTGGCCGTGGCAGAACTTGGACGGCTTCACGGTCTGCTTCTGCGCCGTGTGTCGATTGACCAGGTTCCCTGGGCTGTCGACCGGCGTGAAATAGACCCGGTTCTGTTGCGGGAGCTCTATGTTCGATTCGTCGACGCCTACGGACATCTGTTATCGGCCGAACATCGTGCCATAGGACAGGAATTCGTGGACAATTACGCGGCATGGCACGAGGCGCAGGGAGCATCTTCCACGGTGCGAGGATTCATACACGGCGACTATCGTCTGGAAAACATGTTGTTCTCCTCAAAAGACGGTGAATCGCATTTGACCCTCGTCGATTGGCAAACCGGTCACTGGGGACCACTGTTTTCGGACATCTCCTTCTTCCTGTCCGTGTCCCTGACGCCTGAGACTCGACGGGCACATGGCGAAGAACTCCTCCACTTATATCACACTGAGTTGCAGCGGAGTGCACCAATCCCTGTTGCCTTTGAACAATGCAGTGACGGTGTGCGCATGCAGGGCTACTTTGGCCTTTTGCAGGCCATCGTTGCGTCGATGAGCCTCGAACGAACCGACCGAGGCGACGAGCTGTTTGTGACGATGTTCACCCGCCCTTGCGAATTCATCATCGACACCAAGGCGCTGGATGTTCTGCCCAGGGTGACACCGCGCCCGCACCTCAAGCCGCTTCCGACCGATGAGAATCCACATCCGTACGGGACAGATCCGTTGCATAACGAGAGCTGGTACTTCGACGTCGTTGACCCGGAGCAAGATCTGGGATTGTGGGTTCGCCTGGGGATCACGCCCAACCAAGCCGGTTCCTGGTACCACGCCCTCCTCTGCGGTCCCAACACGCCGACCGTGGGCATCATCGACTTTGAAGCTCCGCATCCAGGCTATGATCTCGTGGTCCGGACAGACGATTACTACGCGACACATGAAGCGGTCAAACCGTTGCAAACCTACCGAATCACCGCAGCCGGCAAGGGCGAGGCATTCGACGACCCTGCAGCCATCCTGCGCGGCGAACCCGGCCGACCGGTCACGGTGAAATTGGACCTGGTATATGAAACGGACGGAGCACCGTACGCCTGGCGGCTTGCTACCCGCTACGAGATTCCTTGTTCCGTGACTGGCACGTTCTCCTGGGACGATCAAACCGTCCGGTTCACACGAGCGCGCGGCCAGCGCGACCACAGCTGGGGGGTGCGCAACTGGTGGAACGCCGACTGGATCTGGAGCGCGTTCCACCTGGACGACGGCACGCACCTGCACCACTGTGACATTCGGCCGCACAATTACCGGCATTTCGCCGTCGGCTACGTGCAGGAAAAGGTCGACGACCAACTGCGGGTCGTAGAGCTCACCGATGTGCGTGGAAAAGAAGTCATGGATCCGGACACCGGTTTAGGCGTCGAGACGACCATCACCATGGCGCCCTGCACGTTCACCATGTCCGTAAAGCCACGAGGCCACGCACCCTTGCGGTTGGACGCAAAGGACGAGGCCGAAGGCGGCAAAGTAGCAAAATTCCCGCGCTCCTGGGCGACGGTGACGACGGATGATGGACGCAAGGGTGTCGGGTGGTTGGAGTGGAATATTGTGGAGAAGTAGTGAGTTGAGTTGGCCGAGTCAAGTTGTGGTTTGGATTTTTTGTCGCAGTCGGGTCTGATATGGCACTGTACAAAGCGGGCTCGGGTCAACTCTGCAATACTCGATGACGATATAAGCTGCAGAATGCCGACATCAAAGCACACACAAACCATATGTCCAGTGAAGTCATTACCTTCTCAGAGTAGTGTACGCAGCAAGAATCATTTTCACGGACTGCAGACGCTGCCACGGCACGACGGTCTCATGCAAGGACGAAGTGACTCTGGCGATACGAGAAACCCAAGCTCAACTCTACAGCTGAACGAAGATAGACTCTCCAGGGCAGCCAGCGGTTGAATCTACCTCCAGAATCGCGGTTCCTCAGATCTGCAAGGGGTCAAGGTTAGGAGAAAATCGTAAGTTTGGTGGTGTCCGTATGAAAGTGGTCTATTGTGGCATCTGAAATCCGGAACAAAGACAGACATTGTTGCCGAGAATAGATTACAGGGAAAGGATCTTGCCTCCTTTCCTTTTCCGCGGTCAAACACCAAAATTCATCTTAATCGAAATTCTGCCCTCAACCGGTTCAGCGCCTTCAGAAGGGCTTCGTGTTGTGTCGGTGTGATGTACCTCAAGCTGAGTAAGAAGGTTATGGGCGGAAATAATTGAAAGTGTGGCGGGATGTCGATGCCTCGGTGGTCTGTGGAAGTTCCGTTACTTAGCACGGGCGTTGGAAGACTCCTCACCTGGCCCTGGTCGTTGACATCGCCAAAACCATAGCCTATGATGCCGCGGAAGTGGTCGACCGTGTCCTGGAGAATGGCGGTTTGCTGGGTCATCAACTCGGAAACATCGCGTTGCCCTGCCCTTCCAACGCAAAGGTCAGGAGGGCAAGTTTCGAGAGTGCATCGAGGAGAGACGCATGCAGGAGGATCTTGGCCACAAAACAGCGGTTCCAGTGGAAGAACCCGGGCCATGAAGTAAAGTAATACCGTGTGTAGATGTGTCCAAGGAGCCCCACGTCGAACGCTGGAGCTGGTGACGATGATGGTGATGGGCCATTTCGAGATCTACTTCCTTCAGTCCCTAATCTGGAATGTCGCACCATCCGAGCACCTTGTCTTGCAGGCGTTCCGCGGCTTTCACGTGCGAAGCGATGACCTTGAGAATATCCAGAGTTTCGGCTGCAGGAACGGCTATGAAGTTCTGGATTCTTGCCCGAAGTTTTGTAACTCGGTGAAAGAAGGATTTCAGCTTCAGCGAGGCATTCGGCGTTATCGGGGTCGTCTTTTCCAGTTGCGGTTCGAGCGTCAAGTAGTCTTTTGTTGGTTCTTGCCCTGAAAACAACTGTCTCCAATGCTGGAGGAAATCAGTAATCGTCAAAGCGCTTGCCAGGGATGTTTTACCGACCATGGCCGAGAGAAGAGTTTGATATAAATGGCGCCCTCGTTCCGTGGAAAACTGATCGTTGCCTCGGAGGCGCAGCCACATTAACGTGCCGTCGATATAGTCTGATGCATGAGCAGTGGAGAACGGCCGCCATCCAATGGACTCGGCCCGCGCATCGCGATTTCCGCAAGAAGCTGCTCTTGCATCAGCATACCATTTCAGGAATGGGGTCGTCCAAGTACTTCTCTCATGACCAACAACCAGACCGCCACCAACGTGGTGTCTTTTAGATACTCGTTTGTGTCCCTCAACGCTGCGTGCACGGTAGACACGGCTCGCGAGTATTCCCATTCTACCAGCCACGTCATGTCGACCGTCAGTGAGCGATTCGACAGATTCATCGTTCCGACGGACCTCATGGCCTGATAGATGGCGGAATTGGGGCCGGCCTGTTGGATCAGTTCTGGCAGAAACGTGTATGTGGAGTTGTTGTACAGGATGCGGGAATTCACATCAAGCTGACCGAGTGAATACCAGATGCCATATTCAGAGACATTTGGCAGGATGGTAATGGGTAACATCAGTCTATCTGGAGTGTCATGGGGAGGCAGCGATGCGGGCCTTTGAGGGTCGCCCAGCGCGCTCTCTCGCGTCCGTTGCGATCGAGAATGACGTCGCTCTTGATTAGGGATGGTGGACGTGTCGGCAGGAGAGGCAAGGGCCACGGACGACATGGATTTCGAACCTGGCGTCTTGCAGCGATGATCAAGGGTCACCGGCGTCTCCCAGCGCGGAACGGCCTTTGTGACGAAGACGGTGTTGCGAATCAGGCCATAGCCAGATTCTCGGTAACCTGGACAGGGCTTCTTGATCCTCGCGCAATTTCGACAGGTTGGGCGGCCTTCATCGCACTAGTCTTGCATGAGCCATGCCCCGAGAGATGAGGCTGAGGGTGAAGGTTACCTACTTCGACTCTCCGTTTCCGACACAGACCACAGCCCGTGCTCGGACGTCCAATGTTGCCCATGCTGAGCGGGCGATGAAACAAACAAATCAGAAGACGCCAAGTGCTGCACAAGGCTAAGGTGTGCTTGCAGTGTGTCCAGACGACACTCAGCAAGGAAGTCTGCAAGGTGGACAAGGACGACGACCATATAGCGAGTTGAAGGCCATCTCAGACATTTCGCTTCCAGCTGCCTGATCGACCAACCGAGGATAGCGAATCTCGGCGATGAATGAGGCCCAAGATTCAGCAGCAGTAACAGTAGCAGTGGCAGTGAGAATATAATTAGCGGTGACGTCGGTCTCGTTCGTATTGGCCTGGAATTGCTGAATCTCCGTGGAATTTTTGCGGGGTTGAACCGTGAGATGGCTGAAGGAGTGGCGCCCAGGTTGGTCTGCATGTCGCATGGCTTGCCTGACAGGTGCTAGATCAAAAGTCTCGGTGAGCTCAACAGCCAATTCCTGGGGCGCACAAGGAGTGGCTGAGAACATGGCTGATATATGCCTCTCGGCCACGTGCTACCTCGCGTATGACACCCCGAACGGTGCAGCCTGAAGCTGCAAAATCGCATCCATAGTCAGTGCAGCGTCATCGCTCTGCGTCGAGTTTCCCAATTTGTTGCTCACAATGCTATAATGTGTGAAACTGGATCTCCTACCACTCAGCCACTCGTTTGCGCCCTTTTCAACCCAGTCAGGTCAATCTGCAAGACATTTCGCGAATGTTGGCCCACCTGGACGACAGCGTACAAGGATTGATCTTTCGGCGGAGCCATGCTTCTCAGCGCAGACTTTGGAGGTCGATGAATGTGCCAGTGAACCTAGTTCATTGCGTCGAGATCGTCTCGCTTCGTATTCAGTCAGGCCATTCTGGATCTTCTTTCCGCCGCCAGACGGCGATGAACTTCTGCCCACCGTTTCTCGTCACCTTCTTCCCTTCCTCAGTCTCCTCACTCATGATCTTCACGCAGGGATCACGGTCCAACTCGGCCTGCTCGACGCGCTGCCACAACTCCTTGACATCGCCGGCATCCTCACCTTCGAAATGCCTGACCATCCACTGATGCAATTCCTCGACGTCGGTGATAGTGTAGACCTTGCCGCCAGGCCTCATCACATACCCGTATTCGGCATTCAATTGAGCGGACACGATGCGGGCCTTGTGCTTCCGCTGTTTGAAATGGGGATCGGGGAAGCAAAGGAAGATCTTCGACAGCTGTGAACGCTTGAAGTAGTTGGGCAGGAATTTCATCGTGTTGGTCCGGAGAGCCGAGATGTTTTGATACATACCAGGCTTCTCCGGTGAAGACGGTGGATTTTGTGATCTCAGCGCCACGATCCGGTTCGTGACATAGTCGAGCACTTGTGTCCGGAGTTCCATGCCTGGTATCAATCAGTGGACGAAGGAAGGAGAGGGCGGGAAAAGGCACACCAATCATCAGCGTCTCTGGGAAGAGGGGAGACAAGGCTATCAGCAAGCCCCCGAATCCACAACCAATATCCGCCATCTCTACATCCTTCCTCAGCTGGCGTTTCGCTTTCTCATCCGAGTGGTCCGCGACAAAAGCGGGATAATGTGGACACCAGTCCATATCGCTGGGGCTCGCCGGACTGGAAGAAATGGCACACAAATCAGCTTGCGGTCTGTCATGAGGTCGCAGTCCCGTCACCAGCCACGTACTAAGTCAAAGCATGGTCGGAAAACGGATTGGCATGTGCCCGTTGTCGGTAGAATTTCTTCTTTGGCAGCTCGATCTTGCCGCCATCTGGCCCAGTCGCGACGCTCTCTTGCGCTTTGCGGTAGTCTTCGCGTTTCTGGCGCTTGTTTGGTGGGCCGGCCATCACGTCCGGCTTCGCAATTAAACAGAAAGTAATGGTACGCTGCAGACGTGGTAACCCTACAGACACAAGGTCTTGGCGCCTCCAAACACCGACAGTTGGCAGAATTTGAGTTGGAAGTGACGGTCACGTGGTGTATGTTAAGCTGCGCTAGATGCTTGGCAATGAGGCTGCGTGTTGGACACGTCGAACACAAGGATCAGTTGCTGCCGATCATGAATAATCAATCATCTTCTACTTCTCTAGGTTTGGTAGAGTATAGGCGAATACTGTGAAGAATTGGCTGTTTGGACCATGACCAACATCACAAACTACGCCCCAGTTGGCAACCTAGCAAATAGCCAAATATTCTCCGGTAACGTCAACTTCAACACGTGAGATACTGGTCAGGTTGTACTTCGATGGTGCTGACACTGTTCAGCACTATACCCCAAGATGAATTGCAACGGTACCTTCCTAGAGCCCACGGCGCGGCCTTCAACTCTTTCGAGAGGCAACATGATCCTTTGTGCCTCCAGGATACCCGTGTTGACATATTAGAAACGATCAGGCAATGGGTTGGCACACAAGATGGCAAGAACATCTTCTGGTTAAACGGCTTGGCTGGTACGGGAAAATCCACAATCGCCCGTACGATCGCACGCGAATATTACGACCAGAACCGCCTGGGAGCGAGCTTCTTCTTCTCCAGAGGTGGTGGAGATGTTAGCCATGCCGGCAAGTTTTTCACCAGTATTGCTCTGCAGCTAGCAGACAGGTTGCCATCTTTTAAACATTATATCGGTGAAGCCATCGCCGCGAACACTCATATCGCCGACCAGACCTTACGCGATCAGTGGCGCCACCTTATCCTTCAGCCGCTGTTAAAGATTAACGACTTCCCTCACCCGTATCTGGTCATTGTGGTTGATGCCTTGGACGAATGTTATGACGCAAATAATGTCCGCACAATCTTGCAGCTCTTTGCCGAAGTTCGGTTGTTGGACAGGGTCCGGCTACGGGTGTTTATGACCAGCAGGCCTGAAATTCCTATTCGGTACGGCTTTCACCAAGTTCCAGATTCGGAACGTCAAGACTTTATCCTTCATAGCATTTCGTCGCAGGTCGTTGACCATGATATCTTTCTTTTCTTCGAGCACCATTTCAACATCCTCAGGCAGGAGCAAAGATTGGCTCCGAATTGGCCGAGCCGCCAGAGCATCGGAGCCCTGGTGCAGAAGGCTGCTGGCTTGTTCATTTGGGCTGCAACCGCCTACCGTTTCATCTGTCGCGGCAGACATGCGGATACACGACTATCCCTTCTCGAAAGAAGCTCTTCCCCGACGAACCCGGAAAAGCACCTCGACGAAATATACCTCACAGTCCTGAAGAGTTCAATCAGTGAAGACTATGAGGAGCAAGAAAGAGTAGAGTTATGCGAAGCCTTGAAAACAATCCTTGGAGCTATTATCATTCTTTATTCCCCACTTTCTCTCTTCTCGCTGGCAAGATTACTTCAGACCCCTCCACAAAAACTAGGTCGGACGCTGGACGATTTACATTCCATCCTGGAGATTCCCGAGGATCATCTTCCTATACGCCTCCATCATCCGTCCTTTCGAGACTTTTTACTTGACAAGAACAGGTGCAATGATTCTCAATTTTTGGTAGACGAGAAGAATGCTCATGAGGTATTGGCCGACGCCTGCATCCAACTGATGTCTGAAAGCCTAGAGAAAGACATCTGCCGACTAGACTCTCCTGGCGCACTTGCCAGGGAGGTTCAACAGGAGACACTTAGGCAGCGTCTTCCTCCAGAGCTTCAGTATGCATGTCTCTACTGGGCCCAACATGTTCGGAAGAGCGGGGTTCGGCTTGAAGATGATGGACAGGTGCATGCCTTTTTACAGAAGCACCTTCCTCACTGGCTTGAGGCACTCAGTCTTATGCAGAAGACTTCTGACGCCGTTCTTGCGTTAATCTCTTTGGATTCGGATCCGGTAAGTAAGATGTGACGCTATCTGTGCGGAATTCTGATTATAGAAAGGACAATAACGGTCCTCAACTACAGGAATTTATCCACGACGCAAGGCGGTTTGCGACATATAACAGATCAACAATTGAAGAGGCTCCTCTCCAAGTATATTGCTCGGCTCTTATCTTTGCACCGAGGAACAGTATAGTTCGACATTGTTTCTTAGACCAGATACCTAGTTGGATCGGTAGGCTGCCGAATGTCCCAATGTACTGGAGCCCTTTGCAGCAGACGCTCGAGGGCCACTCATCTTCGGTCAGGGCGGTCGCCTTCTCACCGGACGGCAGGCTGGTGGCCTCTGGGTCAGGCGATCGCACGGTCAGGCTGTGGGACGCCGCCACTGGAACCGTGCAGCAGACGCTCGAGGGCCACTCATCTTCGGTCAGGGCGGTCGCCTTCTCACCGGACGGCAGGCTGGTGGCCTCTGGGTCAGACGATGGCACGGTCAAGCTGTGGGACGCCGCCACTGGAACCGTGCAGCAGACGCTCGAGGGCCACTCAGATTC
>Ga0255336_100885_pt1 | contig 30756 bp, 30 predicted proteins | sample MeOH1_35cm_T3_17_FD_189102 | JGI IMG/M metagenome (GOLD analysis project Ga0255336, IMG submission 189102) | Sandy soil microbial communities from University of British Columbia, Vancouver, Canada - MeOH1_35cm_T3_179 | ecosystem: Engineered > Artificial ecosystem > Sand microcosm > Unclassified ...
CCTTTTCCATATCAACAACGTCGTCGGGTCGATCAACCAAGCCGATCACACCATCGCAATCACGTTGCCCCGCGGAACGGATGTTACGAATTTGGCTCCGATCGTCATCCCAAGCGACAAGGCGGGCGTATCCCCGGCGAACGGCGCGGCGACGGACTTCACCAACCCGGTGACCTATACCGTTACGGCGGAAGACGGCACGACACAGACGTATACCGTCACGGTGACGGTGGAACCCGCGCCCCCGAGCAGCGCCAAGGCGATTACCGCGTTCAGCATCAACGGCGCCGCCGGGACGATCGATGAAGCCAACCATACCGTCGCGGTATCCCTGCCCTTCGGCACGAGCGTAACGAGCCTGACCCCGGTGATTACGGTGAGTGCCAAAGCGGGCGTATCCCCAGCGAGCGGCGCTGCGGCAGACTTTACGAGCCCGGTGACCTACACCGTTACGGCTGAAGATGGCACGACACAGGCGTATACGGTCACCGTCACGCCGGCGCAGGCCGGCAGATCTTCCGAGCTCCCCTCCTATATCCCCCGCACGCTGACCGACAGCGCCACGGGCGTCACGGTATCGGGCGCAGGCATCCACAGGATGGCGCGGCTTACGGTCTCCCCGCTTGCGCTGCACAAAAGCGACCCGGCCTGCGATGCGATACGCAAGGCGCAGGCGGAAGGGCAGCTCATACTGGGCTTTAACATCAGCCTGACGCCCGCCGCGAACGGGCCGATCACCCTTTCTATCCCCGTGGGCAGCCAGTACAACGGCCGGGTCGTCACCATCCTCCACTGCATCAACGGCAGGCTGGAGAGCATCGACGCCGTGGTGGCCAACGGCAGGGCGACGTTCACCGTAACCGAGCTTTCCCCCTTCGCGGTGACCGCCGGCCTGCTGGTGCCGGAAACCGAGGTGACAAACCCGCCCAGGACGGGGGACGCAGCAGAGCCGTGGGGCTTCGTGCTGATCGGGCTGGCGGCGGCGGGCGCGGGCGGTCTGACGCTGAGGCGGCGCAGGGCATAAGGGTAAATATTCCCAAATAGAAGCGGGGCTACCAAAACTGTTTGAGACCAGGGTATGGAATCGTCGGGTTCCATGCCCCGGTCAGTCTGCCGAAAAGCCTTCATATTGATTTTTTTATGCAAATATGCGGAATATCTCATCCCCGGGATGATTTCAACAGAAAACCGAACAGGTAAACTATTCTTAGCGCGGCCTGCCGTTTGCTCAGGAATGCGCTTGATTGGGAGGGAGTGGCTATGATGAAAAGCAAGAGGGTTGCGGTGGTTGCCGCCCTAGCTCTGGTTCTGGCGTTGGGCCTGCTCGGCCTGCCATCCACCGCCAGCGCGTCGGGCAGCGGAGGTACCCGGTTCCTTGGGCAGATCTGCCTGTTTGCGAATACAAATTCCAAGGTGCCCGCCGGGTGGACACCCTGCGACGGCAGGGCTTTGCCCATCGGCAGCAACACTGCGCTTTTCAGCGTGATCGGAACGGTGTTCGGCGGCAATGGTTCAACCTTCAATCTGCCCGATCTGCGGAGCGCCGCCCCGTATTCCGGCACCGGGGGCAGCGGGCAATACTGCATGTGCACAGACGGCACTGCCGGGGTTTATACCACTTTTTTGATCGGTGAAGTCTGCCTCCTGCCGGACTGCGTCGCAACCTCCTACACCGGCCTTGGCCCCGAAATCTTCCTAAAATGCGACGGAAGCGCTTATGACACGGCGGACTATTCGGCACTCTATGGCGTCATCGGCGGCGCCTTTGGGTCCAACCTGCCCAACCTGGCCGACGTCTCACCGCTTTCAGGCCTGAGCTACTATATCGCCTATAACGGCAACTACCCGGGCAGTGCCATGGGGGATTCGGATTATACCGGCGCCGTCAATCTCTACGCCTTCGGCACAGCGCCAAACGGTACGCTGCTGCCCTGTGACGGCCGGTCGCTTGCCATAGCATCAAACGCGGCCATATACAACGTCATCGGGACCGCTTACGGCGGCAGCGGCTCCAATTTTTGCATCCCCGATTTCCGCGGTATGAAGCCTCTGCCCGGCCTGTTGTACATGATTGTTACCGGCGGCGTTTATCCGAGCTATCAGTGAGCCGGCAGTGTGCCATTTATGGGAAGGATTGCGATGAAATCGAATCGTCTGAACTATAGGCGTCTCGCCATGGCGGGCATCTGGGTTCTGTTTTTGGCGGCGGTGTCCGCCCCGCTGTCTTACAGCCTGGGCGCTTCCGGCCTGATCAGCGGCGCGGCGGCGACCGCCAGCTCCTTTGTGGCGCCATACGGCGCCGATAGGGCGGCGGATAACTCCACTATGGCATCGAGCAGGTGGTACTGCGGTAAAATCGGGACGAAATGGCTACAACTGGACCTGCACGGGGTCTATTCCATCAGCCAGTGGACGGTCGCCGGACTCGGCGCCGCCGGCTGGGACAGCAACTGCAATCTGAAGGACTATCAACTGCTGGGCAGCCTCGATGGCAGCACGTGGAGCCAGTTCGACAGTGTGAGCGGGAACTCCGCCAACTCGACGTCCAGAACGATCACCCCCGCTGCCGTACGCTATGTGAAGCTGCAGATCACCGCGGGCAATCAGCTCAATGATTACTGGGCGTCCGTGCTGGAATTCCAGGTCTATGGCACCGCTTTATCAACGATCACAACTTCGGCCATTTCCGGTGTGACCGCGCCTGTCACCGGGGCCACACCCGTCGCCGCCATCACGGAGACGGATCAATACACAGGCACCGTTGCCTGGAGTGGTAATCCGGCCACCTTCGCGGGACTGACCAGTTATGCCGTGACGATCACCCTGACGCCGAAGGCGGGATATACGCTGGCCGGTGTCCCGGCGAATTTCTTCTCCGTCAACGGGGCGACGTCGGTGACCAACGCCGCAGGGTCCGGCGTCGTGACAGCCAGCTTCCCGGCGACGGTTGCCGATACAACGCCGCGGAGCAGCGCCAAAGCGATCACCACGTTCAGTATCAGCGGTGTCGCCGGGACGATTGACGAAACCAATCACACTATAGTGGTCGTCCTGCCCTTAGGAACGAGCGTTACGAACCTGACGCCAGCGATTACGGTAAGCGACAGGGCGGGCGTTTCGCCCGCGGGCGGCATGGCAACGGACTTCACGGGCCCGAAGATCTATACCGTCACGGCGGAAGACGGCACGACGCAAAGCTACACCGTCACGATCCTCACGCTGACGGTTACGAAGGACAACGCCAGGGCCATCACCGCGTTCAGCGTCAACGGCGTCCCCGGGACGATCGACCAGGCTAACCATACCATAGCGGTCACCCTTCCCCCCGGGGCGAACATAACGAGCCTGACGCCGGCCGTCACGGTAAGCGATAAGGCGAGCGTATCCCCGGCGAGCGGCGTGGCGCAGGACTTCACAAACCCGGTGATCTACACCGCCACGGCGGAGGACGGCACGACAGAGACCTATACGGTCACCGTCACGCTGGCGCAGGCCGGCAGCTCCTCCCAGCCCTCCTATATCCCCCGTACGCTGACGGACAGCGCCACGGGCATCACGCTCACGGGCAACAGCATCCACCGGATGGCGCGGCTTACGGTCTTCCCCCTCGCGTTGCACCCGGATGACCCGGCGTGCGACGCCATCCGCAAGGCGCAGGCGGCCGGGCAGCTCATCATAGGCTGCAACATCAGCCTCACACCCGCGGCGAACGGCTCGGTGACGCTCTCCATTCCCGTGGGCAGCCGGTATGACGGCCGGACGGTGACCATCCTCCACTGCGCCGACGGCAGGCTGGAGAGCATCGACGCCGTGGTGCAGGGCGGTCGGGCGACGTTCACGGTGACAACGCTTTCGCCCTTCGCTGTAACGCGTAGTGTGCTCATCCCCGAAACCACAGTGACCAATCCGCCCAAGACGGGGGACGCCGCGGGGATGTGGGGCTTCGCGGTGGCCGGGCTGGCGATTATCTGCGCGGGGTTTGTTGTGATTAAGCGGCGCAAGGCATAAGGCGCCATACGACAAAAGGGGTGAGGGCTGAATGCTCCCGTCCTTTTTGCATGCACGCTGTTTTTGGAGGAATCAGTGAATACGGAGAAACCGCCCTGCGTCTTGGACCTCGCTGTCTTTACCCTTCATTGATTTTCCCCGTGGTTTCCGGCAATTACAAAAGGAAGGATACCCGCCGGCGCCGTTTCCGGAAAACCCCGCGGGTCGCTCGGGCCGCTCCTCGGCGTGACCCTACCCCCGCGCGGGGAAAGCGCTGTCATTATATCAGCGCCTTATGCCCGATTTGAAAAGGACTCCCATCATCATGCCGGCACCGAGGATCATCAACACGACGTTCATTATGCCGTCGGCGTTGTATTGGATGACCTTGCGCTCGTCACGGATGCTGCGGTAATTGACACTGCCAGGGCGACGCAGATACCGGCTGCAATGATTGCCGACAGGGCTGGCAAACAGAGCACCTTATACAACCACAACCTCCTGCCTCAGCTTCACGGACAGCGGCCTCACGACCGACAGCACCTACTATTACAAGGTGGTCGCGTATGCGACGGTAAGCGGCAGCAAAGTGTACGGCGATTTCTCAAGTCCGCAGGACGTCACGCCCACGGTCGCCAAGGTTACGGGGGTAAAGGCAGCGAAGGCAGGCTCGTCGCAGGTCAGGATATCCTGGTGAGCAGTCGCAGGAGCGGCAAAATACGAGATATGGGTATCGAACACGCAGAATGGCACCTATACCCTGCTCGGCGAGACTTCTTCGACATCCTTTGTGGACAATACCAAAACGACGCGCTATTACAAGGTGCGGGCCTACAACATCGTTCAGAATACGAAGCACTACGGCGATTATTCCAGCGTCGTACATCCGTAGAAAGTAAGCGCCGGTGATAAAGTGAAAGAATGAACGAAGGGGGAGGGCGAACAGCCCTCCCTTCTATTGTCAGCAAGCCCGAACGTATTGGGTGTTTCATTTGCCGACCTCTGGCTGGATTTTGATTTCCGTACCATTTTTGAACAGGAATGCAATCCCGCCCGAACAATCAACGGTCGCGGTTTCCACGGTGGTATTCCATAAATCCTCGTCGAAAGCCTCGGTGATGCTATCCCGCTGCCGGAGTTCATTAAGGAACCGGAGTATACTCTCGCGCTTTGCCACCCGCTCCTGCCTCTGGTCGGATATGCGCGCAAGACCGCCTTTGACCGCCTCGTAGCGCGCAAGCAGCGCGCCGTAGCGACGCAAATACTCTTCCTGGTCAAGGGCCGTGTGGGCATTTTTCTCCACGCATTCCTGTATGAGACCAACCACCGCGGCCTGTTCGCTTTGGAGTTTGGCCTGCTCCCGGTCAAGATCGGCGGTATCGGTCAGGACCTCAATAATATCCGCGTGTGCCTGCAGAATTTCGTCTTTGTTGGTAATCAGGCTGTTGAACGCATCCACAAACGCCCGCTGAAGTTCCTCCTCGTACAGATGGGGCGTGCCGCACTTCTGCTCGTTATGGAATTTTTGATTGCATTGCCAGATGGTACGGCGGTACTTTGAGGTGGAGTGCCAGACCTTGCTGCCGTAGGTGCCGCCGCACTCGCCGCAGATGATCTTGCCGGAAAAGCAGCCCAAGCTGTTGATATACCGCCCGGACTCCTTGCGCTTTTTCATTTCATTCTGCACAAGGCCGAATATCTCAGGCGATATGATGGCCGGGTGGCTGTTTTCCACATAATATTGGGGAAGTTCCCCCTCGTTGGGCTTCATTCTCTTTGTGAGGAAGTCCACCGTAAAGTTCTTTTGCAGGATGGCGTCGCCCTTGTATTTTTCGTTGGTGAGGATACTCTCCACCGTGCTGGCGAGCCACTTCGTTTTCTTGGCGGGCGTGGGGATGCCGCTTTGCGTCAGGTGCTTGGCTATGCCGTTCGGTGTTTTGCCTTCGAGGAAAAGCGAATAAATCTGACGAACAATCACTGCTTCCTTTTCCACAATCTTAGGCAGATCGTCCTCGCCTTTTTCATAACCGAGGAATTGCTTATAGGGTAAGCTGACCTTGCCATCCGCAAAACGCTTGCGCTGGCCCCATTTGACGTTTTCGGAAAGGCTGCGGCTTTCCTCCTGCGCGAGGGAGGACATGATAGTAATCAGCAATTCGCCCTTGCTATCCAGGGTGTAAATATTTTCCTTTTCAAAGTATATTTCAATGCCCTTTTCCTTGAGCTGGCGTACGGTTATGAGGGAATCCACAGTGTTTCGGGCAAAGCGGCTGACCGATTTCGTGAGGATGAGATCAATTTTTCCATCCAGCGCGTCCTGTATCATACGCTTGAAGCCACCGCGGTGCGCAGTTGAGGTGGCGGAAATGCCTTCATCCGTGTAAACCTCGACAAATTTCCATTCGTCCTTATCCTGGATGTAACGGGTATAATGATCCACCTGCGCTTCATAGCTGGTGAGCTGTTCCTCGCTATCGGTGGATACACGCGCGTAGGCAGCGACACGCTTCTTGTGAGCCGCAACCGCCGGATCTTGGGAGAAACGGCGGGCGACGGGAGGGATTACTGTTACTCTAACGGCTTGTTCCATGTAGTTTTCTCCATATACTCATGTTGACGCTGACAGGCGCGCTCTTTCGCAGCCTCGTCCCAGCTATCGCGGCGTGATTTGTCTTGCCAGGTTCGCTCCACGGTATGGCCATCGTGGAACACAAAAATGAGATGGTTGAATTCTGGAACGTAGATTTCTTTGATATGGACATGAAAGACGTTTTCATCGAAGTGGGGGAGGGCCAGCACATCCGCTGTCAGGTTATAAAGGATATCCTCAGGGATCTGCTTTGTATGACAGGCGGCTTTCCCATAGGTGACATTTGTAGAGCAATTCCAATAATGCCTGCCGTGCGTGGTCTTGCGCTTATAGTTTTTACCGCATGCGGGGCAACGGATGAGACCGGAAAAAGGATACTGCCCATTTGGCTTTTGTGGAGCGCTTATAGCTGTATTTTCCGCGATTCGCCGATGAGCGCGTTTGAACGTTTCCTCATCAATGATGCCATGGTGAGAACCTTGCACATTGTATTTGGGTAATATGCCGCGATTCCATTTCTGCTTTTTAGTAAGATGGTCTGCCACATACTTTTTTTGAAGCAGAGCATTTCCAGCATATTTCTCATTGTTGAGGATATCGTTGACTCGTTTCGGGGTCCATTTGCCGCCCCGACATGAAGCTGCGTTCTCTTCTCGCAATCTCCTTGAGATAGCCGCACAGCCATCGCCACCGATATATTCGGCATATACACGGCGGACAATTTCCGATTGCATGGGGTCAATGTCTATTTTGCCCTTTTTGATACGATAGCCGAACATTTGCCTAAGGTTTACGGTCTCACCTTCCCTAAACCTGTTTCGAATCCGCCACTTGCAGTTTTCGCTGACCGAGCGGCTTTCCTCCTGCGCAAAAGAAGCGAGGATGGTAAGCATCAGCTCGCCATCCCCGCTCAAACTGTGGATATTCTCTTTTTCGAACCAGACGTCTATGTTCAGCGCCTTGAGCTCCCGAACGGCCTCCAGCATGGTCACCGTATTTCTTGCCAGCCGAGATATGGACTTGGCAATTATCATATCGATCTTTCCCGACCGGCAATCGGATAGCAGCCGCTGGAACTCCGGACGGTCATCCTTGGTACCGGTAAGCGCTTCATCCGCGTATACACCAGCATACTCCCAGCCAGGATGCCTTTGGATATAGTCGCTGTAATAACTGATCTGCGCCGAAAGCGAGTGGAGCATCGCGTCCTTGCCGCTGGATACCCGCGCATATGCCGCCACACGTTTTCTCTTGGGCGCCGCGGGTGAAAAAGCCCCGATCATCCGTATATTCCGTGCCATACGATCCCTCCTTGCAGTACCACATGTTAGCTCGGCGCCGGGCACATAGCAAGTTGATTCAGCGGGATAATCCGCCGAAAACGGGCCGATATTTGGCTGTCAGTATGGCAGCGGGTATATCATATGAAACGGCATCTGCGGCAATGGGTACGCTGGTTTCGGCGCTCCACGCCGTGCCATCCGCCGTGGTCTGGTAGCGCACCTCCTGCCCGGTGATCGGGTTGCTCTCGCCGTCCGCGCCCCTCAACCAAGCCAGCCGGAGGGCATCCTCAAAGGCGTTGGGCGACAATGAAGGATTCTTAGGTGGCGTGGGCGCCGTGGGCAGCGCGTACGTGACGACTATGTACGGCTGGTAGGAGGTATCTTCGGCGGACGAGAACCGTTTGCTGTTGTCGCTGGAAGTCTCGGAGATTGCCCGGAGATACAGCCCGGTGTAAGCCGCGCCGCCTGCGTACCCCTTGACGTATTTGTAGGCAGGGATGATCGTGTTCGTGATCGTCCAGCTCTTCCAGACGTCGGAGGACACTCCTTCGCAGGTCAGGGCGATATACTCCGCCGCGGCTACAGTCGGCTGGGCATTCCAGGTGACGCCCGTTTCCGTCCAGCTTCCCGTAATCCGCCCTACGCTGAACGTCAGGGTGTTGGCGCCGGCGTAGGAGGAATTTCGCTGCCGCAGATACAGTTTTGCGTCCGAAATGACGGCGTTATCGGGAATAACGGAAAGGTCAAAGTACAGGAAGGAGCGATCGGTCTGGGTACCCGCGCCCGTTTTGCCGACGACCAGGTATTCCTCGTTGTAGTTGGTGGAGGGGGAGCTTTGGCGGGCGAAGCAATCCTTGCTGTTGCAGGTGATCGTAATACTGGCCATGGGTGCTCCTTATGGAATGTACTTTATGAACAGCGTGCCGTCGGGCTTACCTTCTACAGAAGGTGTGCCGGAGGCATACAGATACACGTTCACCACCCGCGCCTCCTCCGGCGCTGTGCTGCCCGTGATCTTCAGCGTCGGAAGCACCGTATGGGTATGCCCAGCGGCCGCTTTGCCGTCCATGTCCTGCTTGAGCGTCGCCACGGAATACGCGAGCACGCGCTCATCCGCGAAGCTGCCGGATACGATCCCCGTAGAATCGGCGCGCAGCTTGCAGAACGGCATCTGGTGGAGGACCCCGCCTGAATTGACGTCCTCCTGCGTAAGGGGTGGGTATCCCGCCGTATCCGAAAGCACCTTGAAGCTGCCCTGCAAGAACTCCGCCTCGCTGTTGGCCTGGTTGAGGTTGACCTCGAACAGCACCCGCATGTACTGCGTCTGCCCTGCGGGCACCGATGGTATGCCGATGCTCTCAGGGGAAGTGATATACACCAGCCTCCCGCATACAAAGAACGCCCCCGTGCCAATGTTCACGGCGGCGGCCCCGTCCTGCGCGACCTCGCAGCCGGAGATCACGCAGGAGTTGTTCGCCAGCGCAACCGCGTGGCACAGCCCGTCGTCCTGCGAGCGTACCTTCTGCTTGTCGAATGTAACTGCACGGATGGCCATATCACATCCCTCCTTTGAGCTTGTCGGTCAGTGTCAGCTTCGCGTCCCCGAAGCGGACCAGCGTCGTTCGTGCGCTGCTGCTCATATGGATGTAGCTGACGTAGGTATCGTAGATGCCGGAGCGGGTTTTCACGGTCGCCCGGTCGAACAACCGGATGCCCGAAACGTCGTATAGCAAGGAACCGGAGAAAATTTCGGCCTCGATCAGGTGGCTGAACTGGTTCTTGGCGAAGGCGTCCGCGGCGGCGGCCTCCTCGTCCTCGGGATTCTCACAATAGATGGCGTCCGCCTGCCCGGCTGATCGGATACCTGCCGAGGGGTCGGTTCCATAGGAACCGTCGGTGAAAAGATAGTAGGTCGTGGTGCCCGCAGACGTTTTTACCGTTACTTTGGAAACACACTTGGAAACGACGGTTTCGCTCAGGTGCAGCACGTCCGCCACCGTGGCGTCAATAATATGCCGCTTCGGTTCCCGTTGCCCGAGCAACACGCGCAGCATGCCGGGCGCGGGCGTAAAATCCGCGAAAATCCCATGCCGTTTGGCAACGTAACGCAGGAAGGTATCGAGGTTGTAGATGCCATTGTCGTTGTGTGGGATGACGCCGAGCGGGGTCTGCGTTACCGCCTCGGCCCACAGGTACGGTATATCCAGCACCGCGTCGCCGGAGGATATGAAATTGTCCCGAATAGCGGAGAAAATGAAGTTCTCCGTAACCGCATCCCCCGCGCCCAGCAGGATATTCCGCGAAAACAGGCTGGATATGGGAAGCGCCTGGAGCGTAACGGCAGTCGTGTTTTTGTCTGCCTCAATCCCAGAACAGATGCCCAGGTAGCTGTTTCGCAACAGCACAAAATCTCCGATCGCCGCATCTACCGGAGCCGCGAACGTAAAGCTGCTTTGTGCGGGGGAGGCGGCATCCTCGCTGATTTCGTACCGAACGGGGTTGGCTGCCGCCTTGACGGACATATCCGCTTTGGAAAGGATATAGCATTGCATATCACACCGCCTTGTAAGAGGGGTATACCGTGATGGTCGCCTTCCCTGAAATCTCGTTGTCCGCGCTCAGGCGCAGGGCAGACAGCCCGCGCGGGAGCTTGAAGAAGTTGTCGTTCTCTATGGAGATGGCGCCGATCAGGTTTTCCTCCGAACCGTCCGGGAACCGTTTTTTGAGGTACAGTTCATCGTCCTTTGTGCAATAAAGTAGCGTTTGCCCTTCCTCGATCACATTGGTAACCGCGAGTTGGGCGGTGAGCGTTCCAAGAATATATAAGGAAAGAGCGGGGTTCACGAGCGGGCCTTCGGCTTCCAAGAGCAGAGGAGCATCGAAGTGCCCATCATTGGTGATCTCGATGTCGTTGGCGGAAACGTCGCTGTAGGCGTACTCATATGCGCGTTCATACCGCAGTTCCGTGCCTCCTTGGTCGGCTACGATGCGCAGGCTATCCCGCTTATACCAAGCGCTTTTCAGGGTCAGAGTAACATCGCACTCCATGCGGCCACCCTTGATTTCGCCCTTTGTGACCTGTTCAACCTCCGCATCTGCCAGAAATTCTCCAGTGGCCGATTCGTAGCGCGGGGCATATACCAGGCGGAGCGTTCCGGCGGAGGATATGAAGTTCACCAGCGCCCGATAGCCGTCATATGCGCGGGAATCGTCGAACGCAGCAACGCCCGTAAAGGAACGCAGCGGGAACGCCTCTTCTACCACCCGCGCGGCGCTGCCCACCAGTTCGTAGCTGCGGGATATGGCCAGCCCGAGGCCGGCGGGCGAGGTCAGTAGCGCCCCCGCCTTCAGGTCCTGCAGGTTGAAGCGCTGGCGGAGCGCGTTTTCAAGATAAAATCTGCGGTGCAAAAGAACGCCCCCTGTTCGTTGTGGTTTTATCTGCCGGAAAAAGCGTTTGAATATGAAACCGCCACATACAATGCTGTAAGCAGATAAGGGCAGGTGCGTTATGAGCTGGCAAGAAAACATACGGGTGCTTTGGACGGACCATCTGGTTTGGATCAGACAATTTCTGATCAGCCTGATGTTCCGACTTCGAGATTTAAGCTATATCTCGATACGCACCCTGCAAAATGCTATTGATTTCTCAGCGCAGCTTACTCCCTTCTACGGCTTGGAGAACGCGAAGCTCTATGAAACTCTGCTTGCCGAGCGGGTTCTGCTGTTGGCCGAATTGGCGTCCACCATAAAAATGGACGGTGATACTTCTGTGCAATTATCAAAACTGCAGAAAAATGCGGATGATACCGCCGCCCTGTTTGCCGGTTTGAACCCTTATTGGGATAAGGCTGTATGGCAGCAGATGCTATATACGCAGTATCGGCTCGAAGAACAGCTCATACGGCAGATCGCGCAAGATAGGTTCTCCACGTCGGTTCCCATATATGACGCAATCTATCAAAATGCCTTGAAGATGGCGGCCTACACGGCACAATTTCCAAAGTTCGCATATCCTCTAGGCACCGCTCTTGCGTTTCCTAGTACGCCATCCCCAGCCGGCGATTGAAGGTATTGACCAGCATGTTGATCTGCCCCTGCCGGGCCCGAGACCGGGCTGGGGTCGGCAGCACTCGCCCAGGTCCTGCAGGTTGAACCGTTACCGAAGCGCATTTTCAAGGTAAAATCTGCTGTGCTAAAATTCGCCCACCTGCTCGTTGTGGGTTTATCTGCCGAAAAGGCGTTTGAATACGAAAATGTTACATACAATGCTGTAAGCAGAAAGAGGCGGTATCTCTATGAGCTGGCAGGAAAGTATACGTGTGCTCTGGACGGATCATCTGGCTTGGATTAGGCAACTCTTGACCAGCCTGATGTTCAGGTTGCGGGATTTAAGCTATGTAACGATACGCACCCTGCAGAACGCCATCGATTTCTCAGCGCAGCTTACTCCCTTCTACGGCTTGGAGAACGCGAAGTTGTATGAGACTCTACTGGCCGAGCGGGTTCTGCTGTTGGCCGAATTAGCCTCCACTTTAAGAATGGGTAGCGATGTTGCCCTCCCAATGACAAAATTGCATGCAAACGCCGACGACACCGCGGCCCTGTTTGCTGCACTGAATCCCTATTGGAATAAGGCCGTGTGGCAGCAAATGCTGTATACGCAGTATCAGCTTGAAGAGCAGCTCATACGGCAGATACTGGAGGACAAATACTCTACGTCGGTTCCCATATACGATGAAATTTATCAGAACGCCCTGAAGATGGCGTCCTATATGATTGATGGGATTACAGCGCAATTTCCACAGTATGCATACCCTGTGGGCACGGCTCTTGCGTTTCCTACAGCGCCATCCCCAACCGGCGGTTGACCGTATTGACCAGCATATTGATCTGCCCCTCGTCCAGCGTATTCGTGTACACGTTTAGGGTGATTCGGCTACCGGAGGGTGTGCTTCCTGCGGCGTTTCCGCCGTCCACGGAGATGTTGGCTTTCGCCCCACCTACGGCGGCGTTTAGCCGGTACATGGCGTCGTCCACGGCCGGGACGCTGCCCGTGATCCCTTGTGCAAGGCCGAGGCTCAGGTTCTTGCCGATATCCGCAAACACACGCGACGGCGAGTGGATGCCCAGGGTATCCTTGACGCCGCTGACCAAGCCGTTGAAAAGGCCCGTCACCTTGTTTTTCAGCCAGCTTGTCAGAGACTGGATGCCCGACCATACGCCCTGCATGAAGCTTTCGCCCAGATCGCCTGCGGCGCTCAGCAGTTTCCCCGCTGACTGGACGAGGCCCGATACCAGTGCGCCCATCAACTCTACACCCGCCCGGATGATCTGCGGCAGGTTGTCCAAGATCGCCTGCGCGATCTCCGGGATCATGCCGATCACGGTCTGAATGAGCTGCGGCAGTGCGTTCAGGATGCCGAGCACCACCGCCAGCGTGATCTGAATACCCGCCTGAATGATCTTGGGCAGGCTCCGCAGGATGGCGCTCACGATCTCGGGGATCAGGCCCAGGATGCAGTTCACCAATTGCGGCAGATTATCGAGAATGCCCTGGATCAGCGCCAGCAGCAGGTTCAAACCGGCCTCGATGATCTTGGGCAGGTTTTCGGTCAGCGTCCGTATGATCTGCCCGATCGCCTGGATGATCGCGGGAATGAGCTGCGGGATGCTGTTTGTCAGCCCCTGCACCAGCGCAAGCAATATCTGTATGCCCGCGTCCAATACGACGGGGAGGCTGTCGAGCAGGCTTGTAGCGATCTGCGCCACCATCTGAACCGCCATGTTGGCGAGCGCGGGCGCGTTGCCCGAGATAGCAGCGATCACGCTTTGGAACATCCCCAGCGCGGCGGCGAGCAGAACAGGGAGTATCTGCGGGAGCGTGGCGATCGCCGAGGCCGCGAGGCTACTGAGAATCTTGGTGCCCTGCGTCGCAAGCTGGGGCAGCGCCGCCGATATGCGGGCCGATACATCCGTAAGGAGCGAGGATACCGAATCCCCCACGGCGCTCCAATCGCCCGTCTGGATGGCACCCGCCGCAGACGCCGCCACCTCGCGCACATGATCGACCACTTCGCCGAGCGCAGGCACGACCGCCGCGCCCAACGTTTGCGCCAACACCGTGCCGGTGGCCTTCAGGCGCTGCATCCGGTCGTCGAACGCGCCCAGGGCCGTGACGCTGTGATCCCCCAGCACCGCGCCGACGCTGTTCGCTTCTTCCGCAAGGTTATTGAGCGCATCCGATCCCGCCGCGATCAGAGGGTTCAGCTCCTTGGCATTCTTGCCGAAAAGCTGCATGGCGAGGGCGTCGCGCTCGGTTTCATTGCTCACCTTGCCCAGCGCGCCGATCGCGTCGGTCCATACTTCCTTGCTGCTGCGCAACGAGCCGTCCGAATTGGATATGGAAACACCCAGCGCCTTGAATGCCTCCGCCTGCTTGCCGCTGCCGTCGCGTGCGGAATCCATGCTCTTGGTCAGCTTGAACATGGAATCCGTCATGGTCTCGAGCGGCACGTCCACAAACCGGGAGGCGTAGGATAGCTCCTGCAGCGTTTTCGTGCTGATGCCCGTTTTATTGGAGAGGGTAATCAGCTCGTCCGCCGCTTCCCCCGCGCCGGTGGTGATCTTCCAGACGCCCGCACCCGCGGCCGCGGCGGCCGCGCCCACGGCGGCGATCCCCGCAACGGCCGCTTTGCCTATCCCGCCCGCTATGGAACCCAGCATGCCGGAAAAGCCGCGCGTCTTTTCGGAGGCGGTATCCATCTCACGCCCTGCGCTTTCCGCCTCGTTCCTAAGGGCGTCGATGCGTTCGTCGGCGGTACCGGCTACCGTACCCAGGCCCTGCAGCTCGCCCTCGAACCGGTTGACCTCGCCCTCAGCCTTGGCGATCTCGCGTGTGAAGGCGCGGTACTGCTCCTCGGAAATCTTGCCTTCGGCGAACTGCTGGTTGACCTGTGCCTGTGCGATGCGCAAGGTATCCAGTTTTTCCTTGGCATTCGCTACAGCCTTTGCAAGTAGCTCTTGCTTCTGGGCGAGCAGTTCCACATTGCCGGGGTTCAATTTGAGGAGGGATTCGACCTGTTTCAGTTCCGATTGTAAGCTGCGCGCCTTCTTGTTGACGTCCTCCAGCGCTTTCCCGAGACCCGTGGTGCTGGCGCCGATCTCCACCGTAATACCCTTGATCGTGCCCGCCACAGCAATCCCTCCTTTCGGGTGCAACAAAAAGGACCGCTGAATAGCGATCCAATCGGTATCCTAATTAAAAAGCCTGCCGATCAGCGCCGGCAGGCCATGCAATGCGATAGGGCTTTGGTCCTGTTTACTCCGTAACCAAGGCATTCAACCGGGGGTGCGTACCCTCCAGATTGTTATACACCCAGACTTTATCCCCCCATATCCATAACCCACCGCTGACGGCCGGGGAAATGTCGGCGGTGGATTTTACCGGGGGGTATAGATCTGTGTAGTCCCAACCGTGCCGCGAAATGCCGATTTCGCTCAGAGGGATTTGGTACAGCAGGCTGTTCTCCCAAAGGAAATAGAGCGTATCGTTTGCGATGTTGATTTTCGCAGTGTCAACGCCGCCCTCGAGCCAATCGATCACCAGCTCCGGCGTGCCGCCTTCCAAAGGAATACGCAGCAACTGCGTATGATGCTGCCCGGAACCCACAAAATCTCTATTGCCTATGTAGTATATGTACCCATCGTAAACTGCGGCGATATATATCGCGTCCATAAAGGGAAGGACCTCGCTTTGCCCGGTTGTGAGATCCATTTTGCGGGTGACATAGCTCGCCTCGTTGGTAGCGGCGTCGCGCTCTTGCGCCGTGTACAGCAGGCAATCCTGACCGAACGTCATATAGATGATCCCCGGATAATCCTTATACGGGTACTCAATAATCTTCTGCACCGTTCCATCCAATATGGAACGGCGTTCAAGGCCGATTATGCCATCCGGCCTTTTTGTTTCTTTGTCAATATGCTCCGACGTATCGGTTTCGTAATAGCACCAGCTTCCGACAATGGTGCACTTGCAATTATATCTGATATAAAACTCATCCAGTTTTTCCAAGGCGGCATCAGGATGATTGACGTCCTTCTTGAACAGCCTGGCCTTGCGCGCTTCTAAGTATGGGTTGTCCCGATCGGTCTCGGGAGCGGCCAGGGTAACGTAGCAGATATGCGCTTTATCCACAATCCCCATTCCGACAAATTCGCCCAGGTCTCTGGCTGTGTCTATGATGTCCGCGCCGCCCTCGGCGGCGGATACCGTGCCGCCAATCATCTCGCACGTATCGACGTCCGCCTTAAAGACGTTCCCCGAGGAATTCTGGTATACATACAGCATGCTGCCGTCGCTGACCATAATGTCACCGTGAGCATCCGTGCACATGTCCGGGTTTCCCATGAGACGGTTCATATTCACGTTGTTAATACCGCCGGCGCCATCCGAAGAGGCGTTCCATCCGATATTGGAGGATTTGGCTTCTTTATCCGGCGTGCTTTGGGCAGCCGCGGCTGAGCCGCCGTCCGTCTGTCCGGGCTGCGCCGTAGCGGCGCTGGCTGCTGATGCTTTTTCCATAACAGGGTTCGTTGCCTGATTCGCGCAGGATGATTCGAGTAAGCAAAGGCACAATAGTAAAACTGCAACGCGAATTCTTCTCATTCTTTTCTCCTTATGGGTTCATGAATTTCATCCGCACCTTTAATACCATACATCCTGAAACTGGATTTCGCAATACAAAATCCGGTCTTTTATAAGCTGCATTTATTTATGGATGCAGAAAATGCGCGTCACTATATTCAAAAGATTATATCGCTAGGTTGTCAATATCCGCCTGCGTCGCTTCGCGCTCGGGGTTTTTCGTGTCCACCAGGAAATCGGCATATGAAAGCAAGTCCGAGAAGGTAAGCTCGTCCAGCTCATGGAAAGAAAGCCCGGCGACCTTCCCGAGGTACAGGGCGTCGCGCCAGTCTACGTGTTGGCTGCCGGAGCCTGCGCCCGCACGCCCAGCAAAAGAAAAAAATTCTCGTTCACCAGCTCCATCGCCACCCGCGACGCCTCCACCATGTCGTAATCGGCAAGGGCGTCGCTCCACTCCTCGAACGGCGAAAGGTTCTTATTGGCGATGTAGGCGAACGTCCAGACCAGCCGGCGGACGATCGCGGCGAACTCGAACAGGCCGGATTGCCCCAGCATTTCAAGCGCATTTGTTTCATCCAGCCCGGAAAGCCCTTCGAGGGTGCGCATATCCGCCATCTGCTTGAGATCGGCGGCGAAGTCCGGTTCCGCTTCGCCGCGCAGCCGCGCGCGGCAATAATAATATAGGAAATTGGCCGACGCCCGAAGGGGCAAGGTCTGCCCGTTAATTAAAATAGCTCTCTGCATATACCCTCCTTACGGGGCGGTCGTGGCAAATTCGTATACATCGGTGTAAAAGCCAGCGTAGGCCGCTTCATTTTCCGCTGTCTTGACCAGCACCGCCTTCACCATGCCGTCCGATAATCTGGGGGAGGCGATGAAGGACAGCGTATCGGTGGTCGGTTCGATTGTGCCTTTGACGGTATTCGCCTCCACATTGGGCCGGGCCGCCAGGCATTCGTAGAACACGAACCGGCGGGGCTGGACGTCGCCCTGCACCTCAAACAGGAGCGCGAAGGGCGTCTGCACGGCGTCCATGTTTTCGAAGACGGCGCCGTTCCCGTCCTCAGTGAAGCCGAGGCAATCCTTGAGAAAGCTCGCGGGAACGTCGGCGATCGTCATTTCGCCCTCATACCCCTGGTTCGCCTCGCGCGTGAAATAGGCGACGTCGTCGGCGTAGAATTCCGCGCGGTCGCCCTTGGGCTTGAGCGTCAGGGATACCTGCCCCGGAAAGGGCATGGGGTCGGCGTAACCGGCGTCGGTTTTCTTGGCGTAATGGGCGTTGCGCAGCCCGAATTTGACCTTGTTTGCGGCCATATCTATCCTCCGATCAGTTGGATTTCGTACAGGATTTCGAGGAGCTTCTCGCTCTCGAGCCAGGACTCGGTCTTGTCGTAGAAAATCCCGTGGGAATCAAAAACGCCCTCGAGGATATCCTCAAGGGCGGGGTCTTTGTGTTCGGTGTATAGCTCCACCTGGTAGTGATCGCGTTTGAGATACACCATGGAGTCGGCGGCGTAGTTGGAGGAGTGCGAGAATACATACACCAGATAGGGCGGGGCCTGCGCTTTCTTGAATCCACCGCGGGCGACGGGGACGCCGACCTCGGAAAGAATGCCCGCAAGATACGCGCTCATCTTCGCACTGCCTCCGCCAGCCGTTCCTCGAACCGGGGCAACACCTGGTCGCACGCGGGCTGGATATGGGGCTTACCCGAAACCCGACCGCCGCCGCGCTTGGCGTGGCCGTGCTCCAAGAGATGCGCGCGGGAATAGTGCTTCGGATTGCATACCAGCCTGGCGTACCCTTCCTTGGAGCGGGTATCGCTGCCGAGCGGGCGCGCCATCCAGCCCTTGGCGTACTTCCCGGTGCGGCGCGGCGCGCGGGACTGTATTTCTTTCACCAACATATCTGCGGTACTGTCTACGATAGGGGGAATCGCTTCCTCCACCTCTTCGGTGTACTCCTCCATGGCGGCGGCGATTTCCCCGGCAAGTTCGTTGATATTCGTCATATGGTTACCTCGCTGCAATACAGGATCAGCGTTTTATGTTGCTCCTTGGGGTCCGCGATCCACGAAACCTCAAATATCCGGTTTCCGTACAGCACCCGCATATCCGCTGCAACATCCGGCCGGTACCGAACGGTGACCTTCACGGTCGCCTCGGACGCCGTCTGCCGTGCGGCGGCGTATTCTCGGCCGGATAGTTGATCGACCGCGGCCCACACGGTGGCGACGTCCTCCCAAACCTCGGTCTGCTGGAGCAGCGCATCCGTTACAATGGTTTTCCTTTGCAGCATCACCCGGTGGCGCAGTTCGCCGATCTTTACCATGCCGCCTCCCGGTAGGCGAACAGCATCCCGCGCAGGCCTGCCATGAGGCCCAGGATGTCGAGGCTCTCCCGTTCCTCGTAGAAACGGGACACGGCGTAGATCACGGCCTGCTTCACGGTTTCGGGCGCATCCCCGGAAACAGGGCGGCGGAGGATACCGTTCACGATATCCTCCGCCGCCTGTATAAAGGAAAGAAGCAACGCATCTTCCGTATCTCCGTCCACCCGCAGCCATGCCTTGGCTTCCTCCAGCGTAACCACGGCTACGCCTTCATCTGTAGGACCTTGATGGCTTCGGGCAGGATGAGCTTGCCATCCACGCGCTGGGTGGCCCGGAAGCCCACTTGGCCAGTGGCCGCGTATAGCTCGTTGAGCCGCTGGAAAGACCGGCCCTGCCTGTCCGCAATCCAGTAATACTTGAAATCGCCGAAAGCGATTACTTTCGCGGCCGCCTCGACCGCGGGCACATACCCGGAGGTGCGCACAGGCCGGTTCAGGATGGTATCCGGCTGTCCGGCCTGGATGGACGGCTGCCAGAGGTACTGGCCGCTGTTGTCCTTGAGCTTGCGGATGGCCTTGATCGTGGCGTCGTTGGTCAGAAACACTGCGTTGCGGCGGTAGGGCTCCCGCAGCGAGTGGTACAGGTCAATAATGTCATCCAGGGAAATCGCGGCAGCCGCGGACGTGACGCCGATCTCGGCGGAATGGAACAGGCCGGTGGGTTTGCCCGTGCCGTTGGCAACGATGAACGCCTGTTCCTCGGCGCGGCCGATCCGACGCGCGAACTCCTGGGCGATGTAGGTTTCCAGGCTGAACACGGAATCGTTGAGCAGCTCCTCGCTGACCTTGATCATGGTGGAGAGCTTGTGCGCGCCGAGATTCACGACGCCGAAGGTATCGTCGCTTTCGTGCATGGGTGCTTCCTCGTCCGTCCAATCCGCCGTGCCCTTGCTGGCGACGATGGGGATCTTCTTATCCCCAAAGGAGGACGAAACCACGGTGGCCAGCTGACGGATCAGGTTTTCCTCCTCCAGCGCTTGGATCAGCGTTTTTTCGAACTCATCCGGCACGAGGTAACCGCCCTCGGAATCGGTGCCGACCTGCAGCGCGTCCAGGATCTCGGGCCGGGCGGCCTTGGAACGCATGGCGTTCCAGAAGGAACGCTTGTACTCATCCGAGGCACGGCCGGTCTTGGTATCCCCGCCGGTCTTGGCGTCGGGCTTGTTCACGATGGGTGTTGAGGTAGGCTTGGTCATTTCCAAGTCGACCACGGCCTGGCGTTCCAGGCGCTCGACCTCCTTGCCGAGCGCAACGACATCGGCTTCCATCTTGTCGTAGGTAGCGGCGTCCTCGGCGGACAAAAGCCCGCTCTCACCACGCTTGCTGTCCAGGAACGCCTTGGCCGCTTCCCATGCCTTCGCGCGCTTTTCGCGCAGTTCAAGAATTTTGCTCAAATTAAGTTCCTCCTATTTCTGCAATAAAAAAAGCCGCTTTTCCAGCGACTCGATCGGGATACCTGTAGGTTTTTCGGGGTGGGGGAGCTTCTCCAGGATGGAGTTGGTGACCGCTTGCCTGCTGAAGAGTAAGCCGTCCTCCGCGCCGGGCGGGGATTCATCCTCCTTGGAATACAGAACCGCATCCGCGAAGCCCAGTTCCACGGCCTTTTTGGCGTTTAACCAGGTCTCGGCGTCCATGAGGTGGGAGATGCGGGAGCGGGACAGCCCGGATTTCAGCTCATACGCGTTGATAATGCTTTCCTTGACCTCGTCCAGCAGGTCGATTGCCTTCTGCATTTCGTTTACATTTCCCCAGGCGACGGTCATGGGGTTATGGATCATGAGCATACTGGTGGGCGACATGTACACCTCACCGCCGGCCATGGCGATGACCGAAGCGGCGCTGGCCGCGATCCCGTCCACCTTGACGGTGACATGCCCTTTGTACTCCATGAGCATGGTGTAGATCTGGGACGCGGCGAACACGTCGCCGCCGGGGCTGTTGATCCATACGGTGACGTCGCCTTCCTCCGAAAACAGCTCGCAGCGGAACTGCTTGGGCGTCACCTCGTCGCCCAGCCATGTTTCCTCCGCAATGGCGCCGTCCAGCCGCAGCGCGCGGGAGCCGTCCTCGTTTTTCACCCAGTTCCAAAAGCGGCTATGCATCTGCCTCCTCCTTTCGAATCGCGTTCAACTTGGCATACTCGCCGAAATAATAAGAAGCGGCGTTGTTGTAAGCAATCGCCGCTTCTTCGGGTGTCTCAAAATATCCTAAGAACTTAAATCGTCGGTCCGGATGAATGTGCGCCATATACCTTCCTTTCGATTTATCAAAGCACACGCCTTTATAGCCGGTTGAGCTGTTCCGGCGTATTTGTTGGTTGTAACAATTCTTGTGCTGTGTACAGCGTCGCAGGTTACGCTTACGGCAGTCAGAAGGATCTCCGTTGATATGATCAACTACTGTACCGCTTGGTACGCCCAAAAGATACCTGTGCAGTTTTATCCTTTTTCCACTTTCAGAGACCGCAAGCACGTAACCTTGGGAATCTACGCTCCAAGAGCATATTTTAACTTTATTGATGTCTTCGGCATCAAATTTGAATGTTCGGCCGCTTGCCACTTTGCAATACGCGACATCCCCAGCTTCGGAATAAGTATTACAGTTCCCGCAGGTTTTGGTGTGATTGCTTCGCAGGAAAGAACCTCTCACAACGGTTTCCTTCCCGCAATCACACCTGCATCTCCACATGGTGTCATGCCTACGATAGGATCCGGCCTCGGCGAGCACAGATAAGTGATTGAATTTTCTGCCCGCCATCTCAATCTTGTGCATCATGCCCTCCTCTTGAGGAATAAGCCGCGCCCGCGTCTCTAAGTCTGACCATATTGCCGTTAAGAACATAGAAATTGCCGCCTTCTTCCTCTGGGATCAAATTCAGATCTTCGAGCCGACGCACATCGTTTGGAGAGAGAAAACCATTCTGAATGCCGACGGAGTAACCTTGCATCCGGCTTTGGTAATCGCCCCTGAGGAGGCCGTCTACGTTGAAACGGGCGAAGTAGATCGGCTTCTCGGAAGGAAGCAGCAGCGCCTTGGCGATCGCCTGCTCCCAGCGCACCACCCAGGGGTCCAGCGTGTACTTTACGAACTCCAACGACTGCTGTTCGATGTTGGAAAAACTGGATTTGTCGAGGTCGCCCACCATGTGCGGAGGCACCCGGAAGATGCGGGCGATCTCGTTGAGCTGGAACTTCCGGGTTTCCAGGAACTGCGCCTGCTCTGGGGGAATGCCGATCGCCTGAAACTTCATGCCCTCCTCGAGCACGGCGATCCGGTGGGCGTTGCCGCTACCCTGATACACGGCGTTCCAGCTTTCGCGCACACGCTTGGGGTCCTTCACGACGCCGGGATGTTCCAATACGCCGCCGGGATTGGCGCCGTTGGCGAAGAAGGATGCGCCGTACTCCTCGCAGGCGATCGCTATGCCGACGGCGTTCTTGGCCATGGCGATGGGCGAATACCCCACGAGGCCGTCGAACCCGAGGCCGGGGATGTGCAGCACGTCCTCTGGCCGGAGGATCACAGGGGCGCCGTCCGTCCGGTATTCGTAGTAAAGCTGACCGGAGGCGGTGCGGTCGACGGTCATTTTATTAGGAAGCAACGGGTACAGCGCCACGATCCGCCCCGCGCCGTCCCGGATGATCTGCGCGTAGGCGTTGCCCCACAGGAGCAGGTGGCTCATGAGGGTTTCCCGGAACACGAAGGAAGTCATTTCGGGATTCGGCTCGGTATGGAGCAGGTAGTACAGCGGGTGATCGGTCGCTTTCTCTTTCCCGCCGTCCGGCTTGTAGCGGTATAACTGGAGCGGCAGGCCGGCGATCGCCTCGGCCAGGATGCGCACGCAGGCGTACACCGCCGTGGTCTGCATGGCCGTGCGCTCGTTTACCGCCTTGCCCGAGGGCGTCCCGCCGAAGAAGAAGCTGTACTCGCTGCTGGGGAGGCGGTTTTGGGGCTTGTCGCGGGAACGGAACAAAAACTGAAATGGGTACAAGGGCGTAACCTCCTGAAAAAGGGTAATAAAAAAAGCACTCATGGCTGAGTGCTTCGCAAATGTTCCCGGTTTACCTGATATCCGAATACGGCTATTCTATTGAACACACTCCATAATTGCTTTCAGCAAATCAGGAAATGCCCATTGCATATTATGCCGATCAAATAAAGGAAAATTCTCGTTCGCGCCCTCTGATTCTTTCCAGCCGCATTCCCACCAAAAACAGGGTATGCCAAGATTACGGGCTTTTTTTATTATGTACGTCGCTTGGTCAATCCTTTCTTCAATAGGCATTGCCGCAGTACTGCCCCACTCCCCAAGAATAATCGGTATTCCTGTCTTATTAATATATTGTTTAATCGTTTTGAATTCTTCATCAACTTTCTTCGTGTTTAGAGAATTTGAGCTGCTCCATTCTGTAACAGGGCCCCCGTCGTCATTCTGATAGTAATAGTGGACTTCAACCATTAGTTTGTCATCATTGGGAATATTTAAGTATTGCAATTCACTTGCGTTGTTCAATGCTGGGCTCAAAGCAAGTACGCGTTTTTCATTGTTGCCGCCGCTACTTCGGACTGTATCATAAAATAATTTGTTCAGTTCATTAACACGATCACGCTGCATCTGCTCCATATCTTTTTCAGAACCTGTTGAATGTAAAACGCTATCACTCATACACGGTTCATTCATGGGTTCAAATATCAAATAATCATCGTATGACGAAAAGCGATCGGCTACCTGTTTCCAAATAGCTTTAAATCTGGCGTCAACATAACTTTTATACTCCGGCCGCATCCAGTCCTCAGCCCATTTATCTCCTACCCAAGAACGGTTGAGGTAATCGTAATGGGAATTGAGAATGCAGTACATCCCATTATCCAAAATAGCGCTTACATACTGTTCGACGGTATTCAGGAAATCGTCGTCTATTTTGTATGTTTGATCGTTCGTATAAAGCGACCATGAAACGTTAAGCCGTATGGAATCATACCCGGCTTCCTTAAAAATGCGGATCATATCGGTAGTGGGAGGAACGTCTCCCGTCTTTGTAAGATAATAATGGAGCTTGTCCAATCCGTTATGCTTGATCGCATAAGGATCAAAACCATGATTGAAATCCCAATCGATCACATCTAAGGCGCTTGCATAGTTTGTTCCGATTTTCATTTCAGAAAGAGCTTGCTTCGCTGTATTATCCCTCATGTTGACGGTATTGGTAACAGTGCAGGTATAGACAACTCCATCCGCCTTGCCTGTTATTGTTGCTATCCCGCCTTTATGTCGGCCAATGACAATGCCATTCTGATCTACACTGGCAACATAAGGATTTGAGGATGTCCACATCACATTCTGAGCGTCAGATACTACAAGTTTAATAGTTTCAGTGGGTTTGAGTGGAGCGGATTCATGATTAATCGCTGATTGCATAGTAGGAACAGGCGTAGAAGTTTTAGTCTCTCCAAGAATAGGCGAAGCGGCAATGTGAGTTGTACTCGAGGCACATGCCGCCAACGATAACAGTAAGATTATTGAGAATGCAAAGGCCACTTTTTTCATTGCGTAAACCCTACTTCCGTGCTGATTAATGCGTAAACCTGGTGGCACCAATATACGGAAGTATAGCATAATGGCTCCTCGAAATCAAAGCACTAGCAACCCTCTTTCATCATATACCGAAACCCCGCCAGCTCCTATATGCCGCAGCGCCCGATCCAGCGCCATGACAGTCGCCACCGCGCCGTCGATCTTTTCGGTGGATTTCTCTTTATCCGGTTTGATGTTACCGGCCGGGTCCGTCTTGATGTAGATGTTGTCCACCATCCAGCGCAGCACCGGATGTCCGCCGTGCGCGAGCTTTTCTTCCAGCGTCAGCTTCATAAGTTCCTTGGTTGGCGGGGACATATCCTTGAAACCCTGTCCGAAGGGGACCACCGTAAAGCCCAAACCCTCGAGGTTCTGCACCATCTGCACCGCGCCCCACCGGTCGAACGCGATCTCCCGGATGTTGTACTTCGTGCCAAGCTCTTCTATGAAGCTCTCGATAAACCCGTAATGCACCACGTTCCCCTCGGTCGTTTTCAGGAAACCGCGCTGCTGCCAGACATCGTAGGGAACATGATCGCGGCGCACGCGAAGGGATAGGTTATCCTCCGGTATCCAGAAGAACGGAAGGATCATGTATTTGTCCGCATCGTCCTCGGGCGGGAACACGAGTACAAACGCCGTGATGTCCGTCGTGGAGGAAAGATCCAGCCCGCCGTAGCAAACCCGGCCGCGCAGGGCCTCGGGGTCTACCGCAAACGCGCACTTATCCCATTTCTCCATAGGCATCCACCGGATGGATTGCTTTACCCATTGGTTCAGGCGGAGCTGCCGGAACAGGTTCTCCTCGGCGGGATTCTGGCGGGCGTTTTCACAGGCGACCTGCAGCTTCTCCATATCCACCGTGATGTCCAGCGAGGGGTTGGCCTTGCGCCATACCGCCTCGCTTGTCCAATCGTCATCGTCGGCGGCGCCGTAGATCACGGGGTAGAACGTCGGGTCGATTTTCCGGCCCTGCAGAACGTCCTGCGCCTTTTGGTGAACCTCCCAACAGATGGAGTTCCGGTCGGTGCCGGCTGTGGTAATGAGAAAGAACAGCGGCTGCTTGCGCGCATCGCCGGAACCGTGGAGCATGACGTCGTACAGGTTCCGATTGGGCTGGGCATGCAATTCGTCGAACACCACACCGTGGACGTTCAGGCCGTGCTTGGTGTACGCCTCGGCGCTCAGCACCTGGTAGAAGCTCCCCAGCGGCTTGTACACCAAGCGCTTCTGGGAAAGCAGCGGCTTGATCCGGCTCTTGAGCGCCGGGCACTGCTCCACCATATCCACCGCCACGTCGAACACGATGGAGGCCTGCTGGCGGTCCGACGCGCAGCCGTACACCTCGCCGCCGTGTTCGTAATCCCCGCAGGTAAGCAGCAGGGCGACGGCGGCGGCAAGTTCCGATTTGCCCTGCTTCTTGGGGATTTCCACATATGCGGTATTGAACTGCCGGTAGCCGTTGGGCTTGAGGATGCCGAACACATCCCGGACGATCTGTTCCTGCCAATCGATCAGCTCGAACGGCTGGCCGTGCCATTCGCCCTTGGTGTGCTTGAGGTAGTTAATAAAGGAAACCGCGACGTCCGCCGATTGCCGGTTATACCGGGAACCGTCCGCGAGGAAGGAGGTAGGCGTGTATTTCTTGAGCGTCCGCAAACAACAGCCTCCTTCCGGGCACGAAAAAAGGAGCCTCCGAAGAAGCTCCTTTTATAGGTATCTCAGGTTATTCCACGCGCATCCTGCGCAGGGGCTTCGCGGAGTACCGCGCCGCGCGCAGCAGCGTATCCGGCCGGAGGCCGGCGTCGCGGTACCCGTCCAGAATGACGTTGTAGTAGTACAGCCCCGGCCCGCCCATGGGCCTGCCGTCGTTCATGATGTAAACCATGGCGGAAACCGGCCTCCCTTTGAAATCAATCGTCAGCGTTTCTTTCCGGTACAGGTGGGGCCAGCCTTCGTAGCGGTCCAGCGCCGCCTCGTCCTGCGGGGTAATCTCCCACAGCAGCGCGGGCACGCGCCCGTGCTCGTAGGGTTCGATCGTGGCCACCGCGTTGCCGTTACCGCCCCGGAACAGGAGCCGGTAGCCCGGTAGTTCCATGCTGCCCAACACCCGCGCTGTGGGGCACCTGTGCGCCATCTGCGCGAGGTTCATATTGCTGCCGTAAGCAAGGTATATCTTGTTCATGCCGTTCTCCTATCTACGCCGCCGTGCGAAACCGCCAGGCGGCGTTGCCGTCCAGATGCTTGCAGAGGTGCTCGCGGCAGTTTTTGAACTCGTCGCCGATCAGACCGATGCGGTTGAGGTAGGTGCGCATGGCGAATTTCTCGTTTTCCACCTGCGGCTTCTTGCTGCTGGCGCTCCGCTGCGTGAGCGCCTGGTTGTTTAGGGCGAGGGCCAGGGCGATGTAGCTGCGTACTTTTCCGGCGTGCAGCTCGCTGTTGAAGCCCCGCAGCTCCACCGTGTGGTTACCCGTGAAAAAGCTGTGCAGGTTCAGGAAGTGGTACCGGCTGCTGTGGTAGTGCCGCGACCGGCTTTCGCCGTACCCCGCGTACCAAATGTTCTCAATCTGGGCGAAGGTCGCGGGTCTGGCGGCGTTCATCCGTTGGACCAGGGAGGCGTCCATCTTTTTGCAGAAGCGTACCCGCTCCTCTTCAATCTGGAGGGCTTTGTAAAAAAGGTCGTTTTTGCTGGCGATGATGTTGATAAAATTGCGGATGCTCCTGGGCGTATGGTCGGCGCCGTCGAGGTGGATGTGGATGCCGCAGGAGGAGTTGGTGAATCCGCCCGCCTTGCGCAGCCTGCGAATCAGCTCCTGCAGGGTTTCGATGTCGGCGTCGTAGGTCAGGATGGGGCTGACCAGTTCCACCCGGCGGTCGGTGTCGGCGCAGGTGGTTTGCTTGCCTTCTTTGCGCTGCGGGTAAATGCTGGCGTCGCTCATGATCTTCCAGACCCTGCCGTCGGCCGCCGTGACCTTGCGGGCGTCGTAGGAATCGTAGGTGGCCTCGACCGTGCCGCCAAGATAGTCGGCGGCAACCCTGGCCGCTTCCGCGCGGGTAATCCCCGTGAACTCCACCTCAATGCCGAATCTGCTTGTAAACACTGTGGTTTCCTCCTGAGCGTGTATGTTTTTTGCCCTTTGGGCATGTACATATATCACTCCGGGGGACTCATATAGCAAGCAATATCAAAGGGAAAAGCCGACTCAAAATATGGGTGTGTCTCTGCGGTTTCAGAGCCTTCGCACAGCGTCCTCGCCATACACGGCGCCGAGGGAAGAGCCGCAATCCCAGGAGCAAAATATCGTCCCGGTATCATCCACAAAGTCCACGGCGCCTTGGTCGCCGGGGCACAACTTTGAATAAGGGTCGATCATGTGCACCAGCTCCACGCGTGTGCCCGCGGGATACTCTTTGCGAAGCCGCGCCACGGTTTCCTTCGAAGCGAACCTATTCATCTGCCGGTGCCTCCGCCGCTTTCCTCGGGGCGCCGTTCTTGAAAGCCGTGTTGCCCGTCAGGCTTTTCAGCAGGACTTTTCGCGCGGCCTTGTAATCGTCGCCTACGAAGCCCAAACGGATGAGGAAAATGCGGAAGGCAAATTTCTCGTTCTCCACGGGCTTCTCTTTGGCGGTTACGCGGTGCTGTTCCTTGGCGGCCGCGCACAGGGCGCCGATGAACTGGGTGTAGGCAGAAACCTCCTCGGGCGAGGCGTCGAATCGGAACCATGGAAACCTGAGCGTCGTTTCCGTCCGCTCCACGGGCAGAGCGTCGGCGCCGATGGCCTTTTTGATGAGCGCCGCCTTGCTGGCGATGAGCCGGTCAAGGTTCGTAAGCGCGGCGTCGTTGAAGCCGTCCAGCGGCAGCTCGATTGTCAGGCTATCGGGAATGATATTTTCCATATGCTCTCCCGCATCGAAAGGCATTCCGACCGCCGGGTCATCCGACGTAAAACCCGCCGCGCGTAATCCCTCCAAAAGTCTCCCTGCGGTCGCCTCGTCGGTGCACGCATCTAAGGAAAGGGTTCCGTCCTTGCTGATGGTAACGTTCGCCACCGCATACGCAAAGCTCGGCGCGCCCTTATAAACCGGCGCCCATCCGAGGATTCCGCCCACCGTTTCTGCGAGTTCCTTGCGCCTAGCGCCTGTTACGTTGCATCTGATTTCCATGTTGAAAGCCTCCTTAGCCTCTTTGGTGATTACATAGATCACTCTGAAGCTGTGGAATAGCAAGCAGACTGTCCGAAAACTCTGAAGAAAAACGCAGATAACTGCGAAGAACGTTTTGCTAAATTCTGAATAGCCGAGAATATGGACTTGAAGGGGAAAGGGCAACAAAAAACGTCCTCTATCAGGCGTTGATGATTGCCATCAATTGTGAGGTCCCCAGTAGATTTACTGCTCGCTTGAAATCGTACCCAAGGAATGCAAGCGCCATTTCTGCTGAGGCCTTCAGTTTTCCTTTCATTAACAAGAATCGACTGTCATTCCACCATTTGACGGTACCATAGGGATGTTCGACAATTTGGTTACGTTTCCTCAGGTTGTGCTGGTTCGGATAAAAACGGATTGTCACCCATTCGTTCCAAATGCTCTTATCTGAGGACAGTTTCTTACAAATAAAGGTGTGGTTCATCTTTTGCGTTATTTCCCCAACCTTGCAACGTTCATAGAAGTCGATATTAATCCGCGTCTCGCCCGGTTTGAAACTTATTACGCGCCTTTTACCCATGGTGCATTTGTTTGCGCACTTTTTACAAGCAGCTGCTCTGTGATATCGCCGAAGTGATAAGTCCGTGACCCCATTAGGCGAACCCGGACCTGCATAGTATAGTGTCTGCCCCATCGGACACACAACTGTATCCGTGTCCAAATCACGCTCAAAGTATTGCTGAAGCGGTGGAATACGCTGAACATCAATCTTCTCACGATCCGCTCCGCCGGCAGCAACCATTTCCCGGCGTGAAACAAGTTCCCCTGTTTCCCGATTAAGAAACAGGTAAGCACCTTCAACCCGCTTACGGGTGATCGCCATAGTAACATCACTCCGCTGCAATACATACGGCAACTGGCCGGCAGCCAGACATTTCTTCAAAGTTTCATGGTCTTTGGATGAAAGCATTTCGCTGGTGATTTCTTCATCCGCCTTTTGGAACCTGAACGTGCGACAATCCTGTCCTTTATTGGGGTAGGTTGTTGGAGTATCCCCATTAAGCAGACAATCCAGAATCTTCTCATCGCAGGCGTAGCCCTTGTCAGCAACACCCTCCAGCGTCTCCACGCCAAGGGCTTTCTTTGCCCCATTGATCCCTTCTTCGAGAAGATTCCAGTCTGCACATTCGTTGGTGACATCGTAATGCACGATGATATGACTGTCAGCATCTACAGCAGTCTGCACATTAAAACACGGCTTGTAGCCGTCACGTGTTTTCATTAGCCGACATTCAGGATCCGTAACGCAGATTTGGTTCGTGCTATTGTTCTCGAGCTGCGAAAGTGCGTTGGTCAACTGTTGCTTCCGCCTGCGCAGATAATCCAGCACCCCATGAATTTCATCTGCGGTAAGTGCTTCCGGCCGCTTCTCAGTTTTGTCGTTTTCGTCGAGCGCAGCCATGTATTTTTCAATCCGTTCATCTGCCTGGAGAATCATGGCGCTGACATTCTGCCTGACATAACTGTTCTGATCCGAATTGACGGCACGGAATTTTGACCCGTCTATCACGACAGTATCGTGAGATAACAGTCCTGCTTTGTTGCAAAGCTTAACGAACTCGCGGAATACGCCTTTGATCGCGCTTGCATTGTTTTTGCGAAAATCAGCAATGCAGCGAAAATCCGGAACGATTTTTCGCAGTAACCACATCAGTTCGATGTTGCGTCCGGCTTCAGTCTGAAGGCGTCGGGAAGAACGGATCTTGTTGATGCATCCATAAATATAGAGTTTCAACATATCACGTGGGTCATACCCGGGACGCCCTTCCGATGCAGGCTCTGCTATAAATCCCAACTCCGCAAGATCCAGTGAGTCGATAAACGCATCGATCACGCGAACGGAATTGTCGTTGGACACATAGCTTTCCAAGCAGTCTGGCATTAGAATGATTTGGCCGCGGTCTTCGCCCTTGATATATGCCATTTTCCGCACGCCCTTACGTTTTTAATTTAAGGCAACACCGTATAATGGGGGAAATAGGGTGTTGCATGCATCCAACTTCACAAAAGCGATATGACGAAGTTGAATTTTTCTCGCGGAGGCAAACCGAATCAGGCCAGCAAGCCCCGCTTGTCAGCCA
>Ga0255336_100886_pt1 | contig 30745 bp, 30 predicted proteins | sample MeOH1_35cm_T3_17_FD_189102 | JGI IMG/M metagenome (GOLD analysis project Ga0255336, IMG submission 189102) | Sandy soil microbial communities from University of British Columbia, Vancouver, Canada - MeOH1_35cm_T3_179 | ecosystem: Engineered > Artificial ecosystem > Sand microcosm > Unclassified ...
GTGGTGTGGGAGGTCGGCCACTCAAATAATGGGTGGCCTCCTACCCGATCTAACAGAAACTTTTATGAACTTTTGGTTCACAGGGAGGAATGAAAATAATATATAGGGATTAGCTTTTCATAGCATCAATAAACTGAGATAATTCAATTAAGGTGGGTACAGTAAGCCGTTCTACTTTGTGGTGGGTTATACCCCGGAACAGAAACTGACTCCAACAACCTATGAGTACAGGATGCAGATAGCATAAGTGCAACCAACGGCTTTCGTTCTCCTACGATGCATGTATTTATGTCCGGCAGGATAAGGCAACTAGGGCTAGCACCTTCGCTAGGGCTTGGTACTAGCCAAGTTTTCTTTATCGCTAAAGCTCGGCGAAAGCCGGGTTTTCTTTATCCGAGGTCTTAGTTATTCTATTCAGATAAAGCAAGTATAGCAATTTTTTTGACTTTGAAAATCTGAGAATTCAGAAATATAGAAGAAGGATTTCTAAAGAATAACTCGAACTTTCAAGTAGAGAAGATTCGTAGGGGGGAAGATAAATGGAGTATCAATCTCAACTGGAAAAGCTTCATGAATGGGTAGGACAGAAATTGACGAGTTGCCCGGTGCGCGATGGTGTAACTTTTCATAATCATAACGAAAAGATATTTAAAATTCTACGAAGACGCAAAGGGTGGTATATCGAATTCTCTGTACCTGTCCCAGAGTGTCCAGGACTTCAAGAACTTACGGATGAAGAGGCGAAGACCCGTAAATTAGGACGAACGCGGTGGATCTATCGTGGCACCTCCGAGGAGAATGTTCGAAAACTTGTTACTACGGCCATGGCGAGCATACCCCAATCTCGCATCGTAGAGCCTGCGATGGCGCGTGATGTGCGGATTGTTTCAGAATTTACGTGTCCCTGTTTAAAAAAGATGGAGAAACTACAAAACGCTTCCAATCTGCCCCAAGAAATATCTCAGCAATTAGAAGAGGCGTGTGATCTCTTAGGCAGCGAGCGCTATAATGATTTTATCCCTAAAATCGGGCAAACCCTTAAAAATATAACTTCTCACATGCTTCAAGAAAATGGAATAGAACCATCGGGAGATTTAAGGGATCAGCTTAATTCATTAATAGAACGAGAGATAATTTCATCCTCGCTCAAAGAGGAAGTCGAGGAGCTTTTTAACCGCAAGGTTTTGGAACGACATTTTGAAGATCAAAAGCGGGCTTATCCCTTGGCCCTTATGCTTGTTTCTTTTACAAGCAAGTTAATTAACATAGGGAAGTTAATTAAGCTTTGGAGCTAGTTATACCCCCCTAAGTCATTACATAAGGTGACTAGGGGGGGTTTTATGAATCGGAGAACACCACGTGGTTACGGGTTATGGATGGGAGAATTGCCAACAGGTAGACAGAATGATGTTTGTGACGTCCCAGGTGTAATGATTGGGAATGTTTCAATAATCAGAGGTGAGGGAGCTCTGGTTCCCGGCAGAGGCCCTGTTCGTACCGGCGTGACTGCGATCCGACCGCACTCCGAAAATCTGTATGGGAATCCGTGTTGGGCTGGAATCTCTGTTTTCAACGGCTTTGGTAAATCGGTAGGGGTTCCATTTATTCAAGAAACCGGAATCCTCAATTCCCCAATCCTCTTAACGAATACTTTAAGCGTGAGTGCGGTTGCTCAAGGTTTATTAACGTATCTTTTAACCGAGAATCCGGAAATCGGGAATGATGCTCGAACCCCGAATCTTGTTGTCATGGAATGTGATGATTCGTATTTGAATGATATTCGAGGTCAACATGTTAATCCTGCTGATGCCATTCTTGCTTTAACTCGGGCAAAAAATGAAATTGTTCCTCAGGGTAATGTTGGGGCTGGGACCGGAATGTCTCTATTCCAGCTTAAGGGTGGAATTGGCAGTTCCTCCCGTCTCCTTCGAAGTAGGGATAAAAACTATGTTTTAGGGATGCTTGCCTTGGCGAACTTTGGATTACTGAAGGATTTGCTCATTAATGGGGTACCTATTGGTCAGATGTTATCCGTTGAGGCAGAAGGGTATTGTCCTGGATCTTTGATTCTGATCGGAATGACGAATGCTCCCTTGTCACGTTGGCAGCTGACACGCCTTGCTGAAAGGGCTTTTCTAGGTGTTGGTCGTACCGGAGGGCTATCACGTACAGGAAGTGGAGAATTCTGTATCATGGTTAATAACCAAGGGTTAAATCTTCAAGATAAAATTCTTGACTGGGATATGGACGAATTTTATCAGGCAGCCGTTGAAGCCTCAGCTGAAAGTATCTGGAATTCTCTCTTTTTAGCGCGAACTATGGAAGGTAGAGATAAGAGAATTCGCTATGCCTTACCTATTGAGGAGGTTCTTCAGATTCTGAACAGATAATAAGGGAAGCATGAATTATTTACTGTTTTAAGGTTGCTTCTTAAATTGACAAGCTTTTTGTCAAATGCTATGCTTCTTGTGAAACTATACATTAAATAAATGGAATTAAATATAATTTTATGAGGTAGGTTGGAGCATGGTCAAATCACAGCGCAAATGGAATATTGCTTTCTCTGCTTTTATGGGTATGCTTTTCCTTACCCTAATGCAAGTTAATCTGAAGATCGCGCTAATCTTTGTTTTAGGGACAGGCTTAGGATTTACGTTGCAAAAATCACGTTTTTGCTTCGTTTCAGCCTTCCGTGATCCGATGATCACTGGAATTACAGAAATAACGCGGGCCGTTATTCTATTAATTGGCCTCAGTATTCTCGGCTTTGGGGTAGTTTATCAGATCAGTGAATGGACTCACCTTTCTCTAAGCCTAAACATTTTTCCTCTAGGATTCTCCACGATCGCTGGTGGTGTCTTGTTCGGGGTCGGGATGGTGCTTGCGGGCGGTTGCGTCTCAGGAGTACTAATGCGAATTGGCGAGGGATTTGGAATGCAGATGGTTGCATTGGTGGGGTTGCTAATTGGAGTACTCGCAGGCAAAAGTTCGCTGGCTTTTTGGCGGGGAACCTTTGGAGAATGGCCCGGAATCTTCATACCTGCCTTTCTGGGGTGGATTCCAACAATTATTTTTGAACTCTTGCTGCTAGGAGGCTTATGGAAATTAGCCTATTGGTGGCAGAATAAGCATCTTGGAGAGTAGGTGCCTAATATGGTAAAGTACCAGTTAGAAATTTGGGGAGAAATGTGCCCGATACCTTTAATTAAAGCCCAAAGAAAGCTTAAGACTATGGAAAATGGGGATGTTCTGGTCATGGAAACAGAGCATAGTTGTACTTCCCAGGGAATTGTGATTTGGGCTAAGAAAAAGAAGTATGGAATCGAAGAGACCGAAGTAGCAAATGGAATTTGGCACTTAGAACTGACCAAAACACATGCTTAGAAAGAGTGGTTTCATGAAGATGCTGTGGAAAGATTTTTACCATGGCCCATGGCCTTATTGGGTTGGAGCTGTGGTTTTGGCATTTTTAAATATCATTATTCTCTATGTGCGACAGTCTCCGTGGGGAGTGACTGCTAATATTGAAGAATGGGCCATTTTGCTTGGAGGGAAAGTAGGCATTGTCTCTGAAAGTCAGTTTACCTTGACTGAATTGATGAGCTCAAGCGGAACGTATTTAAATCTTGGCGTCGTATTGGGTGCCTTGTGGTCAACTTTAGTAGCGTCGCAAGGCCGTTTCCGGCCGATTCGACAAAAGAAATTTGTTTTCTCTGCTTTGATTGGCGGAATTTTGATGGGGTATGGCGCTAGAATTGCGTATGGCTGTAACATCGGCGGGCTGCTCAATGGCATAGCTTCAAGTTCTCTGACGGGTTGGATTTTCGCAGGAGCTGTTTTATTGGGAACCTACATTGGAACGAAAATTCTGATCCGGTTTTTAGTCTGATTTTAACAGAGCAAAGGGTTGTCACGTTATTGTGGCAACCCTTTTATAACCTCTAAATTTAACATAAGTAACGCTCTTCTGGATCAGAAAGAAATTTGATGAACCGTTTTGCAGTTCTGGACAGAGACTTGTGGACAGGGTAAATAATGTTGAAATCCAAGGGCATGTCCATGCCTGCAATTCTTAAGACCTTCAAACTTCCGAGGTAAGCTTCTTTTCGGACGGCGAGACGGGGAACAACAGCTTCGCCTAATCCTGCTTCCACGGCAGATTTAATGGCATCAATGGTCGTCATTTGGGTAATCACATTTAACTCCTCAATGGTGTGCCCCTGTTTTACTAAAGCATTAGCCAGAATTTGCCGAGTGCCGGAACCATCTTCGCGAAGAATAATCGGCTGTTTTAAAAAATCTTCAATAGAAATGCTACTCTCGTCATTAGAATAGTTAGGAGAAACGATCAGAACTAATTCATCTGTGGTCACGGGGATAGCATTGAGTTCTGGTGATTCATGGTAAACTTCGAGAACTCCAATATCAACTTCATTAGACATAACCCTGCGTAGAACATCTTCGGAATTGGCAATTTCCAACCGAATCGTCACTTGGGGGTATTCCTCTTTAAAAATGTAAATTGAACAGGGAAGTGAAACATTACCAATCGTTGTACTCGCTCCGACAATGATTTGGTTGCTTTCCCTTTGCAGAGCACGTTCAAGATGTTGTTCCATTTCTTCTTGAAGATCCAGCATTCTTTGGGCATAAGTGTAGAAGACCTCGCCCGCCTTCGTTAAAAGAACACCATGAGGAGTTCGGTCAAATAGGTGTCCCTGATAATACTCTTCGAGATTTTTGATATGTGTACTGACCGCAGGTTGGCTCATGTGTAACATTTTTGCTGCTTTAGAAAAACTTTGTGACCGGGTTACCGTACAAAATATTTTGAGTTGGTAACTATCTATTGCAGTTCACCTACTTTTTTGACAGTTTATTGGGTACAAGTAAATTGTAAGCTCTATCCTTCCATAATACAATTGAATTATGGAGACTATGACAATAAGGCTAATGAGATTTTGAAGCAGGGGTAGATATTGCGGATAAGCGTTTTCACTAGAAAAGATAAACATCTTTGTTTATGCTTGTACGCTTGAGCATGTCAAATTTCCACCTGTAAGATTAATAGCTGAGTGACGTCCAGTAGAAAAATTTAGTTCATATATCTCATAAACGGGAAGAAGAGACGGCTTAGCCATCTCTTCTTCCCGTTTGATTAAAGGTTGTTCTATTTCAGAAGTAAAAAGTGATTATTTGACAACTTCGTAAGATTTGTCAGCACTCCACCCTTTGGTAAAGCCATCCATACCGAATCCGAAATTCAAACTCTTTGTGTTGATGCCATAGATATTAAGCAAGGAGTCTACCTGACCAGCCGTTTGTCCGGTATAACAATAGACAACGACAGTTTTGCCTTTGCTATTGTCCTTGATAGAATCAAGGTTTTTCGCAATATCTGGACCGTAAGGAACACTTACCGCGCCTTTAATGTGGCCGATAGCGAAATCTTTTGCTTGGCGAACATCAACGATATAGTACTTATCAGCCTCTTTAGCCAGGGCATCTTTCATAGCTGGGAGATCAATCTTATAGGAGTCTTTGACTGTAGTGCCAATAGCTTCAAAATAATTCTTGACTGCATCATCAATTGCTTTGCTCGTAGTGGCAACTGCGGGAGCAGTCGGCATTGCAGTCGCTTCTGTTACTGTTGGGAATTTCTGTCCTAACCAGCCTCTGGTCTCAAAGCCCGGAGTACCACTGCCACCCATACCTGAGTTTAAGGAGAGAGTCTTGATTCCGGCAGCGTTGAGTAGTGAATCTGCTTGACCAGCAGTTTGTCCGGTATAGCAAGCAACAATTACTGTCTTGTCTTTGGCGATTGCACGAATGCTATCAAGGTTTTTGGCGATATCTGGGCCATAAGGTACATTAATCGCTCCTTTGATATGTCCTGCAGCATAAGCATCTGCTTTACGAATATCCAATACTACGTATTTATCAGGGCTTGTATCGAGCGCGGCCTTTAAATCTTTCTCACTAATCTTATAGGAATCTTTAACAGTGGAGCCAATATTACCGAAATAAGTTTCAATAGATCCTTTAATTACTTTGGATGGATCCTCCGCAGTAGCAGTTGCTGCTGGTGAATTGGAGGGAGTAGTGGCAGCTGGCTTTGCTTGACTGCAACCCGTAACAAGAAGGCCGACAATCAGGAGGTTAGATAAGAGGAGAGATACTTTTCCTTTTTGCATGTAATTCATCCTTTCAAATTTCAATATCTTAAGAATTATATTTCGCTAAATATGTGAAAAATCCCTTTATCACAATTCATAAACATTTGTTATATGTGTATAAGATTAAACTATAAGTGCATGTGAAAGCAATGGCAGGAGAGAACATTCTATTTGACGAATATATATATATGATTCCACCGCAAAAATACTATTTTTGCCTCTAACTTGCTACATATAGCGTAATTTATTGCATTGGAGTTAAACACTATATATAGCTCGGAAAAATGCAGAATGGTACTTTTTGCAGTAGAAACCTACATGCTTTTATCATTGACATGTAGGAATTAATTATTTAAGAGGAGGGCGAGTGATTTGAAAGCTGAGTCGATGTCAGTGCGGTCTAAGGGTTTGACTTTTATTTATCTATTGTTATTGGGTTTTAGCATGATTCTTTTACCCGGCTGCGGCAACAGTCCAACGGTGGTGCAGGATCCGCCAAAAGCTAACAGTAGTCAAGCGAACGTTAACCAGAATGCCGCCGACATGATACCTGCTACGGCTAAGTTATCAACCGATGATTTAGATACCGCAATAAAGGATAATAAAGGGTGGCAGTTAATTGACATTCGGGAATCCAGAGAATTTGCCGCCGGGCATATCAAAATGGCAATTAATAGACCTTTGGGTGATCTGGAGAAAAATCTTGCCCAGATTAGTAAGGACAAAGACATTGTATTAATCGATCTTAATGGTACCCGCTCAGAGTCAGCGTGGCAAGTTTTGGTAAAGAAGGGCTATGACCAAAACAAGATTAAAGTCTTAACCGGGGGTATGCTGCGGTGGAACGGGATAGTTAGTTCAGCAGGTAGCAACAGCACCGATAACACTAATACTAGCGGTAACAATGCTGCGGCACCTAAGCCTGAGGTTCAGGGAGTGGTAGGCGGCTGTTAAAAAATGGTTGAAAAATTTTAATGCTATCTTGATGTCAGATTTCAACATGAATGGAGGGGAAAATATGAAACGAAGAAATTTCCTAAAGGGAATACTTTATGGAACAGGCGGTACCATGGCAGTCATGGGTGGGTTTGGAACCTTTAATAAACTGGATACTCGCAAAGTTGAGGCTGCAAGTAAGGATAGTGAAACGACTGTTTTTTCTTCATGTGAAATGTGTAGAAACCAATGCCCAATTGCCGTTAAAGTTAAAGATGGGAAAGTCTCTAAAATTGATGGTAATCCCAATGATACGGCTTTCGGTGGCGTAATCTGTGCAAGAGGAAATGCAGGTTCGTCACTTCTTTATGACCCCCAACGGATTAAGAAACCGATGATTCGTACCGGCGAACGGGGTGACGGCAAATTCAAAGAAGTAAGTTGGGACGAAGCATACACCTATATAGCCGATAAATTATATAACGTAAAGGATCAATACGGCGGGGAAGCTATCGCCTTGGCTAGTCGTAAAGGACCCCATGATTGGTTTTTCCGGTCGATCGGTAAAGCTCTGGGTTCCCCTAATGTGTTTTCACATGAAGCAACCTGTCCACTGGCTCGTTCCGTGGCCTTAGACACTACCTTTGGGACTGAAGCGATTGCAGCTGATTATGGCAATACCAAGTATCTTATCTCCATTGGGCGAAACTGGTTTGAGGGAATTCACGTTGCTCAGACCAGAGCAGTTTCCAAAGCGCTTAGCAATGGGGCTAAACTTGTAGTACTCGATCCGCGTTTTAGTATTACTGCCTCAAAAGGAGAATGGCTTCCTATCAAAGGCGCCACTGAATTGGCCTTTGTCATGGCCATGGCTAATATCATGATTCAGGAAAATCTCTATGATCAAAACTTTATCTCCCAATATACGGAGGGCTTTGATAAATGGGCCGAAGAGGTTAAAGACAAAACCCCAGATTGGGCAGAGAAAGAGACTGGAATTTCCAAAGACAAAATCATTCAGATAACCAGGGAGTTTGCTGCTGCAAAACCTAAAGCTATCTTAGACTTTGGCTGGCGGACGGGTTATACACCGACTGACTATCAACTGCGTCGTGCGATTATGATCGTTAATATGATGATTGGAAACTTTGAAGTCCCAGGGGGATACTATCAAAATAAAGGTACAGGTGTCTTGAAAAAATTCCCTGATCAAGCCGTTTACGCTAAAGGGTTAGGGAATATAACACAGCCGGGTTTCCCTAAGGCTGCTAAGGGGCGGATTGACGGCACAGGCGTTAAAGGTACACCAGGTCAACTTATTCCTGCTTATGATGGAGCTGTCGGACAAATTGTCGAGAGCATCTTAATGGAAAAACCATACCCTATCAAAGCATGGCTTGTGCATCGTTTTAATCCCTATATAACGATCACTGAAAGTGCAAGGGTTGTAGAGGCATTCAAAAAACTCGACCTTTTGGTAACCTGTGATGTCTATATGACGGACACCGCCTATTTTTCTGATGTGGTATTACCGGAATGCACCTATTTAGAACGTTATGAACCAATTTTTGATATGACTGGGTTAACTCCCAAATATGTTCTAAGACAACCTGCTGTACCGCTTGTTTATGCGGATACAAAACCGTACTGGCAGATTTATAAAGAACTTGGGGAAAAGATGGGCATTGGCGACTATTTTGACTTCAAGGATATGGAAGACTATCTCACTCAACAACTCACCCCTGCTGGTTTAACCTTAGACCAAATGAAGGAAAAAGGGGTTTGGACTCCTCCAGGGATGAAAGCGTTCTATCTTCGAGCAAACGATCCTAAAGCATCATTAGATAACATTTTGTCAACCAAAAGTAAAAAGATCGAGATATTTTCTAAAGAAGTTGAAGAAGCAACAAAAGAAGGTATTCCGAAATATGTGAGTTATCCACAACCAGAAGAAGGAAAGTTCCGTTTTGTCCAGGGTAAAGTAGCTGTTCACACGAATGCAGGAACGGCGAATGTCCCAATCCTGAACGAGTTAATGCCCACAAATACGTTGTGGATGAATACAGTGAGTTGTACAAAACTCGGTTTGAACGATGGAGATGACATTGTCATTTCCTCAGGTAAATATGAGCAAAAAGGAAAATTGAAAATGACCGAAGGAATCCGGCCGGATACCGTTTTCTGTTACCATGGTTTTGGACGAATTTCGCCTGAACTTAAAAGAGCCTTTGGTAAGGGTATTAATGGTAATTACTTAATCCCTAATGAAATTGGGGTAGTTGGCAATACCGTTACCTCTACTACTTTTGTAAGTGTTCGAAAAGCTTAATGAGGGTTGCTTTGGTTTTGCGAACTTGCTTCGCTTGGTGATTCAGCGGGAAAGGGAGAATCCATGGACAAAAGTATTATCGCAGAACTATATTTGTCTTTTGCAGCAGTTTTTCATCGACCTAACCAAGATGTCTCCGATCATTTAGAAGAGTTGATTGATCTCTGGTCTGAAGTAATTCCAGGAATAGACGAATTAGTTCAAAAATTGTGTAGCTTTTGTTATCAATTTCCACCAGGGGAACAACGGCTCAATGCTTTATGGGAAAACTATATTCCTCTATTTGAAACGGGTGCAGTTGAAGCTCCTCCTTATGCCTCTGTTTATTTCGGGGAAGAAGGTTTAGTTCTAGGTAAAGAGGCCTTTAATGTTAAACAATTCTATGCAACGTATGGGTACGGAATGGGAGAGGAAAGTGGAGAACTTCCTGACCATTTAGCGGTTGAATTAGAGTTCTGCGCCTTGCTTGCCCGAAATGGGCAGGATCAAGTATTGAAAGATTTTGAAAAAAGGCATTTAACCCTTTTTTTAGAGCGTATTTTACCCAGGATTAAGAATTCTGATCGTCCAGTTTACTCTGAGGTTGCCACTATTCTTGAAGTAAGACAGCTAAATTTACAGAAAGAGGGTGATTTTGTTGGCTAAAAAGTATTCGATGGTCATTAACCTTGCGAAGTGTATTGGCTGTCAGGCGTGTACAGTCGCTTGTAAGTTCCAAAATAATGTACCAGATGGACAATTTAGAACAAAGACTCCCGCAAATGGCCTGAAGGGGACCTATCCTAATGTTTCGATGTTTTTTATAAAAGAAGCCTGTCAAATGTGTCAAAAGGCACCTTGTGTTAGTGTTTGTCCAACAAAAGCTTCTCACTACAATGAAGACGGAGTGGTCTTAATCGATGTTGATAAATGTGTTGGCTGCAAGTATTGTCTGACTGCCTGCCCCTATGATGCTCGTTTTCTTAACAAGGAAACAGGTGCGGCAGACAAATGCACATTCTGTTATGAAGCGAGGGTTTCTAAAGGGGAAAAACCGGCTTGCGTTTCAACCTGCCTCGGCGGGGCTTTAATGTTTGGCGACCTTAATGATCCAGCGAGTGATGTATCCCAATTCTTAGCAAAACACAAAGGGGAAGTTCGTAAACCAGAGTTTGGCACACACCCAAATGTTTATTACATTTATGAAGGGGTGGTGAAGTAAAATGGATGTTACCTGGGGTGTTAGTGTAAATGAAATCGCTTGGGGCGGAATGATTGCTATTTATTTATTCTTGGCCGGAGTTGCCGGAGGAGCTTTCCTAACTGCCTCCTTGACTGATCTTTTCAACAAAACGAAGTTTACAAAGGTAATTCGGGCTGGAGCCTATATTGCTCCAATTATGATTATTATTGGCTTATTGTTATTGGTTGTTGACTTAGGTCGTCCGTTCACTTTCTGGAAACTTCTTCTAAATGTGAACTTTGGATCGGTGATGTCAATCGGTGTCTTTATCGTCTCAGGTTTCTCAGCCTTGTCAGTTGTCTATGGTTATCTGGTATGGTCAAGTGCTGCAGCGGAAAAAAAGATTCAGATTACTTCTGGGAACACACAAGTAGCTGCTGCTTCTACAAGTAAGGGTATTCAGGCTTTTCGTAAACCGGTGGCTGTCCTAGGAGTAATATTTTCGATTGGGACTGCATCCTATACTGGTTTCTTATTATCTGCTATTACAACCAATAACTTTTGGCACACACCGTTTCTTGGTATTGAGGCCATTCCCTTCTTACCGATTCTATTTTTAGTGTCTGCAATTTCTACGGGTTTAGCGGCAACATTGATTGGAGCATACGATTGCAGTGATTTGACAGCCTATAAAAAAACTGATATTGTGCTGCTTATCATTGAGATAGTTTTAATCTCCATTCTTTATCTATCCGTCAAACCTATTTACTTTACTGGAAGTATGACTGCCCTATTCTGGTTAGGAGTAGTTACGGTAGGATTAATGGTTCCCTTGCTTTTATCAATCTATGGTGTCTCTAAGCACAAGAATTTAGTTGTACCGGTTTGCGGGATGGTAGTCATTGGGGGATTGTGTTTAAGATATTTTGTTGTATATACTGGACAGTTGTTCAGATAAGGTTGTCAGCTTAGAAGATCAATTGGATCTTCTATCTATTCCTTACTTATACGGGCTTAAAGCCCGTTTTCTTTTATACTAACGGAGAGTATAAGTTTCGGGCAGATAGCATAAGTGCAACTAAGGCTTCCGCCTACGCCAGAGGCTTGGCGCAAGCCAAGTTTTCTTTATACTAACGGAAAGCATAAGCTTTTCTGCTGATAGTATAAGTGCAACCAGCGGTTTTCGTTCTCCTACGATGCATGTATTTATGTCCGGCAGGATAAGGCAACTAGGGCTAGCACCTTCGCTAGGGCTTGGTACTAGCCAAGTTTTCTTTATCGCTAAAGCTCGGCGAAAGCCGGGTTTTCTTTATACTAACAGAAACTTCCATGAACCTGCCGATTCACAGGGAGGTATGAAAATGTAGTCCATTTTCGTAAGAAAGTATAAGTTTTGGGCAGATAGCATAAGTGCAACTAAGGTTTCCGCCTACGCTAGAGGCTTGGCGCAAGCCAAGTTTTCTTTAGGGAAAAATGCATGATTCTAAAAGAAAAGTATTGAGCAAACATTACAGAGTTGGCGGCGATCCTGGGGGGATTTCTTTGATCTCGAAAAGGGCGACAAGAGTACCGATTGCTAAGGCTAAACAACTCAGCAACAGTAACAGATTGGCATCTGTAAAAACAAACTTCATTAAAACAAATGCAATAAGGATTCCAATACCTACGCCATAAACAATTGGAAACTTTGACATCCTAAACAACCCCTTTCTGGTCTTCCCTTCGGGATCTATATTGATCACGAATTATTTTTAAAGAATATTCTGACTATGATATTTATATTCGTGGTCACATTATAAGTTCCTGCTACAAACTAAAAAATACTCTTTTTTTGAGTTTGTAGCTGGAAAGGATGTAATTTGAAGAATATAAAGATATACTGTAACATTAAAAGAATAGCTGTGTACCTATCTCGGCAACTCCATTAAAGAGGATAATATATGGTTGTGCTCGAAATTTGCTTTAGCGTAAAACCTCGATTAAAAAAGGGGGGGGCCTGTTGACAAGTGATCGATCGCTCTATAGCAGGCGACAAGTCTTAAGTTTGGGGAGAAAGGCTCTAATTGTGGTAGGGGCATGTAGTCTTTACCCTGTCAGTCGTTTTTTAACAGGTAAAGAAACACGATTGGCTGTGGCCCGTATTGCCAGTCGTGAGATGCCCCTTAGCATGTATTGGCAGCGACTAGGCGAAACCCGTTTTTGGCTGTGTCAAGGAGACAATGGAGTGGAAGCGATATGGGCTAGTTGTACTCATTTGGGGTGTGAGGTCAACTATAATCTTGAACAAGACCAATGGCTTTGCCCTTGCCACGGCAGTCGATACAACAGAGAGGGCCAGCCTATACAAGGACCAGCGGTCACCCCCTTGCTACGAGCGAATGTAACGGAAAAAGGCGGTTATTATATTCTGAACCAGCCGACAGGAGGGTAAATAAGATGGGAAGGCAAGGAAATAACTCCTTTATAGTACATATTCGCCCTCGCCAAATAAAGGCAGGAACTCTTCGGTTTAGAGTAACTTTCTGTTTAGGCGGATTTTCTTTTTTGGCTTTTATCATATTGACTATAACTGGAATATTGCTTATGTTTTATTACCAGCCCGGAGAGAAGGCGTTTGCCTCTCTGAGTGAAATTGATTCTGCACTGCCTTATGGGGGGTTCATTCGTTCCCTCCATTTCTGGGCAGGCCAGATGATGGTGTTCAGTGTTTTTTTGCATATGGTACGAGTGGTATGGTCGAGAGCTTACCGACCTTTAAGGGAGCTGAATTGGGTTACGGGTGTAGTGCTTTTTGTCTTGACTGTGGTATTAGACTACTCTGGCTACCTGCTTCGGGGGGGGCAAGAAAGCGGAGCGGCTTCATCTGTAGGACAAACTCTCCTTAAAACATTACCGGGTGGACACGGTTTGGCTACAGTTTTTTTTGGGCAGTCTTCGCCTCTCAATGGAAGCACCTTAAATATTTTCGTTTGGCACGTTTTTATTTTGGCGGGAATAGCAGGTTTTCTACAGATGTTCCACTTTTGGCGGATTCGGAAAGATGGTGGAGTTCGACCTTTGTAAAGGAGATGCTATATGGGGTGGCGAGCAAGCTTACTGATGAAAAAGAAAGTAATCTGGACGTAAAGGGAGAATATATGGATCCCACTAAAAGTGAAAAGGTAATGTTAAGTGAGTTACAGGCAAGAGAATCCATCAGTACATTTCTTTGGCTGGGCTTTTTATTTGGTTTGACTATTGCTGTGAAAGTCCCGTTGGATAGCTCACCAGTGGCGACGGCGGTGGGTAAATCCAAAGCCCCCTGGGTATTCGGCTCAATCCAATGGCTTTTACAACGGTGGCCAGTTTGGCTGAGCGGGTGGGTTTTGCCTGTTCTGTCTGCGATTGTGTTATTAAGCTTACCTTGGTGGGCACAAAAAGTGGGTAAAATGTGGACGTGGATCATTTTCCTGATTCTGAGTTTGGCATGGGTAGGATTAACGTTAATATATCGGTTCATGGGCTGAAGGGGGAATTCCAGCATGTCTAAGCGCTTACACATACTTTTAGGATTGGCGATTATCTTTTGCGTCACATTGTTCTTTTTGGCAGTGAGGTCATATGGCTCTTCCTCATGGCAGACTTGGCAAACAAAATACTTTGAAGCCCAAATTGCTGAACTTCAGGGAAATCTAACTAAGGTTCAAGGAGAAGAGCAAGCAGCAAAATTAAAACAGGAAATTAAGGACTGGCAGGAAAAGAAACCAACTGTGCAGGAGATTCGATTAGCGAACGGCAGTATTGAGCGTTGCACAACCTGTCATTTAGGGACTGAGGAAATTTCCAAATCTCATCCTAGCGATATGGGTTGTACAGTTTGTCACGGGGGAAATGCTTTGTCTTTAGATGAGAAGACAGCCCATGAGGGGATGTATGGTGGAGGACACCCGGGTCAGTTAGAAGTAGCTCGGCTAAGTTGCGGAGGGAACTCAGCTGTTGGGCAGTGCCATAGTGGTAATAAAAACGAGATTGATAATCAGGTGGATTTAATGACAACCTCCTTAATGGCCAGTAAAGGGGGTGAACTCTCTATGAGTAGGTACATGTATGGGTTAGACATCCCGCCAAAGGTACTGTTAAAGCCTGGGGAGACAGCGGCTAAGGTGCAGGCGCCTTTTGATCATCGTGTAGAAGAATCGAAATTTCAGCAGAACTGTTTGACATCTTGCCACCAAGCTGGAGGAAATCTTCCGGGCCAACAAGCCCAGGCTAATGGCTGTGAGAGTTGTCATGTGCTTAGCAATAGTACGCACACCTATGTAGGACAGGATGTCACCATACCTAAACAAAAACCAGACTATGGGATATCGCATAAGTTGACCGTTCAAATCCCCTACACCCAGTGTAATCAATGTCATAATCAGGGAGAAGCTAAACTCTACACTATGGATTTTACTCCCCGCTTTGATTTGAACCGAGTTAAATCTTCTCCTTCCCCGGATAAGGAGAGTTTAGAGACGCGCTGGCAGAATGTTTATTCCCCAGGATTGGTCTTTACCAAATGCGAAGTAAACTTGGACTGTGTGGACTGCCATACTCGCAAGGAGGCCATGGGGGACGGGGAGATGTATTTCTCCGAATGGAAAACGTTGAAAATCCAATGTCAGGATTGCCATGGAAGTACGGTCAGCCAACCTATAGAGTGGAAAATAACTGACAAATCCGATATGGCCTGGGCGGAAGCCCGCATCAATCCAGACTTTCCACCTCTCAAAATGGGGGATGTCATTCTGAAGACGGCAAAGGGAGAGGAATTACCTTACGTTCGTCTGGAAAACGGCAAATGGTTTAGTTATCGTAAAACAAATGGCGAAAAATTTTCAATTCCTCAGGTAATTGGCAGTAAATGCCGCCAGGATCCGGCTAAACAGTCTTCCGATGACTGCCATAAATGCCATGACGTGTCGAAGGATAAACCATCTTCGGGAGGAGAATAAGATTGACCTTAAAAGGGAATTCCCTTTTGAGTAAGCCACCAGGTGGATTTTAATTGCGGTATTTTGTCGTTTATTCTGGGCAACTCTTTAGATAAGAGATTAAAACATATTACCATTCGTGCTAAATATAATATGAAAAGAGAGGGAGTAAAACTCCCTCTCTTTTTTCTCCCTGCTTGTGTCATTTTGTACTTCTTTTATGCGTAGATATGTAATATGACAAAAGCTAAGGGAGGATCATTGTGGAAAGATGGCAAACAGTTTGGGAGGCTCATCCTGATTTCTTTATTGTGAATAATTTTCAGGAGTGCCCCAATGATAAGAGAAAAGACTGGCGACTTCCGATCGAGTTTGATTATTTTACAGGGGGCGAGACTTCACTGCGGGTGGGGATTATCGCAAGTTCGAAGATTCCCAAGGAAGAGGATTTTCTGCTCGCAGGAATGTTGTGGGGGAGCCGTCTAAGTAATGGCGCTAAGACGGTCATCTATTTTATTGCCCCAGATTTTACTCCCTTTTTTCTACAGGCCCTAGCAAAGGTCGGTGGAAGTCTAAACGTACGTGCTGTCTATTGGCGTGAAAAACTGACACCAAGTCTCTATCTTATTCCGGAAAATGAAAATTCAAATCAAAAAAACATTCGTTATTCTTTAGGGGAAGAGCGCCTCGACTGGAACAAATGGCGTCAGGAGCTAAACCCTGTGGCCCAATATCAACTCGATGTGGTCAAAGCGTACGCTGATCAATTGCTCACGCGTCAGGTCAGAGCCGATATTAAAGCCCGCAATATTAGCCTTTACTGGAGTAACCTCGAAATTGCTGAGATCCGCCGCAAAGGAAGAAAGTTTGAACTCTCGACCAAAACAAAGTGGGAACGCGATACATTCCTCCGTAAACTATGGCTACGTTCTGGGTGGGTTGATGTTTCAGGAGTATTAAATCTAGAATTCCGTCAGGCGATTTCGAGTATTCTGGAACATTTAGAGGAAAAGGAAAAACGAGGGGAGCTCAAACCCAAAGAAATCCTTTCTCTATATTTGCATCAAGGGAGCGGGATTATCGGCATGCTCTGGGGGAATCCCTGGGAGTGGCCATGGCTACCTAAAGAACGGGGAGAAAATTTGGTTCATGAACTCGGTCAATGGTTCTATTTCCAGGGTGACGGTCAATTAAGCGTTGTTTGTCCAATTTTGGAGAAACCCATGGTTTTCGCGAGTCAGTCTCTTCTCTTAAGTTGTGTTTTAAGAAATAGTGATCTTCTCTGTTCACCCAAGTTGAAACCTTCCAAGGTTTTATGGGATGGGCAGATTATTTGGCTAACTACAATGAGTATGGAAGAAGACCTTCGTCTCTTTAGGTCTTGGCTAAAGAATCCAGACCACTTTCAAATCTGGACTCTACCAGAGAATTGGCAAACGAGCGGCTTAGATGAAATATCCTGCCGAAGTCAAAGCAATTCTTCGCTTATGCAATTTTACACTCCTTAATATTGTGCGCAGGAAGACGGAGAAGAATAAAAGTGCCTTTAGCCTGAGGGGGATCCATAAATTTTAGTTCTCCATGGTGTGCAAGGATGATTCGTTTGGCTATCGTTAGTCCTAAACCACTTCCATCCTTTCGAGTAGTGAAGAAAGGGTCAAAGACTCTATCTCGCATATTTTTCGGAATTCCTTTTCCCTGATCTTCGACGCTAAGCTCTAAGACGTTTTCTTGCCCGCTAAGAGTTATCCTTATTTCGCTTTCGACTGGTGAGGCATCAATTGCATTCTGAATAATCGAGAGGAGCGCTTGTAAAAGTTGCTCCTCATCTCCTAATATAGGCACAATCGGGTTAACTATCGACAATTGAATTGTTAATCCATTAATTAAGAGCGAGGGTTGTAAAATTTGCATTACATTTCGGATAAGATCCTCGGGTTCGACGGTCTTGAATTGGGGAGCTGAAGGATTAGTCAGAAGCAAAAAGTTGTGAATGAGTTCGTCAGTTGTTTTAATTTCATCGAGGATGAGTTGATGATAGGGACGAAGTTTTTCGGGAAATTGGTTAGGGCCAATCAACTGCATAAATCCCTTAATCGTCGTTAAGGGATTTCTAAGTTCATGAGCTAATCCTGCTCCAACCTGCCGGACAACGGAGTATTTAGCGGCCTGGAGGTAGGCCTCATCACGCTTCTTTTCTTCACTAACATCGGAAAAAGTAATTAATCTTCCCGTTCTCTGACCTCGATCGAGGATGGGGTGGATAAAATAGTTCAAATAAATCGTTTCCTGGTCTTTGCTATAGTAGGTGATTTCTCCTTTAAAGCTTTCCCAGACCTTTAGTTCTGCTTCAGGAAGGGGAAGAACAGAAAAAATAGATCGATTGAGTAGTGAAGACTCTGAAAGTTTCAAAAGTTTCTGAACTTCAGGACTGGCATCGATGATGAGATGATCACGATCAAGGACTAAAAGTGGTGCCCGGGAATAATCCACTGTCTGAATCAGGGGGGGGTTCTGGTGTAATAGAACTTTCATCGTTCGAATCTGCTGCCGATGAAAACGCCTTTCATTTTTCAGATTTTTTGCTAATAAATAAATGGAGATGATAAGCACGATATTAGGTAGAGGAGAAAAAACCTTGATAATATGAGATAGAGCTATGAATAATAAACTGAGAAATATCATCACTAATTGAAATCCTACTCTTTTTGATAATTGCACTAACCTGGCAAGCATTTTAAACCAAACCCCTTCCGAGATTCCATTCTGAAGATGGCCCTGTGATATCTTATCATAGGCGAGAAAAGAAAAATGTAATAAAAAGGCGATTGAATATAAGCTCCTGTATTGTCCGAGAAGCCTATGCAGACAGGGATTAAAGCATGATTTTACCATTGGGGTTATCCCCAAAATTGTGACAAATTTTTCAGTAAAAGTAGATATAGTATAAATCATCTAATTAATGTATAATTATACGGAACGGAGGAGTGATGAATATGGGAATTAGAACGGCCAAACTCGCAGATATCGAGCGTATTCAAAGTTTAGTCAATGGTTTTGCCGAAGAAGGTTTGATGCTTGCACGTTCGCGCCATACGCTGTGTGAACATATTCGCGAATTTATGGTCTATGAAAATGAGGAAGAGATCATAGGCGTAGGAGCACTCCATATTCTCTGGGATGATTTGGCGGAAATACAGGCTTTAGCTATAAATAAAGGTCACCAAGGCCAAGGCATAGGAAAAATTATCGTCGCGTCTCTCTTACAGGAAGCTGAGGAACTGGGGGTTCCTAAGGTCTTTGCCTTAACCTACCAGTCAGAATTTTTCTTTCATTTAGGTTTTCATGGTGTGAATAAAGAAGAATTGCCCCAAAAAGTCTGGCAAGAATGTCTTTATTGTGTTAAATTCCCTAACTGCGATGAAAATGCGATGCTTATTGATGTTAAAAACGAAGAAGAATAATCACGGAAGGATCACTTTTGACATAGACCATAGTATAGCTCACAAGAATCAAAAGGGAGCATACTATGAAGTACAGCGAACAGGCTAAAAAATCTTTACAAAAGGCGAATGAGTTTGTGCAAGAAGGTGTTCAACAAATTTTGGTAAACTCGCTCGACGAAGCGCATCGTGTTTCAGTTTGCCCTGGAGCAACGGCGTTGGCAACTCTTTCTCTTTTAGCTCTGGGACGGGGCTACGAAAAGGCACAAAGACGGGGAACCGAGTGCTTATTACGAGAAAGTTCAAATCACGGTTGGGGAAAGATACCAGGAGGGCTAGAAGACGAGGAAGTGAGTCATTTAGCCCGAATAGTTGTTCAGCTCAGCCGTGGTGGAGTTTTAGCCAAACTATCTGTTCTCGAACAAAGCAGAAGACTGTCAGATCTAGTGCTGACATTAGGTAAAGATGTTGTTCCAGGGTTAGAAGGTCCTAAACCGCTAGAAACTTCTTTAGCGCACGTACTTGAAGAGAACGTTCAGAAGAAACTTCCTCAGTATGGTCGACCTGTTGTCGTCGCCGCCTGTCTACTGAGTGATACAACCAATTCCTCTGGTACGCGAGAGGCAATTCAATTTTTAAGAAAAACCCAAATGCCAGATGGATCATGGGCCGAGGATGTTATCGCAACCTCTTTAGTCATACTGGCTTTAATCCGCTTCCCTGAGCAGAAGGAGACGATCCAGAAAGCAGGAGATTGGCTTGTCCGAAAACAATATCCAAGTGGAGGTTGGCCAGCCTTTGATCAATTGCAAACGTGGGCGATGGGATGGACAGGTGCGATCTATCAGGAATTCAATCTGACGTCAGATGAAAGTAACCTGAATCAGAAGGTCCAACAGTGGCTGGTGAAGGCCAGCAACAGTGATGGAAGTTATGGTACGACTCCACCCTATACTCATCCAGATTTAGATGATACAGCCGTTGCATTAATGGCTTTGCCAATAGGAAACATTGCTTCCAGATTAACTCTCGAGTTATTACTTCGTTTTCAAAATGAGGATGGAAGCTGGGGTACCTTCCCTGATTTTAGGGGTCAACCTCCCGAAATTGAAGCCTGTACCCCGGTCTACATTCAAAGTTTAGATGTAACAATTCATATTTTAGAAGGGTTAAGAAGACAGGGGATTTCGCTTCATCATCCTGCGAGTATTAGGGGCTTAAAATGGGTATTATCACAACAAAAAAAAGACGGCGAATTTGACGCCGTCTGGTTAGAAGGTCGTATCTATGGAACTGCTCAAGCGTTAGAACTGATGAATAAATTTCATGGGGTGTGGAGTCAATGGGGTTTGATGCGACAAATAGCTTCAAGTCGCTCTAAAGCGACGCAGTATTTATTATCCCAGCAAAATTCAGATGGGGGATGGGGAAGCTCAATGGTTGAAACAGCCCTCACCCTAGCAGCGCTTTGCCCGCAGAAAGGGCATCTTCCAGTCGAGGTTTTTGATCGAGGAATTTACTCTCTTATCGAGAGACAAACTGAATGTGGCGCTTTTAAGCCGGATTATAAAGGAATCTACGCCAAAGGATGGAACTACGAAGAACCAGTAAGCACAGCGCTAACGGGGATTCGGGCCTTCGCGAGGTATTTGAGGATATGAATATAAATTAGGCAATTGTGGCGCGTGAATTTTGTCTTAAGGATTGAAGAGAACGACGCTTGTGTGAAATAGGTTTCGCTTTTAAAATAGTCTGCAGAAATTGCCACTGAAGTTCTAAATAGGCATTTTCCAGATCATGTTCACTTGTTCCATGCGATAAGAGATATTCTCGGGAAGAATCTTCAAATTCGCGAATAAACCTTAAAACCTCTTCATTTGATGACAGCATTAAGCATTCCTCCATTCAAATAGGTTATCTTAAAACTTGCTGTTAGATTCTGTAGTTAAATTTAGCTTGTCTTTATTATATTCAATCCCAACGGTGAAATGTGTTGGAAAAGGACAGCTTAGACGGCTAAAACTAAGAAAAGAATGATGAACTAATGTGATTTTATGTAGTTTCTTGCAGAATTATTATGAGAAAGTCTAACCTTTTTCCACAACGAGAGATCGAATAATCGTAAATTCCCAGCCCAAATATGTTTTTTGGCCAGACGATAATCTTTGAGCTGGATATAGCAATCCGCCAGAGAATGGTGCAAACTGGCCTTATAGCTTAAGGATAAGAGAATTTGGGTAAACCATGGTGCACCATTATGAGGAAATCCTATTTTCTGTGATAAACGAAGACTTCGTTCGTAAATTTTTACGGCTTCAGGGTAGCGATTGATCTGTTGAAGAATGCGTCCTTGGGTAGCGAGGAGTAGAGGATCAGCCAGAGTATAAGGATTATCACGCAGAACCGACAAAGCTTGACGATGGAGACCTTCTCGAAGAAGGATGTCGGCAAGGGTAGCGCAAAGTAACGGGTCTAGGGAGGGTAGATATTTTTCGAGTAAGTTAATCGCTTGCTGAGTTTCGTGCAGATAAAAATAGAGCTGACTGGCAAAGCGAGAGATGGCCAGGGGACTAGTGTCCTGAGTGATTTCACGGGCCATGCGTTGAGCGGTAAGCTTCCTATCAGGAGGGGGAAACTCCTTCTTTCTTACCATTGCTAGGTAAGAAAGTAAGGTACAGATAACGAAGAGACACAGTCCAGGGAGACGCCCAAATCTCAAGAAAGTTATTCCCCCCAATGCTAGGGATAAACTCCATAATAAGAGAAAAAAATAGATCTTATAGACATATAGAATTTCTCGATCGTAGTAAATTTGACTCATTCAGATTCCTCCGTAGTGAATAAATCGAAACCTTAAATTCGAAAGAAATATAAGTAAGTTCTTGAGTATTCCAGAAAATTCGTTTATACTAATGAGCGATGGGGGTATAGCTCAGCTGGGAGAGCGCTAGAATCGCACTCTAGAGGCCAGCGGTTCGATCCCGCTTACCTCCACCATTAATAAGATTATATGACAAGGGTTTCAGCGATATGATATTTTCGCTGAAACCCTTTTTGGTGCCCTACGATGCATGTCAATGTGTCCGGTAGGAAAAGGTAGGACCAATAGACAGCCTGAATATTGAAATAACATCAATAGATGAGAAGGAATTTAAAAATTAGTAGAGAATATTCGACATGTGAATATAAAACAATGTTGTGAATAATGAAAGTAGTAGCACTCAGATTTGCCGGAAAATATTCAATTCGATTTCTCCCAAATTCTTTTTATTCTTTTTATTCTTTTTATTGACTTATACGAAGATTCGATAGATAATAAGTGTGTCAAAGAAAATGAAACTACGTTTCACAATGTAAAACAAGAGAGCTTCAGTTTGTATCCTCCATAATCCAAATAAGTTGCTCTTTATTCGACTGGATTGAGAGTAGGAAAGGGGTGAGAGACTTCTTTACTAGAGTAATGAGTAAAAGGAGTATCTCTAGTTTACCGGAAATTTTCATTATGGAAGGGATTACGTATGGCAAGATTTTTAGAGTATGAAGGTAAGGGATGGCTTGCAAAAGCGGGTATGCCTGTACCAAAAGGACGACCAGCTTCTACTCCCGAAGAAGCAAAACAAGTAGCTGAATGGATTGGCGGACCAGTAGCGGTCAAAGGTCAAGTCCAAGCGGGTGGTCGAGGTAAAGCAGGTATCGTAAAATTAGTCAATACGCCGGAAGAAGCGGCTCAAGCTGCGGCAGAAATCCTGGCGAAAACGGTTAAAGGATTGCCTGTACATCAGGTGCTAGTTGAAGAAAAATTAAATATTAAGAAAGAATTCTACTGTTCTTTCGTTGTTAATGGGTCCAGAGAAGCTCGTTCCCCGATGCTGATGTTCAGCACTGAAGGGGGAATGGACATCGAAAGTGTTCCCGAAGAGAAAATCTTCAAACTCAACGTTGACCCGATTTTCGGGTTACAAATCTATGATGCCGTTGATTTAGCGGCAAAAGCCGGTGTTCCAGCTAAGGAACTGAGCAAATTCGCGAATTTCTTAACGAAATTGTCTCAAACCTATCAAACCTACGATTGTCAGACTTTAGAGATTAATCCGTTGATTATAACCGCAGATGGCGATCTTGTTTGTGCAGATTGCAAGATGGAAATTGATAATAGTGCAGTCGGACGTCATCCTGAATTCGGAATTGAAATTGCTCGTGATCTCCCTGGAGTGCCGACAGAATTGGATTTCATCGGTTGGAGCATTGAGGAAACAGACGCCAGAGGCACAGGATTTCTGATGAATATGGGGTTTGACGAAGTGAGTCCAGGCTATATTGGTTATCATCCAATCGGTGGCGGTTCGGCGATGATGGGGCTGGATGCCCTGAATCAAGTGGGTTTAATGCCAGCTAACTATGCTGATACGAGTGGAAACCCAGTGGCGTCAAAAATCTACCGAGTTGCTAAAGCTGTTCTTTCTCAACCGAATATCGATGGCTATTTGTTGGGTGGCTTCATGATGGCAAACCAGGAACAATGGCACCATGCTCACGCAATTGTCAAAGTCCTGCGCGAAGTCTTACCTACGCAAAAACCAGGATTGCCCTGTGTCCTATTACTCTGCGGTAACCGAGAAGATGAGTCCTTAGAAATACTTCGTACAGGCTTAGCGGATCTCATGACCGCGGGGGGGCCTGGAAGAAGAATTGAAATTTATGGTAAGGAACATGTAACCGATACGAAGTTTATTGGCGAAAGACTCTTGCTCCTGAGCAAGGAGTATCGTGCCGAGAAAGAAGCTCAAAGAAAGTAGGGAAATACCATGCTGGAATTCGCAGAAAAAAGTTGTACGATCAGGATCGATACCAGCAAGTGCGAGACATGCGGGAGCAAGGCTTGTGCAGATGCCTGTAAAAAATATGCGCGGGGTCTGCTTGGTATTGATGATCATGGAAGAGCCTCTGTAGCGCATCGTAACGATGAAGAAATATTACGTTTAGGAACGGAATGCCTCGCCTGTGAATTTGCTTGCAAATTTCGCGGAAACGATGCTATTCATATTGACGTACCTGTTGCTGGCTTAGATGAATACCTCAAAAAGCGTTGTTTAGCTTGAAAGCTAGAACAACACTAGGTGAAAACCGAGCAAAATTTTAAATGAGGGATAAAAATGGGTATTTTGATCAATAATGGGACCAAGGTTGTTGTCCAAGGGATCACCGGACGTGAAGGATCGGTGAGGACAAAATATATGAAGGAATATGGGACGAAGCTTATTGGCGGAACCAGTCCGGGGAAAGCCGGCGAAGAAATTCATGGCGTTCCGGTTTATAATACCGTGAAGGAAATTGTCCGTGAAAACGGAGAAATCGATTTTAGCGTCGTTTTCGTACCAGGACGTGGGTTGAAGACTGCTGTGATGGAAGCGGCAGATGCAGGGGTTAAAAATATTATTCCTTGTGTCGAAGGCACGCCTATCCATGACATCATGGAGATGATCGCCTATGCCAAAATGAAAGGCGCTCGGGTTATTGGACCTGGCTCGATAGGAATCCTTACCCCCGGAGAAGCTGTTGTTGGCTGGCTTGGCGGTAATGTCGAGTGGGCCAATAAATTCTTCAAAAAAGGGAGTATCGGTGTTTTCTCACGGAGTGGGGGACAATCGGGTACGATTCCTTGGGTCTTAAGAGAAGGAGGATTCGGGGTCAGCACTGTGGTTCACACGGGTACCGAGCCTGTTCTCGGGACCTCAATGGCAGATCTGCTTCCCTATTTTGAGGAAGATAGCGAAACCAGAGGGGTTGCGGTCTATGCCGAGATCGGCGGGACTCAGGAAGAAGAATGTGCTGAAGTTATAGCTGCTGGCAAATTCACAAAACCATTTGTGATTTACGTGGCTGGAGCTTGGGCCCCAGAAGGGCAGCGCTTTTCTCACGCATCCAATATCGTTGAACGTGGACGCGGATCGGCTAAAAGTAAGATGGAAGCGATTCGCAAAGCTGGAGGATTTGTAGCTGATACGCCGACTGATATTCCCATTATTCTAAAAGAAAAAATAGCAACTGATTTCATCAATTAGGATGAAACACAATTATTATGCTACTAAGGTTCTCACCTTAGATATAAAAATATTTTAGGGGGAAAAAAACATGGCAGTTATGAGATCAATTATGTACATTCCAGGAAACAATCCCAAATTTATTTCCAAGATACCGACAATTCCGGCAGACATTATCACCTTTGACCTTGAAGATGCTATTCCACCTTCAGAGAAAGTGGCTACTCGCGAAATGATCAAGGAAAGTCTTCAAGCGGGTCATGCTGGTGGAGCACAAGTTTTTGTTCGTATCAATAACTGGGAAACATTATTGACCGATGATGACCTTGAAGCTATTGTCTGGCCGGGCTTGGACGGTGTAACCTTAGCTAAAACAGGTTGTGCTGATGATGTGCAAAGACTCGACTGGAAACTGGAAGAGCTCGAACGTCGTCGCGGTATTCCGGTCGGAACCGTTAAAATTTCTATGCTGCTTGAAACCGCTAAAGGTGTTATCAACGCTGCCGAATGCTGCCTTGCTAGCAAACGTAATGTCAATGCGATCTTTGGTGCAGTAGATTACTGCCGTGATATGCATGTCAAGCTGACCTCGGCGGCAGTTGAACAACAATATGCACGCGCTCATGTGGCAGTAGCTTGTCGCATGGCAGGAATCGTTGCCATCGATGCTCCTTTCGTAGACTATAAAGATATTCCAGGCTTCGAGAAAAATGTTGCTGAAGGTCGTCAAATGGGTTATGAAGGTCGCATGATCATTCATCCAGGACAAGTTGAACCTTCCAACAAATTATATGCTCCAGATCCTGCAGATGTTGAATGGGCACAAGCCGTCGTTAAAGTCTTCGAAGAAGAAGGACTCGCTAAAGGTAAAGCATCTGTTTCCCTTAACGGCAAAATGGTGGACACACCAGTTTATCTCAACGCTAAGGATATTTTAGCAACTCACCTTGAAATTGAAGCTAAGAACAATAGCAAATAGCGACTAAGTCTTAATCCCATTTAAGTTTCAAACGCCTGGCTGCAAGCCTTTGTAGCCAGGCGTCGTCAATAATGGGCTAAAATCATTAGGGTGAGGAATTCCCTGTTAAGAAAGTTAGATATGAAAGGATGCTGAGTCTATGTCACGCATTAAAAATCTTCGTGAAGAAGCCTTAGAATTCCATAAGGTAAAACCTGGGAAACTTGAAATTAGAGTAACTGTGCCGGCTAATGACCTTGATGATTTAACACTGGCTTATTCGCCAGGAGTTGCGGAACCCGTGAAGGAAATTGCAGCCAATCCAGAAACCTTGGATGTTTACACAAATCATGCCAATGCGGTTTGTATTGTATCCAATGGCACGGCGATCTTGGGATTGGGTAATTTAGGCGCTGCCGCCTCAATGCCAGTTATGGAAGGAAAAGCACTTCTCTTCAAGACCTTTGGGGATGTCGATGCTTATCCGATTTGTGTTAACACAACTGATATTGATAAAATTGTTGAATTGGTTGAGCTTATTGCCCCCTCGTTCGGCGGTGTCAACCTCGAAGATATAAAAGCACCCGAGTGCTTTGAAATTGAAAGCAAATTGAAAAAACATGGCATTTTCAAGGGACCGATTTTCCATGATGACCAACATGGTACAGCAATTGTGACCTTAGCAGGTTTAGTCAATGCGCTTAAAGTTGTCGGCAAAAAGCTTGAGGATATTAAACTAGTCGCTAACGGAGCAGGTTCTGCAGGTATCGCTATTGTTAAGCTACTCATGAGTTTGGGACTGAAAAATGTCATCATGTGTGATACTAAAGGGGCAATATACAAAGGTCGCCCTATTGGTATGAACAAATATAAAGACGAAATCGCCGACGCAACGAACCCTGAAAGATTCAGTGGTGACCTTGCGGGTGCTTTGGTCGGCGCGGATGTATTTATCGGTGTATCGGCCGCCAATGTCCTGAACGAAGATATGATTCGTTCGATGGCGAAAGACCCGATTTGTTTCTGCCAAGCTAACCCTGTTCCTGAAATTTGGCCAATCGAAAGAGCGTTTGCTGCAGGCGCTGCTGTTATTTCTACCGGTCGCTCTGATGTTCAAAACCAAATCAACAACATCTTAGCGTTCCCAGGAGTATTCCGTGGAGCGATTGATGTTAGAGCAACGGACATCAATGATGCCATGAAAGTAGCAGCCGCTTATGCAATTGCAAATATCATCAAACCAGAAGATGTCCGTGCAGATAATATTATTCCTGGTGCTTTTGACCCTGAAGTTGCACCTGCTGTTGCTAAAGCCGTTGCGAAGGCAGCGATTGAAAGTGGACTTGCCAGAAACCCTATTGATCCTGAAATTGTCGCGGAGAATCTAAAGAAGAGATTAGCCAATCAATATAAATAAACGACATGTTGCGAAAGCAAACGACCGTTATGGAAACACTTAAAATGAAGAGGGCTACTTCCTAACTGATATGCTCCCCTAAAAGTAGACAGGTTAAATAATAAAAACCTCCTACCAGAAAGGGGAGCACATCAAATGGGGGAGGCCCTATTTTTTATACCTAAATTCTAATCCTTTTTCAACTTTTCTCTTAGTAGCATTATGAATTCTATCCTGAAATATCATAAAAAGATTGTAATTTCTGATAATCTAGCATAAAATAATTATTGGCATGGTGGCCTGACCATCATAAAGTATAATTTAGAATTTATTAGATAATTCAAGAAGGACCTGTGGAGCTGGGAACAAATTATATTATACGAGGAGTGAGTAGAGTGGGAGATATAAATCTCTTATATGACCGTTTCAAAAGTAAGATGGAGTCTGTTTCTGGTGAATGTTATCGTGCAAAAACGTCAGCTGAGGCTCAAAAGCTGATTAGTCAGCTTCTTCAGGAAAAAGGAATCCATAGTGTAGCCATGGTGAATTCACCCTTAGCCAGAAGTTGTGATTTAGCCCATTTTCTCTCTGAAAATGGAATTACCCTACATATGGATCATTATCAAGAGGTCACCCCCTTAGTAGATGCCGGAATAACAGAAATGAAATGGGCAATCGCTGAACTAGGAACTTTAGTCCAATATGCTGAAGATGTGAATGAACGTTTGTGTTCTTCTTTTACTCCTATTCATTTTGCACTTGTGCGGACGTCTGCTTTGATTCCAACCTTGCCAGAGGCCTTAAGCGTAATCCACAGGGAACCTCAAATCCCAGGTTTTGTAGGGTTCATTACAGGCCCAAGCCGAACCTCTGATATTGAGCGAGTATTAACAATTGGAGTACATGGACCTGGAGAGCTCATCGCTATCTTTGTGGATGATTCGGTCGAGGAGGGAAAATAAAATGGCAGATGCACAATTTAAACAAAGAATTGAAGATGCTCTAGAAAATAAAATCTTAAGAGGAGCTTTAGGTCGTTTTGTGGATACTTATTCAGATGCACGGGTACAAGCCTATGAAGGCTATGATGTTGAGGCCCTGCGGAATCAAGTAGCTGAAGTTAAGTCTTATGCAGCTACCCATCTCGATGAGATGATTGATAAGTTTGAAAAGGCAGCAACAGCACGTGGCGCGAAAGTATACCGTGCGAAAACGGGAGAAGATGCCAGACAGTATATTCTCGAGCTTGCTAAAAAGCAAAATGCTCATAATATTGTCAAATCGAAATCAATGGCTTCGGAAGAAATTCACCTTAATCAAACCTTGATTGATGCGGGGATGGATATACAGGAGACAGACCTAGGGGAATGGATTATTCAGATGGCGGGTCAACGCCCTTCACATATGGTTATGCCAGCAATTCACTTGACTAAAGAAGAAGTTGCTGATGAATTTACGAAGCATTTACATCGTCACAATGATCCTGAAATTTCTCAATTGGTGAAGACAGCGCGTGTCGAAATGCGCAAAAAATTCATGGATGCGGATATGGGAATTTCCGGAGCAAATATAGCAGTGGCTGAAACTGGTACATTAATGATGGTTACCAATGAGGGTAATGCTCGCTTAACCTCAACCTGGCCCAAAACGCATGTTTTCCTCGTGGGAATTGAAAAGTTTGTCAACAATTTTGAGGATGCGAGTGCTATTCTCCAGATGCTTCCCCGCAATGGGACGTGTCAACAAATTACGAGTTATGTCACGATGATTACCGGTCAAACACCTGCTTATTACCCCGATGGTACAATTGATGGTAAAGAGTTCCATATTGTCCTCATGGATAATGGACGTCGAAAAATGTATGAAGATGAAAAGTTTAAGAAGACGTTCCAATGTATCCGCTGTGCGGCTTGCTTGAATGTTTGCCCAGCTTTTCAACTCGTAGGCGGGCACGTTTTTGGGGATATCTATACTGGCGGGATTGGGATCATCTTAACTAACTTCCTTAATTCTGAAGATGATAGTACTAATCCACAAAATCTATGTATACAGTGCGGAAGATGTGATGAAGTTTGTGCCGGAAAGCTAAATATCTCGGAAATGATTCTAGAAATCCGGAACAGGATCGGAGAGAAGAAGGGTTTGCCCTTCACGCAAAAATTTGCGCTAGATGTGGTTTCCAACCGACGTCTTTTCCATTCTCTCTTAAAAATAGCCTCTAAAGCCCAATTGCCTTTCTCAAAGGGTCAGTCAGTCATTCGTCACCTCCCCATGTTCCTCTCAGGTTTAACCCAAAATGGGAGTTTACCGACCATTGCAGATGTGCCTTTCCGTGATGTCATAAAGACGATCAAACAAGATGTTAAGGAGCAAAAGGGAACGGTTGCTTTCTTTGGAGGGTGCCTCGTCGATTTTGTTTATCCGAGAATTGGTGAGGGAGTTATTAGAGGCTTAAACGAAAAAGGTTACAAGGTAACTTTTCCAGAAGGACAATCCTGCTGTGGCGCTCCAGCTAGCTACATGGGGGATCGTCAAAATGCCCGCAAATCAGCAATTATCAATATTGAAGCGATGAATGCAGAAAAAGTGGATTATGTAGTTTCGGCTTGCCCAACCTGTACCCATGCTTTGAAGGATAGCTTCCGAGATTTAGTCGCGGACGATCCAGCGATGTCGAAACGAGCGGAAGAACTCAGTCGCAAGACTTTTGACTTCTCGAAACTTCTTTATGACCTCGGCGGCTTAGAGCCAGGTGGGGATGGGAAAAATGTTAAAGTTACCTACCATGATTCCTGTCACTTAAAACGTAAAATGGGTGTTTATAAAGAGCAACGTGAAATTCTAACTAACATTAAAGGTGTAGATCTCGTTGAAATGAAAGATTCTGATCGTTGCTGTGGTTTTGGTGGATCGTATGCGATTAAATTCCCAGAGATGGCTGGCCCGATTCTTGAGAAAAAATTGAATAACATTAAGGATACAGGGGCTGAGGTTGTCGCAGTGGATTGTCCAGGATGCCTTATGCAAATTTCAGGCGGGTTAGATAAGTCGGGCTCTTCAGTTGTTGTTAAACACACAGCTGAATTGATACTCGAAAAATGGACAAAATAAAATGCTTTAGTTTAGATAGATACTTTTCAAGACTAAATGTTTGTCATCAGACAAAACTGCCTGCTCTTTCGGCGGCAGTTTTTCTTTTCCTAACAGGGAGTATAAATTTTTGGCAGATAGCATAAGTGCAACCAGCGGTTTCGCTTTCCTACGATGAATGCGGTTAAGTTCGGCAGGATAAGGCGACTAAGGCCCCCGCTTTGGCGCTGACCAAGTCTTCTTTATCGCTGAAGCTCGG
>Ga0255336_100887_pt1 | contig 30736 bp, 29 predicted proteins | sample MeOH1_35cm_T3_17_FD_189102 | JGI IMG/M metagenome (GOLD analysis project Ga0255336, IMG submission 189102) | Sandy soil microbial communities from University of British Columbia, Vancouver, Canada - MeOH1_35cm_T3_179 | ecosystem: Engineered > Artificial ecosystem > Sand microcosm > Unclassified ...
ACAATCCCGTCCAGACTTACGATCTCTACCGCCTGCCGGTTCTCTTCTTCCTTGCTCAACAATTCCATCACCCGCCTCTATTATATCAAAAAAGTCCCGCTTGCGGGACTTTTTTGACACTCTGAGGCCGCCGATAAACCCTTTCGGGGTTTATCCGCGGATTTACGGAGATTCTCACAGCCGCCTAAAATCGCTGCGGCGATTTCCGGGCGGCGGCTGTGCAATGTGTCCAAGCTGACGCACATGTCGTCAGCTTGGACGGATTTTATTGTGTTTCCTGAGTTTTTTCGTAGCGCGGGACGGCGGAGCGTCCCGCTAAGAAGGCCCCAACGCTCTAAACTTTTTGATTTAGCGCATTCTGTGGAATCTGCTATAATAGAGCCGCGAAAAGGAAGTGGAAGCATGGACGCGGAATTCATTGAGGAGCGCTTTGGCGCCGAACTGAAAAATATCCTCGGCACGCTGCACAGCCGGCCCGAACTGAGCCTTGAGGAGCGCGAAACCACGGCGCTGATCCGGCGCACGCTCAGCTCGCTCGGGGTCAGGCTGATCGATCTCGGTATGGAAACGGGCTGCGTCGGCGTTCTTTCCGGCGGGAAGCCCGGCCCGACCATCGGCCTTCGCGCCGATATCGACGCGCTGCCGCAGCAGGAAAAGACGGACCGGCCCGACCGCTCCGCGGTCCCGGGCGTTATGCACGCCTGCGGGCACGACGTGCACACAACGGGCCTTCTCGGCGCGGCGATGGCGCTCTGCGCCGTGCGGGAGCAGCTCGCGGGGAACGTGGTGTTCCTGTTCCAACCCGCCGAGGAAACGCTCTCGGGCGCGCGGCTGATGCTTGACCGCGGGCTGATGGAGAAAGCGCCTATGGATATGCTGTTCGGCCTGCACAATTCCCCGCAGCTTCCGGCGGGCACGGTGGGCGTGCGGGAGGGGCACCTGATGGCCGCGAAGGACCGCTATCTCATTCGGGTGACCGGCCGGGGCGGGCACAGCAGCGCGCCGCACAAAAATATAGATCCCGTCGTCGCCGCGGCGGCCATGGTGAGCGCCGTACATACCGTCGTGAGCCGGAACGTGGGGCCGCTCCATGCCGCCGTGGTGAACGTCGGGTATCTCTCCGCCGGTTCGCCGGAGGATATGGTGGTGGACGAGGCGGTATTGGGCGGCACCGTCCGCACGCATGAGGAGAAGGTGCGCCGGCGCGTTTTCGACCGCCTGGCGGAAATCGCGGAGGGCACCGCCCGGGCGTACGGCTGCGGGGCCGCGCTCACGCGCGAATCCATCGTTCCGGCGGTGAACAACCCGCGCGAAATGGCCGCCGTTGCCCGCCGCGCCGCCGTTCGCACGGTGGGGGAGGGGAATATCGCGGCGCCCGCGCTCAATATGGCGTCCGAGGATTTCGCGCTGTTCGCAGAGCGCGTTCCCGCGTTCTTCTACTTCCTGGGTTCGGGCACGCCCGGCGGCCGCAGCCCCTCCTGGCACAGCCCGTATTTTTGCGCGCATGAAAAAACGCACCTCTACGGGGCTGCGCTGATGGCGAATTCCGTATTGTGCGCGATGGACAAGGGGCCGTAGGGGCGGGGCGTCATATTCCGTTTGCAAAGAGGCGGTCAATCGTCAAAGCAGCGCAAGGCGCTCACCGACGGCCCGCCCCGGCCCCATGAGCGGCGGACGAAATAGGCGACGCCGTCCAGCGTGAAGCGGATCGGCATCCCGTGTTGCAGATATTCGAGATTTTTGCCGTTTTCCTTTGCGTACCGTTCGATGGCCGCGCGTATCTCGGCCGCGTCATGCAGGCCTGGCTCCCGGAACTCCAGGGGCAGATGCGCGCTCCAATTGCGTTTGAAATGATTGGCGATCTTTTTGCCCAAAGGCATGGCGGCAGCTCCTTCCGGCCCGGGCGGCTGCGGTCAGATGGAAAAATCCCAGCCGGTGTTCTTGTTCTGCTCGTCGGCGAGGTCCTGCAGGGTTTTGCTGTCCAGATAATCGTTGATGACCTTGTTGAGCCCTTCCCAGAAGGGCAGGGTGGGACAGGTGGCCTTCTCTGGACACTGGTTCACCTCGTCCTCCAGGCAGGCGACGGGCGCAAGGTCCCCTTCCACCACGCGCAGGATGCTGCCTACGGTATACTGGGCCGCGGGTTTTGCCAGCATATAGCCGCCCATGGGGCCGCGGCTGGAGCGCAGAAGCCCCGCGCGCGTGAGCGACGTGACGATCTGCTCCAGATATTTCACGCTGATCCCCTGGCGGCCGGAAATATCCTTCAGGGAGATCCATTCCCCCGTATTGTTCGTGGCGAGGTCCACCATCATCCTGAGCGCGTACCTGCCCTTTGCCGAAATCTTCATAATACCCGCCTCCCTATTCGGTCATTTTTATGATGCCGGAACGCAGTGCGAATCAAATCTTATCCTATTATTTATATTTACCAATATACCACGGGTTTAATATGCAATCAAACAGTTTTCCGCTGCAATGCCGTCAGGCATTGCAGCGGGCAGGCAGGAACCGCCTGCGCCTGCGGTACGGTCGGCGGTTCCTGAAAGAAAAGAAAGCCTGCGGCTTTCATCCGTTTCGGCGTACACGCAGCCGTTGCCGGATTGAAGTCAGGGGGTGCGGCCCATTGACAATTCCCATAAAAACCCTATCCGGGGTTTCAGGGGCGGAGCCCCTGAGTCCTTCGTAAGCTCGTTGCCATCCCCCGTAATCCTATTCCACCGTCACGGATTTGGCGAGGTTGCGGGGCTTGTCGATATCGCAGCCCTTGAGCGAGGCGATGTAGTAAGCGAAGAGCTGCAGCGGCAGGACCGAGAGCGAGGGGAGGGTGAACGCGTCGCCGGCGGGGAGCCAGATCACGTGGTCGGCGGCCTCGGCGACGCCGGGCGCGCCTTCCTGGGCGAGGGCGATCACATAGGCCCCGCGGGCTTTGACCTCGCGGATGTTGGAGATCATCTTCTCAAGCAGCGGGCGGCTGGTGCAAAGGGCGACGACCAGCGTGCCCTCTTCGATAAGGGAGATGGTGCCGTGCTTGAGCTCGCCCGCGGCGTAGGCCTCGGAATGGATGTAGGAGATCTCCTTGAGCTTGAGGGACCCTTCCAGGGCCAGCATGTAATCGATGTTGCGGCCGATGAAGTAGACGTCCTTGTGGCTGAAGAATTGGGAAGCGAGGAACTGCAGGTCGCTGTGGTCGGAAAGCAGCTTTTCCGCAAGGCCGGGCAGCGCGCGAAGCGCCGCGAGCTTTTCCGCTACGGCCGCTTCGGTGAGGGCGCCGCGGACGCGGCCGAGGTGGAGAGTCAACAGATAGATCATCGCGAGCTGGGTGCTGTACGCCTTGGTGGTGGCGACGGCGATCTCGGGGCCCGCCCAGGTATAGAGCACGTCGTCGCTCTCGTTGGCGATGGCGCTGCCCACAACGTTGACGATGGAGAGGACGGCGGCGCCACGCGCTTTGGCCTCGCGCAGGGCAAAGAGGGTATCGATGGTTTCCCCGCTCTGCGAGATCACGACGCAGAGCGTGTGTTCGTCCACCAGCGGGTCGGAATAGCGGAACTCGGAGGCAAGGTCGCAGGAAACGGGGATGCGCAGCGTGTCCTGCAAGAGCTGCCTGCCGATGCAGCCCACGTGCCAGGCGGAGCCGCAGGCCACGATCTGGATGCGGCTGACGGTTTCGAGGTATTCGTCGGTGATGCGTTTGAGCTCCAGCTCGACCCTGCCCGTATGGATGCGGGGGGAGAGGGTGTCGCGGATGGCCTTGGGCTGCTCCATGATCTCCTTGATCATGAAGTGCGCGTACCCGCCTTTTTCGGCGGAGGCCACGTCCCAGGTGACGGTCTCGCTCTCACGGGTGACCTCGTCGCCGTTGCGGTCGAAGAGGGCGACGCCCGCGGGGGTCAGAACGGCAAGCTCGCGCTCGTGCAGGCGCAGGACGCGGCGCGTGTGCTGCAACAGAGCGGGGATGTCGGAAGCGATGAAATTCTCGCCCTCGCCGAGACCCACCACGAGGGGGCTGTCCTTGCGGGCGGCGATGATGGTATCCGGATGATCGGAAAACAGGATGCCCAGCGCGAAAGCGCCCTCCAGCATCCCCATCGCTTCCCGGGCGGCGGCGACGGGGTCGCCGTGGTAGCAGTAATCGAGGAGCTGGGAAACGATCTCGGTATCGGTCTGGGAGCAGAAGGTATAGCCCTTGCCGGCGAGGAACTCGCGCAGCGCCATGTAGTTTTCCACGATCCCGTTGTGCACCACGGCGACACGGCCGCTGTGCGAAAGATGCGGGTGGGCGTTGGTGTCGGAGGGCTCCCCGTGGGTGGCCCAGCGCGTGTGGCCGATGCCGCACATGCCCGGCATCGCGGCGCCCTCCGCGGTTTTTTCCTTGAGTACGGCGAGGCGTCCCTGCGACTTGATGACATGGATGCCCTCCCCCGTGACGACCGCTAGGCCCGCGGAATCATAGCCGCGGTACTCCAGCTTGGTAAGGCCTCCCAGAAGGATGGGCGCCGCCTGGCGCTCTCCTGTATAACCGACGATTCCGCACATAGCGTTACCTCCCCGTAATGCTCTCTGAAAAAAATATGTTTTTCGGCCGCGTTAGAGCGCGCGGGCGATCTTTGCGGCCAGCCGCACGTTGTTGTACACCAAGGCGATGTTCGCTTCCAGACTTTCCCCGCCGGTGAGCTCCTTTACTTTGGCGAGCAGGAACGGCGTAATGTCCTTGCCGCGCACGCCCTTAGCCTTCGCCTCGGCGAGGGCGCGGTCGATGGCGCTGTTCATCGCGTCCGGCTCCATGGCGTGCTCGGCGGGCACGGGGTTGGCGACGAGCATGCCTCCCGGGAAGCCCAGCGTCCGCTGCATGCGAAGGGCTTCGGCGATCTCCTCCGGCGTATCCATGCGCCGGTCCACCGGGAAGCCGCTCTTACGGGAGAAGAAGGCGGGCAGCTCGTCGGTCCCGTAGCCGATCACGGGCACGCCGCGGGTCTCAAGATACTCGAGCGTCAGGCCGATATCCAGTATGCTTTTCGCGCCCGCGCAGACAACGGCGACGGGCGTATGCGCCAATTCCTCGAGATCGGCGGAGATATCCATGGTGGTTTCCGCCCCGCGGTGCACGCCGCCGATACCGCCGGTCGCGAACACGCGGATGCCCGCGAGGGCCGCGATGATCATCGTGGCGGCGACGGTGGTCGCGCCGTCGCGCTTTTCCGCGAGCAGCAGGGGAAGATCGCGCCGGCTCGCCTTGGTAACGCCGGGGCCGGTCCTGCCCAGGTAGTCGATCTGCTCGGGCGTCAGCCCCGCGCAGAGCTTGCCGCCGATCACGGCGACGGTCGCGGGCTCCGCGCCGTTTTCGCGCGCGATGCGCTCGCAGCTGAGGGCGGTTTCCACATTCTGCGGGTAGGGCATTCCGTGGGAGATGATGGTGCTCTCCAGCGCGATCACGGGGCGGCGGGCAAGAAGCGCCTCCCGTACCGGCGCGCTGATGGAAAGGATTTCGTCAAGGCTCATTGCAGCATATTCCTCCGGTCGTATTTGGGTTCGTTTTGCGGGAGATCCGCGCGGGAAAACGCGCTCCCGCCGTTCTATCCGTCTATTCTGTCTATTCTATGCGCGGGCGCGGTCACAAGCCTTCGCCGTCCAGCGTGCCGGTGAGGATTCGCTGCCGCGCGGCGGCAAGGCCAAGGCGCGCGCAGTCCGCGATGGGAAGTCCCCGCAGCTCGCCTAAGGCGAGGGCCGCGGTCATGGCGTCCCCCGCGCCGGTGGTATCGCGCCCTTCCGAGACGCGGGCAAGGGAGGGGAGGGTCCCCCAGCCTTCCGCGCCGGCGTAATACACGCCCTCCGCGCCCAGGGAGATGTACACCCGCTTTACCCCGCGCGCAAGAAAGAAATCCGCCGCGCGGGAAAGCCCGGCCGCATCCGCGCAATCCTCGCCGGAAAGCGCGCCCGCCTCCAGGCGGTTGGGCTTGAAGGCGGCGAGGCGGGGGAACGCCGGGGCCATGCGCGGCGCTTTCGCGGCGCTCACGGGGTCCGCAAAGAGCTTCGCCGTACAGTGTTCCGCAAGATACGCAAGCGTTTCCCCGGGCAGGTTGGCGTCGAGCACGACAAGGGGGGCAGAGTTCAGCGCGGGGAGCAGCGTTGCGAGCCGCGCGGGGGAGATCGTCTCCACCGCTTCCATTTGGTTGATGGCGCAGACCATGTCGCCGTCCGCGTCGTGCAGGCACAGGTAGACGCCGCTCGCGCCGGGGTTCGAAAAGAGGTGCGCGCTGCCGATGCCGTCCGAAAGAAGGCTCTTTCGCAGCGCAGCGCCGAACGCGTCGTCCCCCACGGCGGAAACGAGTTCCACCGGAGCGCCCAGGCGCTTTAGTCCCCAGGCGATGTTCCTGCCCACGCCGCCGGGGCGCAGCGTCACCGTGCCGGGGTTGGAATCCCGCATCAAAAGGGGCGCACGGGGCGTGCCTAAGATATCCATATTCACGCCGCCGATCACGAATACCGCGTCCCGCATACGCATGCTCCTTCCGGTTTTATGGGAGCCGTTCGTCGGGGAACTCCCCATCGAACACCAGCTCGGCGGGACCCGTCATGTAGACGGTATCGTCCGCGGCCCACTCGATGCTTAGCGTCCCCAGCGCGAGGCGGACGTCCACCGTCCGCCCGGTCAGGCCGGTTTTCGCGCACAGCACCGCCGTGGCGCAGCTTCCCGTACCGCAGGCGAGGGTGGGGCCCGCGCCGCGCTCCCAGGTGCGCATTTCGATGCTTCCCCGGTCGATCACGCGGAAGAAGTCCACGTTGGTGCGCTGCGGGAAAAACGGGTGCCGCTCGATGGCGGGGCCGTAGGTATATAGATCGAAGGTCAGGGGGTCCTCCACCCGCACCGCGGTGTGCGGCACGCCCACGCGCGCAGAGGAAAAGACGAATTCCCTTCCCGCGGCCGAGAGCGTCCGGTTCAGGCAGAGCCCCTCGCCCCGCACGGGGATATCGGCGGAATCGAAGAGGGGCCTGCCCATATCCACCCGCACCGCCGCGACGCGCGCGCCGTCGAACACGAGCGCCGGCTTCACGATGCCGGCGAGCGTCTCCACCGCGAAGACGGGGGAGCGCACCAGGCCCCGCTCGTAGGCGTATTTCGCGAAGGCGCGCACGCCGTTGCCGCACATCTCGGCCTCGCCGCCGTCGGCGTTGATGATGCGCATGCGGATATCCGCGCAGCCGGACGGCTCGGCGACGATCAGCCCGTCCGCCCCCACGCCCGTCTGCCGGCCGCAGAGCACGGGGGCGATTTTCCCGTAATCCCGACCGGGGGCGCGCATCGCGTCGATGAGCACAAAGTCGTTTCCCAGACCGTGTACCTTTGTAAAGCGCATAGGCCCTCCCGCGTTTTGACGGATCACTTTAACCCGCTTATTATACCGCATGCGGGCGCGGCTTTGTAGTGGGACGCGGCGACTGTTTACAGCGCCTTCACAAAAGTGTCTTCACAAAAGTGCCTGCGGCACTTTTGTGAGTTGGCAGGAACCGCCTGCACCGACGGCGCGGCCGGCGGTTCCTGAAAGGAAAGAAAGCCTGCGGCTTTCATCCGTTTCGGCGTACATGCCGCCGAAGCCGGATTGAAGTCAAGGGGCTGCGGCCCCTTGACAATCCCGTGGGGTAGCCTGCGCCGCCGTTTCTGTTGATCGCCTGCGGCATAAGGCAATTCTTGTCATGAAGCGTATCTGACAAAATAAGGTGATGTTATCGTTGTAATCTTGCCTGCAAGTATTGATAATGGTAATAGAGATATCCCGTCACGGAAGGAACCCGTTGCGATGCCATGCGCAATGTTGAGCCATTCAACAGGCGTCGGGGGACATATCCTTCATCACATCGTTTGCCGGCAAACTACCTACGGCCCAAACCAAGACAAGAAAACGAAATATGGAGGGGTATGCATGGAAACTGCTGTAAAAACCAAGAGCGGCAAGAAAACCGTACAGAGCTTCGGCCGGTTCCTGAGCGGCATGATTATGCCCAACATCGGCGCGCTGCTCGCCTGGGGCCTCTTAACCACTTTGTTCATTCCTACCGGCTGGCTGCCCAACGCGGCGCTCGCCACCGTCGTCGGCCCCATGCTGCGGTTCCTGATCCCGCTTCTGATCGCCTACACGGCCGGCAAGCAGGTCGGCGGGCTGCGCGGCGGGCTGATGGGCGCGATCGCGACGTTCGGCGTCATTATGGGCACCGAAACCACGATGATCCTGGGCGCCATGCTGATGGGCCCCCTGGCGGGCTGGCTCATCAAGGTGTTTGACCGCGCGATCGAGGGGAAGATCCGCGCCGGTTTCGAAATGCTGGTAGACACGTTCTCGATCGGCATCTTCGGCCTTATTCTGGCCATTTTCGGCTTCTGGGTGGTCGGGCCCTTCGTGGCGGCCATTACCGCCGTGCTGACCGCCGGCGCCAACTGGATCAACAACGCTCACGCGCTGCCCGCCATCTCCCTGTTTGTGGAGCCGGCCAAGATCCTGTTCCTCAACAACGCCATCAACCACGGCATCATGGACCCCATCGGCATCCAGCAGGCGGCCGAGTTCGGCAAATCCATCATGTTCCTGGTGGAAACCAACCCCGGTCCAGGCCTCGGCGTGCTCCTTGCCTACTGGATGTTCGGCAAGGGCGAGGCGAAGGCGACCGCGCCCGGCGCCGTGATCATCCACTTCCTGGGCGGCATCCACGAGATCTATTTCCCGTACGTCATGATGAACCCCATCCTGCTGCTCTCCGTCATCGGCGGCGGCGCGGCGGGGCTGTTCGTGGAATCCATCCTGGGCGCGGGCCTTGTGGCGCCCCCGTCCCCGGGCAGTATCTTCTCCCTCATGGCCATGTGCCCCAAGGGCGGCTGGCTGCCGGTGCTGCTGGGCGTGCTGGTCGCGACCGGCGTCTCGTTTGTGATCTCCATGCCGTTTGTGCGCAAACGTGATCTTTCCGCCGAGGACCTCACCGCCGCGATCGCACAGACCAGGGAACTGAAGGCCGAGAGCAAGGGCCGGACCGTGGCGCCCGCGGCGCTTCGGACCATCCCCGGCATGATCGCCTTCGCATGCGACGCGGGCATGGGCTCCTCCGCGATGGGCGCGACCACGCTCAAGAAGAAGCTCAATCAGGCGGGCATCGACCTGCCGGTGAAGCACTACGCCATCGAGGACATTCCCAAGGAAACGACCATCGTGGTCACGCAGGCCTCCCTGGCCGAGCGCGCCCGTGCGAAAGCTCCCCAGGCGACGCTTTATACCATCAACAACTTTATGAACGCCGGGGAGTATGATAAACTGATCGCATCACTCAAAGAGCAATAAAAGGAGCAATAACCCCCTCTCATACCGGCCGGCCGGGGGACGCGCACGCGCCCTCCGGCCCGCCCTCCCCGTTTGGGGACGGCAAATGTAGGAGCGCGCATGTTCACATCGCGGCAGAAGCAGATCGTCAGCACCTTGCTGGATAAGAGCGGGTTCGTGCCCGTATCCGACATCGCATCATCGCTGGGTACCAGCGGGCGTACGGTGATGCGTGAGCTTTCTGCGCTGGAAACCGACCTCCGGCCTTTCGGCGCGGCGGTCGAGCGCAAGAGCAGCCAGGGGGTGCGGCTCGTTTGCCCCAGGGACGCGCTCCCAGAGCTTGTGAACGCCGTATCCGGCAAGACCAAGCTGATGCTCTGCTCCAAGGAGGAGCGGCGGCAGTTCATCCTTTCAACGCTCCTGCAAAGCGGCGAGCCGGTCAAGATGCTCTACTTCACACGGGCGCTGGGCGTTACCGACACTACCGTGAGCGCCGACCTCGACCGGATGGAGCAATGGTTTACAAACAGTCACATCTCCCTCGTGCGCAAGCCGGGCGTGGGCCTGTACCTTGCGGGGGACGAGTGGGCGCTCCGGCGCGGCATGCTGGATCTGTTTTTTGACGCGTGCGATTACCAGGCGATCATGGAAATGCTCCGCTCCCGGGAGACGCTCGCGGGCTTTGCCGCGCAGGACATCACGGGTTTCCTGGACGCAGCTCTTCTCTGGGCGGTCAAGGGCGTGCTGGAGGCCGAAAAGCCGCTTAGGACGCTGCTGCAGGCGGATAAGGACTATTACGAGTTTATGATCGCGGTCTACTACATGGTGCGCCGCGTGTCACAGGGCCGGCCTTTTTCGGGCTCGCCCGAGCGCATGGCGGATTGGGCGAAGGGCGCGGAATTCCCGCTCATCCGGGAACTGCTTTCAGGGCTCCAGGGGGTCTCGGACGTACAGCTGCCCGGCGGGGAGCTCGATTACCTCATGCTGCTTCTGCAGGTGGCCCACGGCAGGAGCGCCTATCCCGAGCAGACGGGCGAGACGCTGCAGCCGCTCATCCGTGAGATCGTCCGCATCGCGGAAAGCGAAACCGGGTATATCCTCGAAAGCAACACCACCTTCTACCGCGGCCTTTGCGAGCACCTGATCCCCGCCATCAACCGGATGCGGCTGCACCTTGAAATCAAAAATCCGCTGCTCGCGTCGGTCAAGACGCATTATCCGCAGCTTTACGCGCTCGCCTCCACCTGCGTCGCGCCCATCGAACGCGAGTTTTCGGTGAAGGTGCCCGAGTCCGAGATTGCGTACATCGCCATGTACCTGGGCGTGGCGCTCGAGGATAAGAACCTCAAGCGCGACAGGCCGATCCGCGCCGTGGTGTGCTGCCCGGCGGGGATGGTTTCGGCGCAGTTCCTGGCGACGCTTCTCACGCGGGAGTTCCCGAGCCTTCTCATTACCGATATCGTGGCCACGACGGACATCAACGAGCGCCTGCTCCAGCGGGGGGCGGATCTCGTGATCTCCACGGTACCCATACAGAACCTGCGCGCGCCCAACATCACGGTCTCGCCCTTTTTGCTGGAGGACGACCGCGCGCGCCTCACGACCGAGCTCAAGGCCCTGACCCGCCGCCCCTTCTGGGACCAACGGCTGGAAACGGGCGTCAAGGAGCGGCTTTCCAATGTGAAAAACATCATCGACGGCATCCTGCAGGTGCTCAACAGCTTCTTCCTGATCGACGGGCTGCGCGTTTCGCGGGTGCAGGAGCTCATCGCCTGCGCCGCGCAGTACACCGGCGGCACCGAGGAACAGCGGCGGCTCATCGAGACGGCGCTCACCGAGCGCGAGAAGTACGGCAGCACCGTCGATTTCAGTTCCGGTTGCATGCTGCTGCACTGCCGCACCGAGGGCGTGCAGGAGCTGCACTTCGGCATATTGCGCATCGACAGCCCCGTGCTCGTCAGCTGCGAGGGGCAGCCGCTCGGCGCGCGGCTGGTGCTCGTGATGCTCGCGCCCATGCAGTGCCCGGGCGAGTACATTTCCGTGATGGGCGCGATCAGCCAGGGCGTCATCAACGAGCAATGGCTGGTGCAGACTTTTCAGTCCGGCGACAGGCAAACGTGCTATCTTGCGCTCGAGCGGCTGATGTCGGCCTACCAGAGCGACTATTTTATGATTACGGGAAAGGAACAAAACTAGTGGGACTTTTTTCTAGAAAAGCCGCAAAGGAAGACCCGGTCCTGTCGCAGAGGGACGTTTATACGGGGCTGCCCTCCGTGGACAAATGGGCGGCGATCCGCCTCGCGGGCGAGAAGCTCCTGCTAAAGGGCTGCGTGGAGGAACCCTATATCGAGGCCATGCTGGAGCGGGAAAAGGTCGTGACGACCTACCTCGGCGAGGGAGTGGCGATCCCGCACGGCGTGGGCGCGGCGCGCGGCTATATCAGGCGCACGGGGCTGGTGGTGCTGCAATTTCCGGAAGGCGTGGCGTTTGAGACGGGCGACGCGTACCTGCTCGTGGGCATCGCGGCGCTGGAGGACGAGCACATGCCGCTCCTTGCCGGGATCGCCAACATCATGACGCAGGAGGAGCTGCTCCAGCCGGTGCTGCACAGCACCGATCCGAAGTTCATCTACGACTGCTTCATGGAACACATGGAGTGACCGTAAACGCCGGAGCGAACCTTGTCGCCGTTATAACTGTTTCCTGGAACACATGGAGCGACCCCGCGCGGGAGGAGCGACGCATGATCCTGACTATCACCCTCAACCCGGCCGTAGATAAAACCGGCGTTCTGGAGCGCCTTACTCCCGGAGCGGTCAACCGCCTCTCCTCGGTGCGGCAGGACCCCGGCGGCAAGGGGATCAACGTATCCAAATCCCTCCGCACGCTGGGGCAGGAAAGCCTCGCGCTGGGAATCTTGGGCGGAAGCACCGGCGCGTGGGTCAAAGACGCGCTCGAAGGCCTGGGCATCCGGACGGATTTTGTCCTGACGGACCTTCCCACCCGCACCAACCTGAAATTAGTAGACATTGCCGCGGGCGAGACCACCGATATCAACGAGCCGGGCCGGCCCGCGGACGAGGCGGCGCTGCGCGCGGTGGGGGAGAAGCTCGGGCGGCTGCTCGGGCCGGACGATATCGCCGTGTTCTCGGGCAGCCTGCCGCCCGGAGTGCCGAAATCGATCTACGCCGAATGGACGGCGCTGTGCCGGGAGGCGGGCGCGAAGGCGTTCGTGGACGCCGACGGCGAAAGCCTGAGGCTTGCCGCCGGGGCCGTTCCCTACGCCCTCAAGCCCAACGAGCACGAGCTTTCCCAGCTGTGCGGCAGGCCGCTCAAGGGCGTAAACGAGCTTGCCGCCGAGGGGATGCGGCTATTGGACACGGGCGTCCGGCTGGCGGCGGTATCCATGGGCGCGGAGGGCGCGCTGTTCCTTTCCGAAGAAGCCTGCTGGCGCGGGTACGGGCTCAAGGTGGAGGCAAGGAGCACCGTCGGCGCCGGGGACGCCATGATGGCCGCACTCGCGTACGGCGTGCACGCGAAGCTGCCGCTTCGGGAAACCGCGCGGCTCGCGCTCGCGCTCAGCGCCGCGAGCGTGCTCCAAAGCGGCACGCAGGGCGCCGATCCCGCCCAGGTCAAAGAACTGCTGGGCAGGGTGGAGATCGAGAAGCTGTAGTTTAGGTACGGCGGGGGCGCCGCCCCCGCTCCCCCGCCAAAGGACTCCGTCCTTTGGAATCCGGTAAGGGGATGAATTACCAGAACGCTTTCTTTTGCTTCTTTTCTTTCCCGTGAAAGAAAAGAAGAACCCCGTATGATTCAAGGAGGGGACTTATGAAAACGAAAGCCGTCAGGCTGTACGGCGCGGGGGATCTGCGCCTGGAGGAGTTCGAGCTGCCGCCCATCCGGGAGGACGAGGTGCTGGTGCGCGTCGTGTCGGACAGCATCTGTATGTCCACCTACAAATGCGCCATCCAGGGCACGGCGCACAAGCGCGTGCCGCAGAACGTGTTTGAGCACCCCGTCATCATGGGGCACGAGTTCGCGGGGGACATCGTGGAGGTGGGCGCGCGTTACCGCGATACCTTCGCGCCGGGCATGCGCTTTGCGCTGCAGCCCGCCATCAATTACAAGGGCAGCATGGCGTCGCCGGGGTATTCCTACGAGTTTTTCGGCGGCGACGCGACGTATTGCATCATCGCGCCCGAGGCGCTGGAGATGGGCTGCCTGTTCGAGCACAAGGGAAAATCGTACTACGGGGCGTCGCTCGCGGAGCCGATGAGCTGCATCATCGGCGCGTTCCACGCGGCGTTCCACACGAAGAACGGCGTCTATCGTCACGAGATGGGCATCCGCGAGGGCGGGGCGCTCGCCATTCTCGCGGGCGCGGGGCCCATGGGCCTGGGCGCGGTGGAGTACGCACTCCACTGTGAGCGCCGGCCGCGCCTCGTGGCGGTGACGGATGTGGACGAAGCGCGGCTCGCGCGGGCGCAGAGCCTCTATCCCGCCGAGCGCGTGCACAGGGAAACCGGCGTGCAGCTTTGTATCGTCAATACGGCGAAGCGGGAGAACGCGGCGGAATACCTTCGCGCCCTTTCGGGCGGCGGGTTTGACGACGTATTTGCCATGGCGCCGGTGCGCGCCGTGGCCGAGCAGGCGAGCGCCCTTTTGGGGCGCGACGGTTGCCTGAACTTCTTCGCAGGGCCGACCGACCACGCGTTTTCGGCGATGCTCAACTATTACGACGTGCACTACAACGGCACGCACGTCATCGGCACCACCGGCGGCAACACCGAGGATATGCTCGAAAGCCTGCGCATGAGCGCCGCGGGCGCGCTGGATCCCGCCGTGATGGTCACGCATATCGGCGGGCTCGGGTGCGTGCCCGAAACCACGCTGAACCTGCCGAGGATACCCGGCGGCAAGAAGCTCATCTACACGCACGCGCAGATGCCGCTCATGGCGCTTGACGACCTTCGGGCGCACGCGTGGGAGAACCCGGATTACGCGGCGCTTGCCGATATCGTGGACGCCCATAACGGGCTGTGGAGCGCCGAGGCGGAAGAATTCCTGCTCGGGCATTGGGTGGACGAATAACTGCGCAAAATAACGCGCGGCGAGGGGGAAGCACATGGTTACGAGGCAAACGACCATCATCAACCAAACGGGGCTGCACGCCCGCCCCGCCGCCGAGTTCGTGGCGGCGGCCACGAAGTTCAAGTCCCGTATCACGCTCAAACGCGTCGGCTCGGAAAAGGAGGCCAACGTAAAATCCATCGTATTCGTCCTATCGCTGGGGCTGACCCGCGGCGCGCAGGTGGAGCTTTCCGCCTCCGGCGAGGACGAGGCGGAGGCGGTGGATACGCTGGTGGCGCTGCTCGAATCGGGCCTGGGCGAATAGACGCATATTTTGAACGGTTTGTAAAAAAAACGGCGAGAAATTGCCGCTTTTTTTCTGTGCTGAGAGATACGGGGAATATGCCCGGCGATCACCATACGATTGCTATTTGATATGCTTATACATCCATTCAAAATCCGTATGGAACCCCCGCCATTTTTACGGCCTGCGTACCCGTAACCCTCCCGAGCGCGGGCAAAAAATTTGGTTGGGCATGCGACTTTATGCGGATTTGACAAAGTCCGCCCGCTTGGCTATACTGAGCTTCGCACAAAGGGACAGGTCCTTGCGGATAATGACGGATGCTTGCCCGCATCCCGATTTATATAAAAATTTTGGAGGAAGTTATGAAACAGTCAGTCAAGAAGCTTTTGTTCGTCGTGATCGCGATGATGATGGTCGCGCTGATGGCCGCCTGCGGCAGCAACAACGATGCCGAAGCGACCCCCGCCGCCGAGACCCCTGCCGCCGCTACCGTAGCGCCTGAAGCCACCGAGGCCCCCGCGGCCGAAGCGACCCCCGATGCCGCTGCCGAAGCGACCGATGACGCCGCCGCCGAAGCGACCGACGATGCCGCCGCCGCGCCCGACGCCACCCTTGTCCCCGTAGCGCCCGAGGCTACTCCCGCCGCGTAACAAAACGCATTGATGCAACTTAGCGCGCGGGGATCTTCCCCGCGCCCCTGTCCCAGGCATATTCGGGCGTCCGGCAAAACCGGGCGCCCGAGTTTTCGCTGCGGCGGGTTTCTATTGTGTTTCCTAAGTTGTTTCGTATCGCGGGACAACGGAGCGCCCCGCCCGGAGGATTCAAAACCCCCTGACAATCCAAGGCCTTTTACAGGGTTTATTTACGATACGATGATCTTTCCGATCTCCGCCGGCGATTTTACCGTGTAGGTCGGCCCGCACGCGCGCAGCTCCTCTTCCGTGCCGTAACCGTACAAAACCGCGATGGTATTAAGGCCGTTGTCTGTTCCGCACCGGATATCCTCGCCCCGGTCCCCGATCATGATTGCGGCGCTTTTATCCCCGACGCCGCATTCTTCCAGAGCGATGCGGATAAAATCGCACTTGGTTCCCCTGGTCTGGCGTTCGTCGTTGCACACGACGCTTGCGAAATACTTGCGCAGCCCGAGATGCTCAAGCTGGGCGAACGTGGCGTAATCCGGCTTATTGCTTGCGATCGCAAGCGTGATATCCGCGCCGCGCAGCGTTTGGAGCAGTTCTTCGATGCCCCCGAACACGCGGCATTCATAGATGCCCTTCGTTTGCAGATACTCCCTGTGGCGTTTCATCGCTTCCCGGCCTTCCTCTTCCGTAAACCCGTAACGCGTGACGATCGTGCGGCTGAGCGGGGGCCCGATCAGGGATTTAATCGTCTCGACGCTTTCTTCAACGCCCTTATACAGCAGCGCCTGCTGAAACGCCCTCGCAATACCCTGATAGGAGTCGATCAGGGTGCCGTCCAGATCAAATACAACCGTTTTGTACGCCATATGCCCTCCGTAAATCATAGAATTCGTTTATCAAACGGACCATTCCGTTTCGTATCGCCTTATTCCTCCGCCGCCGCGTCCAGCGGTTTCCCACGCGTCCGTTTCGGTTTTTCGGGGGCGGGGTAGAGGGCGAGGTCGCGCTCCTCCGCGCCGTAGCGGTCTACCAGTATATCGAATAGATCCGCGCAGGCGCGGGCGTCGCAGAGCGCGTCGTGGTGATGGTCGAGAGCGACCCCCAGGCCAAGGCAGAGATCGTCGAGGCGGTGGCTGCCGAAGCGCGCCCGTTCGATATGCCGCCGCGCCAGCCGGAGCGTGCAGGCATACTGCGTCCGCGGCATCGCGATGCCGTAGCGGGCGAGCGTGGCGCGGATTACGCCAAGATCGAACCCCGCGTTGTGGGCGACGATCAGGCCGCCTAAAAAGCAGGGAAGCAGCTCCTCCCAAACATCGGAAAAGAGCGGCGCGTCCCGTACCATGGATTCGTCGATGCCGTGGATATCGACGGTATACGGATCAAAGTACATATCGGGGTTGACGAGAAAATATTTTTCGTACACGGTGCGGCCGAACTCCCTGTGCACCACGCCGATGGCGCACAGGGAATCGCTCCGGAAGTTGGCGGTTTCCACATCCGCGGCGGTGTAGGAGGCGATTTCGATGCCCATGCGCCCGCTCCTTTCTCGGATTTTTGCGCGTGACCGGTACCGTATCCAGTATACCACACGCGCGGCAAAAAAGCGGCGGCGGGCGCTTGCGGCAGGACAGCGCTTCTGGTATACTCAACGGACCGAAAGGAGTGATGCCGATGCCGTTCGTACAACGCGCCAAACTCGGCAAGAAGGCCAAGCGCGCTTTGGACCGCGCGGGGCGCACGACATGGACGTTCAGCCCCGTCACCCGCCGCGAAAAGAACCCCAAAGCGTACAGCAGAAAGAAGCCTCCGCAGGACAGGGACGATCCCTTCTTCGGCGGCTTTTTCACTGCCTTTTACAAAGCAATTTCGGGTATATGTTGTCTTCGGAAGATAAAAAACTGATTTCAAATATTTATAAGGATATACCTGTTCCCGAAAAAGACAGAATAGATTACAGGGAGCTGAAATTCAAAAAAGTGCTTTATCTGCAGAATACTCTTTTGATAGGGATGGATGAAGACAACCCAAATACCTATTACTTTTTTGAATTCATTTATAAAACAGAATCCGCCGCACGTTTCGGATATGCGGCGGGTCTTTGACGCGGGGGATATTGTAATCGTCCGCCGCTCCCCCTACGCCTTTTCGGCCGAAACCACGTCGTCGTCGAGCATCACCAGAATGAGCATGCTGCCCTTGCCGGCCCGCGGCTCGATGCGCACCTCCTCGGTGCTGACGCGGGTCACGGTGCCGTGGCGCTGGCGGATGTTGAGATCGAACGGCTCGCAGACGTAGAACGCGGCGGCGACGCGGGTGCCGTTGCTCCCGTTCTTCTTGAAATCGAACGTCTTGAGGCCCTTGCCGTTGCGGCCCTGAAGCTCGTAATCGAACAGCAGGCTGCGCTTGGCGTAGCCGCGGTCGGAGATCGTGAGAAGCTCGCCCTCGTCGCGCACCTGCATGGCGGCGCACACGAAGTCCCCGTCGTCCAGCTTGACGCACTTGACGCCGGCGGCCTGGCGGCCCATTTCGGGCACGGTATCAAGCGCGAAGCGGATAGACATGCCGAGGGAGGTCACCAAGAGCAGCGTTTCCTCGCGCCCGTAATCGGCACAGAGCACGCTGTCCCCCTCCTTGAGGGAAACGGCGGCGATGCGCTTGTTGCGCGTGGCGTACTCCTTCGCTAAGGCGCACTTCACATATCCTTGCGCTGTGACAAAGTACAGCTTGCCCTCGTCGAGCTCGGGGAAGGCGGCCACGATCCGCTCGCCCTCCTCAAACGGCAGCAGCGCCGCGAGGTTGTTGGGCCGGCTTCCGGCCTTGTTTTCAGAAAGCGCCTCCACCGAAAGCAGCAGGCACGCGCCCCGGTCGGTAAAGAGGCGGACGCTCTGGTCGGTGCGGACGTTTAACGTAAACAGCGGCGCTTCGTCTATGGGCAAGGCCGCCTTCGCGGGCAGACGCCTGGCGCGCAGCCCGTCCAGGATCGTGACCGTGGCGTCGTCCACCGCCTTGAGCGCGGCGGTATCCACCTGGATCTCCGCCGTCCCTGCGATGAGCTGTGTGCGGCGGGGAGTATCGTATTTTTCCTTGATTTCGAGAAGCTCGCTCTTGATGAGCGCCATCAGCTTCTTTTCGGAGCCGAGGATCGCGTTAAGCCGGCCGATCAGCGCGACGACGTCCTGATATTCCTTCTGCAGCGTCAAAAGCTCCAGGTTGGTCAGGCGCTGGAGACGCAGGTCGAGGATGGCCTGCGCCTGTATCTCGGTCAGCCGAAAGCGCGCCATCAGCCCTTCCCGCGCGGCCTTTACGGTCTTGCTGGCGCGGATGAGGGCGATCACGGCGTCGAGGTTGTCGATGGCGATCATGAGCCCGGCGAGGATGTGCTCCCGCTTCTGCGCGCTTTCCAGCTCGTTTTTGGTGCGCCGGGTGACAACCTCCTTCTGGTGCCGGATATAGTGCGCGATGATGTCCCAAAGCCCCATCTGCTGCGGCTTGCCTTCGGCGATCGCCACCATGTTGACCCCGAACGTGCATTGCAGGTCCGTATATTTATACAGATAGTTCAGCGTCTGCCCGGCGTCCGTGTCCTTCTTGAGCTCGATCACCGCGCGGATGCCCTCGCGGTCGCTTTCGTCCCGGATATCCGCGACGCCCGCGAACATCACCTTTTTTTCCTGCGTCACGGCGAGGATCTTCTCGAGCATAGCCGCCTTGTTGATCTGGAAGGGCAGTTCCGTCACCACGATGAGCGTCTTGCCGTTCTTCGTCGTTTCAAAGTGGGTCTTGGCGCGCATGGTCAGCTTGCCGCGCCCCGTCTCGTATGCCTCGCGGATCTCGCCGGAGGCAAGTAAAAGCCCGCCCGTCGGAAAATCCGGGCAGGGCAGCTTTTTCATGAGCCCGTCCAGCGAAACGCCGGGGTCGTCGATCTGCGCCACCACGGCGTCGATCGCTTCCCCCAGATTGTGCGGGGGGATGTTCGTCGCAAGCCCCACCGCGATGCCCGACGCGCCGTTTACCAGAAGGTTCGGGAACCGCCCCGGGAGGATCGTCGGCTCATAGAGCGTATCGTCGAAGTTGAGCGCGAACTCCACCGTGTCCTTGTCGATATCCCGGAGCAGCTCCAGCGCGAGCGGCGTCATCCGCGCCTCGGTATAGCGCATCGCCGCCGCAGTGTCCCCGTCCACGGAGCCGAAATTGCCGTGCCCGTCCACGAGCGGCGCCCGCATGTTGAACCACTGCGCCATGCGCACCATCGCGTCGTACACCGAGGAATCGCCGTGCGGGTGGTACTTGCCCAGCGCGTCCCCCACGATGCGCGCACTTTTTCGGTGGGGCTTGTCCGGCATGAGGCCCAGCTCCATCATCGTGTACAGGATGCGCCGCTGCACCGGCTTTAGCCCGTCCTCCACCCGCGGCAGGGCGCGCTCCAATATCACGTGCTCCGCGTAGGGCAGCATGGAGCTGTGCAGCACGTCGTCCATACTGCGCTCGTAGATGATTTCCCCGCGCGGGGGCTCGTGGTCCTGCTTTTTCGGCATATTGTTACCTCAAACTTTGGGGGTACGGTACTTTTCTTTCACGGGAAAGAAAAGTACCAAAAGAAAGCGACATAAAAGTTTTTTGAAGGGTTCGGGAAACTTATTCACAAAAAAGTCTCCCGAACGTCCCTCTTTATTCTGATTCTCCCGCATGCGCCTGCATCCTCGCATACCCCTTCTCCAAAAACGCGTCCTGCTTGTTGAAGTTGGCGTACTCGCTGATGTACTCCTTGCGGGGCTGGATCTTGTCCCCCATCAGCACGGTGACAAGGTGCTCCACGTCCGCCGCGTCCTCGATGGAGACGCGCACAAGGGAGCGGTTCTCGGGGTTCATGGTGGTTTCCCAGAGCTGCTCGGGGTTCATTTCGCCCAGGCCCTTGTAGCGCTGCACGGTGTAGCCCTTGCCGAGCTCCTTGGCGGCGCTCGCAAGCTCCTTTTCATCGTAGGCGTAGATCGCGCGCTCGCCCCGCTGCACCTTGTAGAGCGGCGGCATGCCGATATAGACGTGCCCCTCCATGATGAGCGGCTTCATATAGCGGTAGAAGAAGGTCAGCAGGATGGCGCGGATATGCGCGCCGTCCTGGTCGGCGTCGGAAAGGATGATGATCTTGTCGTATTTGCGCGCGCTGATGTCGAAATCCTCGCCGATCCCGGTGCCGATGGCCGTGATGATGGAGCGGAACTCCACGTTCTCCAGCACCTGGTCGAACCGCTTCTTTTCCACGTTGAGCGGCTTGCCCCGGAGCGGCAGTATAGCCTGGAACGCCCGGTCCCGCCCCTGCTTGGCGGAGCCGCCCGCGCTGTCCCCCTCCACGATAAAGAGCTCGTTCAGGTCCCGGTTGCGCCCGGTGCAGCTGCTAAGCTTCCCCACCAGGGGCGCGTTCTCCAGCTTATTCTTCTCGCGCGCCATGTTCTTCGCCTTGCGCGCGGTCTCCCGCACGTGCGCGGCCTTCATGGCCTTATCCGCTATGGCGGCGGCGACCTCCCCGTTCTTGAGGTCCTCCAGATAGGGGATCAGCTGCTCGGTCACCACGTATTCCACCGCGGGCCGCGCCTCGGTATTCCCGAGGCGGGTCTTGGTCTGCCCCTCGAACTGGATGGTTTTCATCTTGAGCGAGAGCACCGCGGTCAGCCCCTCGCGGAAATCCTCGCCCGCGAGCGACGCGTCCTTGTCCTTTAGATACCCGGCCTTGCGGCAGTAATCGTTCATCACCTTGGTCAGCGCCGCCTTGAAGCCCGTTTCGTGCGTGCCGCCCTCGGTGGTGGGGATGTTGTTGACGTAGCTGATGATGCTCTCGGCGTACCCGTCGTTGTGCTGCATGGCCACTTCCACGACGATGCCGTCCTTCTCCGCCTTGAAGCAGATGGGGGAGGGGTAGACGGGGGTCTTGTCCGCGTTGAGGTACAGCACAAAATCCGAAAGCCCGCCCTCGAAACAGAATTCCGCCTCCCGCTTATTTCCCTTGCGCTCGTCGGCAAGCTTCATCGTGACGCCGCGGTTGAGGTAGGCAAGCTCCCGGAGCCTCCGGGCAATGGTATCGAAATTCATCTCGGTCGTTTCGAACACGCGGCTGTCCGGCAAAAACGTGATCACGGTGCCCTGCCTGCGCGTGCGCCCCGTTTCGGCAAGCGGCGCCTTAGGGTGACCGGAGAGAATTTTGCCGTTCCGTTCCACACTCTCAAATTCCTGCACGTAGGCGCGGCCCTGCGTATATACCTCGGCCCGCAGCCACAGGGAAAGCGCGTTCACCACGCTTGCCCCCACGCCGTGCAGCCCGCCCGAGTAGCTGTAGGAATCGTTGCCGAACTTGCCGCCCGCGTGCAGCTGCGTAAACACCAGCTCCACGCCGGATACGCCGTATTTCTCGTGGATGCCCACCGGGATGCCGCGCCCGTCGTCCGCGACGGTGACGGAGCAATCCTGGTGCAGCGTCACGTCCACGCGGGTGGCGAACCCGTTCGCCGCCTCGTCGATGGCGTTGTCCACGATCTCCCACAGCAGGTGGTGGAGGCCGCGGCTGCCCGTCGAGCCGATGTACATGCCCGGCCGCATGCGCACCGCGTCCAATCCCTCCATGACCTGTATGCTGGATACGTTGTAGTCCATCTGCTGCACTCCTGATCTTTGTTGCTTATCAAAATGAACAATTATTATTCATTGTTCATTGCGTCGGAAACAGCCTGCTGTTTCTGGCGCTCTCCCCATACGCACCAGATTGTGACGGTCGCAAGCACCACCGCCGCGCCGATAAGCGCCCAGTAGCTGGGCCGCTCGCCCACCGCCAGGAACACCCACAGGGGGTTCAGGAGCGGCTCGATCACCGAGATGATGCTGCATGTAAGAGGCGGGCAGCGCTTGACCGCCACGCTGTAGATCGTGTACGGGATGCCGATCTGCCCGACACCCAAGAGCAAGACCAGCAGCAGGGACGTCCCCGTCACCTCCGGCGGGTATGCGAACGCGAACGCGGCGCCCATCACGGCCGTCATGACGTGGCCCAGCACCAGGCCGCTCATGCGCGCGTCCTCGGAGGAATTCCCGCTGATGAAGAACATCAGCGCGAAGAACACGCCCGAGGTCAGCGCCAGGATATTGCCGAGCGCCGAGCCTGTCCCCAATTGATCCATAAAGAACAGCGCGATGCCGACGATCGTCAGAACCACCGCGAGGATATCGCCTCTGCGCGCCTTTTCCTTGCGGAAGACCACCGAGAACACCAGCACATATATGGGCGCCGTATACTGCAGCACGATGGCGTTGGCCGCCGTGGTCAGCTTGTACGCCGTCAGCAGCAGCGAGAACACCATGAACGTCACAAAGCCGATGGCAAGCGTCCGCCGGGTCACGGTCAGCCTGAGCTTCTTTAACCGCATGTACGCGTACATTACAACTGCCGCGATGGCGCTGCGCGCCCCCGCGATCACGAGGCTGTTCCAGGGCAGGAGCTTGATAAGGATCCCGCCGAAGCTCCACAGGATGCCGACGAGCAGCATCTGGAGCATGGCGCGCCGTTCGGGGTTCATGGGCACACACTCCTAATAGTATCGGTACGGTTCTTTTCTTTCATGAGAAAGAAAAGAACCAAAAGAAAGCAAAAGGGGAAATCCCTCAGGTCTTCCTGGCGGCGCGCTCTGCGGTGGCGATCCGCGCGTTCCCTCAGTCTTCATAGCGGCGCGCTCCGCCGCGCCGTCCGCGCAAGCGGCTTAGGAAACGCAATACAATCCGTCAAAACCGGCGGCGTGTACGCCGGTTTTGACACCCTGCGCTGACGCCGGCCGCACCGAAGGTGCAGGCGGCAGCGAGAAACCCGCCGCAGCGCTCCGCACAAACGCTTGCGTTTGCGCGGAAAACCCGCCGCAGCGCCCCGACCAAATACCGTAGGCATTTGGTCGGCTTTAAAAAAAAGGCCACCTTCTGGCAGCCCTTCGGTTCCTATTTATTCTACCGGGTTCAGGCGCAAATTGCAATGCCGCCTTACTCGGCGATGCCCTTGTGGCGCTTCCTGCCCTTCTCCTCAAGCTGGAGGAGCAGCTTCTGCGGGTTCTTCACCTTGGCGAGGAAGATCATCGCGGCGATGACGTAGGGCTTGTAGGAAGCCTGCTTGTAGAGGGGGTCGCGGTAGCGGTCGAACACCGAGGCCGCCACCTCGCCGTGCGCGCAGCTCACGTCCGAAATATCGGCGGGCAGGCAGTGCAGGTAAAGCGCCTTGCCGCCGCGCGTGAGCTTCATCATTTCCTCGGTGCATTCCCAGTCCTGATGAAGCGCGTTCTGGGCCAGGAGCTCCTTCTCCAGCGCCTTGATGCCGTCGAAATCGCCGTTGCCGTAGAGATCGGTGCGCGTCTGCATGGCGGCGAACGGCGCCCAGCTCTTGGGGTAGACCACGTCGGCGTCGCGGAAGGCGTCAGCCATGGAATGGGTGATCTCGAACTTGCCGCCAAACTCTGCGGCGTTGGCGCGGGCCACGTCCACGACGCCGTCCATGACCTCGTACCCCTCGGGGTGGGCAAGGGTCACGTCCATGCCCATGCGGGTCATCAGGCCGATGATACCCTGCGGCACCGAAAGCGGCTTGCCGTAGGAGGGGGAGTACGCCCAGGACATGGCGATCTTCTTGCCCTTGAGGTTCTGCACGCCGCCGAAGGTGTGTATAAGGTGCAGCATGTCGGCCATGGCCTGCGTGGGGTGGTCGATATCGCACTGGAGGTTCACGAGCGTCGGCTTCTGCTCCAGCACGCCGTCGTCGCGGCCGCGGCGGACGGCGTCCACCACCTCATGCATGTAGGCGTTGCCCTTGCCGATGTACATATCGTCCCGGATGCCGATGACGTCGGCCATGAAGGAGATCATGTTCGCGGTCTCGCGCACGGTTTCGCCGTGGGCGATCTGGCTCTTGCCCTCGTCGAGGTCCTGCACCTCGAGGCCCAGGAGATTGCACGCCGAGGCGAAGGAGAAGCGCGTGCGGGTGGAATTATCGCGGAAGAGCGAGACGCCCAGGCCGCTGTCGAAGATCTTGGCGGAAATGTTGTTCTCACGCAGGTACCGGAGCGCGTCGGCCACCGTAAAGACGGCCTCCAGCTCGTCGCGCGTTTTCTCCCAGGTGAGGAAGAAATCGCCGTCGTACATGTCTGAGAACTTCAGGCGGTCAAGGGTATCCGTATAGGTTTTGACGTTGCTCATGCGTGCGTCCTCTCGATATATTTTAATAATAGTTTGCGCTTTCTTTTTGCTTCTTTTTCTTTCTCGTGAAAGAAAAAGAAGTCGTACTCATTTCTTGTACAGCGTGGGCACAGCGGCGTAGACGGCGGCGCACTTGACGAGGTCCGCCTTCCAGGTCCTTTCGTTGGGCGCGTGGGCCTGCTCCTCGCGGCCCGGCCCCAGGCCGATGCAGGGGATGCCGTTGCGGCCCATGATGGTGACGCCGTTGGTGGAGAAGGTCCATTTGTCCACCTTGGGCGTGCCGTACATGGCGGTGAAGCTTTCCGCCATCGCCTTGCAGGCCGGGTGGGCTTCCGGGATCACCCAGGTGGGGAAGTAGCATTCGATGGGATAGACGAGGCCCTTCCAGGAGGGGCTGTCGTAGGAGTACATGGTGACCTCCGCCTTGTATTTCTGCACCGAGGGCAGCGCGCGGATCTCCTCGAGCGCGGAAAGGTAGGTCTCGCCGTCGGTCAGCCTGCGGTCCACGGAAATGGCGCACATATCGGCCACGGCGCAGCGGGAGGGGCTGTTGTAGAAGATCTGGGAAACGGCCAGCGTGCCCTTGCCCAGGAACGGGTCGTAATGGAGGCGGTCGTTGAGGGCCTTGACTTCCTCGATGATGTCGGCCATCTTGTAGATGGCGTTCTCGCCGCGCTCGGGCGCGGAGCCGTGGCAGGAAATGCCCTTGACCTCCACGCGGATCTCCATGCGGCCGCGGTGGCCGCGGTAGATGTTGCCGTTGGTGGGCTCGGTGATGACCACGAACTCGGGCCTGATGCCGCTTTCGCGGATGATGTACTGCCAGCAGAGGCCGTCGCAGTCCTCCTCCTGCACCGTGCCGGTGACGAGGATGGTCTTGTCCGCGGGGATGAGGCCGAGGTCCTTCATGATCTTCGCGCCGTAAACGGCCGAAACGATGCCGCCCAGCTGATCCGACGTGCCGCGGCCGCCGACGCACTCGGCGTCCTCAAAGCCCTCGTAGGGGTCGAACGTCCAGTTGGAAAGCTCGCCCAGGCCTACCGTGTCGATGTGCGCGTCGTAGGCGATGATTTCCCTGCCCGTGCCGATATAGCCCAGCACGTTGCCCATGGGGTCGATCTCCACCCTGTCGAAGCCGAGGGATTCCATTTCGGCGGCGATGCGGCGGATAACGCCCTCTTCCCCGCAGCTTTCACCCGGGATGCGGACGAGGTCCCTGAGGAACTTCACCATTTGCGGCAGATAGGCTTCGGAGGCCTTGCGGATGGCGTTAAAATCCATTGTGCGTTTCCTTCCTTTCTGATGGCGGGAGAATATCGGTTACGCTTTCGCGTCGATATACGAATACAGGGTGTATTTCGAGATGCCGAAGTGTTTGGAGACCTTGTCGCCGCTCTTGGTGATGAGGAACGCGCCGGCGTTGTTGAGGTACTGGATGGCGCGGATCTTGTCCTCCTTGGACATGAGCGCGACGGGCTTGCCGACGGTGGCGACGCTTTGGTCGATCAGGTCGTCCAGCAATTCGTTGACGGATTGCGGGATGCGCTCGGGCTTTTCGCCGTCGTCGTGGTTGATGATGGACTTAACGGCGCTTTCCGCCATCAGTAGGCCCGTGATATCGAAATTGATGGAAAGGATGCCCTCTACCTTGCCTTCCTCGCTGCGCAGGTATACCGTGCTGGATTTGAGGATCCGGCCGTCGTACGTGCGCGCAAGATAGCCGAGCTGGTCGTGAAGCTCGTGCGGGTCTTTCTTCATGGCCTCCAGCACGATGTGCGAGGGACCGTCGCCCAGCTTGCGGTTGCTGACATGGCCGTTTTCAATGGCCACAATGGTGTTTTCCGGATTTGTGAGGTCATGCACCACAACCTCGCAGTTCTCGCCGAACTGCGCCGCCAGTGCCACCGCGAGCCGCTTCAGGAAATCCATCGTCACGCTGCAATCCCTTCCTTCGTTATGATTACTATAGCATACTTCCTGTCAGAAACCAACAAAAATTTTTAGGTTTTCTAAATAAATTTTTGCACCCCTGCGGACAAACATCAAATTTATTTTACACGGGGAATCCGCCCGCGTCGACGGGGCAAGGGAATTATTTTTGCGGGGCGTTTTACCTGCGGCGGCGGGGTCCATACTATAGGGAAGGAAGGGGCTTCCCGCACGGTCCCGTTCGGAGAAAAGGGAATTCCGTCATTGAAAACGCCCGCGGGATACGTTACAATGAAACCAAATTGTGAGAGGTGGTGCAAAGCCCATGGAAGAAGAACGCGATGTCGTCGTTTTTTCGGACGATGACGGCAATGAATTCGAGCTGGACGTAATCGATTATTTTGAATATGAGGGACAGGAATACGCCGTACTGATGGACCTTTCGGACACCCCCGAGTGCGAGGATGAGGACTGCGACGCCTGCGGCGAGCAGGACGTTTACATCATGAAGGTTGTTGTTGACGGCGATACCGAGGAGTTCCTGCCCGCCGACGAGGATAAAATGGAGGCTCTTTCCGCCATCGTGGAAGCCCGCCTGGGCGAAATGGACGAGGAAGAGGACGATGACGACGACGAGGACGACGAGCCCGAAGAGTAAGCCACCCCTTATCAAGTGTAAAACCGCCGCATTTCCGTACGGAAATGCGGCGGTTTTTCGTTACCCCGCGCTTAGCCCGCGATTTCGGACGGGAAGGGCGCAGGCGTCACGGGCGTTTCGGGTATTTCGGGTACGGATACCCCGGGTGCGGGCGTAACGGACCCCGGCGTTTCAAAGGGATAGAGGGCGGGGGTGGGCAGCGTCGGCGAGGGGGTGCGCGGCGGCAGCGACGGCCCGCCCGTGAGCGCCTTCGCCTCGTCCGGCTCGTCCGAGTTCAGGTAGATGAAGGTATGCGCCGCCCAGGCGGACATCGGCATATCCATAAGCAGCACCGAGCTGCCGTTGACCCTAAGGCTCTGGTAGTAGCCCTCCGCGGGGATGGTGCTGTGCAGGAGGCCCTTCGCGTTCAGGGAGGCCGCGGAAGCCGCCAGGTCCAGGATCTCCGGCGCGGTCAGGTCCGTCTCCACCATGGGCATGAGGTCGTAGAGCATGGCGTACTGTTTGGCGGCGTCCTTGCTGCGGAACTTGGCGAATATGGCCGTGAGCACTTTGAACTGCCGGTTGGTGCGGTAAAAGTCGCTGTCGATATGGCGGATGCGCGCATAGCCCAGCGCCTGCTTGCCGGTGAGCCTGACGTTGCCGGGGTCTGCGAATATGAAGCCGTCCCAGAGATAAGGGACGCCGAGCTGCTTGTTGAGGCCCGCGATGTTGTCGTTCGCCGCCGAAATCTCCTCCGCCGTCATCCTGACGGTGACGCCGCCCAGCTTGTCCACGATCTTCTGGAACATGGAGAAGTCCACCAGCACGTAATTTTTGATGTTGAGCTGGAGCGCCCCGTTCACCGTATCGATCAGAAGCGGCACGCCGCCCTTCGCGGCCGCGGAATTGATGCGCGCGGGGCTGAAGCCGGGGATGGGCACGTACAGATCGCGCAGCAGGGAGGTCAGCTTGAGGCGGCCGTTGTGCCTGTCGATGGTCGCCACCATGATGACGTCCGCGTTGGAGCCGCCGCTTGTGCCGCGTCTGTCCACGCCGACAAGCAGGATATTCGTATACTCGGAGCTGGCGTTCTGCGCGGCGATCGCCGCCTCCTGCGCGGCCGAAAGCCGCGTCTGGGGCCCCAGGTCCGAAAGCGGCAGCGGCGTGGGGACGGGCGTGGACGAAGGGGTCGCGACCGGCGCGAGCGCAGGCGCCGGGGTGGGCTTCGGCGTGGGCGCCGCGATATAGGAGGAAACGGAGGACGCGGACGCCGCGCTTTCGTCGTCCGCAAATACGGTGGTGCCGGGGCGGGAAACGCGCAGCAGCAGCGTGCCGCCCAGTATCAGGGCGACGATCACCGCCGCGGCGATCAATAAGCCCGCGCCGACCAACGTTTTGAAGAGCGGGCCGCGCTTTTTCTTATCTTTTTTCGTCCGGGGCGGCTGCGCCGCATCCCCTGTGCGCTTGTCCGGTTTCATGAGGATCCCTTCTTTGCGGTACGGCCCGCATCGCTATATTCCCGATATTCCGTCTATATTGGACGTTTTTCGCGCGCGGATGGTTGCATGCCCGCGCAAACCCGCGTTTGCGCGGGTCGCTGCGGCGGGATTCTCGCTGCCGCCTGCACCTTCGGTGCGGCCGGCGTCAGCGCAAAGTGTCAAAACCGGCGTACATGCCGCCGGTTTTGACGGATTGTATTGTGCTTCCTAAGTTTTCGGGTTTCAGCGGGACGGCGGAGCGTCCCGCCATGCGGCCCCTATTTGTGCCTTTTTAAGGCGCTTGCGGCTCCGGTTTGCTTGGGGCTTTTTCGGGCGGGGCGGGCTTGCGCTCCCTCTTCTGGGGAGCCGCCATGCCGTTATAGAGCGCGAGGTAGCGCGCGGCCGAGCGGTCCCATCCGAAATCGGCGGCCATGCCGCGAAGGATCAGCCTTGTCCACAGTTTGTGGTCCAGGTAGTATTCCATGGCGCGCTGGAGCGTAAAGAGCATTTCGTGCGCGTTGTAGTTGGCGAAAGAAAAGCCGGTGCCCTCGTCGGTATATTTGTTGTAGGGCTCCACGGTATCCCTGAGGCCCCCCGTCTCGCGCACCAGCGGCACCGTGCCGTAGCGCAGCGCGATGAGCTGAGAGAGCCCGCACGGCTCGAACCGCGAGGGCATCAAAAACAGGTCCGCGCCCGCATAGACGCGGTGCGCCAGTTCCTCGTTGTACTCGAAGCGCACGGCGACCTTGCTCTGGTACCGCCATTGCGCCCACAGGAACAGCTCGTGGTAATGCGTCTCGCCCTGGCCGATCACCACAAGCTGGATGGGCAGGCTCATGATCTCGTCCAGCACCCGCTCTATAAGGTCCAGCCCCTTCTGCTCGGTCAGGCGGGAAACGATGGCGACGACCGCCACGTCCTCCTGCGGGAGGCCCAGCTCCTTCTGGAGCGCCGCCTTGCAGGCGGCTTTCCCCGAAAGCTCCTGCGCGTCGTACCGGGCGGCGATGCTTTTGTCGGCCGCGGGGTTCCAGAGCGTGTAATCGATGCCGTTGAGTATGCCCGTAAGCGCGTCGGCCCGCATGCGCAGAAGCCCGTCCAGCCGTTCCCCGTAGTAGGGGGATTGGATCTCCAGCGCGTAGGTGGGGCTGACGGTGCTGATCCGGTCCGCGAACACCAGGCCCCCCTTCATGAAGCTGATGCCGCCGTAAAATTCCAGATAATCCGGCGTGTAGTAGCGCGCCCCCAGGCCGAACAGCTCGTCGATCTGGCCCCAGTCGAACACGCCCTGAAACTTGAGGTTATGGATGGTAAAGAGGGTACGGATGCGGCTGTACTGGGCCAGATGCATATACTGTATCTTCAACAGCGCCGGGATCATGCCCGTCTGCCAGTCGTTGCAGTGCAGCACGTCGGGGAAGAAGGGGATATGCGGCAGCGCCTCCAGCACCGCGCGGCAGAAGAAGCCGAAGCGTTCGCCTTCCTCCGGCCCGCTGCCGTAGACGGAATCCCGTGCGAAATAAAATTCGTTGTCGATAAAGTAGTAGATGACGTCCTGGTAAACGATGCTTTCCACGCCGCAGTACTGCCTGCGCCAGCCCATCGTGACGTAAAAGTCCGCGATATGCTGCATCTGCGCCTTCCATTTGGGGTCGATATCCCGGTATTTGGGCAGTATCACGCGCGCGTCCACGCCGGCCTTGAAGAGCGCCGCGGGAAGCGTCCCCGCCACGTCCGCCAAGCCGCCTGTCTTTACGAACGGGATCGCTTCGGATACCGCGAAAAGCAGCTTCATAGAAACCTCCCAGCAGGCGAAAAGTTTTCCTTTTTAATACTATCGCACAAAAGTCGGGCAATGTCCATGCTTATATGGTGGCCTGCATACGTCCGGTATATGTAAAACGAGTAACAATGAACAATGAATAATGAACAATTGTGGTTGAAATCCCTTACGGGATTTCTCTGAAAGAAAAGAGTACGGGGGTAATCCCACCGCACCCTTTTATCAGAAAACTCCCGCAGGGAGTTTTCAGAGTATCGACAAAGTCTCTGAGCAGTTTTTACTATGCAAGAACGCAAATAGGAGCTGCATAGCGGGACGCTCCGTCGTCCCGCTGAAACCCCAAAACTTAGGAAACACAATAAAATCCGTCCAA
>Ga0255336_100888_pt1 | contig 30728 bp, 29 predicted proteins | sample MeOH1_35cm_T3_17_FD_189102 | JGI IMG/M metagenome (GOLD analysis project Ga0255336, IMG submission 189102) | Sandy soil microbial communities from University of British Columbia, Vancouver, Canada - MeOH1_35cm_T3_179 | ecosystem: Engineered > Artificial ecosystem > Sand microcosm > Unclassified ...
TATACTTCATTTCATCTCTAGCTATAGTTATGCTTTTTTCCGTAACTTCTCTCTTTTCAATATAAGAACCTGTATTCCAAAGCTCCTCATATATTTCATTTACACGTTCTTTTTTAATGGGCTTTAAGAGGAATAGAATTCTTTCTTTTAGTTTATCAAGTCTTCTTTTTAGGGGAAGCTTTATATAATCCTTAAAATACAGTTCTTTAAGATCTTTTGAGGATATTATTAATTTATCTTTAAAGACTATATCCTTGAAGTCTCTGTCTTTTTTATCAACATCAGCTGCATATTGCTTTAATTTATCTAGAAATTCAAGGGAAGACTTATATTTTACATTTCTCATTCTCTTTTCATAGTCTGGTGACTTCTTTGAGCTTAGAATATATTCCATTAAGTCAGTATAATCTTCCTTTATAAAACTTAAGCCTAAGGCTTTATGCATATACTCTTTAAAGGTAGTCTGATACATGTTGTCTTCTCCAAGCTGAGGAAGTACGCTTGATATATAATCATTGAAAATTTCGTTAGGTGAAAATATCACTATATTTTGAGCAGTTATTTTTTCACGGTGCTTATAAAGCAGATATGCTATTCTATGAAGAGCTATAGAGGTTTTGCCACTTCCAGCGGGCCCCTGAACAATGAGATTCTTGTACTCTTCATTGCGGATTACTTTATTTTGTTCTCTTTGGATAGTTGTTACTATGCCTTTCATCTTGCTATCGGTACTTTTACCCAGAATTTCCTGAAGTATTTCATCATCTATTTTAAGATTGCTGTCAAACATGTATTCAATTTCACCCTTATTAATTTTATACTGTCTCTTTAGGGTAAGCTCTCCATCAATAGTTCCTTCAGGACATTTATAACTTGCGCTACCTGTTTCATAATCATAAAACATGCTGGAAGCAGGAGCTCTCCAGTCATATATGAGAAAATCAAAATCCTCATTTACAAGATTAGAAATCCCAATATAATACTTCTCTGCTTTGCCCTCTCCTTTTTCAAGAAAATCAATTCTCCCAAAATAAGGGGACTGAACTATTCTCTCGTATTTTTCCTGAAACTTTCTTGTAATCTCATGCTTTCTCTTTTCCATTTTCATTCTATCAATGAAGCCCATGAATTCAACAATCTGCTCAAGTCCATTAGCTATGGAAACTGAGCCTAGTTCTTGCCATAATTCCCTTTGGGTTTCAATTGTATCCTTTTTAAACCTATTTTTATAATGAACTTTTTCATCCAGCTGCTTTTGTGCCTCTTTAAGTGCCTTTTGCAGCCATTCATTCTCAAGCTTCCATTCAAAGTCGTTAATATTCATACAAGCGCCTCCTTATAATGGGTAAATCCAGTATAAATGCTTATTAAGTATACTGAAAAAAGACGCACATTAACAGTCTGTAATTTACTTCCTAAATATGATATAATTAAAGTAGAGGGATATATTAATTTAAATACTTGCATAAAAGTCGTGTATTTAATTATAAATTCTGCATCGCTACCCATTCATAATTCTTCATTCATTATTCTTCATTTCTTATAGCCTATCATTATCAGTTGTTAATTCAAATTTTTCACCTCTATGTGTTATTTCAAATACCTTTGTATATAAATCTCTATTTTTATCTGCAAATTCCTTAGTAACTGCAAAGTCCTCTCTAAAGTGCATTGGTATAAATATTTTTGGAGCTAATTCCTTAATAAGATAATCCGGACCTAGCGCATAACTTTTTTTAAGCCTTGAATCAACAGGGAAGAAGGCTGCATCAATGGCCTCCCCTCTTAGCTTAGCAACTTCCTCTTTAAACATCTTCTCCATTTTTTTATTATCTTCATCACTTACATCATACCAATCCCACCAGTTTAAATCTCCTGCATGAAAAATAGTGATTCCATCCACCTTAATCAGAAAAGAAATTCCAATATCCGTTGAGCCATAGGCTTTAATGTATACGTCCTTAATTTGCAGTTCTTCGTAGACAGAAATTTTAGTAATATCTGCAGCTGCATTTTCTGCTTTAATATCACTGCTTAATATATATTTTATATAAGGATTAATTTCAGCCCAGTTAAAAATCAGCTTATTAAAATGATCTCCATGGCTGTGTGAACTAAATACTAACATTTCTTTATTAGTTTCTAAATCCTCTATGCCTATAACACCCCTGCTGCTGTTTCTTTCCCCGCCTTCTACTGAATCATTATAATAATCCAATATTAAAACATGATTTTTAGTTTCTATTTTAAAACTGCTGTTATATAAATAATTTACTTTCATTAAAATACACCTCGATTTTATAAATAATTTTAGCAAATATTACATAATGTCTTCTAAAATATTAATAATGAGCTATAATATTATTATTAGAATTTTAAAGTGTTAGCAATTAATTATTATGTTAAAAAAGGAATTAAGGAGGATATTGTATGAAGTTTAATTTTGACCATAATAACATAAATGTTTTAGACTTGGGAAAAAGCATTAATTTCTATAGAGAAGCTCTAGGTTTTGAGGTCGTAAGAATCCATGAACAGTTAGATAAAAGCTTTAAGCTTGCCTTTCTTGGTGACAATGTAACAAACCACAAATTAGAGCTTACTTGGCTAAGAGATAGAACTGAGCCCTATAATCTAGGTGATAATGAAATCCATCTTGCTGTAAGAGTTGATGATTTTGACGCTGCTTATGAGCTTCATAAAAATATGGGCTGTATTTGCTATGAAAATAAGCCAATGGGTTTATACTTTATTAATGATCCAGACGGATATTGGATAGAGATACTGCCTGCAAAACATGAAGTAAATAAATATTAGAAAATACACATGAATTTACAAAGCGTATTCAGTGTCTAAAAAGTCCTTAATTCATAATATATTTAATCTATTAATTTATCTTCTAATTCAAATGCTAAGCTGTCATCTACAAATAGTATAAAATCAGTAATGGTTTCAAATTCTTTTCTACTTAATGTCTTGAAATTATTTGTAAGATAAAACACTATAACCTTTTTAAAGATCTGCCCTTCTTTAAAGGTAAACTCTAAGGTATAGCTGCCTTGATCCGCTGACAGGCTTTTCTCATACTTAGCATCTATTTTGCCTTTTAGACTTTTTAAATCTGAAAGCTCCTCTTCTCCATAAAACACTGACCAAATGCCATAGTTAGAAACTTCACCTAAAATTGTATTTAAAAGCTTTAAATTATCCTTTATTACTCCAAATCTTATATTTATCATCTGTATTATTCCTTTCTATCATACAATAATCAAATAATCTTTAGACTATGAGATAAATCGCATTGAATTCTTCCATAATAAAATACCTTATAGAATAATTCTATTATACATCTATTGATATTTATTTTCAATTGAAATTACCTGCCAATTAGTTCTTAAATTTCAAAAAAGGATATTGCAATAATTATATAAACTGCTAAAAGCTGAATACCTTCTAGCCAATTGGACTCTCCATCATTGGCTACTCTATTAGCTATAAATACTGAAACTATTAGTGCAATTAACTCAAATTCATTGAAGATAATACTCATAGGCTTAAATAAAAGACTTAAAAATATAAGTACTGGAGCTACAAAAAGTATTATTTGAAGGCTGGAGCCTATAGCAATTTCAACTGCCACATCCATTTTGTTTTTAAGCGCCATTAATACTGCTGTGCTGTGCTCAGCTGCATTACCTATTATAGGAATTAAAATTATACCTACAAAGAATTCACTTAATCCTATGCTTTTTGTCATTGGCTCCACTGCACCTACTAAAAATTCACTTTCAATCGCTATAATTACTGTGGTTGTTACTAAAACTAAAATAGCATTTTTAAGGGACCAGGTAGCCCTGCCTTCATCCTCATGATCCACAGAATATATGTCCTTATGTGTAAAAAATGAAAAATAAAGGCTTAATAGGTATATTACAAACATTACAAGTGCAACTGCAACACTAAGGGATTCGTACTTAGTATTTAAAAGCTCCTTATTTACTGTATGAGTAAATATAGCCGGAATACTTAATCCAATAACAGCAAATAGAAGCATGCTGGAGCTAACCTCAACTACCTTCTTATTGAACTTTTGAACCTTGTGATGAATACCCCCTATGAACATACTTGCCCCTAGAACTAATAATATGTTTCCGATAACTGAACCTGCTATAGATGCCTTAACTACATCGAAAAGACCTGCCTTTAATGCAAAAATAGATATTATAAGCTCTGTTGCATTACCAAAAGTTGCATTTAAAAAGCCTCCGATCTTTGGCCCAGTGTAAAAAGATATTTCTTCAGTGGCTTCTCCCATTAGACCTGCTAAAGGTACTATAGCTAATGCAGAAAAAATAAATACAAGAGTAGGAGAGAAATGAAGAAATTCTGCAAGAATGCTTATAGGAATAAAAATAAGTAAAAATCTTAAAATTTTCAAATTAGTTGCCCCCTTATTAAGTTAAAATATACCATTATTATACTATATTTATGGGTTTTTAATCCTAAAATATTTTTTATTATTAATTATTTATTCATAAAGTTGTCATCATATTGCAATATAAGAATTTTAAAATAATAGCATAAAAAAAAAGATTTGGGAGTTGAAATTTATGAGTGAAGAAAATAATAATGCACTTTCTAATAATGAAACAATTGATAATACTGAAATAGAGAAAGAAAACAATATTTATAATGCTGAAATTAATGAACCTAAACACCAGGATGTAAGCAAAGTAAAAATACGCACTATATTAAAACAAAGATTTAAAAACTCCAGCCCCTTTCTTAAAAAAGCAATTCCACTTCTACTTGTTGGAATCATCTGCTTTGGAGCAGGATTAGTGGCAGGTAGAGAAATAGATAGGCATAGTAACAGTAGGGTTATTATGAATAGAAAAGGTATGTTTAGACAGATGCCTAATGGCAATTTTTACGGTGGAAATTTTAACAAGAGACAATTTAACAATAATAAAAGTAATAGCAGCAATAATGGAAATAATAATAATCAAAAGAATGCTGCACCTCCAGCAGCTAACACTCAACCGTAATAATAGGGTTTATGTCTAATATATAATTATATATTAGACAGTTGATTTCAATAATAAGATCTTTGTTAAGCCCCTCATCAAATTAAAATATATTAATTTTACTACAGCAAGGCCTAACAGTTTTATACTGTTGGGCCTTGCTGTCTATAATAGATATATTTAAATTAGTGAGCCATTCCATAAATAGCACCAGATATAAAAGGAATTAACCAAATAAGCCAAACCATAATACTAAATTTGTGAAATTCAAGTTTCATTTTTTCATCATTTTTAACTAGTACTAAGGTTGCCCATAAAACATGGAACAGCATTAACACTATGGCTGACATTCCAGTAATTCCGTGGAAGCTAAGCTCAAAGCCGTCTTTGGCTATTTTAAACATTAAGGTTGTTCCTAAAGTATCACAAACAAGCCCGCACCAGAAGATTATTACATGCCATAGTTTTAATTTGCCCTGCTTTTTCTCACTCCAAACACCGATCGTATAAAAAACAAGAGCTAAGGTAATAGATGATGCAGCATAAACTAACATAAAAATTCCTCCTAAATATATTTTATAATTCATAGACATTATGAACTTTGCTCACTTTTGTTTGTATTAAAATCATATATTTATATAAATTTTTTATTAATACTGTCAATATAATTATACAATATTTTTAATATAAAATAGAGCTAAATAAATAGCTCTACTATATATTAATATATCTATTTATTTATGGCACATACTGACTTTCAACTTTGGTTATTGTATTACCTTTTAAGTAAATATAACATAGCTTAGGATAATTTTTATTATTTACTGCTGATTTGAAAGTTTCATAGTCAATTATTCTATTTTCTATATCATTCCCATCTGTGCTCACCATAAAGCCTAATAAACTAAGTGCTGCGCTATTTTCTATTGCATAATCTTTAAGCTCTTTATTTTCATTTACTATATAATAATCGTCTAACACAGAATACTCACCATCTTCAAATATTGCATTTCCATCTTTTTTAGCTGCACTAACAGCCTCCTCGCCTCTAAGAAATTTCACCGCATCAAAGCTTAAATACCTTTTCCCATCCTTCTCATATACTCTTAAAATATAGCCTATTTGCTTTTGAACTACTTCCTGTTTAGCTGCAGAAACTGTGTTATTTGCAGCTGAAGTCTTAAGTGTTACATTAAAATAAATTAATATTGCAGTAATTGTTAGTAATGCTGGAAATATTATTATTGCAAAGAAAGTAAATGATTTTTTCCACAATATGCTTAGATTATTATTCATGCAAGAACCTCCCTTCTAAATTAATCAACATAATATAATATGTTTGTATATGAAAAGTTGAAATTAATTTACAAACAGTGAAGCTTAATCAACATATTATAAAATGCTTCTATTTATATTGTTGACAAAAATAAAAAAACAGAAACCTTAAATATTAAAGTTTCTGTAGATTTCTTTTTCCTTTTTTGGCTTATTTAAGCTTTTTTATATTTCTTTTCAACAGAATATCCAAACTTGCCTAAAGGTTTATTATTTAATGCAAAATACTCACCATGTGAATAAGCAATTAAATTAGCTTTTTCAAAATGAATTTTATCCTTGCTGTCAATAACAGCCTCATCCACTGAAACTGAAACAACTTCAGCTAGAAATAAATCATGACTTCCTAAGGGAGTAATATTTTTAACCTTACATTCTATATTTATTGGACAAGCCTCTAAGGAAGATACTGAAACCTTTTTTGAAGCTTCCAGCTTTAAACCTAATTTTTCTATTTTATCTAACTTCCTACCTGAAACTACTCCACAGTAGTCAACCAGCTTTGTCATAGATGCAGTAGGAAGATTAACCACAAACTCCATAGTTTCTTTTATATATTCATAGGACAATCTTTCAGGTCTTATGGAAACAGTTATCATCGGTGGCCTTGTACATGCAGTTCCTATCCAGCCTACAGTAAATATATTTGTCTTTCCAGCTTTATTTTGAGTAGTTATAAGTACTGCAGGCACAGGGTTTAAAATTGCACTGCCTTTAAAACTTCTTTTAGTCATGGTATAAATCCTCTCTAGTTATTAAGCTATATTTATTAAAATGTTGATTTAATAATAATAGGACTAGTCTAATTTATTCTAAAACCCAGCTGATAATATATTCATAGTTCTCATTTGGTTCTTTTATATTTGGTTCAAGGTCTTTAAAATTGCCAATAATTCCTGATTCCTTTATAACTAAATCAAAATGGCTCATGGCTATACCCATGTCTATTCTCTGAATATCAAAGTCTAATGAGTTTGAATAGCCCTTTGCATGACAAAGATAAAAATGGATAGTGTTTTCACTCTTCACTATTCTCCAAGGCTGCTTATTTGATGCTGAAGGCGCAAGTCTTACCATTTCTAAAGCATCTTTAAATTTTCCACCTTCCTCAGGAGATAACTTTTTGTCAAAGCTGCCATCAAAAAAGATATCCTCCCATTGCTTTCTGTTATTTGAACCTGCAACTGATCTCATAAGCTTTTCAACTATACTTTTACTTTCAGCCTTATAGCCAATAGGGGTTATAATAGGCAGTATCTCACCTTCTTCAAGTTTCATGGCCTTTGAAAATTCACCTTTTTTAAAAGTACCACCCAGCCAGCAGGTACCAAGTCCAAGTGAAGTTGCATATAAAATAATCTTTTCAAGCTTATAACCAAGTTCTTCTAAATTAAATTCTCCTGGGCTTACTGCAGCAGCAATAAAAGATGAAGCCCCTTTTATTACACCATAAGTGCCAAGCTTAATATTATTATTTAATGAAGCAGCATTATCAACAATTTTAAAACGCACACTGCCATTAAAAGGAGCATCAATAGTATTAATATAGTCAGTTAAATCCTGCTCTTTTTTCTCATCTAATGATTTTGACTCATAAGTTCTAATGGATGTTCTTTCTTTAATTACATCTGTCATTGGTTTATTATAATGTTGTACTGTATCCATAAATACATCTCCTTATATAATTAGGAATATTTATTCTTTTCACAATAGTATTATAGCAGATAGTTTTAAGACTAGAACAAATATTAATGAATATTAATATTTTAATTTTTAAAGACAATAACTACGGCTTTATAAATAAAAAAGGTGGCAGATGTAAAATTCCCTTGCCACAGAAGAACCGTCACTTGCCACCTATTGTTTTAATCTTAAATAAAAATAATTATGCTCATCAGTTATCATATTAAAGCTTCCCTTTTCCCACCTATCCAATATGTTAACAATGTAATCTCTATCACTGTAACCCATTTTATTTACAATTACTCTAATAGAGTCAAGCTTCTCTTTGCTAATATTAATATTAGTTTCATTATTAGCCACCCCGTTCATTATTTCACTGGCAATACTTTTCAGATTATCATATATAATAAGCTCACTATTAATATTTAAAGGTGGTTCCTGGGTTATTCCAAACACTGTTTTATCAGACTGACTATGGGTTCTCACGTAGAGCTTCTCTCCAATATTAAAGGAAATTGAAAATAATGCTGCAAAGGCTGCAATAACACATACTAAAAATCTAAATCTAGTGGACTTTAGTTTCTTAAGCAATATGTTCTTTATCATATTTACCACTCCAAATCATATTTAGCTACAGATAAACAGCTTATGCAGTATGAAGAAAATTTTTACAGATTACTATGCTGTATAAATCTTAATTAAGCTACTTATCTATAATAAATTTTGCCTAAATAGTGGTAAAATATTCAATTAACTTTGTTATAGACAATATAATAATATTTTTCTAATAAAAAAACGTAAATGAACCATTTTACTTACTAATTTCATCCACGTTTTTTTAATTAAATTTTGAACATATTAACTATATTTATAAGTTTTTGTGAAAGCTCTATTTCATCTATATTAATATTTTATCTTAAGTGCTCAGACATTTTTCCTCTATTTCTGCTAAAATGGATTTTTCATTATACATAATTAAAAAACAAATTATGCTCCAAAAGAAGAACAATAGAATCGGACTTGAAGTCTTTATTAATATATATGATAATCCTGCCAAGCAGACCCAGTTTAATATAGTAATATGAATTTTTTTTAAAGTGTAGTAAAAAGAAATTTTCAAAACATCTATTCTTTTAAAGTAAAATCTAGATATAATTGGTAAAATATAAAGAATCATAGAAATCAGAATAAATGCTAATATAATAAAAATAGCTTTAATTGGGATAAATTGAACATTTACATTAAAATAAATAACATCCATATAGATTATGCTTAAAATTACTAAAAATATAGTCCAATAAAATAAAGCTTCAAAGAAATTCTGTCTATAGGCTTTAAAAAAATCCTTTGTAATATCAACATCTTTTTCTCTTACTAGCTTGCCCATAACACTGAAAAGCGCCACTAACGCCGGTCCTGCTGGAAGCAAAGATATAAGAGTTATCAGATTGAAACTAGAAGCTCCTTCTGAACTCGTTCCTATCAAAACAACAATAAAAAGTATGTTAGTAAGTGCAAAATAAATATTTCCAAGTAAAAACCACCAAATATAGTTGGTTATTGTAAAAAGAGCACCTTCACCAAATTCATTTTTCTTTAACATTATTTAATATCGTCTCCCTTATTTATAAGCAGCCGTTTAAGAACCAGAGCTGCCTTGTCCTTTTGTTTACTTGAATTCATAATAGCAATAACTTTATTCCGCGTGTCAAACCCCATATCTTTTAATATTTTAATACTTTCGGCATTTACAGCGTATACGGCCTTATTATTATCTCTTCCATAAGCTTCAATTTTTTCATCTTTTATAGCAGCTAAATCTAATTGAGCTATATTATCTAATCTTGAAAATTCATCATGCTTAGCTAAAGTCTCAAGCATGCTTTTATCCAAAACCACAACATCAATTTCCCCTGCAGATGTTTCGGCAATAAACTTCTGCATATATTGGCTGGATAATCCAGAAACATTATTAGATCCATCTGAGGGCATAATATCAACAATAGCCTGTTTCCTCTTTTCTCCTTCTTTTATAACCAAACTTGAAATCTGTTTTTCTAGATCAGTTATCTTACTCTCATCTATTTCATTTCCAATCATAGTCAGATTGAATACATAATCTATCTTTGTAACTTGGCTGTAAACAAGCGAACCAATTATAAGTATAGCAGCTAAGGCTCCTATAATATGCAGCCTATAATAATCCCATATATATTCGGCCTTTTCTTTTTTTCTCATGCTTTTAAAGTCAATCACGGCTCTTGCCCCTTTAATTATATACTTGCTAGCTCATTTATAAAATAATATTATTTCCTTTTAAATGCCATGTCAACATATATTTATTACTAAATAATTCACCTCTTCAGGCTGTAAATAACCTCATTAGACTCTCCTGAAAAAATATAAATCTCCTTATCTCCTTGCTTAACATAGGGCAATGTTTTTTTAATATCCTTTAGGCCATTTCTGCTTGAACCGCCATAAACTGCAGCTATCAAATAGTACTTTCCAGGTATTAACTTACCCACAAGGGTTGGAATAACCGTTTTTGAATGTATAAGGTTAGTATTAGCATTGGGATATATAAGTTCTTCTTTCCTCTCCCCATATAAGTTTATAATGCCGCTGACTCCATACACAGTTTTAATTAATTTTCCATTTTCTAACTGAAGGAACTCACAGGTAGATCCGGAATAATCTGCTTTATCTAGACCCAATGCAAATCCACCCTCAGCAGCATCTAATCTTCTAGAAGTATTAATTGTATGAATACGAATATGCCAAGGATTTCCACAAATAATACGTGTCTCTATTTCTACATCTGCCCAGGGCTTCCATCTTGAATAAATAATATTATTTTCTATTTTGTTCTCTTCGCATAACCTTTTTACTCTGTATATGTTATCTTCTTCGCTTAATGCCAGCATTGAATCAAAAGCACCCTGTGCTATTCCCCATTCCGACTTTGGTATACTAAATCCAAAGGTATTTGGATATACAAATTTTTCATATTTAGCAGAGGTATGACTATGATCATTTGTAGCAATATGCCCTGTATTAAAGGCCATCACCGTTTCTTCTTTTTCATCCCTGCAGATTACTAGATGAGGTTTCTGCTGCACTGAAAGTTCATTAAGTTCAGGTAACTCCTCCTCTTCCACCGTCCAGAAAGGATGATCATCCTTAAATGAGAGAATTAAAAATGTTTTTAAAGCCCAATATGGTGATCCCGGTGAATTATAATTTTCTGCCATTATTAAATTAGGATAAGCATAGCCTATGGTCAGCGTCCCATCAGCATTGAAGATAGGCTGATGAAACCACCAGCGAAGGTTTCTTAAAATCAAACCTTTTATTACTCCTAGTGAAAACACATCTACCTCTGCAAATACTAATGCACTCCAAAATGCTGACTGTGCAAATCTATAGGAAAGACTCCTGCCGTAAGGTATTGCTGAACCATCCTTTGAGAACCAGTAAATAAAGTCCTTTGCAAATGCCACTGCTCTTTCCTTATATAGCTTTGAACGTGCCGGATCTTCCTTTTCCATAACTTTTGCGTAAATAAGACAATAGAAATGGAAGGCAAATGGTATATAATAATCGCTATGTCCATTTTTACCATCAGAGTACCAGCCATCACCTAAATAAAATTCTTCAATGCTATTTAGAGCCCAATTCATTTTTTCCTTATGGTAAGTTTCACCTACAGACTTTAATCCTATGTTAACCATAACAATAAATAGTACCCAATTACAATCGTAAACCTTATTTTCATTAATCTGAGAAAGCCATTCACGTAGATTTTCCTTTTCCTCTTCCTTAAGGGGATCCCATATTTTCTCCGGAGCTAATACAAGAGCCAGTCCAAAGGAGGCCATTTCAACTAATCTCTGATCATAGTCATTAGCTTTTCCCCAATATTCTTCATGCAGCGGATTAGTTCCATTTTTAATACCCTGTAAATATATTTGCCAAAAATCTGAGTCACCTCCGCCGGCAGTAAAAGGTGCTAATCCCCATAGTATTCTTGAAAACCCTTCAAATTCAGCAACTATGTCCGGATAGCTTGCACTGGTATTTCCAACATGCAAATGAGCGCAGCCATTGCTAAAGTAAGTTTTCAATGGCTCTATTAATTGCTTGAAAACTTCCTGCACATCTTTTTTTGTTTTTAGTGGATTTTTTTGAATTTGTAAATTAAATTCCTTCATACTCAATTACTCCTCTAAATTTTATTTATCAGTAAGCTTTACTATAAAAATATAGTCTGCTTCGTAGTTAGCTTCAGCTAAAATTGTAGTTCTGTATATTAATCTTTCCTTTCCACTGTGTTCATAGTATTTACATTCCTCTATAAAGCATTCAAGCTCCTTAGAATACATTAATACAGCGTTGGAATTTTTTGTTTTAATTTTTACTTTTCCTCTTCTTATCAGTTTCGGTTTATAATCGGTGATAAAAATTTCTTTTATTTCATTATGGTCCTTATTAAATTTGAAATGATCTTTTATTGTTAGCTCATGCAAGTTGAATTTCCAAATAAATTCTCTATCAAATCCTACAAGCTCTTGACATCCATAAGCCTTTTTCATGTTAAGTTTAAATAACGTATCATGCTTAGTACTTTCATATTTTATTAAATCAGTGAAATGTTCTTTTCCAAAACTTTGCTCATTTCCATTTATTACTGGTACGGAATGCCCTAAGGATGATGCTGTCAAAAAATTATATCTTGTCTCATCAATAAAATACTCTTTCACATACTCAGGTGAGCCTAAGTCTATAAAGATATTTTCCCTATTGTAATGTAACAGGAAATGACCTAAATCATTGTGATTATGAGGCTCATTATTATTTCCGCCTTTTGCTGCAAAGGCGGAAAAAACACCACCTGTGCTTCTTCTTTCAACAAGCCACTGAGACTGGCTGAAATAATAGCTTCCTAATAAAAGATTATTGCTGCTTTCACAGCTGTCACAATACCAAAATAACTTTCTTACCATACTTGCCCATCTGAAAGTATGGTCACTGTATATATCCGTACTACTTTCATAGTTATAGCCATTTAGGTTTAATTCCTTCTCAAGCCTTGCAAATAATCCACAGTCTCCCTGCCATTTACCACTGCCTGAATCAGAGAAATTAACAAAATCCCTATTAGGAAATTGTATTATTTGTGGAAGTATGGCTATATTCTTTATTTTTTCCTGGTTCTTAAGCAGTGAAATTTTTCCACAGGTTCTCTCTTTTAATAATTCAGAGAAAAAAACAAAGAAGCTAAAGCCATAACTCCAGTAATTTAAACCTTCTGCAGTTACTCCATCCTTGTCAAAACTGTTAAGATAGCAATCAAGACTTTTAATAACTCTTTGAAGTATTAATGAAAGTTCCTCTATATCTTTAACAAGATAAATTGCAGCTGCTCCCACAGAGCCAGCACAAACTGAAGCCCAATTCATCTTAGCAGTATCCCACCAATAAATGCTGTTCTTATACGGATTGATAACTCTTCTGAAAATTTCCTTTTTTAATCTATATACTAGGAAACCATCCAGCTCATCACCTATTAAGGTTAAAATCTCCGAGAAAAAAAATGCACTTTCAGCTGCAAAGAGAGCCACAGTCTTATCTGGTTCCTCTGCTCCATCCTTAATAGCTTTTTCAGACATTTTAAAATGTGCCGGTAATTCCCAGCTATAAAGTTCACACCATTCCCACAGCTTTTCTTCAATAATACTAATATATTCTTTATTTCTTTCCAGCATATATTGGAGCACAATAGAAAACAACTGCTTTCTTTTTTTAAAATATGCATTTTCAAATATCAGCCTATTACCTGTATTTTCAAATTCTTTAAACATTCTTAAATTTATAATTGGTGATGTCTCTTTCAAGGATGTTATTGCATTTTCCTTTATTTCTTGTAATTGACCCTTATTTTTGCAATTTTTTTTAATAGCTTCAAGTGCGCCTTTTTCTCTTGCCTCTGGAAATAAAACATAATTGTTTTCATTACCATAAAGTAAAGCTTGTTTTATATCATATAAACTATACATAGAACCTCCTATAATAAGCTTATGAAATATAATATTAAAATAATAAATGCTATTTGAACTAGACAAAACCCCTATGCATCCACAGGTTTTTGCAGAGTTCAAATAGCTGCTTTAATTAAAAAATATATAGAACTCTTCGATACTCTTACCAGTACAGGTTCCATTCTTTAATTGTTCTTACTAAGGCTTCAAAATAGAAGTAGTCTCCCCATATGCAGCACTCATCAATACCTTTATTATCCGGTTTGGCATATACAGCATGCAGCAGAATTCCGTTTGACTCAGGCACTTTAGCTGTTGTATAGTTCTTAATTAAGGATTTTAACATCCTTAAGGCTGCGTTTTCATATATATTTTTATATTCTGATCCGGATTTTAAATGCTTTGAAAGCTCCATCAAGCCGCAGGCTGCTATTGCTGCTCCTGAGCTGTCTCTTTCTTGGCTGCCTTCAGTAAATATCAAGTCCCAATAACATATTTCATCTTCCGGAAGCCTGTTAATAAAATAATTGCTTAACTTTGAGGCCGTATCTAACAGCTCAGCATCACCAGTAAATAAATAACTTAAAGGTAAACCGTAAATTCCCCATGCTTGTCCCCTTGACCAGCAAGAATCATCTGAATAACCTTGAGCAGTCTTTCCAAATTTCGGCTCCCCTGTTTCTACATCCATATAATAGGTATGATATGTAGAAGAGTCTTCTCTAACGATATATTTCTCAGCCTGCTTAACATGACTGTAGGCAATATCGTAGTACTTTTTATCACCTGTTACTTCTGAGGCCCAGTATAGAAGAGGGAGATTCATACAACAATCTATAATCATCCTTCCCCTCTGATTTGAATCCTCAAGATTTCCCCAGGCTTGTATTATCCCTGCTTTTTCAAAATAGCGCTTTATTAATTCATCTGCAGCTTTTAATGCAGTTTGCTTTGCCTCCTCATTTCCTGTAAGCTTATATGCAGCAACACAGGTTAAGCTATATAAGAAACCTAGATCATGGGTATCAATACATATTTTCTCCTCAATTCTTTTCTTAAAGCTTTTGAGCTGTATCTCAGCTGTTTTCTTATATTTATCTTTTCCTGTCACTTCATATGCAAGCCAAAGCATACCTGTCCAAAAACAGGAGGTCCAATCTATATTGTCTATTGCCTCATAAATATTATTCTTACTGGCAGGAGCAGGAAACTTATAAGTAAATTCCTCCATATTTTCATCAATCTTTTTAAGTATAAAATCCAATGCAGACTTTATTTCTTCGTTACTAATCACCGGCTTTTCTATATATTTCCCAATATTTTTTATTTCTTCACATTTGACTGCTTCCATGTCACGCCATCTCCTTTTTTAAAACTACCAATTAATTATTTCATTCAAAACTCTCTTGGTGTTATTCCAGTTACCTTCTTAAACACTTTACTGAAGTAATAAGCATTTTCATAGCCTGTCATTTGGGCTATTTCATAGATCTTATATTTGCCCTCTTTTAAAAGCCTTTTAGCCTCTTCCATTTTCACTTCTGTTACGTAGTCAATAAAGCTTACTCCCGTATATTGTTTAAAAATAGTACTTAAATACCCTGAACTTATATTTAATTTTGAGGCCACATCTTGAAGACTTACAACTTTTCCTCTGTTATCATTTATGATTTTTTTAGTCTTGTAAATTAACTTTTTATTTTGGCCCTTATTTTGATTAAGAAGATAATTATAAATCCCCTTTTCTATTTTTCTCAGCCAGTCTTCGATAGCCTGAATGGATTCAAGCTTTGATATCTTTTCAAAAATAGACGTATCGTCGCCAAAAATTATCTCTAAATTTTTTTTATCTTTTCCAACTGCGATGTTTATAAGGTAGGTAATTTTGGCACATAAGTCATAAGCAGAATTCTTTGAAATTCCCTTATCGTTTAAATCATTGATTATTTCCTGAAACACTATCTCAATAGCCTCTATATCACTTAACTCTATATATTTAAGTAGACTATCCAATTCATATTGATATGCAATTTTTTCTATATTTTCTTTTAATACTATATCATCAAAAAAAAGCACTTTTTCTTTTCCCTTAAAAAAGCTTTCCTTTAAGGCTTGGCGGCTTTCAACATGTGCATTTCCAATACCTGTCAAACCTTTGTTTATATTGCTGATTCCCATAATTGAATCTATGTTAAAATACTGTTTAAGCATTGTAATTATCCGCTCACTCATAGATTTTATCTTATCTTTAATATCTTTTTTTTCACTATTATCATCAGCTGAAAATATTATATTGTACTCATTAATTTTCCACTTAAAGCAGTAGGCTTCAAAAAAGTCGTTAACTATTTCATCAACTACGTTTAAAATAGAAAATTCCAAAAGATTAATATCTGCTTCCTCAAAATTATCAAACTTACCTGCATTGCTTACTTGAATGACTGCACATAAAATACAATTCTTATTTAGAGTTATTTTAAGATAGTCTAACTCCTCTTCTATCTCATTTTTATCTTTGGTAACCTTACTGATAACTTTTTTAAAAAATTCTTCTCTCATGGCAAATTTATTTTCCATGAGATATTTTTCTGTTTTATACTCTTCATCCTGCTTTTTATAATCAAGTGAAATCTTTTCTTTTAAATGTGTAAGAATATCTATCAGCAGCTCTGGTTCCAATTCCAGCTTGATAAGATAATCTTCTATCCCATATTTCATAGCTTTTCTAAGCAGTTCAAATTCATTATAACTGCTTAGAACTATAAATTTGGACTTGTTACCTGATTCCTTTAACTTTTGTATCATTTCCAGTCCATCCATTAAGGGCATCTTTATATCTGTAATTACAATATGTGGACTAGTATCTAAAATTAATTCATAGCCGGATTGTCCATTTGCAGCCTCTCCTATAATCTCACAATCATTGTCCGACCAATTTATCATTGATTTAAGTCCTATTCTTACCAAAGCTTCATCATCAATAATTACTACTTTATACATTATGTCCTCCGGAAATATTGATATTATTTTTCCTTGGAATCTTAACTCTAACTATAGTATACTCATCCACTTTACTTTCTATTTGTAATCCAAAATTACTGCCATAAAACAATTTAATTCTATCATCAACATTTTTTATGCCTATACTTCTAAAGCCCCTATTCTCGTGTTCTTCTACCCTATTGAATATTTGCTTTATACGCTCCTCACTCATACCTATACCATCATCTTCTATTGATATAATAATATTATCATTTTGCACAATTATATCTATCTTAATGTTTCCGGACTCTTTTTTGGGTTCTATTCCATGGAAAATAGCATTTTCTACTATTGGCTGTAATGTAAATTTAAGTATACTGTTATCTAATAAATTTTCATCGCTTATATTAGCTTGAAAATTTATTTTTCCATTATATCTTATATTTTGGATTAAAATATAGTCCTCAGTGAGCAATAGCTCCCGTCTTATACTGATTTCTTCTGATTTCTCCTTGGAAATATTCATTAATAATCTTCCTAAAGCAGATACAATATCTCTGATTCCATCTGCTTTCTGCACAGTAGCCATCCACTTTATTGAATTAAGTGTATTGTATAAGAAATGAGGATTTACTTGACTTTGAAGCACCATAAGCTCCAGATTTCTCTTTTCTGCTTCCTCTTCCTTAACTTTATTTAGAAGATTACTTACATTGCTTGCAAGTTCATTTATGCCAATGCCTAGTTCTCCCATCTCATCATCTCCTTCGAGAGAATAGTCCCTTTCAAAGTTCCCTTTAGATATCTTTCTCATTCTCTTTAATATTTTCATTAAAGGCTGTGTTAGATTTGATGAGATAAACATAGTAAAAAACGAAGCTATCAGTACACTTGCCATGAATATTAAAATTGACATCTTTAGAAGTACTGCCTTTTGTTCATTCATGGGTGAATATGAAATTTTTTCAACTAGGCTCCAGCCAGTTAAGTCTGACTTTGTAAATACAACTAAACTAGTCTCTTTTCCTTTACCAGAATTAAAGTAACCTGATTTATTGGAACCTAATACAGGCTTAATGTAAGCTTCATTTGACATTGGCTTACCAATCCACTGCTGATCTGAAGAAGAAATGCATCTCCCTTTATTATCAATTATATAGATTGGATTTTTATTTCGTTTAAAAAATTCCTTATAAACATCGGATATCAAGGATTCCTTCAGAGCAATATAGCTCCATCCTATATTATTTTCCAGTGTTGACTGAATTACCGGTCTTACTATTGGTATAATATAAAAATTAGGCTTATACATAGAGGGATTTTCAATTATTCCTGGGAAATATACAGCTCCATTTTTCCCAATACTTTCATTAAACCATAATTTCTCTGGAAGAGCTTCTATATTTACCAATGAAGCATCTTCACCATATTCTATATTTATACCATTATTACCATGAATAATAATGGAAGATATATTCTGAGAAATAGAAGAATCCATAACTGTGTTTCCTAAATTCTGCTGAGCATTTATTAATTCACTATCCTGTTCTGGCGTATCTAGCTTGTATTCCATTAGCAACTTCTCAAGAGTTTGATTAAGAAACATCCAATCTGATAATTTTACAGCTATTTTAATTTGGTTGTCGATATTGTCCATAATATAAGCTTCATTTACATTTGCATCTTTCAATAAAGTACTCTTTAACGTATCCGTTGAATAGGAATAATAGAATATAGATATAAGAATTGATGGTACAATAGTTATTATAGAAAAATACATTATTAGTCTTGCTTTTAATGTCTTTGGCTGCTTTATAGATTTCATAGACGCCCACCCTTAACATATTTTAATTATTATTAACTACTTTAAATCGTACCATACAAAAGTAATTCTTACTATCCTTTTAAGCCTGTAGTAGCAATACCCTCAATGAAAAACTTCTGTGTAAATAAAAACAATATTATAATGGGTACCACTGATGCAACTGAAGCTGCCATAATTAGTCCGTACTGCGCGTCGTACTGTGTTATAAACATTTGTAACCCTAATTGAATAGTTTTTAATCTGGTGGAATTTAAATACAAAAGAGGTCCTAAATAATCATTCCAGGTGCCGACAAATGTGAATATGGTTAATGTTGCCAATGCAGGCTTTGACAGCGGTAATATCATTCTGAAATAGATTCCATATTCACTTAGCCCATCAATTCTTGCAGCCTCTGATAGTTCCTCAGGAATACTAAGATAAAATTGTCTCAGTAGGAATACACCAAATGCTGTAAAAGCCTGTAATAAAATTATGGCCATATGCGTGTCTACAAGTCCAATCTTTTTCATCATTATAAATTGTGGAACCATATAAACCTGCCAAGGTATAGCTATAGTAGCTATATATCCTATAAATAATACATTCCTGCCAGGGAATTTCAGCTTAGCAAAGCCATATGCCGCAAAGCTGCTTGTGAATAATTGTATTAAAGTTATTATTATCGTTAATTTTACTGTATTCTTATAAAAAGTTAAGAATGGCACTTGCTTCCATATATCCTTAAAATTAGCCCACCTTGGATGGGTAGGTACCCACTGTATAGGTACAGAGAAAACATCATTATCTAATTTTAGTGAAGAAGACACCATCCACAAAAAAGGCAGCAGAACAGCAAAAGAAATTAATATAAGCATCGTCATTAATATGGTTTTACGAATACCCTCCATATTCATTTTTGATGAAGCTGTATTGTATTGTTCTTTCATCTTAGTCACATCCCTTATATGAATTTATATTTTAAAAAGATTAATTTATTAAAAATAATTAACCCATTTTTCTTCAACCTTAAATTGTATTAGAGTTATTATTAAAACTATGGCAAATAATACCATTGCAATGGCAGAAGAATAACCAAATTTGAAATTTAGGAAAGCCTCATTATATATATCATAAACAAGTACATTTGTAGACCTTCCCGGCCCACCCTGGGTCATAACAAGTATTAAATCAAATACCTTGAAACTATTTATAACAAGCATTATTGAAACGAAGAAGGTTGTAGGCGTAAGCATTGGCACTGTTATATTCTTAAACTTTTGCCATGCATTTGCACCATCTACTGTTGCTGCTTCATATAGTTCTCCTGGTATTCCCTGCAAGCCTGCAAGGTAAATTACCATATAATATCCCATGGAGCGCCACACACTTACTATTATTACTGCTGGCAAAGACCATTCTGTAGATGAAGTCCATCCAGGTGGATTAATTATACCTATCAATTTTAAGAATTCATTAACAGGTCCCATTGTAGGATGCAGAAGCATATTCCATACAACCGCAACTGCTACAATTGATGTTATATATGGCAAGAAAAACATAGCTCTGAATATTTTTAGTCCTTTAATACCCTTATTCAATAATATTGCAAGAGCCAAGGCACATACTAATGTTAAAGGCACTGTAGCCACGGTATAATATAAAGTATTACCTAAGGAAATTCTAAAGGTTTCATCTTTTAAAAGATGAGCAAAGTTTTTTAAACCTACAAATTTCATTGGGCTTGCAGTATCCCATTCCATAAAGCTTAAGATAATTGAAACAATAACAGGAACCAATGTAAAAATCATAAAGCCTAAAAAGTTAGGTAGTATAAAAGTGTAGGCAGTTAATGCATTTCTCCATTTAAGGCTCTTTATTTTCGGCGTTTTTATAGTTTTGATTGTCATATTCATAATTAGTTTCTATCAAAGCATTTCTTTCTGAAAAACCTAAAATGATGCTTTAATAAATCCTCCTTTCAATAATATATGCGATTAAGCAAAATGCCCTGCAGTAAAATTTTTTTTATTACACAGGGCATTTCATATCAATTATTTATTGTTCATAACATCTTGAACTCTTTTATTCATATTTGCTATTCCTGCATCTACGCTGTTCTTATTTATCATAATAAGTTCATGTTCTTCCTGTAATATTTTATCAATAGCTGCTCCGTTTGGATTTGGAGGGAACTCTAATGCAACATTAGAAGTCTTTAAAGCTTCTTTTATCTCTTTTGGAAGTCCATCTATACTGTTATAAGTAGCCATTACTGCATCATTTCTAAATGCAGGCATTACCCCATGTTTAGCTAAAATAGTTGCTGCTTTTTCAGAACCTAAGAACTTAACAAATTTCCAAGCTTCATCTTTATTTTTTGATGCAGCATTTATTGCTATTGGTGTAACATTTCCAAAGGTTTGACCTGCTTTACCATCTTCGTAGTGAGGTAATGTGGCTATTCCCCAGTTTACATTGTGTTTTCCGGATTTTTTATCAGTTAACAAAGTTCCTACAAACCATGTTCCCATTGGGACCATAGCAGCCTTTCCTGTTTCAAATTGACCTGAATAGCTTGCGCTTGCTGATTTTGCAGTACCCAAAGGCATTATAGATTTGTCAGCATTCTGCATTGGTAAGAAAGTATTATATGCTTGCTTTAAAAAGTCATATTTGCCATCAGTTAATGTTCCTTTACCGTCAGCAACAGCTGTATTTATAACAGCTGATTTCCATGTATGCACATATGCACCATATACTTGGCTATTTCCTGATCCACTTGTCATCTTTTTAGCAGTTTCTCTAAATTGGGACCATGTCATATCATTAGTAGGATATGGAACATTTGCCTTGTCAAACAGATCCTTGTTGTAATATAGTGCCCAGAAATCACTTCTATATGGAAGTGCATAAAGGTTACCATTAACTTTTATAGCGTCTGTAATACCTTGATAAGATTTAAGATCTACTTTATCCTTTGCTATATAATCATTCAAACTTATTATTTGCTTTTTCTGAGAATAGTTTGAATAGCTTGGCATATCTTTTAGTGCAATTACATCAGTTGCATCTCCACTTGCAAGCATTATTGTAAGTTTGTCGTTGTATCCTGTAGCTGGCATGTCCAAAGGTTCAACCTTAATATGTGGGTTCTCTGCTTCAAATGCATCTATCATTTCCTTATATTCAGGTGCCTTTGCATAATCCCATACTGCAAATTTAAGCGTTACATCTTTTTGTGCAGTATCTCCTGTTGTGGTTGAGGATTCTTTCTTTCCACATCCACTTAACACTGAACCTGTAATTACTGCAGTCATTAAAATTGCCAGTAATTTAATTTTTTTGTTCATATATACTCCCCCTTAAGTTTTATATATTTATTTTACTTGCAAATGAAAAGGTTCACAATGAAATAAAATCTTAAATATATTACTATATTCATTGAATTTAATAATCAAATAGTTTTAAATCTTCAATCTTAAAATTCATTTATTAATATATTACTTTTTTCATGAATGTATTACTTTTTTCATTTCTCTTCCATAAACTTCAATCTGAGTTAGTGCAGCATAGGCTGATGATACAGGCCTTTTTATTTCCGTAAGCTTTACCCAATTGATAGTTTTTGTGTCAAATTCATAAATCTGCGGCTTTTCAGTTTTAATCATTGAAATTGGCATACTGCTGCCATCGGAAAACTGAAATACACCAGTCTCCCAATTTGTATCATGCTCATTCACATAATCTGCCCTTAAATACAATACCATTTTATCTACCTGTAGCTCTCTGCCAAAGTATAATGTAAATTCTAAATCATCCCGAAGCCCGCCTCCCCAGGAATGATAGGGGTAATCTCCATGGGATGAATTATCCTTGCAGCCATCAATGGCATTTCGAGGTTCAAAGCAAGGTTCATTTCTTGTTACAACATTGGCATAGGCATGTGGGTAATAATTAATCTCCTGATGTTTATCCAGTCCATTAAGAGCCATATTTCTATATTCAGATATCTCCTTCTGATTAGCTGCTCTCGCGGTTAATTTATGCAAATTACCCTGAAAGGCTTCTGAATGATATGCGGTTAATTTTTCGCCAAAAGGAATGCTATACTCAAATTTTGATTCTGGAGCATATATCATTGATTCAACTATATATTCACCTATATTTACAACTACGTGTTTTATATTATCAAAATCAAAAACCAGTTTATCTCCTTCTTTATAATGTCCGTTGTATAACAGTTCTACTTCTTTATCTCCCTCTTGAAATGCCAGCTCTTTCCCATTAATATCTTTAACTTGAATTTTCACTTTATCGCCTCCATCTAGAAAATAATTGAATTTGCATTTAACCTTCTAATTTAAGTAGCACATTAATTTTTTAATATAAAATGCAGTCCGTATTTATGTCATAGGTTAATAAACGGACTGCATTTTATATAATTTAAATTGGTTTTATCTGGTTAACCAACCTCCATCAACAGCAAGGATATGGCCATTTATATAATCTGATGCTCTGCTTGCTAAAAATATTACTGACCCTATTACATCAAAAGGATATCCCCATCTTCCAGCAGGAATTCTAGCTAATATTTCTTCGCTTCTTCCTTCATCAGCCCTGATTGGTGCAGTATTATTTGTTGCAATATAACCAGGAGCTACTGCATTTGTTTGTATATTTAAACTTGCAAGTTCGTTTGCGAAAGCTCTAGTAATACCTGCCACACCATGCTTAGCTGCAGTATAGGAAGGCACAAATTTTCCTCCCTGGAAGGATAACATGGAACAAACATTTATTATCTTTCCTCCACCCTGCTTAGCCATTACCTTTGCTGTTTCATGACTTAGATAGTAAACTGCATTTAAATTTACATCTATAACAGCCTGCCAATCTTCATCTTTATAGTCTAATAATGGTGCCCTCTTTATTATTCCAGCATTGTTTACAAGTATATCTATCTTTCCGTATGCTTCTAAGCATCCTTCTACAACTTTAGGTATGTTTTCTTTTGCTGACAAGTCCGCCTTAAGAAATTCAACTCTTCTTCCCTCTGCTTCTACTAATTTTCTTGTTTCATCCCATGAAGTGTCATAGGTTACTATAAAAAGATCTGCTCCAGCCTTTGCTAACCCTACAGCATAGCCTTGTCCAAGTCCTGTGTTTCCACCAGTTACAATTGCAACCTTTCCATCTAATCTAAAAAAATCCATTGAGAAATTTGATACTGAAAAATCCATATTCATACACCTCTTTAATTTATTTTATTGAATTTGTAAGTACTGTATCCATATCTGTAAAAGTTTGATTTTCACCCACCATACCCCATATGAAGGTATAGTTCTTTGTGCCTACTCCTGAATGTATTGACCAGCTTGGTGATATAACTGCCTGATCATTCTTTATTACTATATGTCTAGTTTCCTGCGGTGTACCCATAAAATGGAACACAACACTGTCAGGATCCATATCAAAATACAAATATACTTCCATTCTTCTGTCATGAGTATGGCAAGGCATTGTATTCCAGATACTGCCTGGCTCCAATATAGTCATACCCATAACTAGCTGACAACTTTCACATACAGCAGGATGCACATATTGATTTATTGTCCTCTTGTTGCATTCCTCATCACTGCCAGCCTTTACTTTATTGGCTTTTTCTAAGTCTATCTTCACAGTTGGATAACTTTTATGTGCTGTACCACTGTTTATATAGAATTTAGCAGGATTATCTGCACTCAAACTTTCAAAGCTTACTTCCTTGATTCCCATTCCAGCATAAAGACCATCCCTTGAATTTAATTCGTATTTTTCACCATCAAGTGTTACTATACCAGGCCCACCTATATTTATAACACCCATTTCTCTTCTTTCAAGGAAATACTCGCACCCTAGTTCTTTGCTTGCTTTAAGAAGCAGAGGTTTATAAGTAGGTACAGCTCCAGAAATGATTATTCTGTCAATGTGGCTGTACACCATTTTAATCTCATCTCTAACAAAAAGATCCTCAATTAAAAAATTCCTTCTTAAATTTGAAGTATCGTACTTTTTTACATCTTCATAATGGCTTGAATATCTAACATCCATACCCGCTTCCTCCTAATAATTATTTCCATGTTAACGTTAACGGAAAAGACAAAATTAATTTCGTTAACGTTAACAATTTATATTTTTATTATATACTTTAAAACTTTTATAGTCAATCATATCATGACAACTCCCCACAAGATTTTCTTATTACCAATTTGGGTTCAAGTATAACAGCTCTGTTTTCAGCATCGTTTTTGATAATCCGATTCATAATAAGCTCTGCTGCTATTTTTCCTATTAATTTATCATTCTGATCTACAGTAGTTAGGGGTATTGGGAGCATTGAAGACTGTTCAATATTATCATAGCCGGCTATTCCCAAATCCCTAGGTATATTAATACCATTCAAATAACAATATTTAATTACTCCCATAGCCACTGTATCATTAATTGCGAAAATACAATCTACACCTTTTTCAATTAGCTTTTCTGCCAAGTTAAAACCTTCATCAAAGGTTGCATTACTATACAGCACAATATCCTTATCAAAATCTATATTATTATTTCTAAGCACGTCCTTATAGGCTCTAAACCTTTCATTTGACGCTGTTGATTTTTCGCCTCCAAGGATAATGCCAATCTTTTCATAGCCTTGTTTTATCAAATGTTCTATAATTGCTGTTCCTCCATAATAATTATCGTTAGCTACGAAACTAACATCCAAACCTTCTACATAGTTATCAGCCATAACTAATGGAATTTGCTTTGCTACATTTTCATAATCTTCTTTTTGGGGGTTTACTGGTAATACTATCATTCCATCAACTCTTCCCTCGGTAAGGAAGTTTAAATAACTTTCCTCATGAGCTTTTTTTCTGTCACTATTGCATAATATAAGTCCATAACCAAAAGCTTCAATAAAAGAGCTTACACCTTTACTAATATTTGCATAATATTGATTTGTAATATCAGGGATTATTAATCCAATCATCTTTGTTTTCTTTGTAATTAAACTTCTTGCTGCGTAATTAGGCTTGTATCCAAGTTCCTCACAAGCCTTTAATATTTTCTCTTTTGTTTCAAAGGATATTTCTTTGCTATTATTTAGTGCTCTTGATACTGTCATGGCAGAAACACCGCAATATTTTGCCACATCTTTAATATTAGCCAAATATTTCACCTCTATTTTTAAACTATTACCTAATACATTTCCAATATAAAAACTTAATTTAAGCAAGTTGGAAAACCTCTTTAAATTCCTTAAGAATCCAAAGAGGCTTTAACATTTATTTTATTTCACCATAGTAAATTCAGGGCTTAAGTTTTCTACATTAGTCTTCCAGGACTTTGATGTATAAACCTTTGAATCTGTAGTTTCAGCCATACAAGACACCCCTTGTAAGCTATCTATAATTTTTAGGCCCTTTTCTATTCCAGATACAAAGGTAACCTTGGTTAATGTGTCTGCAAGCATGTTGGCATCTTTGGTATTACTGTCTATAATTATGGTATCACTCATAACACCCGAATCAGCAGGGTAACCAGTAAATGGGTTCAAAATGTGATGGTATCTTTTACCATCTTTTATAAAATATCTTTCATAATCTCCAGAGGTAGAAAGAGCTGACTCTGGAAGCTTAATGATTCCTAAATATCCTTCGCTCTTTTCCTTTCTAGGATGTTGAATTGCAACTGACCAAAGTGTTCCATCTGGTTTTTGACCCATTGTATAGATAGAGCTTCCGCCTAGGTTTATTAACGCATTTTTTATACCGTACTTTTTAAACACTTTAACCACTTCATCAGCAGTAAAGCCTTTTGCTATTCCGCCAAGGTCAATGGACATACCTTCCTTCATTAACTTTACGCTGCTATCTTTTTCATTTATGCTTACATTTTTATAACCTACAAGAGGCAGTAATGCTTTTATTTCAGAATCTGCAGGAAGTCTTTCACTGTCAGTTCCTATACCCCAAAGCTTTATAAGTGGTCCAACAGTTATGTCAAAAGCTCCGCCGCTTAGCTCGGAATATTTTATTGCTGTATTTAACATTTTAATAATTTCAGGATGGACCTTTACATAATCCTTACCCGCCGCTTTATTTATAAGGCTTACATCACTGGTTGCTATATTTGCACTAGACATTTGTTCTATTTCATCTATTCTTTTATAAGCTGCATCTATAGCTTCATTAGCTTTTGAGCCATATACTCTTAAGTTCATGACCGTGTCCATCTTTAGAGCTTGCTTTTCAACTGGGGTAGTAGTTTCTTTATTATTATTATTTGAACAAGCCACTGTAGGAACAACTAGCATTGCACACATTAATGTCGCAAGTATTTTTTTAAACATCATATCCTCCTAGGTATTTAAAAATTACATTTATGTCTCTAATTAATATTTTAACTTATTATACAAATATTTCATAGGGTGAATTTAAAATTTTTGCTTTTGTCTTATAAGCTTAACCTTATATAAGTTTTATTACCTACATTTATAATTTAATGGTATAATAAAAAAACTTCCTCTGAGTTTTCTGCATTCGCCGTTTGTAATCAGTCTAAGTTAATGTATTCCAATTTTCAACCAATTGAATAAATCATATGTAGATTTTTTAATTCTATAATTGTAATATATATTGTATGTAACTTTTTTATATTAATTATAGCAATTTATATAGGAGGATTTATGAATAATTTAGCTTTGCAAACAGCCTGGCAGGCACACAGCCATCAAAAACGAAAGGGAACTGAAATACCCTATGTAATTCATCCTATTGAAGTAGCTATTATTCTAATAGAAAATGGTGCTGAAGATGATTTAATTACTGCCTCCCTCCTTCACGATACCTTAGAAGATACAAATGTAACTAAAGAATATATTGAAGAAAACTTTGGCAGCCATGTGTTAGACCTTGTTGTAGGCGCTTCTGAGCCTTATAAGCTTGAAACAAATATAAAACTAAGTCTTGAAGAAGAAATAGATTCTTGGAAAGCTAGAAAGGCTCATACCATTAAATTTATTGCAGATGCACCTTTAGAAATTAAGCTGTTAACCTGTGCTGATAAATTAAGCAATATTAGAAGCATGGTAAGAGATTATAAATCAATAGGAAATGAACTTTGGAAAAAATTCAATGCTGGTGCACGTGAACAAAAATGGTATTATGAAGAACTTACTAAAAGCTTAAATGAGCTTTCAGCATATAAGTTATATAATGAATTTACCTCTTTAGTAAAGGAGCTTTTTAGTTTAAAAGAAGTACTTGACTTTATAAAATGCTAATATTTGTATATATTATTTCACTGGATTGGGGATGTAAACATGGATATTAACGATAAACAAGAGGATGCAGAGTTTTCATATTTTTATATTATTAATTATACAGCAGCTGAAAAAGAACTATGTTTATTAGAAATGAAATATCTCTTTAATATTATTCCTTTAAATAAGCATTTTTTCTCTTTCCATTATGTACTTCCCTCTAGAAGTGCTTTTATAAAGCAGTGTATATCTATAATATATTCCTGCAGCTGTGTAGAAGAGCTAATTGAGCAAATTCTAGAGGACAATTTTGCCTCAGAAAATTTTAAAGTCCGCTATATTAACTTTGAGGAAAACAGCATTTCATATGAACAAAGACGAAAAATCGAGTATAACATTGGCTACAATATATGTGGCGAAGCTAACGTTCATAACCCTGAAGTAATCTTTGGTGTGGTCAATATTAATGGAAAATGGATATTTGGCGTACTTGAAGATAACAAGAACACTTGGGATAAACACAATCACAAGCTCTACAGTTATTCAAATGCATTAAATGTAAGAGTTGCTAGGGCACTAGTGAACATTGCCTCAGGAAATAATATGAACTTAAGACTGATTGACCCCTGCTGCGGTATTGGAACTGTAGTTATAGAAGCCCTATCTATGGGATTAAATATTAAGGGCTATGAATTAAATCCTATGATAGCTGATAATGCAAAGAGAAATCTTGAATTCTTTGGTTATGAGGATGTTATTACTAATGGCAATATGCATGAAATAGAAGATAAATTTGATGTAGCTGTTGTAGATTTGCCCTATGGAGTGTTTACTCCAGTAACTCTAAAGGAACAATTAGATATTATAAAATCCTCTAGAAAAATTGCTCATAAAGTCATTTTAATAACCTTCGAAAATATGGAGCATTATTTTGAGGAAGCAGGCTTTAACGTAGTTGATAGATGCATTATTGCTAAGGGTACTTTCATAAGATATATCACGATATGCAATTAGCAATTATTACTTCTCTGCCCAAGAATCAGCAATTGTGGAATGTGGCACGGGGACGTTTCTCGTGGCACATTGAGTTTCCATGTGCTGCGAGGAACGTCCCCCTGTCTGCTGATTAACAGCTTTTATGAAGCATTATGTCTAATATTATTTTGTCAGCTTCAAAGGTGCCTTGATTTCCAAGCCTGCATAAATTATCAATAGTTCTTTCAGGATCATTTTCTATAATTCCATCAGTAGCTTCTATTGATATTCCTTGGGTAGCTAAAATTGCACACTGTACAGCTGCATTTGTACAGGTTGAAACCTTTAAAGCACAGCCCGCCTTTGCGCCATCACAAAGCATTCCTGTGACATTTCCCAGCATGTTTTGAATAGCTGATTTTACTTCTTTTACATTTCCTCCAAAGAGGTATACTATGCCACAGCTTGCTCCTGTTGCCGCAATTGTTGCTCCGCAAAGAGCTGAAAGTCTTCCAAATTTGGACTTAATATATATAGTTACTAAATGGCTTAATGTTACTGCCCTCATAAGTCTTTCCTCAGAGTAATCTAGTTTTTCCCATGCTGCAACAACAGGTAATGTAGCAGTTATACCTTGATTGCCGCTGCCTGAATTACTCATAACATTTAAGCTGCAGCCTGCCATTCTAGCATCTGAGCCTGCTGAGGTAAGAGCCATTGCATAGTTTGTTAAATCGTCTGACATAAGCCCTTTATCAATTTGATTTACTATAGTTTTTCCAACCTGAAGTCCAAAGGAATTTTCAAGACCATACATACCAATTTTCTTGTTTAATTCTATACTTTTTTTAACTATATCCAATTTATCTGTTTCTACTTCATTAATAAAGTTCCAAATGGAATCTATATTTACATTTTTTAAATCAAGTTCAGTTTCATTAATAGTAAAATTATCTTTACTGCTTTTTATGATAACACCATCTACTTCAATAGTGGAAATATTAGTGTGATTATCTTCTATAACAACCCTTGCAGTTGATTCTTCAGTTTTAACGATAACTTCTATATAAAGCTTTTTAAAAGAGTCAGCTACATTAACTGATACCGTACCGCCTTTAATCATAGTCTTTGCATTTTCGATATCCTCTTTAGTAAGTCCATTTAAAACCTCAAGATTCTTATCAGCATCCTTAGCTAGAGAGCCTAATGCTGCTGCAAGATTTATACCACTGCTGCCAGTGCCTGGAATGTTTACTGACATTGCATTTTTAATAACGTTTCCGCTTGCAAATACCTTAAGATCAATAACTTTTTCCCCTTTAACATATTTTCTTGCTGTAGCTGCTGCAAGTGCAATAGCAATTGGCTCAGTGCATCCTAAGGCAACTACTAATTCTTTATTAAGTAATTCAAAGAAAATACTTTGATCCATAACTTTTCCCCCATAAAAATAAACTTTGTTAAAATCCATACATATTATCATTATAAACGTCTGCGGACAGCATGTCCAATATTAGTTGTCTTTCATGCTTATATACTCTTTAGCCTAAAAATCGAGTAGGAGCTGAATAATTATTTTATTC
>Ga0255336_100889_pt1 | contig 30725 bp, 26 predicted proteins | sample MeOH1_35cm_T3_17_FD_189102 | JGI IMG/M metagenome (GOLD analysis project Ga0255336, IMG submission 189102) | Sandy soil microbial communities from University of British Columbia, Vancouver, Canada - MeOH1_35cm_T3_179 | ecosystem: Engineered > Artificial ecosystem > Sand microcosm > Unclassified ...
GTAGGCGATGATCACTTCGCCGTCGCGGGCATGATCGACACTCAGTGTTTTGACGAAGTCCGGCGTCGCGGAGATCACCCCGGATTCAAGACCGTTGAACCGGACCTGAACCGCACCCGCCTTGACCCCTGCCCGATCAAGTATGTCCTTGAGTCGAACACCGGTCCACAGTGCATTGCCCATCGCGCCGTTGCCCCATTCTCCGCCTGCCACACGTGGATTGAAGAAGCCGCGCGAATTTCCCGCGCACTGGTTCACTGCAGCCACCTCTACGCGTGGAAAGTCGCTCATGATCTCACGGAGGCTCAGAGAGAGTTCGCGTTCGACCATCCCACGGACCATCAGATGGAAGCTCGCGCCATCGACGTGGGTCGGGATACTGGACAAATGCCAGCGCACGAAGAAGCGATCGTTCGGTGTGAACACACCATCGTCGAACACGGTGAACGGTGTCTCGAGCAAGGGGGGCCGGCTACGCACGAGAAGCATCTCACCTTTCTGGGGAAATGCACCGGTCAACTCCCGCACACCGTTTTCGAATGGCTGCGTGACCACGTTGGTTGCCCACGAGCGCTGGGCCCAGCTTCCACCGAAGCCCAGCAGCCCTCCGGCCGCCAGGATACGCAGCAACTCGCGGCGCCCTGCACCATATTTGTCGTTCATTGTGGTCTCCTTCATTATCCGCCGAAGTGTGCTTCGCCAGCTACGCATCCAGATCAGGTACTCCGACGCGCTCCAATCGTCCAAGCCCGGTTGGTTCACATCAACGCTGCCACAACCGACTATGGAAACGCGGGAATCGTTGGATCGGTACCCTCTACATCCGCTTCGGGATGGTGGCTCTTCACCAGTTGCTCGATTTCTTCGACACGATCTTTCTTCACGTCGACCATCATCAGCAACTCGCCGTTTTCGATCGCGTATTCAAACTGCTTGAGCCGGGTATTGGGAACGTCGACGCCGATCATCGTCGCGGTCCAAGCCCCGAATCCGGCACTCGCCAGCGTCATCAGCACAACGACTCCGCCGGCGATCGTTAGGCCAGTTGGCGGAAAGGCCATAGCGACAAGGCCCGCCAGCACGCCGGTAACGCCACCCGCCGCAACGCCGCGCGCGAGCGCCGGGATCAGATCGCTGCGCTGCGCCAGCGTCGCCTCCGGCAAATCCTCAAGCGGTACGCCTGCTCGGGCGAGCACGTGAACGTGGCGCCACTCGATCCGCTTGAGCAGTAGTTCGTCGATGATTTGCCTTGCACTCTGTACATCCGGTATCAGGAAATATATGCGCCTCATTTCGCCTCTCCTATCGGGATTACCCGAGACCCCGCATCGACAGCCCAACTGGATGCCGGTGAGCGCAACCTCCTGTAAATATAGTCCGAATCCGTGGTGACTTAACCGGGAAACGACCACCGGTACCTGCCATATCCCCGGTTCAGGTTGCGGAGCGACAGTTCATTCGCTCTCGCCCGCCGCAAGCTCGCCATCTAGCACCGCCTTAGGGGTCTTTCCAGGAAGCACCACGCAGTCCTTCCTCCGGAAGGCGCCGATTCCCATACTTCTGACTGCATTCATCGAAACCACGAAGAGCGCCGGATGATCGTCTCACTCTGCATCCGAAGCCGCCAACACCGCCAGGACCATTGCCGTAACACCGACGCGGCCCCGATAATTCGGCAGCGGCGAACTAACTGGTCGTACGGAAATGTCCGGTCGCGCGTCACCTTTCGCGACACGCGTCGGCCAGTTTTCCGGTGCCTGAGCTTTATGAAGGTTCGCGACGTGATGTCTGTAGTGTTCCGCTCCCGCCTGTAGTTCTTCCAAGGATGCAAGCGGTCTTGGTCGCGCCGGAGCGATCACCATCCTGTACTGCTTCCGGTCAGGATCTGCGTCAAACACGACCCACTCCCGTTCCGGATAGTCAATCACTGGAAACGGCATCCATAAAGGTCCCGATCGCGCGCCTCCTCCGCTGGCCGCCTCAAGGTAGCAGGAAAAACTGTCGAGGCAAGCCAGTGCAAAAACGCGCAGGGTTGTCCAGCGCTCCACCGACGGGGTCCATCCGGGCAAGCCGACTGGTGCGAAGAGCGAAAGCCAGACAAGAACACCAAGCAGCCCATGTTCGCATCGGCCGAAAAGATGCGCCGGTACGCCGACACCCTCCCATTTTGTCCGCCACCGCAGTACCGCTTGAGCAACCGGACAGAACGGTGTCGTTGTACATGCATCGAGCCGCCAGGTGAAATAGCGGCCAGCGGTATAGACGCACCTGCGATGCCTTCGCACGACATGGCGTATGAGATATCGCCGGATCGCCTTATAACACGCGATGGCTTCCGGCAGCAGATCATCGGGCGCGCCTATTGCCTGCGAAGGGTGCAAATCTCCGACGCGTTTACGAAGACAGTCAACGTCTTTTTCTACCGAATCGCGAGCGAAAGCCACCGGATGGACCAGGGCGTTCGAAACGCTTTTGGTCTGCCCCTGCACGACAAGCCCGCAGAAGCCACCGAGCCCATCCGCGCCGCTGCCCCGTGGCGGCGCCGAAGCCAGCCAGGCCCCGCAGATGTCGGGCTGACCCAAGTCAACCAGCAGTCGTCGGAGATTTGATGAACGGCGGCCGAACCAATCCCGCGCGAGACCTTGCGCGACCTTGTGTCGGTACGCAAGCGATAAGCGGGTCGCGGGGTCTTCTGCCGCCCCAGGCGAGCGCACCCAGTTGTACCCGCACGTCGGACAACATAGCGGCAGCCGGAAATTGCACGCCTGCAGCCGGTAGGTCATCAAGGCCTCGCCACATTGGGTGCAACGGTCAAGGAGTCGACTTCCGTGGACCGGGCATGTCTTGCACCCGTCAGACTGAAAGACGGCGAGATGAATGCCGCGCGCCGCACATTGCATGCACCACATCAATTGTCGCGATCCGGCACTCCGCGAAACGTCGCCAACCGGCAAAAACGCAGCCGCGACGTCGCAAAGTGGAATGCACATCAGATCGGACATCCGGAGGAGATCGAACTGACGCATGTCGCGCAGATCAATGCCGTGCTTCAAAGTCCAGCGGCTCGGCTTTCGTAAGAAAAGCTCCGCCAATGCTGTACACGACAATGCGTTCAATTGCTGGAACCTGGCGAACAGCATGAACGCAGACTGACCTGGCAGATTCCAGTCGTCGCGCCAGCACCACCCGCCGACTTGCCAATCGTTGGCGCCGGGGAGCAGAATTTCGAAGCCACTTTTCATGGTCCAGCGGATACGTCGTCAACGAATACGATGCGCAAATCTTCCAGTGCCGCAACGTAGTCGGATTCCTCGACCGCTTGCGCCCACAGTGCCGGGCTGAGCGCAAACCCCGATACATCGTGGTTCATGTTCTCGACGAGCGCGATCTCGACAGTGCGCGCGACATACTCCATCGGCACCTCCATCGTGAAATCAAACCTCGCGCGCCGGTGGGCAGCGTCGAAGGCATCCCACAACGCCTGGTGCTGTTTCCCCAACCTGAAGCCAGTGTCAAATGCACGTTGCAGAAAAAAGCGCGTGTAGGGCCACTCGCTGCCATCTGGAAAGGTCGACGTGTCATACGCGCCGAGCGACATTTTCAGATCGTCGGCGGCACGAAAACCCTCGAAGCGCAACTCGTCGATCATGAAACGGGACACGATCTGGGAGGTGTCCACGCTCTGCCGGAACGAACTCTTGCGGTTCAGGATACCAGGTTGACCGACCAGAAATGTGAACATCCGCATGCCCCGACGCTCGAGTTCGTCCTGCACGTCCCGCAGCCATTCGTAGTGTTCGAGCTCGAGCCGTTGCGCCTCATCGACAAATACGATCAGCTTATTGCCGGCGGCACGTTCAACCAGTTCGGTCAGCTTGTGATAAAGGCGCAGTCGCCGCTGCAACGCCGTGCCGCTATCCGGACGCTCATGCCGTGCAGCCTCCAGCAGCATGCCGAAAAACAGTGCCTCCGAGCGCGACGGATTGCGCGGCATGCCGATCGTCAGGATTGCCACGCGAGGCAACTCCAGATGCAGCAGCCGGACGCAATACCGGATCGCATAGGTCTTGCCCCAGCGGGTGTGACCATAGATCACGGCGCCAGCGACGCCGCGCCGGATGCACTGTCGCACGCGTGAGTACATCGCCGCGATTGCCGGGGTGGGCACCATGTAGGTCTTGTTCGCCAGCGGATGTGCCGATGGATCAACGGGGCGTTTCAGTGAGTCAGGCATTGTTCACCCGAACGTAAAAATCTGCGTGAGCCACGGTGCGTCCGGCGTCTTTCTGGCAGGTGTTTCTGCCTCCGGCGCCTCGCTTTTCACAGCTGCCGCCGGGTGTGCGATATCGAGTGACGGTAGTCCCTGATGCGATTTCGCGCGGTCTGTCAGCATGCGCGCCAGGTCATTGGCGTCGCGTGTATGGCTTCGCGCCTGTTCTTTCTTGTAGGCGAACCACGCACCAACAGGATCGCTGCCTTCCCGCACCGCCAGCTTTCGCTGATGGATCAGTGAGAAGATTTCCTGTCGCACGCGCAGCGAATGTGGCGTAAAGCACCAGGGACGCGCGGCAGTCAACACACCCAGCTCCGACCCGTCCATATGGAACGCGTGCAGATGGCGGATGTCCTTGACGTTGAAATAGATGCGAAGCTGCTTTCCGATCAGCCCTGCGATGCCTGACAGCACGCGGCTGTCATACCGCACGTGTTCGAAATTGATGTGCGGGCGGTCGCCGCGGCTCACGTTGCCGCGAATGGTGACGACCCTTGCCTCCTGAAGCAGGCACAGTGCGCTGCGTCGCGCCACTGGTAGCGTACGCAGCAAACCTTCCTCTTTTGCGAGCAGGATCTGCATGGCCTCCAGCGGCGTACGCCCGCCCAGTCCCCCATGCGGCTCGCCGTTGTAGTCGGCGAGTACCACGTCGATCACATCCTCGAGCTCGTCGAGCGTCATCATCAGCGAGGTTTTCTCGCCGACATCATTGAGTACACGTTCGACCTTGCGCGGATCGCTGCCCGTAGTCGTAGAACGCATTAAAGAAGTCAACTTTGCGACTATAAAGTTGTCAACTCGGGATTCGTTCGCCCCGATAGCGGCGCGAGCCATACTCAGTATGGATTTGCCAGACGCGAATTAAAGTCGTCACTTCGCCGGTGAGATATGGTCTTCGACGCCCGAACGCCAATGATGGTCAGGGAAGATGCGACACACGGATGCCGAACGCGTCAGGCAGCAGGCGGGGCCACAATCGGTCATTCGCCAGCGACTACACATGGCCGTGCGAGCGCCCGTTCAACGCAAAAGAACGGACCCATTTTTCGGTTAAGGTTTGCCTTCATCGTACCCTGCGCGGGGCACCCTGGAAACTACGGCTCGGCCTCGATCCCCGGCGCCCACCACATAACCAGGACGTGGCGTGACAGGTAAAAGGGGGCGATGCCTCATTGGTGATGCCCCGATCGGCTAGGGTGCCGATGTGCTGCGCGGCTGTATGGGGCGCAGATATTGGGCTATGTTCCCCGCCGCGTCGCGAGCGCTACGCATTACACCGATGAGCGTGGCCGACGCAGCCCCGCACCACTCGCCGTAGCCGACCAGCCACAAGCGTTCCTCGTCTCTGGCGTGCGTCCCATCTGTCCTCGGCAAGCCATCGGCGTCACAGATCTGTAGTGGGTCAAGATGTTTGAGTGCCGGGCGGAACCCGGTGCACCAGATCACGACATTGATGCGGGAATGCGTGCCGTCGCTCCAGACGACGCCGTCTGTATCGAAGCGGCTGAACAGACGCACTGCATGCAGCACGTCTCGCGCACGCGCGTCCCGTACAGGAGGCACCATGACGATGTCGCCCAAACCACCTATTGGCACCGTCATCGTGTGTCCGTCGCGTAGAGCGTGCCATTTGGCGGTCGCGCGTTCGAACAAGACCCGGCCATCCACGTCGTCGGGAAGAAAAACGGGTTCCTGCAACGTCACCCACGTAACGTCGCAGATCGTCGATACCTCCGCCAGGATCTGTGCGCCCGAGTTGCCGCCACCCACCACCAGCACGGATTGTCCGCGCAGATCGTCCGAATTGCGATACTGCGCCGAATGCATCTGACGACCACGAAAGATCTCGCGTCCGGGGTAGTCCGGGACATAGGGCGCACTCCAGTTGCCGGTCGCGCTCACGACTGCCCTGGCAATCCATTCCCCATGATCGGTACTGACCAGCAAGCCACCCTGAACGCGTGAAACGGTTTTGACATGAACGGGGCGCCGGACAGGGATGTGATAACGTTCTTCATATCGCGCCAGATAGTGGATGATCTCGTTGCGCGACGGGTACGTGTCGTGTGTTACGGGCATCTGCCAGCCTGGCAGCGAACTCCATTGCGCCGGCGAAAACAGGTGTAGCGAGTCCCAGGTATGTCGCCAAGCGCCTCCTGGTGCGCTCTGGTTATCCAGCACGAGATAGTCGAGCCCCGCACGACGCAGGAAGTAGGCGGTGGCAAGGCCGGCCTGGCCGCCTCCGATGACTACGACATCAAGGTTTGCCGGCATGCGCTTTCGTCCCTCTCCCGATTCGAATGCCGGCGGTTACGCGGCCCGTTGAGTTTAAAGGCGGTGGTCGGTGCGCTGCGCTACGTGGCCGCCCACGACGTAATCACGTGCTCCAGGCCAGATGGCCCGACAGGCGACTCGGCAAGCCACGGAATCAGCGCGGTCCGTGGCGCCAGGTCATCCGCTACCCGGCGAGAAAGCCGCCATGCTCACGTCCGGCCCGAGGAAAAGAGGCTCTACTGATGAATTCACAGCGTCAGCGTGCCTGAAAGGTGCTTTGGCACGATCGCCTTGAGGCTGGAAACATATTCGTCGACGAATTCTTCATCGACGCCACGACAGAGCCGATTGGACATTCGTGCATCGAAAATCTCACGGACTGATACCGCGAACGTCGGCGAATTTTCTACAGTCGGCATGACTGCCTGGAGTACGGTCATCATCGCGTCCGCCTGAGCCTGCATGAGATTGATCCGTTTCCACAGTCCGTCGATTTCCCGATCGATATCTTTCAAGTCCGCCTCCCTACCCTGTCGCCCGTGCTGTGGCTCGGTCCCATCATCATGTCAGCCTGCCCGTCGGCGACGGTACGCGCATTGACACAGATCAAGATAAATCGAACTCGCCCAGGCATCATGAAAGGCCGTCTGGTGCAACAGCCAGACACGTCATCGCGACGAGGCCCAGCCCCGCATCGTTTTCGATGTAATGAGGCGTCGGCAGACAATGGGCATGTACGTGGCGTCGAGGCGCATCTCGTGAAGTCCGCCACGATAGCCCCTATGTCTCGAATCAATCGACGACAAGATGGTTGTCGACGCTGACGAGGACCATTGGCAACAAAATCGCTACATCTGAACGTTAAGAAATACGGAGCGGTGTTTAATACCCTCGCACCCGGAACCGCATTGTCCGGCACCATCGGCCGTGCCACGTGATTCACGCATCATTCCTGTTAGGAGCAACGTCATGAGCAACGTCGAAGTCGTCTTGTGCAGCCCGGTACGCACCGCGATAGGCACCTATGGAGGGACACTCAAGGACATGCCGGCGCCAGCACTGGGCGCTGCCGTCATCCGCGAAAGCCTCAAGCGCGCCGGATTGCCAGCCGACAAGGTGCAGTCGCTAGTCATGGGAAACGTCATTCAGGCCGGCGTGAAGATGAATCCGGCGCGACAGGCCGGTATCAGCGGCGGCTTGCCGGTCGCGGTTCCCGCGCTCACGGTTAACCGCGTCTGCGGGTCGGGCGCGCAGGCGATCGCCTGCGCTGCAACCGAAATCTGGGCCGGCATGATCGATTGCGCGATTGCAGGCGGCATGGAAAACATGGACCGTAGCCCCTACCTGCTGCCGCAGGGGCGCTGGGGCGCCCGGATGGGCGATGTGACGCTGTTCGACAGCATGCTGCTCGACGGGCTCAACGACGCCTTCAGCGGTCAGCATTCTGGCTGGCATACCGAAGATCTTGTGAGTCAGTGCGGCGTCTCCCGGGAAGACCAGGATCGCTGGGCGCTGCGCTCGCAGCAACGCTTCGCGCAGGCCCAGGCCGCCGGGCTGTTCGATGCCGAAATCGCGCCCCTGGAGGTGCCCGGTCGGAAGGGTCCGACGATCTTTGGCCGCGACGAACACAATCGGCCAGACACGAGCGCTGAATCGCTTGCCAAGCTTAAACCGGCGTTCCGCAAGGACGGCACCATCACCGCCGGCAATGCGCCCGGCCTGAACAGCGGGGCCGCTGCGACGCTTGTCGCCGAACGTGGCTGGGCCGAGCGCAATGGTCTGACGCCGATGGCGCGGCTGGTCAGTTATGGCATAGGGGCCGTGGAACCGGGCTTGTTCGGCCTCGGACCGATTCCCGCCGTGCGGCAGGCCCTCACGCGCGCGGGTTGGTCCGTGGCAGAGATAGACCGCGTGGAGATCAACGAGGCGTTCGCGGCGATCGCACTGGCGTGTCTAAGAGAGTTGGGATTCGCGGAGGACGTTGTGAATGTGGAAGGTGGGGCGATTGCGCACGGTCATCCGATCGGCGCGAGCGGTGCGGTACTGACCACTCGGTTGCTGCACCAGATGCAGCGTGGCGGAGGCCGACGCGGCATCGTGACGCTGTGCATCGGCGGCGGACAGGGCATCGCGCTGGCGCTCGAGACCTTGTGATACGCGTAGTGTTCCGTCCGGAATGCGCCCCCAGCGCAGACGTGATCAGACCGGCCACGATCGGCAGCTTGCCGCATGGGCGGTCTGTTCCATGTCGACACGCCTGGCGGGCGGTGTGATGCATCACGCCGGGGGCGCGCCCGGCCATCGCATCACGACCATGATCGGACAATTGGACGATGGCTTTTCCACGGAGCTGCGGCGCTGGACGTACTGCCGGATCGGGCCGCATCCCGAACTGCCAGTGAAGAGAGCCCCGTATTAGCGGGGTTGTCGCGGTGAGGCGCGGACGCTGGCAACTTGATGCAAGATGATTTGAGATCAATCAGAATGGGAAAGCGCATGCCACCACGGCTCGCATTGCTGGATGCACCGACCAGGTACTTGTTCTTCACCGGAAAGGGTGGCGTTGGAAAGACTTCGGTTTCCACCGCCGCGTCCATCGCGCTGGGCGACGCCGGCAAAAAGGTCTTATTGGTCAGCACCGATGCAGCGTCCAACCTGGATGAAATGCTCGGTGTTGAATTGACCAATAGCCCGGTCTCCGTTCCAGGTGTGGCCGGCCTGCTCGTCCTGAATATCGACCCGGACGTCGCAGCTGAGAACTATCGCGCGCGCGTCGTCGAACAGATGAGCCCCGATGCAAGTGCCGAGGAAATTGCCACGGTGCGAGAACAGCTATCCGGTGCCTGCACCACCGAGATCGCCACTTTTGACGAGTTTTCCAGCTTACTTTCTCATGGTGGTTCCGGCTTTGATCATGTGGTATTCGACACAGCCCCCACTGGTCACACGCTGCAGTTGTTGAGCCTGCCCAAAGCGTGGAGAGAGGTGGCCCCGTTCGTTCGGACAGTTTTTTCGATTTTTAAGTGGAACGCTGGGCGGTCACGCTGCCGTTTTCATCGCGGGCAGCATCGCGAAGTAAGCTTCATCCGGGGTCTTGTCCGACAGACTTGAATGAGGCCTTTGCTGGTTGTACCACGTCAGGTAGTTAGCGATGGACTTGCGTGCCTGGCCGACGGACTCATAAGCCTTCAAATATATCTCTTCGTACTTCACGCTGCGCCACAGTCGTTCGATAAAAACGTTGTCCCGCCAGCTTCCCTTGCCATCCATCGACAAAGCGATTCCGCGCGAGAGGACCGCGTCGATGAAGACCGTACTGGTGAATTGGCTGCCTTGGACGCCCTTCTAAAGGTCAAGTAGCAATTTGAGTCTGTCCGATCTGGCTGTTACGCTGCCGAATTACGTAGTAGACCTCCCGGGCGATATAGCGCTTGAGACAGCGGATCGCTTCAAGCTTGGAGTGCCCCTCGCTGACGCGTTTGTCGACATAGGCCCTCGTGCGGGCGTCGGTTCTTAATCGACCGATGGCAATGATGTGCAGCGCACTATTGGCAGCGCGGTCCCCGCCTCGATTTAGCCGATGTCGGGTTACCTTTCCTGAAGACGCTGGGACGGGGCTTACGCCACACAGGGCGGCGAAGCTCGCCTCCGACTTAAGTCGGCTGCTGTTGTCGCCAGCTGTCAACAGCAGCTGCGACGCGGACTCGTAGCCGATTGAATTGCGCGAGACCAGATCGGGTGCAAGCTCGTCAACGAGGGCCGCTATCATGACGTCGAGGTCGGCGATCTCATCGTGCAGTTCGAGATAGCGACGTCCGAGCGACTTTAGCGTGATCCGGTAAGCAGAGGCCAGATTCCGGAAGTCAGAGAGATCCGGACGCCACGCGGCCAACGTGCGGATAAGCTGCATGCGGGTCATCGCACGTAGTGGCTCACGCAGCTCATCAGGTGCGCAGACAATGGTGTTGTGGATCAATTGCAGGGCAACACGCCGGGCGGCGATGGCCGTCTTGCGACAGACTTTCAACACGCGCAAAGACTCGATCATCGTAGGCCAAATTAAATGTGTCACCGACGGAGCCTCTAAATATCGGGCCGATTAGCCGTTGTAGTGACAGTTTTGCTTGCAGTCCGAACGAAATAAAAGCGTCAATTCGCATAAGTCCGCATTAAATTTGTCACTTCGCGTCCTAGAATTCGAAGCCCGTCCGTAAGCTCTTGATCTTATGGAAAATTCTCTGCACATCGCAGAGCCGGTCGCCCTTGCTCGCCCGCGTGGCGCACACCGGTTCGAAGGCTTCAGTCCGAAGCTGGCGCGACGGCTGACGTTCTACCGACGCGACCTCCTTGGGCAGTGGATCCTGTTCGAAGCAGACCCTGCGGTGGTCACCTTCTGCGAGCGGCCTGGTTATGTGAATGTCAGCGCGAAGCAGCGTCTTGCCGACTTTTGGGTTTGTTACGTTGATCGACAAGAGTTAGTCATCCTTGATGACGCGTTTTATGATGACCCCGCAACCAGATCCCATCGTCAACTCGATGGAGCCGCACTGCCCATCCGGAAAGTTTCGTTGGCTAACCTCGCGGCTGCGCGGGTTTGGATCGACAACTGGCAGCGCATGCTGCCTTGCATTGTGGCGAACTGGAGCCTTGTTTCATCATCCTTGCCGCGAGCGATCGAGTGCTTTCTGGCCCAGCCCCGCAAGCTGCTCGAGATCGAGCGTGAGTTCTCGAGTGGGGATCCGGTTCTGGTCCGCACGGCCGTATTTGGCATGTTGCATGCCGGACGACTCAGTGCGCCGGATCTGCGCACGCAGGCGCTATCGCTGCTCACTTCGTTTATCGCCGCGGAGACGAAGACATGAATCGCCGCAAGCCAGAGTTTCAGGCACTTGACCTCGCGACATGGCCGACGGTTGCCTATACCGAATTCGAGCATGAGGCACGCCGCACCTTTGAAGCGCGGATGCAGGCACTTGTTCGCTATGCTCGCGGCGAATCGCTCAAACAGATCGAACAGTCTACTGGTGTCGACCGACGCCAGTTGTATCGTTGGCTTGAACGGGCCTTGTCGCCGCATCCGGACGGACGGCCGTTTGGATTCCGCGCGCTGGTCAGCTATATACGGGTCGCCGAGTATGCTCGGCTAACTCCAGTTCGGGTACGTGGTGAGCGTGGAAGTTGCGGTGCCGCAGGCGCCCTATCGCAGCTTTTCGAGCGCTACCCTACCCTCGCCGCCTGGCTGCTGCTGCAGGTCAAACAGCATCGCGTGTTGCTCGAACAGATCAACACTGATGGGCGATTACGGACGCGCTTGCGAGGGCTGCAGCCACTGCATGACGAATTCCTCCGCCATTGTCGCGCAGTCGGTCTCACGGCAGCCGACTACCCTTTCAATACGGCGGGGCGCGCGATCCGTTCCCTATCGCAGCGGCTGAAAACGGAAATGCTGCGCAGCTTCGGCGCTGCTGCACGTTCGGCGGGTGCTTCGCACCTGAAGGGCTTGCCACACAGGGGTGACAGCGTGGGAAGTCCCGCGGCAACACGTCCGTTTCAGGTAGTGGAGTTTGACGGTCACCGGCTCGATATCCGCCTGAAGGTGGTCGTGCGTGACCCGCTGGGCTTCGAACACGAATTTGAAATGGAGCGAGTGTGGCTGCTGGTGATCATCGATGTGTGCACTCGCGTTGTGCTTGCCTACCACCTCGTGCTGGCGCGCGAGTACAGCCGCTATGACGTGATTAAGACCATTGAGAAAGCGCTGGAGCCGCATCGCTGCCGCCCTTTCACCATAGAGGGGCTCAGCTATGGAGCGCAGGACGGTTTTGCATCACAGCGGTTGCCGGAACTGGCGTATGTCACCTGGGAATGGATGAAGCTTGACAACGCAAAAGCGAATCTCGCGGACGACACCTTGACTGCTTTATGTGAATTCGTCGGTTGTCTCGTAGACGCGGGACCGATGTACAGCCCGGATGAGCGGCCGTACATCGAGCGCTTCTTCGGTACGATCGCCGGCCGGTTGTCTTCGCGCCTGCCGGGCTATACGGGTTCTCATCCGCGCGATCTGCGCCGTGCCCTCGCCGATCCGAAAGGCAACCTGCGTCTGTATGTTTCGCTTGATGAACTGGAAGAGCTTGTCGAGTATGCAATCGCTGGTTACAACGGCACGCCGCACGGCGGCTTGAATAACGCCACGCCGCTCGAGGCGATGGAGTATTTTATTCGCGGCAAGCAGATGATGGTTACATGGCTCGCAGAACATCATCGACGCACTCTCTGCCTGATGCAGTCGGCACGCCGCTGTCCCGTGCGAGCGTACCTTGACCAGGGCGTGCGTCCGCACATCAATCTGCATGGTGTGCGCTATACGAGCGACGTGCTGGCAGCCAGCACGCGTCTGATCGGCAAACATCTGTTGATCTACATGAACGCCGACGACCTGCGTTGCGTGCGGGCGTTCCTGCCCGACGGAACCGAATTGGGCACGCTCGATGCGCAAGGGGCATGGCGTGTGGTGCCGCACAACCTCAAACTGCGTCAGGAAATCCGCAAGCTCAAGGGTCAGCGCCATGGCAGCGCGATGGTCGGCGCCAATCCGATTGAGGCTTACGTTCAGACGAAGCTCGAGGGGCCAGGAAGACGCGCAAGGCAGCCACGGAACTCGCGCACGCAGTCAGGTTGCTGGCGTCAGCGCCGACAGTGCGCACCCCCGTGGGTCCGGCGCGGCCAGTGGAAACCGGGATGGCGGCATCGACGGCGACCCAGGCAGCGCCAGCATCACCAATGGTGACCGCCGTCGAGCTTGCGGCTCGCGCGCCAGTCCGACCGAGGAAACTTTCCATCGGTACTGGTCAGGTCTTTTAACCCCGTCGTTTGCATGGGAGGCACCATGTCGCTTCAGATACCGCGTCCTATCGATCCGTTGCTGCATCCGCTGGCCACCGGCAATTATCGGATTGCCACCCCAGCAATCGAGGCGTTCTATGATCTCGTGGCCCGATGTCTGCACTACCGGATCATGGGTGCGCTGATCTACGGACCATCGCGGATCGGCAAGACCCGCGCGATCGAATACGTGCGACTGCTGCTCGCGCACAACTATTCCCGGATAACCAGCTATCACGCGCAGTGCGAACATAAACCGCGCCACGCCGAGGGGCCGTTCTTTGCCAACCTGCTTGAGGCGGTCGGAGATCCTGATCCGAACGCCGGCTCCAACCCGTCCAAGCGGCTGCGCCTGTCGTTGAGGATTCGCGAGGCGGTCGCCCGTTCTGGCGGTGGCACGGTATTGCTCTTTTGCGACGAGGCTCAGATTAGGCGCGGATTTGATTTGTATGTATGGTCCTTTCTGCATCAGTACAAATGCCGGTCCGGAACACGTCGAAGATCGACGTCCTGTTCACAAATTCATCGCCGTTTCAGGCGCGCGCTCTTTGCTCGCTCCTCGTTGGCAAGCTGATCACGAGTGCGCTGCAGCTCCGCGCGAAGTTCTATCACAAGATAGACCAGCGCTCGATTCTTGTGAACCTCGTCTCGCAGTTCCTTCCGGAGTTGCTTCAGCTTTTCCGATGGATCGGCGCTACGTTGGCGCGGACGATTTTCCTTGAAGTCAGATTGAAGGCTCACCACCACATCCCGATGAGAAGTGTAGAGGTTGGCTCGACTCACTCCAGCGAGCCGGCTCAGTTCACTGATCGTAATTTCGGAACGTGGACTATCACGTCGCGCAATTTTCAAGGCTGCGTCGATGCGCTCCCGGACCGACAACTGTATCTTCTTGCTCATGACCGGGATACCACCTTAGCTGTCTTGCGCGTGACGATCCCTGCAAGAAGCGCCTTCGACTGGTCCAGACGCTTTTCAATCAGAATTTTCGTCTGCTCGGGAAGACCTCGCTGCACGAGGAACGCTTCTTCGCGTATGACACGATCATTCCACCACGCCTGATGCTCTGTCGTCACGACGAAGTTCGCGCAGGTTGAGCAGACATCTGGTGCCCTGAGAACTTCATTGGGTCCAATGGCGTCTCCCCGACAAGCCGAATGACTCTCGGAATACACACAGTAGCCCCAGTCACACGGTGCGATCTTGATGCCTCGCTTGACGAGGTTGTCCACCAGCGTTTGTAGAACAGCCTTGCCGGCAAATGCCGGATCTTTCTGGTACTGACGCCGGAAGTCATCGATGCGTTCCGCAGCCTTGCCGCCCATTCGGCTGCCTTGCAGCAGGCTGGTCAGCGTGCGTGAGAGATCCTCACGATCTTCCTGCTCCAGTAACTGGCTGAGTTGGAAGTCCGTCCCGACGTAGACGCCATCCGTGAATTCCCGATAGGCATGACCATAGTGGACGGACAGAGCCTCCAGCACCCGCTTGTCCCGTTTCACGACGAACTTGGCGAATGTCTTTCGTGCAGCGTGGGGGTGCAGTCTCGACGTGACAGGCCTGTCCGCTCGGAATGGCGCATCGGCGAAGGCTTGCATTAGCCTGATCGGAGTTGTCGCACCCATCCGGTGGGCTGGAATGCCCAGCGGCGGAATCAGTGCCGTGGACGAACGTGCCAGGAATAGAGCCTGACTGCTGCTGTCTACGCGGCATGGTGCGAACGTGACACGCAACCACTCGATGACGTCTGGAATGGGATCCCCGGCGACCCATCGGCGCTGCCGTCCGGCAGCTTTTGCAGCTATGCCATTCAAGTAGGCAACAGGCGTGCCGGCCCCGTTCGTCTCCACGTGGAGGCAGTCCACATCAAGCCGGACCAACTCGCGCACGCGCATCCCCACCATGAACAGCAACACGATAACGGCCGCTCCCTGGGTAACGGTCATGGCTCGACACAGGATATTGTTGGGTCGAGAACTCTTCAATCGCAAGGCATTCGCGAGATCGCTAAGAACTGAATCCCGTTGCGCCTCTTTGTAGAAGGCTCGAATTCTCGCCTGCTGAGCCTTTTTGGGGAGCGTAGCAATGGTGACGCGGACGTGCCATAGTTCCTCGGTCATCCGTGTCATTAACGGACCGACACGGGTCAGCCATTCGATCGCATCATTGAGAAGCGGCAGGGCCACTTCTTCGGGAATTGCCTTGAACGGACAGTCGTCCTTGCTTTTCAGAAGCTGGACATCCGGCTCGATCAGTCCTGGATTCACGCGCAGCGAATTGCTGTATCTCGTCCTAAGCTCCCACATCCTGTAATACAGCAACACGTAGCGACGGACCGTCGTTGTTGTGGCACGGCCTGGACCATGTCGCTCACGCCTGGTTTTCAGAAACATCAGTAGGTGTTGCGTGCCGAGCAGAGAGAAACTCCACAGTTCCTTGGACGCCATCCAGGCTACGAGATGGCGAAGCTGCTTGCACCATAACAAGACGGTCGAGTGGGCCAGACCGGATCTCCCTTTGGTCACCGGATACTCGATGAGTGCCTCGAGCAGTTCCTTCAGACTTCTCAGTAACTTTACCCTCTGGTCTGCCGTGCCGCCTTGTGGCAGGACCTTGCGCCAATCGATAACGGCAAATTCCTCGTCATACAACGCTGATGTGGTCAAGTACCACTCATACCGCGTTTTCCGATGTATCAATGGTGATGTCATGGACTATTCAATCCACGGCAGGCGGTTCAAATCAACAAATTCACGCGCGCGTTCGGTAACGGCCTCAGAGAGCATGGGCAGAATTTCCTGATCGATGATCGTTTTCACCGGGCCATACATCACGTCGAACCGCATCGACCAGCCCTCCCGGATCGAACGCTGTCGTGCCTGCATCAACGCTTCCGACGCCGACAGCAGCCTGGCAACCACGCATATATCATCAACAGGAATCAATGCGCCCGGACACGTGGCACACCGAAAGAATTGAAGGCACATTCGGCCAGGCTCACTTCCCGGTGCCAATCCTGCAAAAGGATCTTTGCATCCGAATCCGAAGACCGTCTCTGCCGGATCGCTTTCCAAGCCTTTCGGGTTTGCTACCGGAGGTTCAGGTGCTCGGCGCCTGATCCGACTTTCGCGCACAAGGACACCCTGGAACTTCAGGATCGTCTGCTCATGTTCTTTCTGCAAATCGCTCGCCGGCGTATACCGTTGCGTGGTGATCTCGCTTGCATGATTCAGGCGCAACTTTGCCGCGCGGATTGATTGGCCCGCCGTATGATGCAACTTCGCGCCGGCGCGGCGCAGGTCGCGCAACTGGAAGTAGGCGAGACCATGTCTTTGTCTGAACGCCACCAGACAGTGGTGAATGGTCTGCCAACTCAGCACACCCTTACTTCTTCTTTTCCCTCGAGCCAGAAATGCAAGCTCTTCTTCTCCGGGCCTGACCGTCGACACGAGGTTTTGGTTCATGATGCACACTCGCCTGACCAGATTCGGCGCGCTCCACACACGGCCCATCGGAAAGTCGACGCTCTGCTCACTTCGCGCTCGCGGTTTGTCCCAAACGATGCGCTCCAGATCTGTGCGTACCGCATGAGGTTCGATGCAGGATCGTTTCAGCAAACGCAGGGCCTGTGGGTTAGCGCTGGTCTGGATCAGGATGGCCAGATAGTAAGAGAATATGTCGTCAACGGTGGGGTACAGACAACGGATAACGTGTGTCAAGCCTCCAAGTGCGGCAGCCCGCGCCAGCACACTCGACCCGCCTCGCATGCTGAGGATTTTGACGCGGGAAGGGATTTCTCCATGGCCGATGTCCAGTAGCTCCCGGATAATTCTTCGAAGCGGATCATCGTCGGGACCGTCCGTGTTGCCTGCTCGCAGCAAAGTGCTCTGAGCCAAACGAGCTTCCGTCCGCTCAATGTCCGTGTAGCAGCATCTTAGGATAGCCTTGACCTCCGCCTCGCCCATCGTTTCGCTAGGCTTCACGTTCGACTGCAGGAACTGCGCGGGCAGAAGGCTTGCGCTGGGAGCGACAACATTCTTGGCATTTCGCACGCACCACCTGAGCAGACGGCAGATCGAGTTCATGCAACCTTGCGTGGCCTTAGGTCCATAGTGTGATCTCTCCAGCCAGCGCTTGAGGTCGCCAATGCAGGTAGCTGGTAGCGGTCGCAATGACACTTTTCGCGATAGCGCGGCGGCAAAACAGCGAATTTCTCTCCATATCAGCCGCTGGGATTCGATTACGTTATGCCCCTGCAACGCAATGAAGCCTCGAATCAAGGCATCCGCTACTGAAGGATCGAATCCCAATGCCCCGAAGTCGAACAGGGAACGCGGTGGTTGACCCTCTGCGCCCGACACGAGTAATTGCTGGCCTGATACCCGGTGAACGAGTTGCCGTCTCATAGCGATGCCCCATACAGAAAGTCCAGCGCATTGAGGACAGCATCGCTGCTCGCCTCCACCGCACGCAGATAAAGCTCCGTCGTAGCGATGTTCGAATGTCCCATCATTACCTGCAAGGCCTTGATCGAATTCATTGGTTTTCCCTTGCCTTGGTAATTCTCCAACGCTTCGAGAACCTGGACCGCAAACGTATGACGAAGGTGATGAAGTGTTGCGCGGCTGCCGATCTCATCCGCGCAGCGACGAAATGCTCGCGTGAGCGAAACGCGGTTCACAGGTCTACCGCGTCGATTGAGGAAGACGAAGTTCCGGTATTGAGGATCTGCTGGTTCAGGGCGATCTACCAGGACATGCCAAAGCGTTGCTTCGACCAGCTTGGCTGGCGCCTGTATCGTCAGCAACCTCGATCCCTTTCGAAGCACTTCGATCGGAACAAGCCCACTATCCATGGCCGCTACCTGGCTGGCGGTCGGTAAATCCTGAATCTTTAAGGAGCAGACCTCGAATCGCCGCGTTCCCGTCGTAATGCACCATTGAAAGAGGAGTCGATACCGTGCCGGAGCGACGACGAACAGACTGGCGATCTCTTCAAGACTCAAGACCTTGGGAAGCCTCTTGACAACACGAGGTGCAATAGGACTGCGCGAATCCATGGACATTGCCCTCGGCGACCAAACCGGTGATCCCGGCACGTGGCCAATAGCACGCTCCCGCAAGAATTCCCCCAGAGGGGAATCCATCACGCTACGGCGCTGCCCCCAAATATGAAACTGCGCGGCAACCACCACACGGTGATTTGCCGTTGAAGAAGCGTATTGCAAATTTCTGTCGCCGTGTCGCTCGTTGACGAGGTGGTTCTTATAGAGTCCGAGATGCTCCTCGGTTGCGTGGATAAGGTCGATATTTTTCTTTCGTAGAAACTCAAGCCAAGGTATGAGTGCTTCGGCATACGTGCGCACCGTATCGCCTGTAGCGCTACGGGTCTTCAACGCGGTTTCAGCAAGGAAAGCGCATGGCCATTGCAATGGCACGCCATCGTCATCGACAATTGCTGCCATCTCGCCGACATCGAAGTAGTGCAAGAGTTCTCCATCGGAGGACTCTCCCGCCACCAGCATGACAACTGTTTCCCGTGTTCCAAATTCCCTGTGCGGATTGAGCTGCAGGACTTTCAGTTTTCTTCGCGGCATTTGCTCTCCAGATGGTAGAGCGTCAACTTGGCAAGCTGCACAGCAACGACAGAATTAGCTATCCACGGCACGGGTAAGCGCATCCGACCTGGTTCTCCAGCGGTGTTGAATGCTCAGCGTCGACAGGTGGGCGTTGTGCCCAATGCGGCGCGCGGTAGGAGTACGCAGGCCGGCCATGGCTGTTCGTTTCTTCGGGAATGCGGTCAGTCATCGTAAAGCCCCGGCCTCCGGGCGCGGCCGGTGGTTCGTCGTCTCCGGCGGCTACGCCGCCTTCGACTCCTCTCCACCGGCCAGAACAACCGTCAATCCACCGAGCAAGATAATTTCTTGCCGCCATAGTGGTGAACTGGACATTAACAAACCAAATTCAGGCCTGCAGCAGACAGACAGACAGACAGACAGATAAGGTTACCTAACTCAGAGGTACAACGAGAACGAATATGAATGGCTGCGCGATGTGCATGATGTGCTTGATCGCCAACAGATCAAGCTCTTCACATTCTTGGTTGGGCAGGAGGAACTTCTCGCGCAGAAGACCGCGCTACAGGTCGCTGGCAAGACGCAAATCGTTGCGCGCCTCATGGTCGACGAGTTCGCGTTCTATCCGCAATGCCCAGGATATCGCTACATGCCTGAATGGTTACGATCAGACTGCATACCCGGTGGGAACGCCGTGGAGCTTCACACGCTTTTACGTGCCAGAGGCCTTTGACGCCAGCTATCGTCTTGCCGGCGACGCCCGTCTGCTGTGGCAGACCTTTGAGGCGGCGCATCATAAGGCGAGCTTGCCCGGCAGTCTTGAGATTCCGATGGAGTCGTTCTCACGCGCTGTTGAGATAGTGCTCAAGGAAAGTGAAATCAAGGATGCGCCGGGTTACTGCCCTGAGCCAGCCTTGTGGACCCACGCCGTTCAGCACTGCGGCTATATTCAATTGCGCCATGCCACCGGACGTGTGCTCGCAACAGCCTGACTGCGAAGCGCATAAGTCGCTGCGCTTTCCTATTCTGACATTTGTCGAATGGGAGTTCGAGCGAGCGCTGGGCGGCAACTTCAACATCGGTTGGCTGATGCCCGGCGAATCCCTCGTCTCGATTCTCTGGAAATTTTCCTGTGCCAACGCACTGCCGGGCGATGTGCTGATGCGCCTGAGGCGCCCCGACGCTGATCCACTCGAGGGCGTGGTCCCGCTGCGAAGTGCGCTGGATCTCACTCAACTTCGCCGACTGCTGCGACTACCAGCGAAAGTGTTGCGCACATCATTGCTCGACAAGACACCGTGCGACCGGTAGCACGCGGCTTTCAGGTATTGCCGGCAGTGCGCGGCTCACGGCTACCATAGTGTGCGGCATCAGCTTGCGGAGGAGGATTGTTGTGCGGCCCATCGGCAAAGACTTCGGACGCGATGTCCGCAGTGCCGACGAGAGAGTCCGTTCATCGTCAACAGCAGCGTGATCGAAGCGCCATTCCGCTGCGTCTGGTGTCGTTCTCATTTTTGCTATGGACTCCTTCCCCTCCGTTCGACGACGTCGACGATGCGACGGCAAGACCGCGTCGCGATTCGAGATCGAGTGTTTCTACGCCTAGGCAGCGATATCCCTGGCGTGCCGAACGGATGATCGTCTCAGTTCGGGGACGTTCGCGGGGTAGCAACCCGCCCTCCTGTCTGCAGGACGGGTTATGGCGGAGCAGTAAAAGTCGGTATGCGGACTGACGGTTAGTTGCAACTTTAAGCCGCGACGCGAATTCACAGATTTATTCACGCAGTTGAGACAATAATGGGATGGTCCCTCCCGCCCTCGCCGAGTGCGCTACGCTTGCGGCATCAATTCCGGATTGGAGACTGTCATGCAAGACGTCACGATAGTTGGCATCGATTTGGGAAAGAACACCTTCCACCTCCACGGTCAGGATAGAAGGGGCAAAGCGGTATTTCGCAAGAAGCTCGGACGCAGGCAACTGGTCGAGTTCTTCGCGACTTTTCATGCATGCACGGTTGTAATGGAGGCTTGTGCCGGCGCCCATCACATGGCTCGCCTGCTGACGACGTTCGGACATGAGGTCAAATTGATCTCGCCGCAGTTTGTACGTCCGTTCGTAAAGAGCAACAAGAATGACTTTGTAGACGCCGAGGCTATCTGCGAAGCTGCCTCCCGGCCTACCATGCGGTTTGTCACCGCGAAAACCGAATCACAGCAGACGCTCTCCGCCCTACATCGCCTACGGGAGTCATTCGTGCGGGATCGCACGAGAACCATCAACCAGATGCACGGCTTATTGCTCGAATTCGGCGTTAGCTTGCCAGTTGGAAAGGCTTCCGTTGCCCGTCTTCCGGCCTTCCTCTCTGAGCATTCACTGCCACCGCGCCTGATCGCGATCCTTCAGCGTCTGCACGAGCACTACAAGTACCTCGACAGCGAAGTTGGCCATATTGAGAAAGAAATTAACGCCCAGCTCGCAGACGACGAGCTCGGCCAGCGCCTGCTGACGATCCCGGGCATCGGCCCCATCACCGCCAGTGTTCTGGCCGCAGAAATGGGAGACGGCAAGCAGTATAGGTGCGGTCGCGATTTTGCAGCGTCGGTCGGTCTCGTTCCCAGGCAGTACAGTACCGGTGGGAAGGCGACGTTGCTTGGTATCAGCCGACGTGGCGACAAGAATATTCGGCGGCTGCTCGTCACGTGCGCTCGAGCCTACATGCTGCGGCTCGAGGGACGGACAGGCCAACTCGCGGACTGGGTTCGTGCCATGCTCACCCGACGACATTCAAACGTTGTAGCGTGCGCGCTGGCTAACAAGCTGGCTCGAACTGCGTGGTCAATGGCAGCCCACGGCACTCCGTACTGTGCGGGATTGACGGTCGCTGCGGACTGACTGCGCGGCTCAACTTCTGGCCAATCACCCAACTGGTTTTGCGACGACTGAAATTTGATGACATGAACGGCACATCGGCCTGAAGGACAACCTGGGTATTAAATAGGCTTTCACAAGCCGAGACAGTTTTTAGGACCTTCAGGCGCGAACCTCATCGTGGCGCGGGGCATGATCCCCACAATCGACGCCGGATAGATTTAAGCGAGCCTGCAATGACATCGAAAATCGTGGTTGCAAAAATGGGAGGGACCATAGATTTAATACGTTCTACGACGATTCAATCGCTGAATTGTCCACATCTAGCCAACTCATCAAGCGTTGCGAGTTCTTAGAGTTCGTGTCGACGTAAGTGGCACGGGCGCCCAGCGAGGCACCGGTCTCGAACACAATGACATCGACAAGTCGCCCATGCCGACGATCTTGCATGTCGAGCATCGACTTTATTCTCCGAACTGCTGCGATCTGATTTAACCGCCTCGATTTTGGCTAGCCCGATAACATTACAAAATACGTATCTTTTGCTACATCGCCGCCGCCGCAGCGGATTTTTGACGGATAAGCTACATGCGCGACGGCGCTCGCTATTCGAGATGGGGATGGAACCGTGAAACAACAGGCGAAAATGCGATCCCAAAGCTTCGAAAAGCCTTTTCTGAATTGGCTTTGCGGCATTTCTCTCGAGTTGTGTCTGATGTTTCACGGTGCGCAAAATCTTGACGGCAGCCGGTGGCGTGGAAGTTTTGATCCATCTCGTTCTGAATTAAACTTCGGCGGGTTTATTTAATTAGGCATGCTAATCAAATCGGTTCGACGAGGGGCTTTTTCACAGAGACGAATGAAAGCCGGAGCCGCTCGACATTTCCCTGCCGACCGCCGCGTCCATGGCACGGGATCCCCGAAACAGCAGCCCGGCAGGGATCTACGAAATAGCCAACGACAGCTGGCCATCGGCTAATTGGAATAGGCCGCGTCGCGGCTGCGGATGGGGTTTAGCGGACCAAAGGCTTGCATCGCTCCGGGCTATCCAACATTGCCGCGCAGGGGGCGCTGTATCAGGGTTGCACGCAGTTTTAGTCACGCGGGTCGAGGCCCACATGCAGGGACAAGATGATAAACGAGGGTGATTTTTCATTGACGACGCCGACACTTGTCCTGTGTAGGTTTTTGGTGAACGTCGAAGCCAAATGGCGACGCTCTTCAGGTCCTCAAAACCAACAACAAATTCGGCCTGGCACGTGTTAGTCGTATCCCATGCGCACGGTGTACTCACGCCCCATAGTCGGAAGCGATCAATCTCCCGCTCGTCACCGACCAGGAGAGGGCTATAGGTGTGCGTTACTGTGCGCCAATCGTGCCACAGGTGGACAGGCTTTTTTGCCCCTCTTTTCCTTCCAAGATCGAATTTTCTCCGGATCAATCGCCCATGGCCGATTGCGATTGATGCTCTGACAGTAAAAAGAACGCGATGCTTACGCGGTGCGTGAGTGACTTCGGTGGTCCACTGGTATTTGAGAAAGAGCAATCAAAATGACGCCGGGCTTTCCTCCGCAAAACGTCAAGCGTCGCGGTCTGATGTCGAACCTGATTTAATGGGCCCATATTAAGTACAGTGAAGGTCGAATCTTGAGTTGGGCTGCGAGAATGCATGCGCTTGCGCTGCGCCGCAATCACCAAGCTCTTCGTGGAAGAAATCAGGAGGCGCACAGAGAATTTCGATCCAAACCGTCAGGATACGCGCTGCCTTCCGCACGGTTGCGACCTACACCTGACAAGGGGTCACAGATTGTACGTTCGGCAGGCGAGACTTTAAGAACTGTCATATATCTGCAGTCACTGTGCATCACCATCCGAATTGCAAAGATGCCCTTTCCACTCGAGCGGGAGCCACCCACACTTCTGATTTCGATGTGCTCAATTCGGCCGAATGCTGATGGATGGACGCATAACGTACCATCAAGCGAAGTGGCCGCAGTGAGATTTTCGGGAAGAACTGGTTGACTTGCGATGCCGCGACGGCGGACAAATTACGCCGATAAGCCCGGTCCGCTCATCCGTTTTTGAGACTTCGTCTTTGAGTCGATCGAATTTGTGCGGATGGACAGGCGCGGATGTCCGGGAGCGAGCCATGCAAATTTCTCGGAAGGGTTCGCGAAGCTCTAGCGAGGGTCTAATGGGCATGGTTGAAAATCCTCGAACTTGAACTGAATTCTTTAGAGGCATTGGCAATGCAGTAACAGTGGACCTGCAGCGCAGCTTTTCACTCGGCTTGATGTCCTTGTGCCCGGCTGTTCACCGTCAGAGAACGTGGACGATTAGGCGAGTACGCAAAGTTCGTCGATAAACCCTTTGTCGGCGATGCAAATCGGCCATCTCAGAATTTCAGTTTCAAATGCGCCGAGCGTGCCTGGTCCGCGTCCATGCCTAAGAGGCGATTCGTTCGTTGGCAACTGGTGCGGATGCTGGTGGAGGGATAGCACTCAATTTCGGTCGTTACTAAGGGTAGTGCCATTAGCGTCGTCTCAGCAGGGATTTGTAGCGAACGCACAGGTTTTGAGGGAGATTCCAGATCACAGAGATTATTCGCTCCCGATTCCCTACGCACTCTTCGAGGGAAGTCGATGGACGTTGGCATTTGACGCATGGGCGGCAGCGGTGGGCTAAATGTCCGCGCGGGTCGACTTCCCGGCACGAGGGCGAAGGAAATTCCTGACCTTGATCAGAGGCGACGTGTGTCAACACGAGATGCGTCAATGATTCGAACTTACCCAAGCGTAGCCGACGATCGGTGCACTTCTCACGATGCTGCATCGGCAACTGCGGTGGCAGTCTCACAACTTGGACGGACAGATGGACGCGATCTCGGCCAAGAAGGAGGAGGGGCGGCCCGTCGCCATATCGGCCGGTGCCTGAAGTGTCCGGATCCGGACACTTTGCCAAACACCCGCGCACCATCTGCCTTTCACTTTCTGAAAATAATTCCCTGGCCTCGCGTCTTTACCCTAGAAAGCGGCCCTCTCCAGTGCGTTTGGTTGGGACGCAGGAGGGGTAGCTACGCAAAAATGCTACCTCCCGCCGGCATCGGAGCACAGGCTTGAATGACGGAACTCGGAATCTTGAACCGGTAATCGGCCATGCCGTGACCTCGCAAGATACTAGGCAGCATCATAGATTTAAAGAACGTCATGCCGAAGACCTGCCCTGTTGGAGAACGTGTCCGGATCCGGACACATTCTCCAACAGGCAGGCTCAAAAAAACCCGCCGGTAGCGGGTTCATGCATTCATTCCGGTCGAAGCGAAAACATCTTTCCAATATGCTCCCTTATCTCTGCCTCCTGCTCGTCCGTCAACATTCCCGCCTTAAATTTCAGCGTAAGTCCCTTACCATCCCGCGTGATACTTCCGGCTTGGGTCTTGCCGGCAAATATCTTCAAAATGCTCCTGCCTCCGGAATCGCTCCCGTTGGTTGCACGATTGACATTTGAGCCAATCGCCGAGGCCACCTTGCTCTGTACCAAATCCCCTGACACCACAAGCGGCCAGATTTCCGACAGCGCTTCCATGCCCGCATCGCCAGTCCTTTTAAGAGCAAGAACGATATCTTGCGCCGCGGTGCCTCCCAATAGCGACGGATTTAAATCCAGGTCGCGCTTGACGAAGTCAGGCAAATCGTCGAACGCGAGAAATCGGTACAGGTCGTTTCGCGTCACGCCCATCACCTCAGCAAGCCGGGTGCGCTTCGGGAACTCCGACTCTGCCCGCCGAACGGCAACTGCGATTTCGTAGTCGGAAAGATCGTCGCGGGTGACGTTCTCCATCAGCGCGAGCGCCGCCATATCCTGATCCGTGCACTCGATAACAACCGCCTTCACCGTCGCGCGATTAACCAACTTGTGGGCGCGCCATCTGCGCTCACCCGCGACTAGCTGGTATGCATCCCCGACGCGGCGGACCGTAATCGCCTGCAACAAGCCGACTTCGTCGATCGACCTCGCCAACTCGGCCAGCTTAGCCTCATTGAATTGTCGGCGTGGCTGCCAAGGATTGGGGGAAAGATCTTCGACGGCGATCTCCGTCGCGGTCCCTTGTCTTTCGAGTTCCTGAATACGCAACTGAGCTACGGCCAGTGCACTCGTGATTCCAGGCATTGTTTGCGGCCCACGAGAAGGTTTTTTAGCTTCACCCTTGAAATCGGCAGGCGTTGCCAAGTTCGCGGTTTTTGCAAGTAACTGCTCGCGGATATTGGTCATGCCGCCGACTCCTTCCAATTCTTAACAAACATGTCGTCAAGCCACTTTGCGTATTGCATCATGGGCTGCTTTACTCGCTGCAACGACTTTGCGCTTGAATGCGTACTGACAACGTCCAGTGCGGTAGAGAAAGACAGGGCGCCGCCGCTCATCACAGAGCTGGCCGGAATCTCAAATGGGTCTAGCCATCGACCGTAGGCGCTCTGTGCCCACTGCCGGACTACTGGTGCGGACGATGTCTTGCCGTAATCGACTTTCGAAAGCAGCACGGAAATAAAGTCGTAGACCTTGTCTTCCTCGTAGGGAAGAAAGTCCTCGGCCACATCCGAGAACAGCCGCCAGAAAGCCAATGAACTAATGAAGTCCAAATTTTCCGGAATCATAGGCATGACCAAGGCATCGGCGGCAAGGAGCGCATTCAAGTTCATGTAGGAGAGCGACGGCGAAGTGTCAATCAGAATATAGTCATATTGAGACCGCAGCGGTTCGAGGCCCTCTCGCAAAACCGACCAGAATCTATACCCTTGCATAGTCTTCTGCCGGGCGGGAAGAAGGAATTCAGCGCCATACAGAAAAGTGTGACCGGGAATGATGTCCAGCCCATTCCAATATGTTGACTGAACCTGAGCGGTAAGGCCGCCTTCCACGTTCTGATCGTAAATGTAAGGAAGGACTGTATCTTCGCCTGTAATCTCCTTCTCCGCGTAGAGGCCGCAGAGTTCCGACGCCGAGGCTTGAGGATCCAGATCGATAAGCAGAACCTTACGACCAAATAGTGTTAGCGCTTGGGCGAGGCAGACGGTCGTTGTCGTTTTTGCCGAGCCGCCCTTTAGCTGGGCCGTGGTCAACACTTTCCCCCGAAACTTGCCGTCTGTTTCTTCAAGTCGAGTCTGGTAGATATCCGACGCTAACTTAATCCATACCCGCGCCTCCGCGAGCGTAAACGTACGACTGCGGCCGGTGCCGTTCAGAGTGCCAGGCGGAAGCCCCGAATCAGCTTTGGTCGCCAGATATTGAATTTGCTGCCGAGTGAGATTGCACATCTCCGCAAGCTCGCTAATGGTATAGATCGGAGCTTCCTTGCGAGGGCGCGGTGCCAGAATTTGCTCTCGAAGATTGTCGGAGAACGGTGCAAGGTTGTCTGCGAAATCCGCGACTTCGCGTAAGGTGACCTTTCGGTCCTCCATCGGTAAGGTGCCTACGTGGGCCATTCTGCACTTCTCCGTGTTTTGACGTTGAACCGCAGAATACACGAAAGTGCGTAAACAATCTCGCGATCCGCTAAATTTCATAGGTCTTTTTTAAAAGATCCTCTTAAGCTCTTGTTTTTGCGCAGATTTCGTCACTCGCATCCGCGTTCGAACCAGCACTGATTGCCATAAACGCGCGTCCGGAAACAAAGCCTACCAATGAGTCTGAGCGGCACAACTGTTGTCCCGCACAGAAACCACCCCCGAGGCGGTTTTTGTGCTCCGTTAGGAAAAATTTCTTTTCCTTATAAATCAATGGCTTACAGTCAAATCTGCCATTCGAACCTACGAGATGTTCGGTAGTTGGGCCCCACGTTTGTTAGTGTTTTTTAAAAGATAAACCTACCAACAAACAAACAGGCATCCAAAAACGCTTATAAATCAACGATAAGTTATGTGAATAGGGATGGTTTTTGTGCTCGTAGGGGCGGTTTTTGTGCTGCTGTAGCCAGAAATTGGGCTGCGGGGGCGAAATTTGTGTAGGGCGGGGTGGAAGTTGGGCCGCGAAAGAGGTGGTTTTTGTGCCAAAGGTGCTACGGCGGGCTGCAGAGACTGAAGTCTTGCCTTCACGTAGGGGGCGGTTTTTGTGTTGACACCTTTTGCGGCCCTGCTAGAGTGCCCGGCAAGGAACTGAGTTAAATGGAAAACGACATCCTGCCCGTCACGCCGCATCAGCTTGCACTGGACATCTACGAAGACATGTCCGGTCAAGGCACGTCCATAAGCGATGCATCGCGAGACATCGGTTTTCTGCGCAACAACATCTTCACACGAGTCGGTGGGCTTGGTATCGCTGCGCGTCGAGTCCTAGATGCTGCGTACTTTCTTGTTGCAGCCAAGGCGCCGGACGAACTGATCGACGACAAGGTCTACACCTTCACCGCGGAGATTAACTACTTCAAATGGTTAATGCGTTACGACAGTAGGAACCATAGTCATCTAGTCGCGCAGATGAGGGCCGCAGCGAAGGCGCGCGTTGAAATCATGACTGCGCCGTCGATTGAGGAACTAACCGACAAAGATGCGTGGGGCACAATCAGCCTGCTCGGTGATTGCTACATCGATCGTGGCCTCGTCTGTGTTTTGTTGTCGGGGCGAGTGATCAAGTACTTGATTAGCCCCTACAAAGCCCATTGGCTCAGCTTACGGGCGTCGACGGCGTTTTCGCTTTCGCTTTCGAGAGCAATTTACGACCGTCTAATTCCCTGCGAAGGTCATGGCGTCACCGAATGGTTTGCTTATGAGGAGATTTTGGAGTGGCCGGGGAAAGTGGGGGAGTCCAGAAGAGAAGTAAAAGAGTTTAAAAAACGCTTTCTTGAACCGGCAATCACCCAACTAAACGAGGTTTCCGATTTCGATGTGAGTTGGGAAGCGAACGGCGACCGGCTGCCCCCGGAGAAGTTGAAGATGCGCTTCCGCTTTACGAAGAAACAGGGAGCGGACGCTGCACGTGCGGGCATTGATGATTCAATGTATCTCGTCCTCCACGACGAATTCGCGTTCGCTACTGAAGATTTCGAACGAATTGCTCACAACCGAAGCGAATGGACCGACGCACGACTCATGCAGGCTGTCGAATACACGCGGCACCGCCTGAACGAAGGGAAAATTACTTCGAGCCCTAAGGGTTATTTGTGGAAGGCCCTTATCGGAAACTATCGCATCGGAGACGCTGACAGGAAGATGGTGTCAGTCCGGGCGAATCTGCGAGAAATAGGTAAGAGTGAAGCAAATTCCCGTAGTACCGCCGCAGCGAAGCTTCATGCCAGCCTGGAAGTTCAGAATGAAATCGCCAAAGCGAAAATCGCAGTCGAAGTGAAGACCGGTAGGCAGTTTTTCGAAGCTGCCGACTCGGCCGTTCAACGCGATCTCTTCAATTCTTACATCAGAGGTCTGATGCCCCAGCGTCTGATCGAAAAGCAGGGTCTGAAACGCGACGAACTGAGTCCTCAAAATATCCTGGTCACAGACAAGGTGATCGCAGACTCGTTCTGTACCCACGTCTTCGCGAAGAAAAAGAAGATGCGAGCCGGCCAATAGAAACTGAGGTCTCGCGAGCCCGACCGAGACGCTGGCTTTTGCGTGGTTAAACTGATCGCCTTCAGATGCGACTGTACTTTGTTTGGCGGCAACCACCCTTCAACACCAGATCACGGCATACCTTTCCGTTCCGAGCGGTGATGGTTCACCGCGCAGCATCACGAACAACTCGTCGAGATGCCAGGAACTACCGGGTTAGAGACAAACAGTGTTCGCAACCATAAAGACATTAATCAAACACCGCTTTTCCCAGCGCGTGGGATAGCTGGCATCCAGTCCTTGCCGTTACTCGTCGCAAGCAGAAGGTTGAGAATCTGCTCCAGCTGCGCTACGCGGGGCGCCACGTGCTCGAAGTTCGGAACATCAAGACGAAGATATTTTTGTCCGTGCACAAGGCTTAACCGCACGCCCTTCCGCTCTTTTGGATGGCCGATGGTTAGCACAGCAAATACATCTTCCAACGAACAGTCGTCTGAGACGTACCGGCTTCGGCGAACAATCTCAGTCTCACCAAGTTGTGCCGATAACCTTCGAAGGGTGTCAGCTTCCCGGAACGAGAGGGGCCGGCCAAGAAAAAGACGAAGCACTGCTTCCGGCAACCTGGCTGTAGCAACCATCCGTGACATTTGAGATAGAGAGACGTCAAGATCAGACGCTATAGCTCGTTGGCTCGGCCACACGCCTCTCACTAGTACCGACAAGTAGAACTTCCCCATTACGAGGAGCGGCGCCCCTTGTTCGCGCAGCTTTTCATGAAGTTTGGTTGCCGCTTCACGGTCATCGATACAAGTTTCTTGGAACGCAAACATTGGCAAAGGTCCTGTAATAATCCGGCGTCTCTGCAGCGGCAACCCCGCCCTTCGTTGCAGATTCAGTAAAAGGACCTTGAGCCGGATCAGGTCACTTTTATTTGGGTTACCGTGCGACGGAACGTTGCGAAGGGCAGCTAAGTGCATGGCTGTAAAGTGGAATAAGCCATAAATCGGTGGATAAGGAAGCTCCGAAAATGGCCGTCCATCCTGTGCAACACGTGAAACATGCGTGGGACTACTCTACCCGTTTTAATTTCTGCGAATTCACCGAAAGCTATATGCTTTTGCGCTTCATTGTGGGTTACGACATTGAGCCGGCTAAGCGGCAAGGCTCTCACGGAAAAGCGGCTAAAAATCGCACTTCTTTTGCATGTCTGGGTTCCTCTGAGGGCTGATTGAATTGAGTCGGCCCCAATGGATCGACCGTCATGCGTTTATTCCGCAGCAAAAAGCAGATCGCCCTTTCCACCGCACCAGG
>Ga0255336_100890_pt1 | contig 30700 bp, 16 predicted proteins | sample MeOH1_35cm_T3_17_FD_189102 | JGI IMG/M metagenome (GOLD analysis project Ga0255336, IMG submission 189102) | Sandy soil microbial communities from University of British Columbia, Vancouver, Canada - MeOH1_35cm_T3_179 | ecosystem: Engineered > Artificial ecosystem > Sand microcosm > Unclassified ...
GAACTAGTGAGTGCGCAAGGTGGGTGCCCTTCGATCCGGCATAACCGATGTCGAAGAGAAGGTCTCCAGCGAACTGTTGCTGGATTTGGAAGTTCCACTGCTGAGCATAGCCGAACGGTGCATCCGGGTTAGGTGAGGTGACGCTCTGTCCTTCAAAGATAGACAACTGTGATGGATTATGTCCGATTGGCGGTACCAGTCCTGTCGGGAACGGATCGCCGAAAGTGGCTGCCGGATACAGGCTGGTCGTGCCTCCGACGGACGACACTATGGTGGTAGTAGCAGCGTTCACTGGCGACTGGAACGGCGAAAGACTGTAGTTCACCATGTCTGGTGGAATCCACGAGAGACCGTAACCTGCACGAATGGACATTGTGGGGTTTGGGCTATATGCCACGTTTAGTCGCGGTGAAAACAGCTTGAAACGGTTGCGTAGAAACTGGCGCGGGTTATAGGCGGGGCTATTCACCAGCGCAATTTGTCCCTTGAGTGGAAGGTTGACGCTGCTGCCCAAAGGGTCTGGGGCATTGGGTAACAACACTGTCAGACGATCTCTCTTCTCCGTGAAAGTTTCGGGCCACTCCCAGCGAATGCCACCGGTCAATGTGAGCTTACGGGTGACATTGAAGGTGTCCTGCAGGTATGCGCCTACATACCAGTTGATGGCATCGGTAAAGGCGATACTGGCAGCTGAACCGCTTGCGGGATTGCCCAGGAAGAAGGACGCACCAGCATAGCCGGTGTTGGTCACCTGCGCGTTGTTCCTGTTCGGATCAAGCTGTGCCGTGAAGCCCTGGTCGAAGGTGAAGGAACCCGCAGCCGAACCGCTTTGTGCAAAGTTCCATTCGTTGTGCCGGGCCTCGCCTCCGAATTTGAGTGTGTGACGTCCCAGGATTTTTGTCACACTACCGGAGAGATCGTAGTTATTCACAATTGCGCGATTATCCGTGCCATTGAAGCCGTAGTATCCATTGCTTGCCAAAGGTGCCACAGGCAGCGTTACCTGAGATGCCAGTTGGGACCAGGCAGGACCGAACTTCGATAAGTCTGTCCCAAGTTGTTGAGGGGTGAAGCCATTCGTGGAGCGCAGATATGACAAGCGGAAGTCTGCAATCGTGTGGGGATTGAAAGTATAGGTGTCGCCGACCACGAAGTTTTGCGCGCCGGTATAGCTGTTAAGACCACCGAAGTTCACACGGAAGGGATCGGCGGGGAGGCTGGTACCCGACCAGTAGCTGTAACGTGCAAAGATACGCTGCCTCTCGCTCACGCTCCAATCCATACGGGTGTTGTACTGATTTGTGTTTCCCCCCAGTTTGGCGTTAGTGGCGAAATTATTTGTTGGCAGCCCGGCACTGCCGATGGTGGCGGGCTGATTCGGCAACCCGTAGTAGGTATGGTACTGTCTGGTCGCAGAATCAAGGCGTCCGGCCGGAATGCGGTTGAATGCGAACGGCAGACGTGGGGCAGTCCGTCCCGCAGGACACGCGGGCGCACCGGTGACACCGCAAGTGGTCATTGGATCGTACAACTGCGTTCCGTTACTTGCTGTGCAGACGCCAGCGCTGTTGTAGGAAGAGCACAGCGAGCTGAAGTCGCCATTCCTGAACTCCGCGGTCGGGACAGTGGTCAATACGGGATTGCCGCGCCGGAAAGAGAAACCCTCCCACGAGAAGAATGCGAATAACTTGTCGTGCTTGATGGGACCGCTGACCGACACGCCATACTGATTCTGTGTGAAAGCCGGTGTGGGAACGATTGCTGCCGGATTGCGCTTGTTGAAAAATGTGTTCGCATTAAGCACGCGATTGCGGATGTATTCGTACACGCTGCCGTGGAAGGCATTGGTTCCGGACTTGGAGGCCATATTGATCACGCCGCCAGCGAAGTGTCCGAACTCGGCGCTGACCGCATTGCTATCTACGCGGAACTCCTGAATTGCGTCCTGCGTAGGAACAAGTCCGGGGCTGTTGATGTAGGTGGTGTTCAGCGGAACTCCGTCCAGATAAAAGGCGCTTTGATTGCCCATACCGCCGCCGATCTGGTAGTTGCCGAATCCGGTGTTGTTCGTAAAAGTGCCGCCGGACTGGTTCCCCAGAGGGTTGCCGCCCGTGGAGCCCTGCGGCACAACACCAGGAGCCAGTATCAACAGGTTGAAAACGTTGCGCCCGTTCAGTGGCATCTCCTGAACTTGTTTGCCTTCGATCAATTGTCCCAATGCACCAGGCTGTGTTTCCAAAATAGGTGATGTGGTATCCACATTGATCGTTTCGGTAACATTACCTACCTGCATCTTACCGTCAATGCGCACCGAAGCCTGCACGGTGACTTGAACGTTCTGCCGTTTCAGCGTAGCGAACCCGGCGTTTTCAAAGTCAACTTCGTACGTTCCAGGAACAAGGTTGGCGAACTGATAGTCTCCAGAGCTATTGGCCTGTACTGTTCGCCGTTCCTGCGTACCGGTATTGATCAGTGTGACATTCGCTCCTGGAATGCCTGCATCGGAAGCATCTGTGACGCGGCCCAGAATGGTGCCATAGGTCGTCTGTGCTGTGGCGGATAGAACGAAGAAGAAGAACGTGATCGCCAGAAGAAGCGAAGCTGCTACACGACGGCGAAAGGTAGAGGAGATACGGTGGCTGGTAGCCCTACTTATATAAGTAAGTAGGAACAATAAGCAATTGCGATCGCGATCCATTTGCATCACGGTGTCACTCCCTTGAAATGTGCCAATCCATGTATTGCGTGATGTCTCCAACGTCGGGGCATCCTCGTCTTCCGTCCTGTCCTGGGGAAGCGCATCCAGAATCAGGGGCCCGCAGCTTTCAGAGCTGCTGATTCTCTTATGGCATCGGTGGTTATTGCAAAGAACGGCAGCGTAGTTACTAGCAGTGAATCGCAGTCGAAACATCTTTCGACGCCTTGCCAATCGACAAACGCAATTAATAGTGCGTATTATGCAACAATATTTTAATAACGATGGAACGCTAGCACCGCAACATGCCACAGTCAAGAAGGAATATTAGTGCGTATTTTTACCTGCATATTTATCCGTAGATTGAACCGTGCCACTCAAGTCTCATGACTGTTCCATATGGCATCAAGCCCTCGGGAAATAACGGTCGATTGCAAATCATGTGGCGATCGAGCCGAGAACAAGGCTATTATGTTGCTCGCTCCTCAAAGCCCGCAATCGGAGTTGCTTGCCGGTGCGATAAAGACGAGACCTCATGCAATTTATTTCGAGACGTAAGTTTGTCGTGTTGGCAACGACCGGCGTTGCGGCTGCACCGCTTACATCCATGGCGCGTACGATCAGCGGCGGGATTACTGCGCAGGAGATCATTGATCGTATCCGAAAGAATATTGGTGTGGAATGGAAGCCGGATACAGTCGACACCTTCAAGGCGGGCTATCCCACAACGGTCGTTACAGGAATCGCTACCACAGCACTCGCATCGCTGAATGTGCTTGGCGCCGCGGTAAAAGCAGGTGCGAATATGATCGTTACGTGCGAGCCGATCTTCTATGCAAAGACCGATTCGCCGACGCCTCCGGTCCGCCGTATTCCGGGAGCGTCACCCTCCAACGAGCCACCCACGGCTCCACCGCCTCCCGATCCTGTGTTCATGGCCAAGGCCGAGTTCCTGAAGAAACACAATCTGGTTGTAGTACGGCTGAGTGATCACTGGCGCTTGCGCAAACCTGATCCATTCGCGCAGGGCCTCGCTGGTGCGCTCGAGTGGTCTACGTTCACCTCTCCCGGGGACCCAGCACACTTGACCATCCCGGAGACATCGCTCGATGCTCTCGCCTCGCATGTGAAGAAGTTACTGAAGCCTCGCGGCGGTATGCGCATCGTGGGCGATCCTAATCTCCGTATTCGCAAAGTTGGCTTTCTTCCTGGATCAACACCTATTCAGTCCGCACTGCAAACGCTGCCAGATGTAGATACCATCATTGCCGGCGAAGTGCGCGAGTGGGAGTCCGTCGAATATGTGCGCGACACAGTGGCGCTTGGAGGGAAGAAATCGCTGGTTCTCATCGGTCGTATCGTCTCGGAAGATCCCGGCATGCAGGTCTGTGCGCAATGGCTTAAGACAATTGTTCCCGAAGTCACATCAACATGGGTTTCCGCCGGGGATCCCTACTGGAGGCCGATGTTATGAGCGTATTGACCGCGGGCGAGGTTGTCGCCCGTATCAAGTCCAACCTTGGTTTTCCTTGGCGGACAACCACCTATCGCGATACCTTCAAGTTTGGAGATCCCGACACCGTCGTCAAGGGAATTGCGACGACGATGTTCTGTTCGTATGACACGATCCGCCGCGCTGCCGAACAGGGATGCAACATGATCATTCCGCACGAAGACACGTACTGGAACGATCCGGACAAGATCGACGTAGTGAGCGGAGACCCAAGCTACAAACTTAAGACGGACTTCATGCGTGAGCACGATATTGTCGTCTTTCGTATGCACGATCACATGCATGCGCAAAGGCCGGACTTTATTTACGTGGGTTGCGCGCGCGCGCTTGGTCTGGAGAGCAGGTATGAAACAACCCCACAGTCACATCATTTCGTTCTTCCAGAGACAACGCTCGAAGAGCTAGCAGCTACGTTTCAGAAGAAGCTCGGGGACAGAGCGTTGCGGGTGGTGGGCAATCCTAAGACGAAGGTGAGCCGCGTACAACTCGGGGTAGGCTACGCAACTCCCAGCATCAATAATCCCGATGTGGATGTGGTTGTAAGTGGGGAACAGCAGGAAAGCGATGGCTTCCTGGACAGCCCGGCGTACGTTCTCGACGCCATGACTCTGGGCATCCCGAAAGGATGGATCATGCTCGGCCACAATATCTCAGAAGAACAGGGCATGCTTGAAATGGCCCAATGGATCAAGTCGTTCACGCCGGAGGTCCCGATCCAGCTTGTTCGGTCCGAAGAGCCTTTCTGGGTAGCCCAATAGGGTTGTTCAAGCACAAAACCGATTCTGCCACTTGAATGAGTTCGGTTTCGTGCGAGAAGTTCTCAGTTCATCCTCCATGTCGGATTTGAAAACGCACCCCCTCCCGCAACATCCCAAACGGCGATACGAAGCCACTTCCAATTTGTTGCGTGGATATCCCACGCGAATGATCGCTTTTCGAACTCATGGGTACCTTGAAGATCGAACTGTTCTCTGTGCGTCTTCTCACCATCACCCCAAACGATCTCAGCGACACGAAGAGGGAATGTAAAAGTAGTGTCGACTTCAACGTGTACTAAATCGCCCGACGGTGAGATCTTGGATCGCGTAAATAGAACTTCGCCGGTCGAGATAAAGTCATCTCCTCGTGAAACCTTATCCAGAACCTCTTCATAATGATCAAAATCAGGGAGCTTCTTCACATGGACATAATTCACGTTCATGTGAGCATAGAGCTCGTCGGTGGAGCTCAGTTGGAAGACGTCTACCTCGCCGAGCATCACTTTGTGAAGTCCAAGGTTGTTCATATCGTCGCTGGTCTTGAAAGCTCTCTCACCCAATCTGGGCAAAGACAGATTGGAGGGCATTGCCTTCCATCCCGTACCAAAGTAGTGAGGGTCGCGGAAATAGAATGTGTCTTGAATCTTGTCCGGATAACCGGTTGATCCCTTTGTACGCGGATGAGTGAGATAAACGTACCCGTGCTCCTGTTTCACTAACTTCCACAACTCCTCAGCATCATGAACGCGATAGACGGTACCGTATTTAGGGTCTGGGGTAGCGAACGGCTCGCCCTGTTTCCTATTCATCATCCAGAAGACGGGTTTCGGAAAGGTAACCGACCAGTGGCCACCGAGAATCACGTTCGCTTCTTCCGCGGGAATCAGCAGAAATTTGTCATCGCTCATTCGTTGGCACGCCTTATAGTAGTCGTCTAACTCGCGCAAGCGGATCCCCGTCAGATCCGAGGGATGACCATCGATGTGAAAGTCCATGATCATTACTGAATCGACACCGATCTTCTTAAGCGCAGTTTTGAATGGCGGAACCCAGGTCGGTCCTTTCGCGAGCGCTTGCTCGGTATATGCAAAGTGCCAATGCGGAGCGAAGGTAATATAGCCCTCAAGATGCGGATAGACATCTCTGTGCGTATATTGGAGGACACGCTCAAGAGTCTGTTCTGGAGATCCGTCACCCAAAAGGAAAAAGATCCCCATCTCCTGCTTTGTTCCGGGAGGAGCATTCATCCAGGGATATATTGCTGTGTTGTCGTCCAGAGGTTGTTGGATCCCCAGGCCGACTTTACCTCGCCAGGCACTATACCAGGCATATCCCATATTCGTGGTATAGTCCCGGGCAAAGAGGTATCTGTGCGGAGACGGAAAGGCGACGATGCTGCCACCTCCCATCTTCGCGGCAACAGCACGATAGTGTACCTGCAAGGTGTGACGTTCCGACCCGTATGGTGAAGTAATGGATTGTAGCTTGCTATCGGCATCGTAGTACACAATCTTTGATGCCATGTTCAGACCTGGTCTGCGGTCTGCCTCCGAACTCATTTGGATTCCAGCATCATAGGTGTAAGCAACGTTCTGCTCGTCGGTTTCGAGAACCGCTATTTGTTGAATTAGGGAACTCTGCGGATAGAAGACGTAACGCATGGTTCCAGAAAAGATACCCATTTGCATGCCGTCAAATGAGATCTCCACGCGATCGTCGATCGTTACAGCGGAAACCGAAGCGGGATGAAAATTCTGAAGGAATGTCCGGATTCCCTGCGGCCGCATAGGTGGGAAATCAAAGAAAGAATCCCATCCTCCCGTGCGAATTCCTGTGCTGCATCGATAAAAAGGAAATGCATTCTCGACGATTTTTACCCCATCAGACGAGATCGATGTAATAAGCGGTAACTTGTTGTCGAGCGAAAAGATTGCCTTCCAGTGATGACTGGAAGAATCCTGCCACACGACGGACAATTCGTCTTTTGTGGCGGTAACTGTAATAGGTCCAGGTTTGACGCCTGTGATGTCCACTGCGACCGGATCAGCGTGAAGCGAATTGACGAAACAGAGAAATGCAGCAAGTCCCGCAAGAACGGTGACGGCCCGATTACAGATTCGCATCGATGTAAACCTCTGAAATTAGTAAGCTGCATTGAATCTGAGCGACCTCGTTGAGAGAAACGCTCACGTGGTGCAGACAATAAATACTAGAAGCGAATACGTGCGGTAAGTTGCGAGTTGCGAGCCGTTGTAAGCGTGGTTGTAGGCACGCCAAACAGATTGTCTGTGGGGGTTAGGGACGGAACGCCAAAAGCATGACGGTTGAAAGCATTCAGCATCTCGTACTTGAGTTGAAGATCCACCTTTTCGGTAATATGAGTGTTCTTGATGATGCTGAGGTCCTCGTTCTTGAACCCATTCATCCGAATGGCACTAGTCACGCGCGCAATAGAGCCCAGCTGATATGCCCCTCCATTGCGTGCTACATTCGGATCGACAAAAGCTCCGTTCAATGGATCGCGGTTCACATTCAGATTGAAAAGTGCATTTACGTTGGGATCCGCGCCGCTGCTGGTAACAAGGAACGGGTTGACCTGACCATTCTTCGATACGGCACTTCGGAACGAACTGCCTTGCTTCTGATTGAAGCGGACACAATTATCCCAGCCAGATATAGACGAGGCACAACCGAACGAGATAGGTGTTCCAGATTGGTAGCGCAGGATCGCCCCGATTTGCCATCCACCTGCCAGATTGCTTACCCAGCCATGGCTAAGATAGCGACGATTTTTCCCGAAGGGAAGCTCTTGTATAAAGCTGGTCACAAATACATTTGGTAGATCTTGTGTGCTAACGGATTTTTCGCCCTTCAAGTTGGTGGGGTCCTGAATTGAGCTTAGATTGTTGGTGTTGAGAACGATTGTGTCGGAATTGGTGATGTTCTTTGACCACGTATAAGAAACCTGCAGGTTGGTACCGTTACGGAATCGCCGTTGCAATGAGGCAAGCAATGCTTGGTAGGTCGATTGCCCATCATTTTGCAAGCAGCAGTTAGTTTGAATCTGCTGATATTGGGGGAACGGTCGCAGCGCCTGCGATGTCTGCACATTATTTCCGAATACAGAGTAGAAGGCTGAGAAGGGAGTGGAAACTCCAGCGGTATTCGATGCAAGCGTACGCGCGAGATTGTCGCCGAGCTGGAAAGCACTCTTCGGAATGTTGTTGATATTCTCCAGATTAGAGCGTAGGCGATTGCCGCGTTGACCGAGATATCCCAGGGTAAAGATAAGATCAGGCGCGAACTCCTGCTGTATCTCGAGGTTCCACTGTTGAGTCATCGCCGGTCGATTCATATTGGCCCGAATATAGTTGGAAGCGACGACCTGGCCAACAAAATAGCTTGGATTCAGTAGTGGGGGTGTTGCGTAGGCCGGGAAACCATTTGACAGATCGAAAGCAGGCGAGAAGCCATTAACGCTGGTGAAGGATGCATTTGCTTTATAACCCGTGTTCATTTGATTGCCAGCGTCGGCATAAAGAGTGGTCCATAAAGGATGGAGTAACTCCCCCGTAAAACGAATTTGCCATTGGCCGCACTGGGAGCGTAGGCGAAGCCTAGTCGAGGGGCTATGTCTTTGTAATAAGCATCGATCCACTTCGCATTGCAGTTGCATGCAGTTCCAAAGATTAGTGCTCCCGGCTTGCCAGAGATGGGGTCAATAGCCGTCTCGCTGAAGTTTGAGGTTCGGTTTCGCGCTTCCTTGCGAGGCAGGTCGATATCGTAGCGAATGCCCAAATTGAGAGTGAGATCAGGGCGAATCTTGTAATCATCCTGAAAGAAAATAGCCCAGTACGACGAGAGCCACCGTGGTTGGCTTGAGTAAGTGTTGATCGAAGCGGAATTCGGCAGACCAAGTAAAAGGCTCGCAAATCCATTGCCGCTATTGATGGTCGCAATAGTTGCTGCCGCGCCCGCCGTTTGACCGCGAGCAAACGTGAGGCGAGGCACCGGCCCATTGAAGGTATTGAACTGTTGATAGCGATAGTCGCCGCCAATCTTAAAATAGTGATGCCCATGCTCGATGGAAAGGGTGTCCGCGAAGCGAAGGCCATTGTCCATGGGATCGCCGTTGTTGCCGCTGTTCAATACGGGGATTGACTCGCCGACTGTGGTAACGGGAAATGCTACAGCATTTATATTGTTGATCCCAAGTTGCTGTGCATAGTTGATATTGTCTTGGGCTGAGACGCTGAAATTTTTAGCGTTGGTTCGGTTGTAACCTGCGAGGAATTGATTAAGCAGATGGACGTTGAGTGAACTTGTCAAACCGAACCGAAAGAGATGGGTGACGAAGTTCTGATTCCACTGGTTAGGATCGACGGGATCGGGAAGGGTACGCGGATTCTTCTGACTTGTATTCTGGCGAGCGGTCCATGAACCAAACAACTTCGTGTTGGCGGTGAGATTTTCGTCAATGCGAACCGTATACGTAGTGTTCGTGATTGGATAGGGCTGATTAATCGTGTAGTTATTGAAAGTTGTATTGGCCTGAGGTGGAGGGTAATAATTCAGGTAATTTTTTGAGATTGGTGTAATGCGACTTGCAGGGATAATGTTTCCGGGGAAGGCCATGCGACACTGTACTCCGTTCACCGTTCTTGTAGTAGCAGGATCGAATATCTGGCCATTGTAGACTGGGGTACCGTCACAAGGATTCGTGGTAATAACCGAGTTCGTCAGCAGTGCCGATAAATTACCATTGCGCATAGCTTCGGTTGGCACTGTGGAAGTTACGGGACCGCCGGTGCTTTGACGAAACTGCTCCCATGAAAAGAAGAAAAAGCTTCGATCATGACCGTTGTAGAGATGCGGAATCGCAACAGGTCCACCGAGGCTCACGCCATAGTCATTCTGCTTGTTAGAGGGGCGTCGATAAAGGTTATTGCAGTTGGCGACCGCAGTCGATGTTGTGGCAGAGGCAAGGCAGAGGGACTTACGTCCGTTATTGAAGTAGTTGTTGGCATCTAAAGCCTCGTTGCGAAAGATATCGAAGACAGACCCGTGAAAGACATTTGTTCCGGATTTTGTCGCGAAGCTCTCCACGGCTCCAGTTGTTCTGCCGAATTCTGCGGAAGGATTCGAGATTGTCAATTTGAACTCTTGAATCGCCTCGATGGAGGGAGACTCTTCGTCAAAAAAAGCCGCATTCTCTGATCTGAGCTGATCAAGTCCATCGACCAGAATCGCCATGCCCTGGTTCTGTGCGCCTCCGACCTTGATCTGTCGGATCCCATTATTTTGTATTTTGTGTTCCTGGTCCGATCGTACCCGGCTGAAGGAAGACAAAGGCCTCCGGCGAACGGAGTGCGCCTACACCACCCAAGGCAAGGGGGAGTTCAATGGCTTGCTTCGTAGTTATTACTCCTCCTAATTCAGATGTTTCGGATTGGACCGAAGGAGCAGACGCCTCTACCGTAACCTGTTCGGTCGAGCTTCCAACCGCAAGAGTTATATCCAATGTCGAGACTGTGTTGACCTGAACTATAACGCCGGAGTAGTTCGCTACTTTGAATCCAAGCACCGTTACACTCACATTGTAAGAACCCAATGGCACAGCTGGAAAACGGTAAGAACCCGCGGCAGATGATTCGGCCGTTGCTGAAACTCCGGTCTCCCTATTACTGGCGATTACCTGAGCATGAGGAACCGCTGCTCCGGTACTGTCGACAATATTGCCAGCAATAGAAGCTTGATTGGATTGCCCTTCTAGCTTCGCTAAGCTCAGGAACAGAATCAGTGCACTCGCCAGACGTCTATTTAACAATAGACTTTGCATTGATTGCCTCCATCTACGTAGCCACTAGTTTCTTTGGTGGTTTAATTGAGCTTCAGATGTCGAGGTCGAACAGTTATGACGTAGATGACGCAATATTGAAGCCATTCTTTTCGTGCAGAGTCAATTTGTCCTGAAAATCCGTAACATAGTAGGAATTGGTGCCTATAGCTGGCAATGGTGCGTTTTATCCAATTTTGAATAGTTCGTTTGCACTATCAACGAGAGGTCGAACCGGATGAAAAGGGTCTCATGAGTGCTCGATGGGCCATTTTAGCGAGCCCGATCCTCTGATTCGCTAAAGACCGATATGATAATCGGCAGTAAGATTAAGTACCACAAACTGCTTAGCATCGGTCACCGATAGCAGCTATCATCCACGAATGCGCTCAACACGTCTGATTGCGGTCGCATCCAGTCTGCTCTTTCTCCCGATGGTTGCATGCTTTCGAGTCAGCCATTCAAACACGATATGCGCGATTCCTCGTAATCCTTCAGGCTCGCTCTATGTCACACAACATGCTGGGATGGCGCACGCTGCCTCACGTGCCGGATTGAAAGTATATTGGAATGGTCCTCGCGGCGGAGATGATACGCAGCAGCAGATTGAACTGATGGAGCACGCCATCCAGCAGCGCGTCGCTGGCATTGTTATTACTCCGACAGCGGCATTCGCGCTCGATACGGTAATTCAGCGAGCTCTGTCTAGTGAGATTCCAGTCGTTATCCTCGGCGCATCCATTCCTTTTCCGTCCGATCCCAATCTATCGTTTGTAGTTAACGACATTGAGCAATCGGGAAAGATAGCGGCATATCGCATTTGCTCTGAGATGGATAAGCCCGGAGAGATCGCTGTGATCGGCATCGATCCAGTAATTCCTGGCAACACGGCTTTGGTAACAGCGTTCGAGAAAGAGTTGGCGCAGTGCAAGTCGGTGATGCGAGTTGTGACGAAGATTGGAGGGACCTTTACGTTTGGACAGAGCAAGGAGACAACGTCTCATTTGATCTCGGAACATCCGGCGCTTTCTGCTATCTATTCGCTCAGCAGCTCTGGTACACGCGGGGCCATCGCAGCACTCGATGTCCTTCATCGAAATGGTTCGGTTCGCATCGTCAGCGCCGATCCAAATCTTGATCTAATACTTTTCCTTCGTCGTGGCGCGATCGATGCATTGGTGTTTCCCGATATGCGTGCAATGGGCGAGAGGTCAGTCGAGAATATTGCCGCACTGCGACAGCATAAGCCCATCCAGTCCAGGGTACCTTTCGCTCCCATGCTCGTGACACAAGAGAACATCGATACCGAGCCAATTCAGATGTTACTTCGAATGGATTGGAGGCAAGTGCAATGAAAAGAAACCTGCTTCTTGTTCTTGCTGTGGTTTTATTAGTTGCTGGCGGGTGGTATTTAGCCCGACGCCGTAGCTTTACACTACCTTATTCCGACAAGTTCCAGGAGCGCGATGCTACCGGCTGGCTTGTAATGGGCGGTAACTGGCAGTTCAGTAAAGGCGCAGTCGTCAATCGTTCCGATGAGCATGGAGCCAAGCTCGTAACAGGGGCAAATGAATGGAGCGATATATCTCTGGATGCAGATCTCACGCTTATCGGTCACGCGGGCGATGTTGGTGTGATGGTTCGTGTCAATGATGCTGAGCCCGGGGTTGATGCGTATAACGGGTATTATGTCGGGCTCCGTTCGGATGATCGCTCACTGGTTATCGGGCGTGCCGACCATGGCTGGATGGAGGGGCACCCGGCTGCGATAAGTAGCGGCATTGAGGCTGGACGTTGGTACCATCTGCACGTAGTCGCAGTGGGGTGTCTCATCGGAGCCTCAGCATCCGATGACACCGGCAAGATCACCTATGCGGCCATGCAGGAGCGGAATTGTATCCCTTCTGGAATGATTGGCATTCGTTCTATGGCCACGGGTGGTGCATGGAAAAATATCGTTGTAAGGAAGGCTACGATTGCTGACCTTGAACCGATTCTAATCAAGGTCCATGATGTGCAGACACCGCGCTTTTTCTTCCGTGAGGCAGATGTCGGTCGCGCGCCACTCGATTCTGTAATCGGTCAGGCCGAAACTGATATCGAAAACAGCAATTCCCCTTCGGCGATTACGAACATTGAAGCTATCAAGATGCACAGCGCTGATTCGCAGGCCCGCGTCATGGTTCGTGGCGTGGTGACATTGCTAAGTCCGCTTTACGTACAAGACAGTACGGGGGGCATTGCGGTTGAGGTCTCGAAGGGAACTGTCCTTAATCTCGGGGATGAGATCGAGACCGTCGGGGCCGTTAGAAATCAAGATGATAAGGTCAGTCTTATTGCACGGGCACTTAAGCTCACGGGTGACCGCTCCCTTGTTCCTCCATCTTCTGTTACCTCAACCCAGGCGGCAGGAATCCTTTTCGATGGAAGGCTGGCTGAACTTCGCGCTCGGCTACTGAGTAAGTCTATCGATTCAAATGGGAATCGAGTGATCCTCCAGCTTGAAGACTCAGCTCAAACATTTCGTGCGGAAGGGCCGATCGGACTCTCCGGAGAGCAATTGGAAAAGCTGGTACCGGGTAGCGAACTGCGCATTCGTGGTGTGTGCCGCGTTGGCCCATGGCAGGGGAAAGACGGGGGAGCCTTCACAATCCTGATGCGCTCTATTGAAGACGTCGATATCGTCTCTGGGCCTCCGTGGTGGTCAACTCGTCTTCTGCTTCGGGAGATCGCATTGGTTATTGCACTGATCGGTCTGGGTATATACATCTATCTCAAAGCCGAACGTTCCAAAATGCGCGCAATCCTTGATGAGCGAGCGCGGCTCGCCCACGAGATGCATGACACATTAGCGCAAAGTTTCGCCGGTGTCGGATTTCATCTCCAGGGAGTCCGTAGCTCCGTTCGTTCCGGTATGCTTACCACCCCCGACGTAGTAGATAAACTTACGCTCGCGTGCGAGTTGATCACTCGCACTCACCGTGATGCCAGCGCTGAGATAGCCGCGCTTCATCCCGGAATCGACGATGGATCGGACTTACTCACTCTGCTTGAGAGATGCGCTTATACCATGCTTGAGGGGAAGCATATTCCGATCAGACTCATCCGCCAAGGCACATCACGTGAGCTATCCCTCGCAGTCCGCGACGCGCTCTTTCATATTGGACGAGAGGCCATCACAAACGTATTGCGCCATGCTTGTGCTGAATCGATCACAATGCGCATGCGCAGCGAATTTCGTATGATGACGCTTGAGATCATCGACGATGGCCGCGGCTTCGATTACGAGAAACATGCAGACGATTTTGGTCTCCGTGGAATGCGCTCGAGAAGTGCAGAAATTGGCGCGAAACTTGAGATCATCTCCGACATCGGTTATGGGACCAGCATTCGTGTGCTGGCGCCATATCGTGCGCGGAGGAGGCCCACACGAATGCGCTTCTGGTTCTCGTCTGCGTATCGCACAAAATAGCGACACTCCTATTCAATCCGCACAAGACCGCGCCGGATCGCTACTGCTGTTGCCTCAGTGCGGTCGCGCGTTCCAAGCTTCTCCAGCAAGCTGATAACGTGGTTGCGTGCCGTGAATTCACTAATACAGAGCTTGTCTGCGATTTCCTTATTCTTCATGCCTTGTGCTACCAGTTGCAGAATCTCATATTCGCGAGAACTCAACTCATTGCGTAGTGCTCTCTGGGCCAACTGCTGCGCTATGTGCGCGGGGATTGAACGTTCGCCTGCATGGACCGTACGAATTGCTTCGATTACGTGCTCCATAGGGGCAGTCTTCAGAATATAGGCCATTGCTCCTGCCTTCATTGCGCTGAAGACGTCTTCATCGGAGTGATAGTTCGTAAGTACTGCGCAGCGAAGTCTCGGATGTGCTTTTCGCAGAAAAGAGAGCATCTCTTCTCCGCTCATACCTGCCATGCGAAGATCTGTGATTAGAACATCTATGGTGACTCTGGGGATCTGTTCAATAGCCTCTTGCGCAGACGCCGCGACCCCCACAACATGAATGTCTTGAGCGCTTTCCAGCATTGTCTTTAAACCCATGCGAACGACTTGATGGTCGTCCACAACAAAGACACGTATTGGATTCGACTGCGACATGTTATAGAAGAACCTATCGTAACGTGTCCTCTCTATGGTCGACAATAGTGCGACAACACTGGTTCACTTTGGTGTTTTGGCCCCATTGACCTCACATATTGAAATTACTAGCATGGTTGCGTTTAACGTGTGAAGTTTCCACCAACTCAATGGCATTTGATGTTCGCTCTACAACCGGCTGATTCGTATTCCTTATATAACTCCGACACATGCGATGTGTCGCACTGACATTCATTCATTGCTGGCGACGGACCCGTTAGCCATCGAAGTAGCAAACCGTTTAGTAGATAACGCAAAATAAGGATAGAAAATGGTGCGAATCGGCGGAATAGCGGCTTTAGCCGCATCGGTAGTAATGTGTCTCTCTGCAGTTGGGCAACAGCATCGACCGCCAGCAGTTCCACTTGTCACCAACGATCCCTTCTTTAGCCTCTGGTCGATGTCTGACAAACTAACCGATACTCCAGTTAAGCATTGGACTGAAGTCGCCCAGCCCATCACCGGGCTCATTCGCATCGATGGAAAGCCTTATCGCTGGATGGGCACCATCCCGCGAGGCTACTTCGGGATGCCCGCAGTCGATGCTATGGAACAGGCTGGCGTTGAGATCACTCCACTGCATACCCGCTATACGTTCCGCGCGGCTGGAATAGAACTCAAGGTGACTTTTTTTACTCCGCTCTTCCCAACTGATCTCGATATCATGTCTCGCCCGGTGACTTATCTTAGCTGGAGTGCACGCGCGATCGACGGCAAACAACACCAAAGCGATCTCATGGTCGATGTCGATCCCTTGATTTCGGTTGATCAGCCAGGTCAGCAGGTCATCTGGTCCCGCACACGTGCCTCCGCCTTAACTGTGCTTAGTATTGGCAATCGCGATCAGCCTATACTTCATCAATCGGGTGATCGCGTGCGCATCGACTGGGGATATTTTCATTTGGCAATTCCCGATGCCGCCGCGGCAACGACGTCCATGTCCTTTGAAGCGATTCCCGCATTCGTCAAAAGTGGAGATTTACCCGATGTCGACGACTCTTCCATGCCGCTTCCCGCCTCACGCCGGGGGCGGGCTGCACACCTCGCTGCAAAGCTTCCACTAGGTTCCGTCGGTCCTTCACCAGTCGAACGTCATATAGAACTAGCCTATACCGACGGCTACTCCATCGAATATCTCGGCCGCAAGCTTCGTGGTTACTGGCAGAGAAACGGGATGACCGAAGGAACTCTTCTTTCAACCGCAGAGAAAGAATATGAACAGCTTGATCGGCGCGGCGTCCGTTTTGATGAGGAAACGATGGCTCAGATGGAGAAAGCCGGAGGTGCCAACTACGAGTACCTTACCTCACTGCTCTTTCGTCAGACAATTGCAGCACATAAGCTCGTAGCCGACATCGATGGCACCCCCATGCTCTTCTCCAAAGAGAATGACAGCAATGGCTGTATCGACACAGTTGACGTCACCTATCCTTCAGCACCCTTCTTCTTACTCTTCAATCCAAAGCTTCTTGAGGCTCAGCTTGAACCGTTGATGCGTTATGCTGCGCTTCCTCGTTGGAAATTTCCGTTTGCTCCTCATGACCTCGGAACATATCCCCTTGCAAATGGGCAGGTATATGGAGGTGGCGAAGAGAACGAACAAGATCAGATGCCAGTTGAAGAGAGCGGTAACCTGATCATCATGGTTGCAGCACTTGGACGCGCGGAGGGTAATTGGGACTTCGCCAAGCGCTTTATGCCACAGCTCACCCAGTGGGCTGACTATCTGGAAAAGAAAGGTATGGATCCCGAAAACCAGCTCAGTACGGACGATTTCGCTGGTCATCTTGCCCACAACACCAATCTCTCTATCAAGGCTATCGAGGCCCTCGGGGCTTTTGTACAGATCGCGCGTGGTGTAGGTGACACCAAGCTAGCAGACCGCTACGACCGCATCGTTCGCCCGCTCCCCGTGCAATGGGAGAAGATGGCGATCGATGGCGATCACTACAAGCTCGCCTTCGACCAATCCGGTACATGGAGTCAAAAATATAATCTCGTTTGGGACGACCTTCTTGGCCTCCATCTCTTCTCAAATAAAGTTATGCAAACTGAGTGGGATTTCTACAGCAGGCAGATGCAGCAATATGGACTGCCGCTCGACAACCGCAAGACTATCACCAAGCTCGATTGGGAGGTGTGGACTGCAACCCTGGCTGCTAAGCCGGAGCAGTTCCAGGACCTGATCCATCGCCTTGTCGTGTGGACTGATGAGACGCCTTCGCGTGTTCCCACCACCGACTACTACGACACGGTTAGCGGAAAGCAGATGGGCTTCCAGGCTCGCTCCGTGGTGGGAGGAGTGTTTATCAAAGCACTTCATGACAAAGGGATTGAGAAAAAGTGAACTAACATGATTTGCTTCCCAAATACTGAGGATAGTAGGAGGGGATCGTCTCTAGGGTTTGTTGCGATGGGCGAGTAGATGCCCTAGCGCGAAATAGGCAGAGTCATATTCCTGTTTTGAAGGCTTTTCGCATCTGCTTTGGGAACATTGAAGATCGCGCTAAATGCGTAAAGCTTACATCGACACGTAGTGTGCGATAGGTCGCTTATTGTCTTTGTGTTCTCGAGGGCCAGTGCTAGTGCCAGAGAACTACCTAAATATGAATACGAAGCACTATTGTCAATGCTTGCAATGAATTCCTACTATGGTGCGGAATTTCAGGACAGTCTGATTTTATTGGAGCGACTATGGACTCGCAAACCCGCGACCAAGGCGGAAATTTTCTAAAACGTTTCTCTCAGGGGCTCGCCCTCATATTTGTTCTCCTTGTGATCAGACCTGCTACTCTTGCCCAGGTCTTAACAGGCGAAATTAATGGTGTTGTGCGAGACGCTGCCGGCGCAGTTGTTCCTAATGCGACAGTAACGATTACAAACACTGATGTGAATCAGGTTCAGAGAACGATTCAGACGGATGCGCAAGGGCAGTTCACGGCTCCCTTACTCTCGGTGGGTTCGTACTCCGTTACTATCTCCGCCCCCGCATTCAAAACGAATACCATCAATGGTATTCAAGTCCACGTAGGGCAGCCATCAGAGGTTCCGGTGGTCCTCTCGGTCGGACAAGTTTCCGAAGCTGTTACAGTGATGGCCAATACCATTAGCCCACAGTTGGATACACCGGCATCGGCAACCCTGGTTGAAAGCCAGCAAATAACTGGGCTTTCCTTGAGCAGCCGCAACTATCTTCAACTTCTGTACCTCCAGCCAGGAATCAGTGGTGGCATCCCCGGACCGAATGACCGCGGAAACATTACTACCAGCGGTCAGGTAAACGTTCAGAGCTTCTCGGTCAACGGCAATGGTACTGCCGCCAACGGATACTATGTAGACGGCGCGGATACACTTAAGCGCGCAGGGCAACAACCCGTAGCCTTCCCTGGCGTCGACTTTATTCGCGAGGTCAATCTGCAACGCTCCAACTATGGAGCTGAGTACGGAGGCGCTGGTGCCGCCTTCGTCAGCGTTCAAACGAAGACCGGAGGCACAGACTTACATGGCGGAGCATTTGGCTTCTTTCGCAGCCAGGTGCTTAATGCAAACACCTACTTTAATAACCTCGCCAATGTGCCTCGTGGAGGTCAGAGATATGCAGACTTTGGGTATTACCTTAGCGGACCCGTCTGGATCCCTAAAGTTACAGACCGGAAACATGCCAAGACGTTTTTCTTCTTTGGGCAGGAGTACCTCAGGACAGCTAATTCCGTTCAGCAGACCATCACGAATCTTCCTACCCTTGCACAGCGAGCGGGCAACTTCAATGTTCCTGTATGCACGACTTACGTCGCGGGAAGATGCACCAATACTGCCACAACCATTGCGAATATCGACCCGACAGCCCAACAATATCTGACAGATATCATTAATAAACTCCCCGCACCCAACAATCCAAACGATCCTCAGGGCTTGATCACACAAGCAATTGGCTACAACAACGAAACTCAAACGATGATCCGCGTCGATCATCAGTTCAACGAAAAACTAAATGTTTTTTTTCGTTATCTGGACGATCCGTTCAATCTGGTTGTTCCAAATGGATTTCAGTCCACCTCGAGCATTCCTGGTGTTGCAACGTCACGGATGACCAACGGATCGACCAACTGGCTCGGTCATGTCACCTATGTCATCGGCAACAACCATGTTCTGGAAGGTGGATATTCGACACGCGCCAATTGGGTAACTGCCCAGGCAATTGGTTACATGCAGGCCTCGAACTCTCCTCACATCCATATCAAGCTCCCTTATTCGAACACGACTGGTCAGGTTCCTCGCATCAACATCAATGGAGCAAATTATGCTGTCACTTCGCCGTATAACGAACGCACACCGCTCCAGCAGATCTTTGCAAACAACACCAATACCTTGGGGCGTCATACTCTAAAATTCGGTACGAATATTGAGCTGATGACGGGCGGAAGCACCACAGGAATCGCCAATGCTGGTACATTTACCTTCGCACCGGGAACGTTGCCTCCTGGAGGAGCAAAGCAATTTGATCAGGCGTTTGCAAACTTCCTGCTCGGCGTTCCCGCTACATTCACCCAGGCCAATATCGATGCTGTCGCAGCGTACCGAACGAACATCTATGAGGGCTATGCTCAGGATGACTTTAGAGTTTCGCCTCGCATCACTTTAACAGCTGGGATTCGCTATACCTATTTCGCATCCGGTACGAGCGCTCGTCTTGGAGATGGCTATCCCAGGCTTCCAGTCTTGAACTTCGATCCAGCTACCTACAATCCAGCCCATGCTCCTACGTTAAACAATCAAGGAGTTATCTGCACTGTAGCTCCCTGTGCAGGGGGAAGGGCTCCAAATCTTGCATATGATCCCTTGAACGGAATCATCATCGGAGGACAGAATTCTCCCTTCGGCGATACCATGCAGGAAACTCCTGCAAAGAACTTCGCTCCACGAATCGGCTTTACATATGATGTGTTTGGTAATGGGAGAACAGCTCTTCGCGGTGGATTTGGTATCTATTATCTTTCGATCACTGGAAATCAGACTAAATTTGCCCAGACCCAGAACTATCCCAATATTGTTAATGCCACTATCTCGAATCCTTCGTTTTCGAATCCTGGCAACGGAGTACCGCAGTTCAGTGCATCACCGAATATTTTGCAGGCTTTACAGATCCAAAACCCTTCTCCGTACTCTGAACAATACAGTCTCGATATTCAACAACAATTACCGTGGGGAACGGTGCTGGATGTTGGCTATTACGGAAATCACGGTGTTCACCTGTTTGGAAACATCGATATCAATCAGGCGCCAGCTGGTCTTTATGTGCAGAGCGGTCTGATTTCTGGCAATGTCGTCACCAGTGGGAATACGCCCGTTCTCAATCAGATTCGCCCTTATATCGGCTATAGCGCCATTACTACGCAATCGAACATCTTCACCTCAAACTACAACAGTCTGCAGGCTTCTCTTCGCAAGCAAGTTCGTGGAGGTGGTATCGTTACCGCAAGTTATACCTACTCAAAGGCACTTTCCAACGCTCGAACTCCTCAAAACTCAGCCAATCTTGCGGCGGAATACAGCCACTCGGATTATGATCGCACCCACATTTTCAATGCGAGCTTCGTCTATCCACTGCCGTTCTATCGTAATCAGAGTGGTGTTGTCGGTCATATTCTGGGAGGGGTTGAGCTCAGCGGCATTATCTCGGCTGGAACCGGTCAATATCTGACGCCAACGACTTCCGCCGTTGATCCTGGAGGTGTCGGTCTTCTTGTCGGCCCTGCAACCGGTCGTCCTGACTACCTGCAGAACCCAAACTCCAACTCGCCCCGTGTACTGAAACAGTGGTTCGATACCGCTGCGTTTGGACAGGTTCCTGCGGGGCAATATCGTCCTGGAAATACACGGCCCAATATCATTCTGGGGCCTGGTTATCAGACTTGGGATCTCAGTGTCTTCAAGAATGTTCGTTTAGAACAACATGTCAATTTCCAACTTCGTGCTGAGGCTTACAACGTCTTCAACCATACGAACTTCAGCGGGGTTCAGACAACGTTAGGTTCAAGCAATTACGGTCAGATTACAGGTACCGGCACTCCACGAATATTGCAGCTCGGTGCGAAGTTCCGATTCTAATGGCACATCTCACATCTTCTCCTTTAAGCCAGAATTCCTACGTCCAACAAAGTCCGTCGCGCAAGAATATAGTCCTGATATGCTGCGATGCCTTGCGTGGTGGTCTGGGAAAGGCTGCCGGAATGCCCTTTGACATCAGTCCTTGCCTGGACCGTTTGGCTGCGTCAGGTACCAGCTTCCGTCATGCGTACTGCACCATGCCATTATGCGTGCCTAGCCGTATCTCCATGTTGACTGGGAGATGGCCGGATGCTCATCGAGTGAGAATGAATCTCGATGCTGGAGATGTTGTTTTTACCAAGGACATCTATCAGATCGCCAAAGATGCAGGATACACAACAGGATTATCTGGAAAGAACCACTCTCATTTGAAATCCAGTGACCTTGATTTCTGGAGTGAGTACGGTCACGAGGGCGGTCGTCGCGATTCGAACTCTTCCGCCGAGATTGCTGCATTCGAACAGTGGCTAAAGAAGCTGGACATGAATGTCTCTTCTGAGGCCACGCCTTTCCCGCTCGAAGTACAACTCAGCTATCGAATTGTTTCGGACGCGATCCAATTTGTTCGCCAGACAAACAACGCACCATTTTTCCTTCAGATCAGCTTCCCCGAACCCCATGGCCCCATTCAGGTACCGAAACCCTATTGGAATATGTTTGATCCGGGCTCAATACCAGAACCCAAACCGGGCGCTGAAGCGCTTGCAAGATTGGGTTATCGCATGCAATGGCTGAGCCGCCTCCAGGAAGATGGATCGCCCGGCGGCCGGGACGATTGGCGAAGATATCTCTCTAACTACTTCGGTGCAATCCGCATGGTGGATGATCAGATTGCTCGCTTTCTTTCTGCTCTCGATGAGCAGGGACTGCGACAGCAAACTTTGCTCGTCTTTGTCGCTGATCACGGAGACTTCATGATGCAATATGGTGTCGGTCGGAAAGGCGTCGGTCTTTCTGAGGCGCTTACACATATTCCAATGATCTGGAGCGGTGGTGGCCTTCCGGCGTCGGCGGCAAATACACATGATCTTGTCTCTATGGCAGATCTTATGCCGACACTCTGCGATGCAATGCAGCAACCGATTCCCGAAGGAGTGCAGGGGCGAAGTCTATGGAAGACTCTGCATGGAGATACGGATCAGCACAAGCAATTTGAAAGCGTTTACGCCAGCGCAGGATTGGGCGGACTTTACTATGAGGCCAGTGATAATTGCCCGCTTACGGTAGGCGAAGCCCCTAACAATCATCATCTCTGGGATACCTTGAATATGGTCACCCAGAGTGGCAATCAAAAGATGGTTCGTGTTGGCGACTGGAAGCTCATCTACGACATGATGGGATATGGACAGCTCTACAACCTCCGTACCGATCCTTATGAACTCAATAACCGATTCGGACACCCGGATTCCATTGCTGTCCAATCAAACCTGATGCAGGAGTTGGCGCGTTGGACCATCCGTACGGAAAACACTGTCCCAAAGAGTAAGCAAAGTGTTCGCATCGCGGCAATGCAATGGGATTGACAACGCTCTTGGCAAACGAAGGAGATTCATGCAACGACGAGATTTCATGAAGCTTACTGGCATGACACTGGCTGCGAACGCAGTTCCATCGCTACGCGGCGAGGCTGCAGTCGAAAAGCCAAACATCATTATCATCATTGCCGACCAGCGTCACTATGGTCTCAGCAAAGCGACCGGCTATCCGCTCGATACAAGTCCGGCCCTCGATCGTCTGCAGACTTCGGGTATCGGCTTCCAGCATAACTACTGCACAGCACCTCTGTGTGTGCCCAGCCGAATCTCTATGCTGACTGGAAGGTGGCCAGAAGGCCACCGCGTGCGGATGAATTTAGAGGCGAAGGAAGCGTACTTTTCACAAGACCTATATCAGGTGGCAAAGCAGCATGGATATCGCACCGCTCTTATAGGCAAGAATCACACCTACATGACGAAGGCCGATGCAGATGTGTGGCGTGAGTTTTCCCACGAAGGTGGTTATATTCCACCGAACGCTCCATCCGAAGTTGCGGAGTTTGATAAGTGGATAAAAACTCTCCATTTTAATGTCGCGAAAGAACCAAGCCCTTATGCATTGACCACTCAGCTTCCCTATCGCATCGTCACTGAATCGATAAACTTCATCGAAGAGACGGGCGATCAGCCTTTCCTGCTGCAAGTCAGTATTCCCGAGCCGCACGATCCCGAGCAAGTGCCGGCTCCCTACTGGAATATGTTCCCGCCAGAATCTATACCTGCACGATGCGCCGGTCCAGAGGCATTGACGAACATGGGATCCCGAGCGCAGTGGGAATATCGCCTGCAACAAAACAACTTTCCGGATACGGAACACGAGTGGCGCCGATACGTGTCGAACTATCTCGGCGCACTCCGTATGATCGACGACCAGATTGCGCGCCTTAACGGTTACCTTGAAAAGCGTCTTCTCACAAAGAAGACCCTAGTGGTGTTTACTTCTGATCATGGCGACTACCTGATGAATTATGGCCTCGGGCGCAAGGGCGTCGGACTCTACGAAGACCTGACACATACACCTCAGATCTGGTGGGGGTACGGAATTCGTCCATCAAATGCAGTCGGGCGGGCTTTTACCTCAATGGCCGACATCATGCCTACAATGTGTGAGGCGATGGGGGCGGATATCCCGCACGGTGTACAGGGTCGTAGTCTCTGGCCATTGCTTCAAGGGCAACCTTTCCCACCTGAAGAGTTTCGTAGCATTTACTCTGGCGTCGGTCTCGGTGGTCTTTACTACGACAACGAAGACAAAATCCCTACATCAATCTCGCACGATCAGGCACGCTCGGGTTCGTGGGACGAACTTAATAAAGTCACTCAGAGTGGAAACCAGAAAATGGTTCGCATGGAAGATTGGAAGCTGGTCTACGACATGATGGGTTATGGGCAGCTCTATAACCTCCGATTGGACCCATGCGAGTTGAAAAATCTATTCGACAAACCTTCCCATGCTGCAATACAGTCCAAGTTGATGGCTGAACTGGCGATGTGGACCATCCGGACTCAAGACAGCCTTCCTACAGGTCCTCAAAACGGTAAATATGACACAAAATGGTCCACAAAACATAACTGGTACACTCCCTATCGCCACGGAGGATTGCCGCCAAATCCCTATATTCCGTAAGGAGCTGTTTCTATATCAACCGGTTCTGTTCAGAATGTGAATTCCGCCTCATCCCGGTCGTATGTACCTGTTAGCTTTCGATGGATGTGCTAAGCCTTTTGTTTTCAGTAAATAAGAAACTGTTAGAACTCTTGCTAACGTTGCTTCCCTGATTCGATTTCGATTACTGTGTTCCAGACTGAGAGGGTAATGGCGGTCTTCCTGGAACAACGATGACTGATTTCGGTGGGAAGCAGTACGGTGGGAACATTTTTAAAGAGCCAGCAGTCCGCATATGGGCCGTGGTTCTTTTGTGTGGACATCTTCTTTGTCTCCCCGCAGCGGGGCAGCAGACGCAGCAGGCGAAGAGTGGATCGGCCCTGTATCTTCACAAGACAATTCCGGTGGAACGGAGGGTTGATGACCTGATGCGCCGGATGACTCTCGAAGAGAAGGTCCGGCAGCTGGACATGTATTCGAGCGCGACGGCGATCGTCGATAAGCATACCGACGATACGCATGCTGACCTCTCCGCCGTGTTTCTTCCCGAGAAGGCTCAGGCTCTGTGGGGTGGTCTTGGGGTTGGGAGTGTGCATGACTTAAATCCCACTCCCGAGCAAGCGAACGCTATCCAGCGGTGGGTGATCTCGCATAACCGTCTGGGGATTCCAGCGCTGTTCATCGAGGAGGGACTGCATGGCTTCGATACCGGCACGGTCTTTCCGGCTCCGATTGGCCTGGCGGCGACCTGGGATACGGAGATTGCTCGGCGCACGGGAGCGGCGATTGCCGCGGAGGCGCGCGCAACAGGTGTGGATATGATCCTGGCCCCAGTGCTCGATCTGGTGCGAGAGCCCCGTTGGGGGAGGGTGGAGGAGGACTTTGGCGAAGATCCGTACCTGACGGGGCAGTTTGGTCTGGCGTATGTACGTGGCCAGCAGGGCGAAGGGCTGAACACGGACCACACAGTTATCAGCGAGCCCAAGCATTTTGCCGGGCATGGGTCGCCCGAGGGCGGTACGAACACATCGCCGGTGCACATGGGAGAGCGCGAGCTGCGCATGGTGATGCTGAAGTCGTTCGAGCCGGCGATCCGTGAAGGCCATGCGATGGCGGTGATGGCCGCTTATCACGAGACCGATGGGATTCCGATGACGGCCGATCCCTTTCTGATGAAATCGATCCTGCGAGGCGAGTGGAGATTTCAAGGGTTTGTGCTGTCGGACCTGGGAGCGATTCAGCGGCTGTACAAGGTCCACAAGGTGGCGGCGAGCCCGCAGGAGGCGAGCTGCATGGCCATCCGGTCGGGCGTGGACATGCAGTTTTACGACTTCGATCATGACGTGTTCCAGAAGGCGCTGATCGATTGCGTACATCAGGGGACTCTTGCACAGGCAGACCTGGACCGTGCGGTCCGGTCGGTGCTGCGGACGAAGTTCGCCCTGGGGCTGTTCGACCATCCTTATATAGATACGGCGTTGAATGCGGGGGTCCATCGCGCGCCGGAGCATCTTGCGGTGTCACTAGCCTCGGCGCGGGAGTCAATGACGCTGCTGAAGAACGAGAACCACCTGCTGCCTCTGGCAAAGACGGTAAAGAAGATCGCTGTGATCGGGCCGAATGCGAATGTGGCGCGGTATGGTGACTATGAAAAGGAAGAGAACGGTCTGCACATCAGCATGCTCGATGGAATCCGGAAGGAGGTTCCGGGGGCCGAGGTGAGCTTCGACGAAGGGAAGAAGATCGAGGACGCGGTGGCCAGAGCTAAGGATGCCGAGGTAGTGATCCTGGGGCTCGGGGAGAAGCCGGGGATCTCGGGCGAGGGGTTCGACCGCTCGAACCTCGATCTTCCCGGAGATCAGGAGAAGCTACTGGAGGCGGTAGTGGCGACAGGTAAGCCGGTAGCACTGGTCTTGCAGAATGGGAGGCCACTGACGATCGGATGGGCGAAGCAGCATGTCCCGGCCATTGTGGAGGCGTGGTATCCGGGCGAGTTTGGCGGACAGGCAATTGCGGAGACGCTGTTTGGGGACAACAACCCGGCGGGCAGGCTTACGATTACCTTCCCGCGCAGTGTGGGAGAGCTGCCGTCGTTCTACAACTCGGACCCGTCGCGGATGGAGAAGTATGTCGATAGCAATGGGAAGCCTCTGTTCCCGTTCGGGTTTGGCTTGAGCTATACGAGCTTCCGCTACGAGCATCTTGCAGCGGTGGCTCCTATGGCCGGGAGCGAGGGAGATGTACGTGTGACCGTAGATGTCACGAATACGGGAGACCGCGAAGGAGATGAGGTCGCCCAGCTGTATTTTCGTGAAGATGTGAGCAGCGTGGAGACACCGCGAAAGTCGCTGGCGGGATTTTCGAGGATTCATCTGAGGCCCGGCGAGACGAGGAAGGTGAGCTTCGGTCTTCCGCAGAATCAGCTCGCTGTGTGGAACGCGGAGAAGCGGTGGGCCGTGGAGCCGGGAACGTATACGGTGTGGGTGGGTGGGTCTTCCGAGGCCTCGCTGAGCGCGCAGTTTGTCTTGAAGCACTGAGGAGAAAGACAGGAGCACTATGCAGAAGATGTGGATAACGATATGCGTTGCGGGGGCCTTGCTGGGATTTCATGGAGCGCAATTGAGGGCAGCTGAGGCGAAGGCTCCGGTGGATTACGTGCGGCCTAATATTGGGGGTATTGGCCAGCTACTTACGCCGACGATTCCTTATGTGCAGTATCCCTATGGGATGGCGCGGCTGGCTCCGGCGACGACGCCGGGTATTACGGACCGCTACCTTGCGGATAAGATCTATGGATTTCCTGCTGGTCCGGCGATGCTGATGGTCTCGACGGGAGTGGCAGGTACGCATGCGAAGAGCTACGCGTCGGAATTCGATCATGACTTTGAGACGGCAACTCCTTATTACTACGCGGTGAACCTCGATACATGGAATGCGAGAGCGGAGCTGACGGCGGGGGAGAAGAGTGCGTACTATCGGTTCACGTTTTCCGCCACGCCTCATGCGAATGTGGTGCTGAGTCTGCGGGACTATGCGGAGATCGCGGTGGTGGGTGACCGTGTAGTCGAGGGAAGCGAGCGGATTCATGGAAATATCGCCAGCACCTCGGATGCGGGAGGAGAGACGCGGCAGCATTTTTATGCGGAGTTTTCGCATCCGCTTGCGAGTTGGCAAACGTGGAAGGGAGAGACGTTTTCGCATGACGCCAAGCAGAGCGGCGACAATCTAGGATTTGTCTCCGAGGCGGCGACGAAGCAGGGCGAGGAGGTGGAAGTGCGGGTTGGCATCTCGTACATCAGCATCGATCAGGCGAAGCGAAATCTGGAGAAGGATGCGAATGGCCGCAGCTTCGACAGGATGAAAGAGGCCGCGCGTGAGAAGTGGAACCAGGCGTTGGATGGGATTCGAACCACAGGCGGGACGGAGAAGGAGCGCACGATTTTTTACACGGCGCTGTATCGGTCGATGGGGAGGATGACCGACATCACGGAGGATGACCGCTACTTCAGCGCTTATGACCATGCAGTGCACGAGGCGCAGGGGCATCACTTCTATGTCGATGATGGTTTGTGGGATACGTATCGCTCGCTGCATCCTCTGCAGCTGTTATTGGATCCGGTGCGACAGCAGGATATGGTGCGTTCGTATCTGCGGATGTATGAGCAGAGCGGATGGATGCCGTCGTTTCCCTCAATCGCTGGAGAGCAGGCAGTGATGATCGGCCACCACGCAGCGGCGCTGATCGCCGATTTGTACGAGAAGGGGTATCGCGATTTTGATGTAAATCTGGCGTATCAGGCGATGCGGAAGAATGCGACGGAGGCGACGATGCTTCCGTGGCGGAGAGGTCCGCTGACCAGCCTGGACAAGGTGTACTTCGAGAAGGGATTTTTTCCGGCGCTGGCGTATGGCGAGAAGGAAGATGTGCCGGAGGTTACGCCGGAGCGGCGGCAGGCGGTTTCAGTGACGCTGGAGAACGCCTACGATGCGTGGTGCGTGGCACAGCTGGCTAGGGCGCTGGGCAAGACGGAGGACGCGGCGTACTTCACCAAGCTGGCGCACAACTATGAGAACGTCTTCAACCCGGAGATCGGCTTGATGGCTCCACGCAGTGCGGACGGCAAGTGGGTGGAGCACTTCGATCCGAAGCTGGGAGGAGGGCAGGGGGGCCGCGCCTACTTCACGGAGGTGAACTCGTGGCTGTACACGTTCCACGTGCAACACGATGTTGCCGGGCTGATCGGATTGATGGGAGGGCGCGAGGCGTTTACGAAGAGGCTCGATCAGTTGTTTGTCGAGCAGTATGGAACGTCGAAGTTTGCGTTCCTCGGGCAGTTTCCGGATGCAACAGGGCTGGTGGGACTCTATGCGCAAGGCAATGAACCCAGCTTTCATATTCCTTATCTCTACGATTTCTCCGGTGAGCCGTGGAAGGCACAGCGCCGTGTGCGGCAGATGATGGATGTCTGGTACGGGGACGGCCCGCTGGGGATTCCGGGAGATGATGACGGCGGTGAGACCTCGTCGTGGTACGTGCTGAGCGCGATTGGGTTTTATCCGGTATGTCCGGGGAGCCCGGTGTATGAGATCGGCAGCCCGATCTTCACGAAGAGCACGGTGCGTCTGAGCAACGGCAAAGAGTTCATGGTGATTGCGAATGGGGCTTCGGCGCAGAACAAGTACATCCAGTCGGCGCGGCTGAATGGGAAGCCTCTGAACCGGCCGTGGTTCCAGCAATCGGATATTGCGAATGGTGGATTGCTGGAGTTGGAGATGAGGGACAAGCCGAATGTGCAGTGGGGCAGCCGTCCAGAGGATGCTCCTCCGTCGATGAGCAGCGCACAGCAGGGGAATTGAATTTATAAGCGTGGAGGGCAACGATGGAGGAATTAAAGGTGACGTCGCGGAGAGAGCTTTTATCTCGCGGGGCTGTGGCTGGGCTTTCGCCGTTTCTGCAGAAGAGCTCGCAACCTGCGGCAGGGCGACGCGCGACACGGGTGACGGGTTGGAGGGATGTCCGGGAGTTCGAGGCGACGGGCGATGCGAAGACCGATGACACGGCTGCCTTTCAGCGTGCGCTCGATGAGGTGGGCAAGGCTGGAGGAGGCACGGTGTACGCCCCGACGGGGCGCTATCTCTTCAAGGGATCGCTGACAGTTCCGGGCGGAGTCACGCTTGAGGGTTCGTTCCGTTGCGTGCCCTCGCATACCGGCCTTCGCGATAAAGGGCAGGCAAAGCCCGGGGAAGACGGCACGGCTTTCTATGTGACCGCGGGGAGCGGGAACGAGGACGGGCAACCGTTCCTTACACTGAACACGAATAGTTCACTCTGCGGTGTGACAATCTACTATCCAGAGCAGATCGTCGATGGTGAACCGGTGGCTTATCCGTGGACGATTGCGATGCGTGGGAAGAACCCCGCGGTCTTCGATGTGGAGCTGTTGAATCCTTACCAGGGCATTGATGCGAGTAAGAACGAACGGCACAATATCCGCAACATCACGGGGCAGCCGTTGCGGCGCGGGATATGGGTGGATGCGATCTACGATATCGGCCGTATCGAGAATGTTCACTTCAACCCGTGGTGGAGCTCGCACAGCAAGGTCTATGAGTGGCAGACGACGCATGGCGAAGCATTCATCTTCGGCCGGGCCGACTGGGAGTATGTGCTGAACTGCTTCTGTTTCGGCTATCACGTTGGTTATCGGTTTGTAGAGACGGAGACCGGTGGATGCAACGGAAACTATCTCGGCATCGGCGCCGACGACTGCAATCGCGCTGTGCTTGTGGAGCAGTGCGCGCGCTACGGCCTGCTGATCGCGAATGCGGAGTTCACGTCGTTCCATGGCGACGATCCCACGATGATCGAGGTGCGGGAAGCGAATAAGGGTGTCGTGCGTCTGAGCAATAGCGCGTTCTGGGGGCCGTGCAACCAGATTGCAAAGATCGCCGGCACAGGCACTGTCGGGTTCAGCGAGTGCACGTTCGTGCAGTGGGGCAAGGAGGGGAGACGCGCAGCGATCCAGGCTTCTTCCGGCAGCGTGCTGATCCGAGGATGCGAGTTTCTGGAGAACAAGCCACACATCCTTCTGGGAGAAGAGGTGACGCGTGCGGTCGTCACGGGGAACCTGTTCTCGGGTCCGGCGCAGATTGAGAATCATTCGCGCCAGGATGTGCAGATTGGATTGAACGCGGCTACAGCCTGAGCGGAGAGGATTAGGAACTCGCAGAGCTGGAAGGCAGAATGTGACAGGCTTCGATAGACTCGTTGTTGGGGATTCCGGCCATCGTGTTCAGCTTCACGAGCAGCTCGAATCGTTGTATGGGGCCTTGAGGTGGGAGACCGCAGTGCTCGAGCGCAGCTGCCAGCCTTGCGCTGTCGGTGAGGATCTTGCCGGCGGCCTCGGTTCCTTCCGCATCCGCGCCGGCGAGTAGAAGAATCTGTGCATGTTGATCGAAGTTGCGAACCAGAGCGATGATGGCGTAGGTCTTACCGG
>Ga0255336_100891_pt1 | contig 30664 bp, 26 predicted proteins | sample MeOH1_35cm_T3_17_FD_189102 | JGI IMG/M metagenome (GOLD analysis project Ga0255336, IMG submission 189102) | Sandy soil microbial communities from University of British Columbia, Vancouver, Canada - MeOH1_35cm_T3_179 | ecosystem: Engineered > Artificial ecosystem > Sand microcosm > Unclassified ...
ATCGCGCGCTTGCTGCGCCCCGTCACGAAGATCATTTCCGTGATGCCGGCGGCCATGGCCTCTTCGACCGCGTACTGGATCAGCGGCTTGTCGACCACAGGCAGCATTTCCTTCGGGCTGGCCTTGGTCGCGGGGAGGAATCGGGTACCGAGACCCGCCACGGGGAATATCGCTTTCGTAACTTTTAGCATGCGACTTCCCCGAGCGCTCTGGTCGACTGTGCCCGTCGTGTTGACACAAGCAGCTAGCCGATAGTGGCTCTATATTCGGACAGTCTTTCCCATACCGCGATTTGCTTGTTAGCAACCTTATGACCTTCACCTTAGCGTTCGATCCGATAGCGAACAAACAGCGGGGGTAGGATGAATCCGTCGAGCGATTAGCCCCACCACACCGTCCGCAGCGTGAGCTATTCCAGACTGTTTCGCCATAGCACGTTCAGCAGCACCTCTTCCACTTCATTGATCATTGAATTGGCCGTCTGCAGAATCACACCGACCGCCTTCTGAAAACTCTCGAAAGCGTTAATCGCCGGAGCTAACGATGTTTCCATTTGGCGTCACAACGGCCAAACCCACTAGCGTGGATCCCGAACAAGCGTTCACACTCGTTCGTCGTATCATAGTATTTAACATCCAGGTTGCAAGGACATATTGTTTGTTCAACGCGAATGACATGAATGTCCCGGGCCCCGGGACATTCATGTCATTCGCCTGTCTTCCTCACTCCTTTCAGTCGTTTCCCCTCTGTTTAAGTCCTTCGCGGAGTGCCGGGAAGGCAAGAGCTACCTGTGCGGTAAACGTCAGATTGCAAACAGCGGAATTAAATCCTATCCTAATACAATAAGAAGGATGTCGTTATGAACAAGTGGACCATCCGGAAACGGATTCTCGCCAGTTTCGGCATCATTCTCACGTTGATGGTCGTGATGGCGGTGATTGCCTATACGCGTCTCAGCGCAATCGAAAGAGACACGCGCAATCTGAACAGAGACTCACTGCCGGGTCTGTATACGGCGGCCGGCGTGCGCTCTGCGTGGAACGAAAGTTACGTATTAACGCAGCGCCTCGTCTTCATTGATACGGATTCCGGGTCGATCAAGCGTGACGAAACCCGTCTTGCCGAAACGAAACAGGCCCTCGACCAATTCGCCCAAGAGTACCAAAAGACGCTCTTCGAGGACCGCGAGCGAGCGCGTTTCAACAACTTCAAGGCGGTGCTGGACCAGTACGAGCAGGGGCTGCAAGCTGTGCTGGAGCAGTTGACAACCTCGAAGGCCGCCGCTGTTGGCACCTTCAACACACGGCTCGCGCCCAGCTGGGAAACCGGCGCCGGGTTGATCGCCGAGATTGTTGACCAAGAAAAGAACGGGGCGGGTGATGAGACCGCGAGCATTCTCAGGTCGGTCAGCGAGGCCGAAATCGCACTGTTCGCCGCCGTGCTGGTGGCGCTCGCAGTCGCGCTGATCACCGGTTATTTCCTGCTGCGCGCGATTACGGTGCCGATGTCGCGCGTGGTCGACACGCTCGATGTGATGCGCACCGGCGACCTGACGCGGCGCCTCGACCTGCGCCGCAGCGACGAGTTCGGCACGCTCGAGACGGGCTTCAACCGGATGACGGACGAACTGACCGAGCTGGTCGGACAGGCACAACAATCGTCGATCCAGGTCAGCACGTCGGTCGCGGAAATCGCCGCCACGTCTAAGGAACAGCAGGCGACGGCTAGCGAGACCGCGGCGACGACGACCGAGATCGGCGCGACGTCGCGGGAGATCTTCGCGACCTCGCGCGACCTCGTGCGCACGATGAACGAGGTGTCAGCTGTCTCCGAGCAGACGGCGCTCCTCGCCGGCACCGGCCAGGGCGGCCTGGCTCAGATGGAAGAGACGATGCGCCACGTGACGGAGGCGGCGGGCTCCGTCAACGCGAAGCTCGCAATCCTCAACGAAAAGGCGAGCAACATCAACCAGGTGGTGGCGACGATCACGAAGGTCGCCGACCAGACCAACCTGCTGTCGCTGAACGCGGCGATCGAAGCCGAGAAGGCCGGCGAATACGGACGCGGCTTCGCGGTGGTTGCAAGCGAGATCCGGCGCCTGGCTGACCAGACCGCGGTCGCTACGTACGACATCGAACAAACAGTCAAGGAGATCCAGTCGGCCGTCTCCGCCGGCGTGATGGGCATGGACAAATTCGCCGAGGAAGTGCGGCGGGGCATGCTCGATGTGCAGCAGGTGGGTGGCCAGTTGTCGCACATCATCCATCAGGTCCAGACGCTCGCGCCGCGCTTCCAGGCGGTCAACGAAGGCATGCAGACCCAGGCGACCGGTGCAGAGCAGATCAACCAGGCGCTCACGCAGCTTTCGGAAGCAGCACAACAGACGGCCGAATCGCTGCGCCAGTCAAGCCAGGCGATCGACAATCTCACGCTCGTGGCGAACGGCTTGCGGACCGGGGTGTCGCGCTTCAAGGTGCATGCATAAGGAGCGGGTGAGGGGCGTTCGCGCCAATCCAGTGCCCGTGCGAACGATGCTCTTTCTCGTTTTCCAGCTTGACCACGACCGCTATGTGCTTGATGCCGCCGACGTGGTGGAAGTACTGCCGCTGGTGCCGGTTAAGGCGCTTCCTGGCGCGCCCGCGTGGTTGGTCGGCGTGTTCAGTTATCACGGCCAGCCGGTGCCGGTGATCGACCTGCCGGCGCTCGCGCTCGGCCGGCCCGCCGCGCGGCGCCTGTCCACGCGCACCGTGCTCGTCCGCTACCCGTTCGTAGGCGCGGAGGGCGGCGCGCGAATCCTTGCGATCGTCGTCGAGCAGGCAACCCGTACCATGCGGCTCGATCCGGCCGACTTTACCGCCAGCGGTGTTGCCACGCCGCATGCGCGCTACCTGGGATTGGTGGCGCCCGATCCGGCTGGGCTGGTCCAGCGGATCAGCGTGCAGGAGCTGTTGCCCGATGACGTCAAGGCGCTGCTTTTTGTCTCGGAGGTGGAGGCGTGATGGACGACCGCTTCGAAGCGCTGCTCAGGCGCGTAATCGGCCTCGACACCGCGTCGATCGGCGTGGCGGCCGTCGAGCGTGCGGTGCGCGAGCGCTGCGCCGGACGGCAGGGCGACGGCGGCGCCGATCTCGACGCCTATTGGACGTGTCTCAACGCGTCGGCGGACGAATTGCAGATGCTCATCGAAGCCGTCGTCGTACCGGAAACCTGGTTCTTCCGCGACCACGAAGCATTTGTCGCGCTTGCCAGGCTGGCGGGCGAACGGCTTGCACGCCAGTTCGACCGGCCGCTGCGACTGCTCAGCCTGCCATGCGCGACTGGCGAGGAACCTTATTCGATGGCGATGACGCTGTTCGACGCCGGCATTCCGGCGGGGTCGTTCATCGTCGATGCGATCGACGTCAGCGAACGCGCGGTCAGCCACGCCGCATGCGCGGTGTATGGCCGCAACTCGTTTCGCGGCCATCAGGTCGATTTTCGTGAGCGCTATTTCTCGAAGTCGAAGGGCGGCTGGCTGCTCGCCAGTGCGGTGCACGATACCGTGCGCTTTAAGTGCGCCAACATGTTCGATGCGGAGCTGCTTGCCGGCGAGCCCTACGACTTTGTGTTCTGCCGCAACGTGCTGATCTATTTCGATCGGACGGCACGGGATCGCGCGGCGGGCGTGCTCGACAGCTTGCTCGCACACGACGGCATCCTGTTCGTCGGCTCCGCCGAGACCGGCCTGCTGACGCGCCACGGCATGAGTCCCGCGAACATCCCGCTGGCGTTTGCGTTGCGGCGCGCGGCGGCGCCGGCGATATCGCTCGTTCTTTCCCATGAGAACGCCCGGCGTGACGCCGTTGCTCCGTTCGCCTCATCCCACTGGCCGGAGAAGGCCGGGTGCCGTTCAGTGCCAAACCAACTGGTCCGGCAAGCCGATGACGGAGCGCGCGCGAACGGCCGTCGTGGCACGGTAGCGCGTCCGCTGACGCGGGCCGCGCCGCTGCCGTTCGGGCAGCCGTTTGTCGTGAGCGGCGTGGCGCCCGCCGTGGCGGAGTCCGCCGGCGCACTCGCCCATGCGATCAGCCTGGCCGACCAGGGTCGGCTTGCCGATGCGGCACGTCTGGCCGACGAGCACGTGCGCGCGCACGGGCCATCGGCTATGGCGTTCTACCTGCTGGGGCTGGTCGCCGACGCGAGCGGGCGCGCGGCCGATGCCAGCTCTTATTATCGCAAGGCGCTCTATCTCGAACCCACACATCACGAGGCGCTGACTCATCTGGGCGCGTTGCTCGAGTTACAGGGCGACCACGTGGGCGCCCGTCTTTTGAATGAACGGGCAGCACGTGCGGGCGACTCAGGCAGGTTGCACGGTGGCTGACAAGCGCCAGCCTGTTCGCATCGCCGACGTGGTGATCGACGATTGCTGGAACCGCATTGGCATTCGCGGCGACGCGTCCTGCCCGCGGCTCGCCGCGTACGTGCACTGCCGCAACTGTCCGGTTCACGAGACCGCCGCTGCGACGCTGCTCGATCGCCCGTTCACCGACATCGATCTGGCGCTGGACCACAGCGACGCGGCAGAGCGCCCGTGGGCGCGGGCGATCAGCGCTACGCCGGCCGGCGATGCGCTCGATGTCGACTCCATGCTGGTGTTCCGGATCGGCGACGAGTGGCTTGCGCTGCCGACGATGGTGTTGCGGCAGGTGATCGAAATGCGCCGGATCCACTCGCTACCGCATCGGCGCAATCGCACCGTGCTGGGCGTGGTCAACATTCGCGGCGCGCTCGTCGTGTGCGCGTCGCTGATCGATATGCTCGGGCTCGACGCGACCGCGACACCCCGCGACAGTCGCCTCGCCGCATACCAGCGGATGTTGGTGGTGGCGAGCGACGATCAGTCCGTGGTATTTCCTGTCGACGAAGTCGGCGGGGTGCAGCGCTTTGCGCGCGTCGCACGCGAGGCAGTGCCCGCGACAGTGGCCCGCACGGCATCGCCATACACGCGCGCCGTGGTCCGATTGCACGGCCGCACGATCGGGCTGCTGGATGCCGACCTGCTATTCCACACCTTGAATCGGAGCCTCGCATGAGTTCAGACGACGATCTGAGCCATCTGTCACTCCTCGAACTATTCCGCGAGGAAGCCAACGCGCAGGCGCGCGTGCTCAGTGACGGGCTTCTCGCGCTCGAGCGCGAGCCGGACGACCCGGCCCAGCTCGAAGCATGCATGCGCGCCGCGCATTCGCTCAAGGGTGCAGCGCGGATAGTCGGGCTGCAGGCGGGCGTCGACGTCGCGCACGCGATGGAGGACAGCTTCGTCAGCGCGCAGAGTGGCCACCTCGTGCTTGACGCCCGGTATATCGACGAATTGCTGCGGGGTGTCGACCTGCTGGTGAGGCTCGGCGGCGACGCCGGGGTGCAGCGCGCTGAAGTGGAGGGGTTCGTCGACACCCTTAAGCGCGAGGTAGCAGGCGAACCTGCGCCGTTGCGAACCACTGCGCTCGCAACGAACATCCTGTTGCACGCGGTCGTCGAACCGCCGCTCCAGGTAGTTGCACCGGCTGTCGACGAGGGCCTGCCGGAACCGCCGCAGAGGCCGGCGGGCGCGCGCTTTGCAAAAGATGCCGACCGCGTGCTGCGCGTCACCGCCGAGCACCTGAACCGGCTGCTGAGCCTGTCGGGCGAAGTGCTGGTCGAATCGCGCTGGCTGAAGCCGTTCGCCGAATCCATGCTGCGGATGAAGCGCATCCAGCGCGATGCCAGCCGGTCGCTCGACGTCCTGCAAGATGCGCTGACGGATGGCGGGCTTGACCAACGCGCGCATGGTGCCCTCAATGAGGTGCGGCAGCTCATGGCGCAGTGCCACCGGATGCTCGACGACCGGCTCTCCGAACTGGAAAACTTCGACCGCCGCTGTACCAATCTGGCCCAGCAGATGTACGACGAGGCGCTGGGTTGTCGGATGCGGTCCTTCGTAGACGGCACGGCGGGCTACGCGCGCATGGTGCGCGATGTGGGCCGCTCATTGGGCAAGCAGGTGCGGCTCGACATTGTCGGAGAAACGACTCAGGTCGATCGCGACATTCTCGAACTGCTCGATGCGCCGCTCGGACACCTGCTGCGCAACGCGGTCGATCACGGCATCGAGCCGCCCGGCGTGCGCATGGCGCTCGGCAAGCCAGCGGAAGGCGTCATCACGCTAGACGCGCGTCACAGCGCGGGCGTGCTGCAGATCAGCATCGCGGACGACGGCGCCGGCATCGACCTCGACGCCGTGCGCGCGGCGGTAGTGCGCCGCGGACTCGCGAGCACGGCAACCAGTGAGCGCCTGAGCGACGCGGAGCTCGTCGAATTCCTGATGCTGCCGGGCTTTTCGATGCGCGAGCAAGTCACCGACGTGTCGGGGCGCGGCGTCGGGCTCGACGTCGTGCAGAACATGATCAGGCAAGTGCGCGGCTCGACTCGCATCACGCACGAGCCTGGACAGGGCACACGCTTCGCGTTGCATCTGCCGCTGACGCTGTCGGTAATCCGCAGCCTGCTGGTCGACCTCGACGGGGAGCCGTATGCGTTTCCGCTCGCGGCGGTGACCCGCACCCTTGAACTGCGGACGGACCAGATCGAATTGCTCGAGGGGCATCAGCATTTCGCATTCGAAGGACGGCAGATCGGGCTTGTCACTGCGCACCAGATTCTGGGGACGCGCGACGATCAGCCCGAAGGAGATGCATTGTCGGTCGTTGTGATCGGCAACGAACACGGTGCCTATGGGCTCGTCGTCGACCGGTTTGTCGGAGAGCGCATGCTGGTGGTGCAGCCGCTCGATGCGCGGCTCGGGAAGATCAAGGACGTGTCGGCCGGAGCGCTGATGGAGAACGGCGACCCCGTCCTGATCGTTGACGTCGACGATTTGATCAGTTCGGTCGAAAAGCTCGTGGCAGGAGGACAGCTCGACAAGGTCCGGCGTGGCGGGGTGGCCGGGGCGGCCGTGAAAAGGAAGCGCGTGCTGGTGGTTGACGATTCGCTGACGGTGCGCGAACTCGAACGCAAGCTCTTGATGACGCGCGGCTATGACGTGACGATCGCGATCGACGGGATGGATGGCTGGAATACGCTGCGCGCCGAACCCTACGACCTGTTGGTGACCGATGTAGATATGCCACGCATGGACGGTATCGAACTGGTCACGCTGGTCAAGCGAGATCCCAATCTGAAAGCACTGCCCGTGCTGATCGTGTCCTACAAGGAACGCGCAGAGGACCGGCAGCGGGGGCTCGACGCTGGGGCCGACTATTACCTCGCGAAAGGCAGTTTCCACGATCAAGCGCTGCTCGATGCGGTGCGCGACCTGATTGGAGAGGCTCACGCATGAAAATCGGCATCGTCAACGACTTGGCGCTGGCGGTCGAAGCATTGCGCCGCGCGGTGTCCCTGTGCGTGGACCATCAGGTCGTGTGGGTGGCGAGGGACGGCTGCGAGGCTGTCGAGTTTTGCGCGGCGCATACGCCCGATGTGGTGCTGATGGATCTCATGATGCCGAACGTCGACGGCGTCGAAGCGACCCGCCAGATCATGGCGCACTCGCCGTGCGCCATCCTGGTCGTGACGGTCGACGTCGGCGCGAATGCGGGACGTGTCTACGAGGCGATGGGCGCAGGCGCGCTTGACGCGATCGACACGCCACGACTCGACTCCGGTGACGCACACAAGACGGCTGCGGCACTGCTGGCGAAGATCGAACAGGTCGGCCGCCTGATCGCCCACCCCGCGGTGCCAGTCCACCGGCCGTCCGTCGCGCGGCGCATCGCCGGCGAACGCGTGCCGCTGGTGGCGATCGGCGCATCGGCGGGCGGTCCGGCCGCGCTGGCGACGCTGCTCGCTGCGCTGCCCGCCGATTTCAGCGCGGCGACCGTGATCGTCCAGCACGTGGACTGCGCGTTCGCGGCCGGCATGGCCGACTGGCTGAACCAGCAGTCGACATTGCCGGTGCGCCTGGCGCAGGAGGGCGACCGTCCACTAGCCGGGGTCGTGCTGCTTGCCGGGACGAACGATCACCTGCGCCTGGTGAGTGCGGGGACGCTCGGTTACACGGCCGATCCCGCCGATGTGCCTTATCGTCCGTCGGTCGATGTGTTTTTCCACAGTGTGGTCGAGCATTGGCAAGGGGGCGCAGTGGGCGTGCTGCTCACGGGGATGGGACGCGACGGTGCGCTCGGCCTGAAGGCAATGCGGGCGAAAGGGTATTACACGATTGCGCAGGACGCGGCATCCAGTGCGGTATATGGAATGCCGAAGGCGGCGGCCGCGCTCGACGCCGCCGTGGTGATTCTGCCGCTTTCGCGGATAGCGGGCGCGCTGGTGCGCACACTGTAGACGAACGACGGGTTTGCAACGAAAAGGGTTCACGAATATGGAAAAACGGACAACGCAACCGGTCGAGATCGATTTGCAGCATGGGCCGTCGGACGACCTCCCGATCATGGTGCTCCTGGTCGATGACCAGGCGATCATCGGCGAGGCGATCCGTCGCACGCTCGCACCCGAGCCGAACGTCGACTTCCACTACTGCGCAAACCCCGACCGGGCGCTCCGGGCCGCCGAAGAAACCCGGCCGACCGTGATCCTGCAGGACCTGGTGATGCCGGGCATCGATGGTCTTGCACTGGTACGGCAATACCGTGCACACCCGGCGTTAAAAAATGTTCCGATCATCGTGCTGTCAACGAAGGAAGAGGCGGAGGTCAAGCGCGCCGCGTTCACGGCGGGCGCGAACGACTACCTCGTCAAGCTACCGGATCGGATTGAACTGATTGCGCGAATCCGCTACCACTCCCGTTCGTACCTGAACCTGCTGCATCTCGACGAGGCGTACCGAGCGCTGCAGCAATCGCAGCAGCAACTGCTTGAAACCAACCTCGAACTGCAGCGGCTGACCAATTCGGACGGTCTGACGGGTTTGTCGAACCGCCGCTATTTCGACGAATACGTCAGCGCCGAGTGGCGCCGTGCGGCGCGCCAACAGACTGAGCTGGGCCTCTTGATGATCGACGTGGACAACTTCAAGGCCTACAACGACACGTACGGCCATGTGGCGGGCGATGACGTGCTCAAGCGCGTCGCGGAAACCATCGACCAGAATTCAGGCCGGTCGGGCGATCTAGCAGCGCGGTTTGGCGGGGAAGAATTCGCAGTGGTGCTACCGGCGACACCGGCGGACGGCGTGCGGCGTCTCGGCGAAAAAATTCGGATGCAGATCGAGGAGCTTGCGGTGCTGCACAGCGGGTCGTCGAGCGGGCCGGTGCTGACGGTCAGCATCGGCGGCGCCACTCTCGTTCCGCAGCCAGACGAACCCGTGACAAAGCTGATCGTGGCGGCCGACCTTGCGCTGTATCGCGCGAAGCACGGCGGCAGGAATTGCATGGTCCTCGGCTACTAGATCCCTGGACAGGGGTTCTACGCGGCGTTGGCGTTCTATACCCGAAACAAGACAAGAGCGGGAATTCGCATCCTTATTTAGTTTGGTGCCGGCACGTGTCGTGTCGCGTCGAGGTTGGCGACACTGCGATCCGAACCAGGCGTATGCAACCTTCAAGCAATTCGGCCAGCCAGATCAACCTCATTCGGCGCGTCGTGACCGACGCACTTGGTTCGATGCATTTGCTGGTTGAATACGACAACCAGGAGCTTCTTCAGCGCGGCGTGCGGCTTGAAGCGAGCGCCGACAGCCGGAGTGTGTTCCTCATAGATCAAGACCAACGTCGATTCGGCACCCAGCGAGAGGTGCGTTATGAGATTACCCCCGCCGAACTGATCGCAGTGATTCGTGCGCGTGGCACGGAACTGCCGATCGAGCACCGTGCGATCGATTGCAACGAAACCTCATCTTCCAGTGCCGCGCAAGCGTGAATTTCAACTCCGCCGCAACAGTGCAGATTCGAATTCGGCGGGCAAGCGTGGTTAAGCGAGATGGCGCGCGAGCCACGCGAGTAGTTCGGTCCAGCACCGACGCGTCAGGCCATCGCCCGCAATATCTTCGTCTATCGCGATGGTGCCTGCGGCGATCGCGGCTCGCAATTGAGTAACGTCCTCGATGCCCGACGTGATCAACACCGTTCGTGTGCTCACGCGAAGTCCGGCAAGCGGACCCAGCGCCGTGATTTCGCGGATAATACCCGCCTTCGCATGTTCGGCGAGCTGATCGGCCATCGCAATCCAGCGTGCCGCCGAGCCGATCATTTGATAGTGAAAGCCCAGGGTCTTGCGCAGTTCAGGCTCAAGCAAGCTTGGATTTTCTTGGGCACGCTGCGCAATGAGGGTACAGACGAGCTTAACTACACAACCACCGATAAAGTCGGTGGGTTTGTATTGCGGACTGAAAGTCCGGATACGCGTCGCCTGAACGACACGTCTCAGTTGACGTGCCTAGCGCAGTGTTTTTGACAAACGCTGAGTCAAAAAATTAAATACATAGTTACGTATTGATCAATCACACTTAGCGGCATTAATATGAAGTTACAGTTTGATGTGACGAAACGACCACTAAGCAACTGCTTTGACGGGAATGGGATTAAGCAATGCTGCCTGACTCGGGACGCGATCGCGCGTCCGATGAGCCTCCTAACCAACATGTTCCCCCATCAGGAGACGAATATGCTGGGTTGTGAATTGCGTCCAGAAGCTGATCAGGCGGCTTCCGACACAATCGACCCGAGTCGCGCAGGGCCGGCCGCGCTGCTGAAGCGCCACTCGTCGCGCCGGACAAGGGCCTTGGTTGGCAACTCCCCTTATGTTGGTAGTCACGCGAGGTCGTCAATCGCGGGTGGCAAGACGCTTCCCTGGGGGCCTGCCAGGGTCAATTTTGGTGCCGGTTTTCCGTTGGGACAGACAACAGCGCTGATTTCTAAGGATCCGCGGCGATGATTGCGGTTGGCACTCTCCAGACACGTGTGCCAGCAGTAGTCAATATAGGTCGTCGGCATCGTAATTTTTGTGCGACAGCGCGGAGCCAACGAGTTTTCACGAGCCATCGATCAGATACGGTTCGTCGCGCAAACGTTTGCGCCCGACCCCCGGGCACGCGACGAATCGACTTTCAGGAGCTTCATCATGAGTTTGTCGTCACCCGAACAATTCGCCGCCGCGCAAAAATCCAATCTCGATACGTCGTGGGCTGTGGCCAACGTGATGTTCGAAGGGTTTCAAAAGCTCGTTGAGCTGAACCTCCAAGCAGTCAAGTCGACGCTCGCCGAAGGCCGCGAGAACGTGGGCAAGGCGCCTTCGACTAACGATCCGCAAGATCTGGTATCGGCGCAGGCGCGCCTGATACAGCCAACGGCAGAAAAGATTCAGTCATACAGCCGTCAGGTGTTCGCGATTGTGGCCGCGACTCAAACCCAATTCTCGAAACTCGCCGAGGCGCAATACCAGGCGCATAACCAGCAGGTGCAAACACTGGTCGACGATGTCGCGAAGAGCGCCCCGGCTGGATCGGAAGCCGCCGTCGCAGCGTTGAAGTCGACCATCACCGCGACTAATGGCCTCTACGAAACGGTCCAACGCGCCACGCGACAGGCAACTGAAGTTGCCGAAAGCAACTTCGAAACGGTCGTTGCCGCCGCATCGAAGGCAACGCAACACGCCGTCGAGCAAACGTCCCGAACCGCGAAGAAATAAAGGACACGTGCGGTCGCCTTGGTCGTCGCGACGCAGTGTGCGCGGCGATTTCGCGGCTGCACGTCACTTCGCCCGTCTGGCTGGGCGAGCCCTCATCCAGCCTTGTTGACCACCAACTTTGAGAGGAGATTGAGCAATGGAAAAACAACTGGCCTTGGTAACCGGCGGAATGGGGGGACTGGGCGAAGCCATCAGTGTCAAGCTTATTGACGCCGGTTATACCGTGGCGGTCACCTATTCGACGAACAATGCGGGCGTCGAGAGCTGGCTCACGCGGATGGTTGCCGATGGGCGACAGTTTCACGCGTATGCGGTCGATGTGAGTGACTACGATTCCTGTCAGCCATGTGCGCAAAAAATCAGGGACAACCTGGGTCCGGTCGACATTCTCATCAACAACGCGGGCATTACCCGAGATGCCAGCTTCAAGAAACTGGACAAGGTCAATTGGGACGCGGTGATCCGGACTAATCTCGATTCGGTGTTCAATATGACGAAGCCGGTGTGCGAGAGCATGATGGAAAGGGGTTGGGGCCGCATAGTGAATGTATCGTCGATCATCGGCTCCAAGGGTGGCTTCGGTCAGACCAACTACGCGGCCGCCAAGGCCGGTATGCACGGCTTCACGAAATCGCTGGCGCTGGAAGTGGCGAAGAAGGGTGTGACAGTCAACACTATCTCGCCCGGGTTCATCGCGACCAAGATGGTGACGGCACTTCCGCAAGACGTGCTCGACACCAGGATCATTCCGCAGATCCCAGTCGGCCGGCTGGGACAGCCCGCCGAGGTGGCTGCGCTCGTCTTGTATTTATGCTCGCACGAGGCGGGGTTTGTGACCGGTGCGAACATCGCGATCAACGGTGGTCAGCATCTACAGTAACCCTCGAAAGGCAGTCGAACGCAGGGGGAACGCGAGACAAGGAGTTCGCCATGACCGAATCGTGGATGGGAATTGTTGCCGGATCAGCTGTACTTGCAATTGCGGCGACGGTGATCACCGGTCACTATCGCCGTGAGCATATGCGGGCGCAGTTGCTCAGGCGAATGGACTATCGTCAATGTTGGGACGTGATGCGTCGCAGGCGTTGATGGCGTTGCCTGCGCCCCGATGACGGGTCGGGGTGATTCGGCGAGAGGAGTTCGTCGTTGCACTGCCGGGAATCCACCTCGCCGATGCCGCGGTGGTCGGCAAGCGGATTCGGTGCACGGTCGAAATCGAAGCGGAGCGGGGCGGCACTGCCGCCGTGCTTTGACCGCTCTTCACCAGCCGACCCGCTTCCAACTTGAATTTGAGCGTGTATTGCGCCCGCTTTGCCTTGCCTATCATCACTTCTCTCCTTGCTTGAGTTGACCTCCTCGGCAAGGGGTCCGTTTTTCAGGGGCAAGCTCAAGGTGCTGGGCCCATGCTTTTCCGGATCGGGGTGCGCTCAAAATTCGGATGAAAACGTACGAGTGCGACGTGAAGTCGCACCAGTTATTGTCTCGGCCCGCAAGGGATAGTGAGACTCGTTGTTCCCTCGACGATAGCCTACTGAGGCTTGCTTGGCATAAGGGGTCCCGTCAAGATTCGGGCTGGTTTGTTCGCTTGCGATCTGGAAAGCCCCACTGCATAAGGATCGGCAAAACCGCGCTCTGGGCGGTTGAGCCGCGGACAATCACATCAAAGCGAGTGCTTGATTTGATTAATTGTGCAGCGCCGCTATCGTACGTGGGCGTCCGAATATTGACGGCACCCCGATTAGCGCGACTTATAACGATTTACACTGGGCCGCAGCGTCATGCTATCCCGATGCGAAAGCCCGGTTGGCGACTATAGCAAGTCGAACTGCTTGATATCGGGGGTAGCGTTCATAGCGCTGCTCGTCGCACTGTCCGCGGCGGCTGCGAAGTTGTTTACCTGAGCAGGGGTTGTCCTAAAGCCGCCGGTCGCAATAGCGCTCCATTCGGGGGAAAGTACGAGGGCCGCGAACGCAACGCCCGGACTAATCTGAACCATGCGTGTCATCGTGTTTGCCGTTAGCGGAAGAATAGAGCCGCTGTTATCTAAGCGATCAACATAGGGTTCAAGCATAGCGCGCGATATGTTGAACGTCGAGAACCCTGGCTCGAAGAACGATGTCAGACTGGTCCGATTGTTCGTCCACCCATCAGAAGCGCACCGGTTTAAAACCCCTCCTCGCTGTTGTTCGCCTCGGTGGCCACCGCAACGGCGTTGGGATTACTGGGGCGCCTGCCTCCTCCCCAAATCTCCCGCGTGGGGCACGCCGCTTCGAGGTCTTCAGCCTGAAGCTAAAGCGTCGCCTGACTTTTTACCGGCGTCGCGTGCTCGATCGGTGGGCGCTTATCGAAGCCGATCCGTCGATTGGCTAGTATTCCTGATTTATGCGGCAAGGCGGTCCAGCATTGCATCGTTGGTCACGGTTTGCCACGTTCCAAAGGCCTGCGTGCGCGCTTGCCGCTTGTCCTGCGCGTTCAGGACCGGATCCAGCGCCTCATTCAGCTCGTGAAGATCCGGTGGAGACTCTACCGCACGGTTCGGCCCCGAACCTTGGTCATTGCACACAAAATCGTATAAGAAAACGATCGTACGATTCGACTTACGGATCTCAGATTTTTACACGATAACGGGTAAACACTAATACCACCAGAGGACCAGTGAATTTTTAGAAAACCGCTGTAAGGCTTTACCAGCATGCCTTCTGGGGATTTCGACGATATAGAACCAATTTATTGACTGGTTATATTGTGGTCATATAATGGGATCAACATTTCGAACTTGACAGCCCTTATCCCCCTACGAGCATCGTGCGAAACATCATGCGAGTCCCTCATTGCATCCGAAGTACGACCGCTGCAGTTATGGTTGTGGCTTTCGCGTCATCAACCGTATTGATCGGGTGCGCGAGCAGTACCAGTCCTTCAACCAGAGTTCCCGATTGGTCACTTCCAACCGGCGAACTGCCACTGGGCCCAAGCGGCCTTGCTGAACATCGCGCCAGCAAGAAGGTGCGTGACGGCGTGACTTACTACCAAATTACTCGAGGGCAAGCTGCCACCACAGACTTTTGGACGGTGACGGTTGCGTTCGTAAAGAACGAAGCAGTCGCTCGTTCCGCAGCCGCAGCGATGAACGCCTTGGGCTACCAGGTCCGGTTCGATTCCGCAGGGCTTGCCCCTGACGGAAGCCAATTGGGCTACAACCTCTCAGTCGGACAATATCCCACCCGAGCAGATGCGCAGGCGGCGGCAACGGCAATCTCAGCCGCTACCAAGAAGGTTTATGTCCCTACGGTACGTAACACTGCAGTCGATGGTTCCCAAAAATCGACCGGTCCATGGCTTGTGAACATCACAGCGATTGCGCCATCGTACAAAGGAAATCTGCAAAACATCATTGCTGGTGGGACTGCATCCAATGTCGGGGGCATCTTAGGACTTGGCGGCGAAACCCCGCAATCAACCGCTGCGCGAATTGGCGGGATTGTTGGAGTTAACGCGGGTTACTGGTCAACCAATGTCAACGCGGCCGGTGCCCAATTAAAAGGTCCGGCGGGCACTTATGTGTCCAACGGCAACCTGGAGGGCATGGCGACGACAGGAGAGGCCGGAGTGGCTTTTACGCAAGTGAATGGTCACCCAACAGTCACGTTTCTTTCGAACCTGTCGTCGGTCGTAACTGTCGCTAACAGTCAAGGTGCTAGTGCGCCGATCAACGGAATAAATAGCGCAATCCTGGGCCAGCATTTTAGCTGTGGCAGCCAAGGCGGTACTCCGTCAGCCGCTCGCGCTCACGACTACACCTGTTTGAATTACGACGACTTAGTCTTGTACGACGGCAATTTTGCTGGCGGCAAAACATCGGGGGTAATGGTCGACCCAGCCTACAAAGGGGCGATCTTCGAGGTAGTGGTGGACGCTACTGGCAAAGTACTTTCGGGTAGTACGACGTTGGGCGCTCCAGCCCCGACGGGCGGCTACGTCCTCCAGGGGCTTGGTGGCAGCGTGACCTGGCTTCAACAGAATGCGCCCATCGGCGCAACGTTGTCGGTGAAAAAGCAGTTGCTCGCTGGCACTAACCCAGTGCCGTTAAAGCCCGGTATGTCGGTTGCCGCCGCGGGTCCGGAACTCGTGCCTGCCGCCAACGTTATCCAAAGATCGGAAGCCGAAGGTTGGTCCCCCAAATTAGGCGCTGTTGATCGGTCTAAATTTTATTACGCATTTATCAACATGCGTAATGCACGAACCATGATAGGCGTAGTGCCCGACGGCACCATCCTGCTTGTTGAAACTGACGGAAAGCAGCCCGAGCTCTCGATTGGTACATCGATGAAGGAGACCGCTGCTTTAATGGAGTGGATGGGTGCCACGTCCGCAATCAATCTAGACGGGGGCGGATCGAGCGCGATGATTGTCGACGGCGTCAATGTTAGCCACCCTTCGGACAACGTCCCAGCAAACCCGACACAACGCGCTGTCGCGTCGTCAATCGTTTTAACGGGAAGCTAATCACTAAGGGCGGTCAGCAATCTGACCGCCATCTAGAAAATCATACGCCACCCACAAGGGTGATCGGGAAGTCCTGGGCCGGTTTAATAACCGCTCATGGAGACTCGTTAATGGCTTTTAAGGCATCGCAGAAAATTGATTCTGGTGCCAGTGCCTTAGTTATTGGGCACTGAATGCGGTAGTTTCAAATTATCTCGGTGTGAATTCGTTATACAAATACATAGTTATACTAAATAACTAGTTTTTTTGGTTATTTGGAATGCAATTACCGTTTTCGATACCTAACCATTCACGTCAACCTTGAGGTCTGCAATGAAAAAACTGATGTGTATTGCATCACTGGCGTTGCCCGCAGTGTGCGCTCATGCTCAAAGCAGTGTGACCCTGTACGGGATCATCATTAGTGGCGTTTCATACGTCCATAACAGCGATGGTCAATCGTCTCAGTTTAGGACGACATCATTTGGTTCACGATGGGGCATGAGGGGGTCCGAAGATCTAGGTGGCGGCCTAAAGACCGTTTTCATCTTGGAAAACGGGTACAACTCTAACAACGGAGGACTTGCTCAGGGCGGACGCGAGTTTGGGCGAAAGGCGGTCGTTGGGCTGTCGAGCGATACCCTGGGTACTGTAACGTTGGGCCGTCAATTTGACCCAATGGTGGATTTGGTCCAGCCGCTGCAGGCTAACACGGTCATCGGCGTCTTTACCGCGCCGGGCGACGTCGATAACGCAGATGCAAGCATTCGCATTCAGAATTCAGTGAAGTGGGTAAGTCCGACGTGGGGTGGGGTGAAGGCTGAAGCGCTGTATGGGGTAGGCGGGGTGGCGGGCTCTGCGACCAATGGGCAAAGTTATGCTGCTGGGCTGGGTTATAACAAAGGTTCGCTTGGCCTGGGAGCAGGCTATTTGCACATTGACAATGGCACTGCGTCGCTACGCGGAACCGCTACGACTACCTCCACCGCGGACTCGTTATTCGGCTCTGCCGTCAACAGTGCTTACTCATCCGCGAAGGCGATCGAAATTGTTCGGGCTATCGCCACTTACCAGTTCGGGCCAGTTACAGTCGGCACTTTAGGCAGCTTCTCGGACTACGAGCCCGACGGAGCCTCTAAGTTTAAGACCTCCGAAAAATACAAAGTAATTTCTCCATTTGCCATCTGGCAGATAACTGCACCACTTAGCACTAATATTGGCTATCTTTATATGAAGTCAAGCGGCGCATCGTCGGCCACATATCATGAGGCTGCTTTTCAAGTCGACTATGCCCTCAGCAAGAGTACCGATGTGTACTCCTTTATTGCCTATACGCATGCTAGCGGCTCCAACGGGCTTGGGGCGGCACAGGCGGTGATCGGGTCGTTGGATCAAAATGCCGGCAAACCCTCGCAAGTGAACATCAACTTCAGTATCCGCCACTTTTTCTAATCCCGTCAGTCCCTGGTCTACGCGCGCATACGAGCGTCGCGCTGTCAGCACGATTGTGTCACCCGCGATGGTCGCGCGGGTGACGGACGCACGTCGCGCTGCGTTGCTCTGAGAGGAGCAGGAGGCGTGCGTGCTATTTCGCGATTGCAGGCTCATGACATTTTAAAAGTTCACGCAGGCCAATGGCCAAGGCGTTCGAGCGGCGCACATTCGTGCGTCGACAGTATTGAAGGTATTCCTGGAGAGGTTCGAGATGAGGATGATTCGTTGGGCAACACATTTGACTTCAGCGGTTCTTGCTATATCGGTGACATACGGTGCGGCCTACGCGCAAACCCCCGAGGCGGGTGCTTCGGCTCCAACGTCCAAGGCTTTGCGCAAAGCGCAACGCAAGCAAGCGCGCGCGAAGAACAACGCTGAACTGAAGAAGCTCGAAGGCGCTGGGTACAAACCGGCCGGAGACCAGACGAACTATCCCAACAATATACAAAACGCGGTCAAGAAAACGCAGTAGCACGTGGACTATTGTCGGACAAGGTAACGCATGCCTTGTCCATCGAAGAAGGGCTCGGGCGGTCCACACGATATCGCGCACCGGCAGAACTATGTGCATGTATCTAACCGTGGTCCAGCCCGAGATTCGATACTGTTTTATGGTTCGCCGTTGCCTGACAGCCTTTTGCGACGACTGACCGGGGACTATCCCAAATGCGCTCCGGACCTTTCGGACTCGACATGTCATAGGAGAGCCGCGTTGAGCGGCGCAACTTTGATTGCATCAATTAGCCATACCTGAGCACCATGACTACTCAAACTTCTTCAGCCATGTCCGATTTACCTGTGGACATGGTCATTTTCGGTGGTGCCGGCGACTTGTCTGCGCGCAAGCTACTACCAGCGCTTTACATGGCACATTTGCACGGAAACCTGCCGGGACAAACGCGCATCATCGGTATCGGCCGTCGCGATTGCTCGCTCGAGCAATACCTGCAGTTTGTTGACGAGCAATCGAAACCTTTCGTCGACAAGAAGGCACTCGATGCGCAGGCCTGGCAGACGTTCCTAGCTCTCTTCGAGTATGTACACATCGAAATCGATGCGGCAAGCGACTATCTGAGGCTTGCCGACATCGCGCGCAAAGGCGTGTCCCGCGTATTTTATCTTGCAACGGCCCCAGACCTTTTTACGACGATCTGCGACAACCTCGCGGGGTGCGGCCTCGTCGACAGTAATGCTCGCGTGGTGTTGGAAAAGCCGCTTGGACATGATCTCGCTTCGGCGCAAGCGATCAATGCTTCGGTCGGCCGCCATTTCGCTGAAGCACAGATCTATCGCATCGACCACTATCTTGGCAAGGAAACGGTGCAGAACCTGATGGTGCTGCGCTTCGGCAATGCGATCTTCGGGCCACTCTGGCAAGCACCGTACATCAAGAGCGTACAGATAACGGTGGCTGAGACAGTAGGCGTGGGCAGCCGTGCCGGGTTCTACGATCAGACCGGCGCGTTGCGTGACATGGTGCAGAACCACCTGTTGCAACTTTTGTGCATCGTGGCAATGGAGCCGCCCGTGTCGTTAGATCCGGATACCGTGCGGGATGAGAAACTGAAGGTACTGCGTTCGCTGCGCAAGATGACGGGTGCCGATATCGCCCGCGATACCGTGCGGGGTCAATACATTCGGGGCGCGGTCGGTGGCGAGCCCGTAGATGGATACTTGGATGAGGCCGACGTACCAAAGGATAGTCACTCCGAGACTTTCGTGGCAATCCGTGCCCATATTAATAACTGGCGCTGGGTCAACGTGCCGTTCTTTCTGCGTACAGGCAAGCGCTTGCAGAAAAAGCACTCGGAAATTGTGATTGAGTTCGCTGAACTTCCGTTCTCGATCATTCCTAGCGGACCGCGTGGTTATGGCAACCGGCTGATCATTCGGTTGCAGCCGGAGGAATCTATTCAGTTGCAAATGCTCGCCAAAGAGCCAGGTAGTGGCATGCATATGTTGCCGGTGAACCTGAATCTGGATCTGCAGCAAGCATTTAGCGAACGTCGTGCTGAAGCATATGAGCGGCTGCTGATCGATGTGATGCGCGGACGTCTTACGCATTTTATGCGGCGCGACGAGCTGGAGGCTGCATGGGAGTGGGTGGAACCAATCCTAGACGGCTGGAAGCATCTAAACGAACGTCCGCGCAGTTATACGGCGGGGACGTTCGGACCAGCGGCGTCATCAACGCTTATGGCGCGAGAAAATATGGCTTGGGCGGAAGATGCATGAGGATTTTACTTTCAGTTCTGAAAGCTTTGAACAATCGAGCAATCGCGCGGGTTGTAGCTAACGCTGTTGGCTCGCGCCTAACCAAGCATAAATAGATCTATTCCTATTTCGCATAGTGTTGTGCGATTGCCCATCACGCCACTTTTTGACAGACACACCGTTATGACGTTCAATCCGCTTTCTGCCTGGTCGGCTCTCCAGACGCATTACGATGCCGTCCGTGACGAGCGCTTGCGCGACTGGTTCGCGCCGGCAAATGATATTACGCCGTCGCGCGCTGCACGCCTAACCTTCGACGGCGGCGGCATCACCGTCGATTTCTCCAAGAACCGTATTACCGACGCTACGCTCGCGCTGCTGGTCGAACTCGCGCATCAAGCGAAGGTTGCACAGAAGCGTGACGCGGTGTTCGCTGGTGATATCGTCAATGCGACGGAGCATCGCGCGGTACTGCACACGGCGCTGCGTTCTACCGGCGAGCACTCGCCATTCCAGAAAGATATCCGCGCAGTAAAGGCCAAGATGGCAGCGTTCGCGAACACCGTCCGCGATGGCTCGTGGACCGGGTATTCGGGCAAGTGCATTCGCCATGTGGTGAATATCGGCATTGGCGGTTCGGATCTCGGCCCGAAAATGGTCGTGCATGCGCTGCAGCACTTAGCAATGCCGGAGATCAAGACGCACTTCGTCTCCAACGTCGATGGCGCCGATATCTACAATGTGCTCAAGGAGATCAACCCCGAGGAGACGCTGGCTATCGTAGTATCGAAGACGTTCACCACGCTTGAAACCATGACGAACGCGCGCTCCATGCGCGACTGGTTCTTGAAGAGCGGGTGCTCGGAAGACGCACTGTCGCATCACTTCGTCGGCGTCTCGGCGAATGCGGAGGAAGTGGTCAAGTTCGGCATTGCGAAGGAAAATGTCTTCGAGATGTGGGACTGGGTCGGCGGCCGTTACTCGCTCTGGTCGGCGGTCGGCTTGTCTATCGTGATCTCGGTCGGACCGGAGAACTTGGAGAAACTTCTGGCCGGCGCGAATGCGATGGACGAGCATTTCCGCACTGCGCCGTTCGACCGTAACCTGCCTGTGTTGATGGGCATGATCGGCATCTGGTATCGCGACTTCTTCAAAGCGCAAAGCGTGATGGTCGCGCCGTACTCGCAAGCCATGCGTTATTTGTCTTCGTATCTCCAGCAACTCGAGATGGAGAGCAACGGCAAATCGGCGCGACTCGACGGCACCATGGTCGATTACGCGACCGCGGCCGTGATCTGGGGCGAGCCTGGAACGAACGGCCAGCACGCGTTTTATCAGATGCTGCATCAGGGTCCGACCATGATCCCCATCGACTTCATCGCAGTATTGAAGCCAGAACATCCCCTCATTGATCATCACGCCAAGCTGCTCGCGAATTGCTTTGCGCAAAGCGAGGCGTTGATGCTTGGGCGTACGCTGGAAGAAGCGAAGAAGGTCGCGGGACCGGGCAAGGAAGAACTCGCGACGCATCTGAGCTTTCCGGGTAATCGTCCGACGACCACGATCATCCTCGACGCACTCACGCCGGAAACGCTCGGCGCTGTGATCGCGCTTTACGAACACAAGGTGCTGGTCCAGGGCGCGGTCTGGGACATCAACTCGTTCGATCAATGGGGCGTGGAGCTGGGCAAAATCCTCGGCAAGGTTGTTGAAGCCGACATCAACAGCACGGAAGCTGATCGATCCGGGCACGATTCGTCGACATCGGCACTTATCGCGCGTGCCAAGGCTGCGCTGAGCGGGCTGTAAGTGATATGTGGTCCATGGCGGCTCCACATCGCCCGCCTTATTTTTAGATCAAGTTCCTATCTCAACTAATTGAAAACACGGGATTTTTGATGATATTTCAAGCAACGATCTCGGCAATTGACTGGTATTATTGTGGTTATATAGTGGGCTCCGAGAAAAGGATCGGTTACGACCATTCCTAGAGGCATTCCGTAGACAAACAGTTCCGAAAACAGCGTCAACCTGATCAGGCAACGTTCGATTCGGGTCTTGGTCGCCGGTCGAATGTCTGGTCGCTGTCGGAGAGCGTCACGAAAGGAACCGACAAAGACAATTCAGGCTCATGAAATCGCCGTCACGGGAAATGCGCCGCATTCGTTTCACTCGCATGTCCCACCTAGCTAGAACGGGTGTGATGGCTGATAGAGCCCTATCGCGCGTCGAGCGCTGCTGAACGGGATCCTTAACAGGTGCCGCAGGGCTCGCGTCAAAGAGGCGCGTCACGCTGTACGTTTCACGAGAGAGATTCATGCTGAAAGGAAACATCCTGACGACTGACGGTTGGATTCACGGTTCGGTCGCGTTCGAGAACGGCCGGGTGACGGCGCTCGAAGGCACGCGCGTGGACCCTACAACGAACGACGATCCGTACATCCTGCCCGGGTTTATCGACTGCCATGTGCATGGTGGCGGTGGCGCCGACATCATGGAAGGCGGTGAGGCGGCCGTGACCATCGCGCGTGAACACGCAAAGCACGGCACGACCAGCATGCTGGCCACCACTATGACCGCGCCCCGCGATGAACTGATGGCGGTCGTTGCCGGTCTTGGCGAGCAGTCGGTTCGTCGCGCCCCCGGTGGCGCGCGCGTGCTGGGCGTACATCTCGAGGGTCCGTATATCAATCCGGGAAAGCTCGGCGCGCAGCCGGACGCAGCTGCCGTTGCCGTACGCGACGAAGTGCTGAAATATCTGTCGCTTGCGCCTATTCGGGTGGTGACCATTGCGCCGGAAATCGCCGGGCATATTGAAGTGATCCAAGAGATGGCCGCGCGCGGCGTACGCGTTCAACTCGGTCATTCACTGGGTACTTACGACGACGCTGTGAACGCGCTCAAACACGGTGCACGCGGTTTCACGCATTTGTTCAATGCCATGTCGCCCTTGCATCATCGCGACCCTGGCATGGTCGGCGCGGCGCTTGCACACGCCGAGTACGCCGAACTGATCCCTGATCTTCTTCACGTGCATCCCGGTGCGATCCACGCCGCATTGCGCGCCATTCCGCGCCTGTATGTGGTCACTGACAGCACGTCCGCCACCGGTATGCCTGATGGTGAATATCGCCTGGGCAGTCAGCACGTGACGAAGTGCATGGGCGGCGTTCGTCTTGCCGACGGCACGCTCGCAGGCAGCACGCTCACCATGGATCAGGCGCTACGCAATCTTGTCTCCATCGGCTTGCCGATGGCTGACGTTTCCGATCGACTGTCACGCTACGCCGCCGATTATCTTGGCCTCGAAAACAGAGGCCGCATCGCGCGTGGCGCATGGGCGGACCTCGTCGTATTCGACCGTGAACTGGCACTTACAGCAACCTATGTAGAAGGTGAATCAATTGTCGAATATGCTTGATGAGGCGCTAGCTTCCGCCGATGTGGTAACTGCGCAGCTCGCGAATTCTTCCCACATCGAAGCGCTCGCCGCAAGGCTCGCAGAAGAGCCGCGGCATGTTGTGCTGACGGTTGCGCGCGGTTCATCGGATCACGCAGCCGGTTACTTTGCAGGGTTGACGATGAGTCGTATCGGCGTGCCGGTCGCGTCGCTGCCCATGTCGGTCGCCACCTTGCAGCAGGCGCCGTTGCGCGTGAAAGGGCAACTCGCCGTCGCATTTTCGCAGTCGGGCAAGAGCCCCGATCTGATCGGTTCCATGCAAGCCTTGCGCGCTGCCGGCGCGCTGACCGTGGCAGCGGTCAATGCGCCCGGATCGCCGCTCGCCGACGCGTGCGAGTGGAACCTGCCGTTGCTCGCTGGCCCGGAATTATCGGTCGCAGCGACGAAGAGCTTTATCGCGATATTGTCGCTCTCGGCAATTGTCATTGCGCACGTGCAGAAAGACGTCGAGTTGCTGGGCGCGCTGCAGTCGCTGCCCGACGCATTGCGCGCTGCCGGCAAGCTTGACTGGTGGCACGCCGTAAGCGAGCTCAAGGATGTCGATCGCATGATTGTGATCGGTCGTGGGCTCGGTCTGGCAATCGCTCAGGAAGCCGCGCTGAAGCTGAAGGAAACATCCGGCATTCAAGCCGAAGCTTTCTCCAGCGCAGAAGTGCGGCATGGCCCGATGGAGCTCATCGGCGAGGACTACCCGCTGCTCGTCTTCGCACCCCGCGGACCGGAGCAGGCTGGCTTGATCCAGCTCGCCCGTGACATGCGTGCTCGCGGCGCACGCGTCTTGCTCGCCGCACCAACTGACATTCCCGAAGCCACGTTACCGCTCGTTGAGACCGCGCATTTCGCACTTGATCCGATCGCAGCAATCCTCTCTTTCTATGTGATGGCTGACCGCCTTGCGGCCGCGCGCGGGCGCAATCCCGACGCGCCGCGCCATTTGGCCAAAGTCACCGAAACCTGTTAATCGAGAGAAATCCGATGCGTCGTGCCGACGAGTTCCTGTTGAATCATTCCCTTGAAGACCAGAGCGATATTGCATTGCTCGCGCCGTTCACCGGGCCGATGGTGCCGCTCGGCGAGGTGCCCGACCCCGTTTTCGCAGACGGCATGTTCGGCGATGGCATTGGTATCGATCCGCTTACGGGCGTGATGGTCGCGCCGTGCGATGGTGTCATCACGCATCTCGCGCGCACACACCATGCGGTTACGCTGCGCACGCCGCAGGGCGCGGATATTCTGGTGCATATCGGCATTGATACCGTGCAGTTGGGTGGCAAAGGTTTTACGCCGAAGGTCGAGCATGGCATGACCGTGCGTGCAGGCGATATCTTGATCGAATTCGACGCCGACTATGTCGCGAAAAACGCGTCAAGTCTCGTGTCGGTAATCGCGATTGGTAACAGTGATGCGTTTGAGGTCATCGACCGCGCCGGCCGCGGCACGTTGCAGGCGGGCGAAAGCCAATTGTTGGTGTTGCGCGGTAAGAACGGTGTGAAGGCGGACTCCGGGCGCAATACGGCGGACGTCACTGAAGAAGCGCGCCGCAGCGTGACGCTTGGGCAGTCGGGCGGCTTGCACGCGCGGCCCGCAGCACGTGCTCGGGAAGCCGCGCGTGGTTTTGATGCCAAGGTCGAAGTGCGTTTCAACGGCCGTAAGGCGCCGATAGAAAGCGTGGTCGGTCTGCTCGGACTGGGCGCGGGCGAGGGCTCGATCGTCGAACTGCTCGGCGTGGGCGCGCAAGCGGCGGCCGCGGTGGAAGCGGTCGCAACGGAATTGCTGCGCGAAGTACACGGCGAAGCGGAAAAGAAACCGGCCCGCATGAGGCCACCGGCTCCGATCGCCACTGTTCAAGGCGCTGGCGCGCTGCTCGATCCGTATACGCTCGCCGGCGTGTGTGCCTCGGCGGGAATTGCTGTTGGCACGCTGGTTCGCTGGAGCGACGACGATATCGCGGTGCCCGAAATGGCAACGAGGACATCGGCAGCGGAAAGCCGGTTGCTAGACAAAGGGATTGCGGTTATCGACGCCGAACTCATCGAAACCGTGCGCACCGCTTCACAAAAGGGAGCGGTTGCCGAGGCGGGAATTTTCGCGGTGCATCGGGTGTTGCTAGAAGACCCGACCTTGCTCGACGCAGCACGCCATCTCATCGGTCTTGGAAAAAGCGCCGGCTTTGCATGGCGCGAAGCAATCCGCGGGCAGATCGTGCTGCTGTGGGACGTTGAAGATGCACTGCTGGCAGAACGAGCGGCCGATCTTCGCGATATTGAAAAGCGTGTGTTGCTCGCCCTCGGTTATACGAATACGGCCGCTTGCCAACTGCCCGACGAAGCCGTTCTTGCCGCCGATGAATTCACGCCATCCGATCTTTCGTCGCTCGATCGCACGCGCGTGACGGCGCTGGTCATGGCACGCGGCGGTGCAACGTCCCACGCGGCGATCATCGCGCGTCAGATCGGCATTCCGGCGCTGGTTGCCGTGGGCGATGCATTGCACGCGATTCCCGACGGCACACAAGTTGTTGTCGCTGCGTCTGCGGGCCGCCTGGAATACGCACCGACCGCACTCGATGTAAAACGCGCACGCCTCGAGCGCCTGCGTCTTATTGCCGTGCGTGAGGTGAACCGTCAGACATCGCAGCAAGCCGCTGCTACAAGCGACGGCCGGACCATCGAAGTGGCGGCGAACATCGCCACACTCGACGACGCAAAAACTGCCGTCGAAAACGGTGCCGATGCAGTCGGCTTGCTGCGTACCGAACTCTTATTCATCCATCGGCAGTCGGCGCCGACTGCGGCTGAACATGCAGAAAGCTATCGATCGATAGTTGGCGCGTTGAGCGGACGCACGGCGATTATCCGCACGCTCGACGTCGGCGCGGACAAGGAAGTGGATTACCTCACACTGCCGCCCGAAACCAACCCGGCGCTGGGCTTGCGCGGTATTCGCCTCGCACAAGTGCGTCCAGACCTGCTTGACGACCAGTTGCGCGGTCTGCTTGCAGTAAAGCCGTTCGGCTCGGTGCGCATTCTCCTGCCGATGGTCACGGACTCGGGTGAGCTCGTGCGCTTGAAAAAGCGTATTGACGAACTCGCGGCCGAGATTGGCCGCACCGACGCTATTCAGGTTGGCGTGATGATCGAAGTGCCATCCGCTGCACTGCTTGCCGACCAGCTCGCGCAACACGCGGATTTCCTGTCTATCGGCACCAACGATCTAACGCAATACACGCTGGCGATGGATCGCTGCCACGCCGACCTCGCCGCGCAAGCCGATGGTTTGCATCCGGCGGTGCTGCGTCTGATCTCGGCGACTGTGCAGGGCGCCAACAAGCATGGCAAGTGGGTGGGTGTGTGCGGCGCACTGGCGGGCGATCCGCTGGCGGTGCCGCTGCTCGTCGGCCTTGGCGTGACCGAGCTTTCGGTGGATCCAGTGTCGGTGCCGGGCATCAAGGCACGAGTGCGCAACCTCAACTATCAGTTGTGCAACCGATATGCCCAGGATGTCCTGGAGCTGGAATCGGCACAGGCGGTAAGAGCAGTGAGCCGCGAAACTTGGCCGCTAGACTGAACCCCACATAGTCCACGGTCGAATTTCTCTCAACGACTGCTTAAAGCTACGACTCGACGAAGCGACAGAGGATTGGAAGTGTAAATGGACGGGACGTTCATCCCGATGTTTTCATTAGGGTGTCGCTAGGAGAGCAAAAAATATTGCTAGCTGCATGGTTGATAAGCTGCCGCTTGATCTGATCTCTGTCAATTTATATTTGTTAACATTCCTAACTTTGTTTAAGAGAGAAGTTGATACGTAGCCGCCGTGATAAATCTTACTTAGAGTTCCTAAATTCGTTGCGAAGCGAAATGTGATTTCAGATTTTCTGGGAGACGCCGTTATCACCATTGAACCCAACCCGTCGTTTGAATGACGGCGTCGGGCTGCAGCATCTCCCTAATTCACACCTTACGGAAATAGAACTATGAGCTTTTCGATTCGAACACGGCTTGCAGTAACCACGGCCTTCCTGGGCACATTGCTGGTGGTTTCAACCAGCTTTGGGCTTTGCGGAATGAGTACCATCAATTCCTCCGCGCAAGATTTCAGCCGTAACAGCCTGCCCGCCGTTGATGCACTGGGCAACGCGGAAATATGGATCGCACGCAGTCGACTGGTGCTGGATCGCATCGCCCTTGACCCGACCGCACCCGGTGTCGCGGACATGCAACAGTCCGTGTCCAAGTTAATTGAGGAATCCAATGCCTCGTACAGACGGTATGATCTCATTCCCCGGGGACCGGACGAAGAGAAGCTGGCCAACGATACGACGCTGGCGAGAAGTGCTTTGATTAAAGCGGTTGAGGCGTTTAGCTCCGCCGTGACAAGGGGCGATCAAAACGAAGCCCACCGCATGGCGCTTGAGACGGTGCCTCCGGCGTACGGCGCGATGTCAGCTGCTTCAACTAAATTGAAGAATTTTCAGATTGCCGATGCGGCCGAGCAAGATAGGGCGAATGCCGCATTGTATGGCAAACAACAAGTGATCGGCATCATCGTGCTTTTCAGCGGTATCGCGGCAGCATTTGCCGGTTGGTTTTTCCTACGCCGCGCCATCATGCAACCTCTTGGGGAAGCGCTTGAACACTTCAGTCACATCGCCGATGGCGACTTGACGCGCACAATCACGATTCGCTCGGAAGACGAGATGGGGAGTTTGCTCAAGGGCGTTGCCCTGATGAAAGACAAGCTCTCTGTGACCGTTGGCAGCGTGCGGACCGGCAGCGAATCCATTGCGAGCGCCACTAAGCAGATCGCCGCGGGCAATACCGACTTGTCGGCCCGAACTGAAGAGCAAGCGGCGTCGCTCCAAGAGACGGCGGCCAGCATGCAAGAACTGACGTCGGCCGTTAAACAGAATGCCGATAACGCCAAACAGGCAAGCGGCCTGGCCGACAACGCGCGTCATGCCGCACAAGAAGGCAGCGACGTCGTCAAGCAAGTCGTTACGACGATGGCCGGTATCGACGAAAGCGCAGGCAAGATCGCCGACATTATCGGCATCATTGAAGGTATAGCGTTTCAAACGAACATCCTGGCGCTCAACGCTGCGGTGGAAGCAGCGCGCGCGGGTGAGCAAGGTCGAGGCTTCGCTGTCGTGGCGTCGGAAGTTAGAAGCCTCGCGCAACGATCGTCGACCGCTGCCAAGGAAATCAAAGGACTGATCGAAGCTTCGAGCGATCGTGTTCAGGCGGGCACGGCATTGGTGGCACGCGCGGGGGACACAATGGAAAAGCTGGGTAATGCGATCCAGCGAGTCACCGACATCATGGGCGAGATCGCCGCCGCATCGCAGGAGCAAAGCCGGGGCATCGAACAGGTGAACCAAGCGATTACACAAATGGATGAGGTCACGCAGCAGAACGCGGCTTTGGTCGAGGAAGCAGCGGCTGCGGCTAGTTCGCTGGAAGATCAGGCCGAGCGGTTGCGCGGAACGGTCTCGTTGTTTCGAACAGACACGAACTCCGCTGCCGCATCGAGATCGGAGCCGGTCGGTCCTACTATCCATTCGGTTTCGAAGCAACGGATGGTGTCGAGAGTTACGACAGCACGGGCTCAGCCTGCACCTGCATCGGCGAATGCGAGCTGGGAGGCTTTCTAATGCAATGGGGCCGAATATCATGCTTGCCAGTTCTACATCGATCAAGGCGTGGCCAAGATGGTGGCGGAGCGGCCCGCCTACCGTCCATCTGACGATGCGGTCAACGGCCGAGGCCGGCCCTGAACTTTCCGATACATGGGCCGACTAGGACTACATCTTCAACTGCCGCGCCGCCGCGATGCGATCCGCCCGCATCTTTTTGACATTCGATCCAAGCAAACGCGCAGCTTCCAACGGGTGCGGCGTCGACACGCACGGATCGCCGTGAGCACCACGTTCAGCGACCGTGGCTGCCAGCTTTTCATCCGATGAAATCAGATTCAGCGCGTCAGCGCTGTAGTGCATCTATGGCGCGCATGACCATAAAATGTGTGTCTGACATACAGCCGTCATAACGCGTGTTCGGGCGGAGATCCAGTTTCGGCGTGAGATTCGACTTTTATCTCGAATAAGGGTAAACACCAATACCAGTGAAACGGTTCGCCATCGGGATGAAATACCGTCAAACCATTATCCAGAAAGGCTTTGGTCCATTTTTAGTCGAACATAACCACTTTAGACCATGTCATTGACTGGTTATATTGTGTCCATATAATGGGACCCGATTCGATTTGTAAGCCTTACATGTCTCAACGATCATCATTAGGACTACTATGCACATTCCTCATTACATCCGGAATACGACCATTGCAGCTATGGTGATGGCTTCGGCCTCATCGGCCTTACTGCTGGGGTGCGCGGGCAGTTCCATTTTTTCTCCAGCAACAGTCGCCAATTGGTCGCTTCCAACAAGCGAACTGCCTCTGGGCCCGAGCGGGCTTGCGGAAAACCGGACAAGCGAGCAGGTGCGTCCTGGCGTCACTTATTATCAAATCACCCGAGGCCAAGCCGCACCCACGGACTTTTGGACAGTGACAGTCGAGTTTGCAGATAATCAGGCAGCAGCCGGCCCTGCGGCCGCTGCAATGGCTGCTCTGGGCCACCAGGTTCGATACGATTCTGCAGGACTTGCGCCCGATGGAAGTCAGTTAGGCTTCAACGTATCTATCGGGCAATACTCCACGCAAGCAGCGGCTCAGGTAGTGGCGACCGCGATTTCTGCGGCAACGAAAAAAGCATATGTTCCTAAGGTCCGTAACACTGCGCTTGATGGCAACCCAGGGTCAACCGGCCCGTGGATCGTGAACATTACAGCGATCGCGCCGACGTTTAAGGGAAATCTTCAAAACATCATTGCTGGCAGCAATGCGTCCGACGTTGGGGGCATCTTGGGACTTGGCGGCGAGACACCACAATCTACCACCGGGAGAAACGGGGGCATTGTTGGGATAAACGCGGGTTACTGGTCAATCAATCGCAACGCGGCCGGTGTTGAATTGAAGGGCCCTGCGGGCGCAACCATCTCTAACGGGAACCTGGAAGGTATGTCAGCGACCGGAGAGGCTGGTGTGACATTTACGCAGGTCAATGGTCACCCGACAGTGGCCTTCCTTTCGAACTTGTCATCCACCGTTACAGTTACCAACAGCCAAGGTGCAAGCGCACCCGTCAATGGCATTAACAGCGCAATCCTGGGCCAACACTTCAGCTGCGGCAGCCCGGGCGCAACTCCTTCGGCCGCTCGCGCTCACGACTACACCTGTTTAAATTACAACGACTTGGTGATGTATGACGGGAATTTTGCGGGTGGGCATACATCC
>Ga0255336_100892_pt1 | contig 30519 bp, 34 predicted proteins | sample MeOH1_35cm_T3_17_FD_189102 | JGI IMG/M metagenome (GOLD analysis project Ga0255336, IMG submission 189102) | Sandy soil microbial communities from University of British Columbia, Vancouver, Canada - MeOH1_35cm_T3_179 | ecosystem: Engineered > Artificial ecosystem > Sand microcosm > Unclassified ...
TCTACGGCTGCTACCATCGATTGACTTTTGATCGTTCTTTTCTTGTGTCTTGATGTTCGATTCCGTTTCTGCATGCGGCTGACCGACTCGACTGGAACAGACGACGCCCTACGCGGTTTGATCGGTTGAACTGCACAGAGTCCGAGTCGGTCAGACTCAGAATAGGCTTCTAGTGGCTGGCCGGTCTGTCAATGGCATGACATGGATGCGAACTTGTGATTGTGGTGGTTGACAGCAGCGTGGTAGATGTTGATGGACAAGGTATATACCACCGTGCCACGCATTCCAGTAGCTTGCTACCGAACGAAGGGCCACAGGAATCAAGTGGTCAACACAGTGAGCAGGTACACTATGTCAAGGGTATTAATGATGATATCTAGATCGTGATTTGACCGCCTCCCGGCCCACCCCCAAACAGGCCCAAGATGTTCGAGCCTGACCGTGACGGTTGCTCCTGTTCCGAGGCATTGTTGTTACTTCCACCCATCCAGGTTGGTCGCCTGAATTTCCCGCCGGCATTAGATGACGATCCTTGCATCCACTTGGGCGTCGGGATGGTGTCGATCGTATTCTTTACCCTGCGTCCGAACAGAGTGAAAAAACTCTCCTCCTCCGGCTCGGGGTCGAGAACGGGCCTTGAGGGTCGTGGTACGGAGGGTCGACCTGCACCTGTACGTCCGGTGGGAGGTCCTCCTCCAGCCGCGGTGTTGGTTCGAGGGTTGTCGAGGGACGACCGGGGGGAATCGGTGAAGCCCAGAGTTGCAGACCGAGGGCCGCTGAGGTCGCGGGCGATGAGGTCGCGCCCTTCGCGCCAGCTTCCCGTTCCAAATCCGGAGGGGTTGTCTTCGTCTTCGTCTTCAAGGATGCCGAAACCGAGAACGTTCTTGATCCGGCCGTACAGGTTGAAGAGAGTCGCGCAGACGGGCAGAAGGATGAAGATGGGAAATAGATAATCGAACCAGGTGCCGAGTGGAGTGAGGTTGATGAGACGGCCCAGGAAATGGTAGAAAGTGGTTTTCTGATGGATATCTCGAGGCAAGAAGGTGAGGAAGTTGTATGCCAATGGAACCGTCAATTTGGCGATTTGACCTGCGTACCAGCAAGCCGACTCGGCATAGGTGTTCCGTTTCACAAGAGCGCGTTGATTCCAGGTCGGGACATCACCGACACTGGTCAGAGCGCAGACGCACATATAAGTGGTCCACATGGCCGCGAGCAGTTGACCTCCAAATCCTATCTGGTAGTCTTTATTGTGGGGATGATGGATGACGGTGAGGCTGACCGCGGAGAGTTGAGGTGCGGGAAATTTAATGATTTCTGACCAGATAATGGCGACAGATGCAAGCGAGAGGATCACTCCGAAAACAATCCGCAACCCAGGCAGGAGATGAACGTGAAGATGGTACCGCATCGAGGGTGTCATCAGCCAGTGACGTCTGGTGGAAGATGACGGCCGACCAAATTCCAGCTTTTTGGATGCCTTCGCATCCAGGATCGCTTGCAAGTCTGTCGCCGTCTGGACGATTCGGTCCCACTCATGGATGTACCTTGCTCGCCGGTAACGCGCTCGCACCAGCCTCCTGGTCAGGTCTGCAAGGTAGCGCTCCGTGATGACGGCGGGAATGCGAGCAGAGGATTCTATGGTGGCGGGGTTGGCAAAAACCCGGCTCTCTGGCTGGCTGGTCATGTCCACCAGGTCCGCAATCCAGTCCTGGAAGTCTCGCGCCGTTCCTGTCTTCCTTTGCTTGAGTTGCATCACCTGAGCTTCGAGCTCGGCCAGAGTGGCGATGGCATCCTCCAGCTTTTCGTGAATCCTCGGAGCCTGGCCTTGGACGCGTCGCAGCCGGCCACTGATATGTGCATTTCGAAACAGTCGCCGGGGTACGGCGACCAGGCCATGACCCATCAGGTAGATGGCCAGGATTAACCCCCAGACGTAGGCCAGGGCCATGACCAACGCTTTGATGCCGGTAAAATCAAAGCCATATGAGAAGATCATGTAGATGAGGCCGGCGATGGCGCACGAGAGCATGATCAGCTGGTATCTGGCGTTGGAGCGGAGAGAATAGACCATTCGGGCCTTGGGATCGCGGTAACCAGCGTCCATGTATTCGCCCAGTAGCGGCAGAACCACCCACGTCAGGACGAAGGTCAACCAGTACACAATCCTCCACGACACCAAAACCGCTCTCTGCGGGAGCCATATGCCCTTTGATTCCTGGTCCACTCCCCTCGCGCTCGATGCCAGGTCAATCGGGAGCAGGAGCAGCGCACTCGAGGGTAAGGCGAGGGCGAGGAAGATTGGTACGAGAAGGAAGGCTGGTGTTGATCGAAGGGGTATATAGTATCTCAGGAGGAGCAGGACCGCGATACAGATGGCCAAAAAGGCCAGGATCGCGAAGACATCCGAGGCTGCAGAGGAAGCCATGTTGTAACGTGGTACAGGGGCGTTTCTCGATCAATTAACAGGGCGACGAACCAACATGTTTCAGGGCGGCACTGGTATTGTCCCAGCTTTGAAGCGTCGTCGGCACAGCCGCCCGAGATGGACCTGAGTGGGGGATGGGATGGACGGATGAATGATATGTGAACTGAATATGTGGCGCAGGCAGGTGGAGGAAGACGAGTGTGTGCAAAAGGCTCACTCCGGCAGACCCCCGAGGGGTGACGTCTTGGGTTTGGCGGCCCGCAAGCGACTGAGTTGTGCAGCTGATCTGCAAAATGTGGTCTTCTGCGTCGCTCCCCGATTCACATGTTGCTCTATTGCTTTGGCTGCGACCGGAGCTGATACGGGCTGTGTATTGCTTCTTTGACCCGATATCCTTTCTCCATATACCGTGGTATATTTCTATTCGCCCCAAGAGCCAACCGAGTGCAGGCCTGGTGGCGACGGTTGGTCTCCATCCACCCTCGACGCGCCCCGACTCCGCCTTTTGGGCAACCTCGTGCCCTCCGGGAACAACACTCAGCCTCTCAACTGACCCACTACCGACCTTCTGCCTGACGCCCCGTGCATTGCCCTGCCTCTGGCAATCGCACCATACTCTCCTCACTCAGGCTCATGGCAGCGTTGACTTGGTTCTTCTGTTTCCAACTTCCCGCCGAGAGGTTAGACGGCCGACTACGAGTCTTATCCCAACTTCACGCGACCCCGACCGCCACGAGCCAACGCGTTTGAATGCAAATGTCAAGTTTAGCTCGTGTTGCATCTCCCCCCTCGCTCCATTGAACCGGGCTTGTCGCACCGCGATAGTCAGGTCGGAGCCGTGTCTGGGGACTCCTGACGCACCGTGGCTCCTCCGCTCCTCCATCACAGAGGTTTGTCCGTCGCCGATGTGGACACTTTGAACTTCACAAGTCTGGCTCACGCCTGGTCCGCAAAACCCAGCTCCTGCCGAGATTGGCAAGAATGAATCCACAACAATTCCAGAACATGGCAGGGATGGGCCGGGGCATGCCGAACAATATGCCGCACATGAATCTGGCCGGACAGATGGGCGGCCATATGGGCGCTCAAATGGCTGGACAGATGGGCGGTCAAATGGGAGGAATGATGCCACACCAGATGGGGGGTGGCCAGATGAACAATGGCCCGAACCCGCAAGTCCAACATCACATCCTCCAGGCTCTACAAGCGCAAGGACCATTCACTGGCTGGCAGGCTAGTGTGAATATCCGTGAAAGAGCGGGGCAGATCAAGCTTCTCGTCGACTCACTTCGGCTAGTCAGGCCTCCTGTCGACCCGCCTCGCGCCATTGAGGTCGCTCTTCAATTCGAGCGGAAATGCTTCACGCAGAGTGCCAGCAAGGAAGATTATATCCGCGAGTGCAGTGAGAAACTCGGCCGGATTCGCGATCAGCGTGCCCACCAGGCTGCTGCCGGCGGGATGCAAGGCATGCAAATGCCCAACCAAAACTTCCAACAGTTTCAGCAACTCAACCAAAATATGTCCCAGAACATGAATGTGCCGCCGCATCTCCAACAACAAATGCAAGGCTCTCCCATGTTCAATCAACAGCGAGGGCCGCAACCGATGATGAACCAAGGCCAGAATTCAGGAAATCCAGCGGGCATGATGCAGATCAACAACCAGCAAAAGCCAGCCCCCCCGTTCCCCGAGCTGACTCCAGAAGACAACAAAACCATCAACCTGAGAGCGGCGGAGCTGGCCAAGAGCACGCCGAAGGAAGAGATGCGCAATATCGTCGAGAAAATGAATCCGCAGCTGAGGCAAAACCTCGCACAAAAGTCGGTTGATCCCATCATCTACTATTTCCGCATGCTCGCCACCAAGGAGTTTCGTCGACAAAAGCAGATGGAGGCTCGCTTAGGCGCCGGTGGAAACGCCGGCCAAGCGAATAATGCTCAGAGCATGATGGCCCAGATGCAAGGCCAGCAGCCGAATCCAAACATGATCAACCAGGCCATGAACCCCAATACCGCCCAGCTAATGAATGACATGGGCCGTTTTCAAGGGCAACAGGCAGAAGGGTTGAGGTCGCAGGAAGAGGGACAGCTGGTGGTGCCGGCCAGTACCCCTGGCGGCATGACGCCAGATCAGTTGCGGATGCAGCAGCAGATGTTGGCCAATAACCAACGAATGGGTCAGCAGAATCAGAACAACACGGCCTTTTTGGCCCAGCAACAACGGCTGCAACAAGCACAAGCGAACAAGATGCAACAGGCTGCTCAAATGCAAGCGCAGTCCCAACAGCAAGCTCGTGCTCAAGCCGCTGCACAAGCACAACTTGGGCTTGGTGGTGGCCCACCACGCCCACAGATGCAAGGCATACCTCAATCGAACACGCCACTGTCGATGCTCAATCGGCCAGTGAGCACCAACATCCAAGGTGCCAGTCCTCAAGCAGGGCCACGCGCGGCTTCGGGCAACCCCATGATGGGCGGCCAACAACAGATGGGTGGCCAGGTGCAGATGACCGCTCAGGACATGCAGAAACGTGAGCAGAATCTTTCGCGCTTCCCGCCACCAGTGCAAGCGATTCTGAGGCAAAAGCCTCCTCATGAATGGCAATCTGTGTTGCAGCAATACCAGCAGGATACTGCGATGCGCAAAAGCCTATCACAGCAGCCGCAGGGCATGCAGGGCATGCAGCACATGCCGCAGCTTCAGAATGGAGCTTTCCTCGGCGAGGCCAACATAGGGACCATTCCGATGCAGCAGTCACTTTCGGCCGGAGCGATCCCAGGCCAACTGGGCCAAGAGATGAACTCGATGCCTGGTCAGGAGGGACCGATGCAACCGAATCAGGAATTAATGCGGCAGCGTCAGATGCAGATGCGACAGCAGCAGCAGCAGCAGCAGCAGATGTCTGGGAATCAGCCTAACCCTATGGGTGCTGTACCTCACCCTCCACCCGGCCGACAACTTACTCAGCAGCAATTGGCCATTATGGATCAGCAGCCCGTCCCACCGAACATACTGGCCCATGTTAGACAACACGCTCGCATCCCAGAGATAAAGAACTGGTTCCAGCTGAAGCAATGGGCCCGGCAAAATCCGAGTCCCAATCTACCTTTGGCACAGCTGATGAGCTTCCAGACAAGTCATTTCGCTCATATCATGAAATCTCGAGGCATACCTGGTCAGATTGTTCCTCAGGACAACAGCTCCATGGTGGGCCAACCTTCTGGACCGCAACAGCAGCCAATGCCTCCGGGCTCGAGGCAGGGAATGCCTGGACAGCCAGCGGGGTTGCCGCTGGGCCAGCAGCCGCCTTTGAAAGGGCCGAGCCCACAGGACATTCAGAGGATTCGAGCGGCCAACCCCAAACTGCAAAATGTGCCAGACGAGCAGATCCGTGCCCTGCTGATAAACAGGCAAAAACAGCTGCTGCACCAGCAGGCTATGCAGCAACAAGGCAGCCAACAAGGAATGGGCCAACCAGGGATGGCCCAGCACCCTCCGTTCGTGCCTCCTCACGCTGGCCAAGTGCAAGGAAAGCAGCCCGGCCTGCAACTGCCCGGACAAACGCCAGCCCCGGGACCCGCTCAATTGCAAGGTCAGCAGCCGGGCAGGCCACCATCTGCGCAAGCTCCCGGACCGAGACGGCCGTCCCAGACGTCGATGCAGCCTGATAGTAAGGGTTTGAAACGGTCCAGTGAAGATGAGGTCGTGGAAATATCCCATCAAGCTCAGGCCGCAAGCAAACAGCCGCCGGCGCCACCGAGCAAGGCGCTGCCAACGCTGACCAAAGAACAATTGGCCGCCCTTGACCCGCAAAAGAGGCAGCAGTATATCAGTCTTCAGCGACAGCAGGCGGCAATGCGGAAGATCGTCGAGCTTAGCCGGGAAATGCAGAATACCATGCCGAAGCCACGGCCCATTGCCAACCTCGATCCGGCCATTAAAAAGCGCATCACGGCCCTGCTGACCACCGACAACGTCAAGAACATGCTAGAACGGTTCGATCAATTCTTGATCGCGTGTTATAGGATGGAGCAAAACGATGCCGTCATCAAGCAACTGATATCTCAGAAGCTGTATTTGGTCCACCAGTACAAGCCTCAATCGGTCACGAGCCGGACCTTCGAACCGGCCGACAACTACAGCATCGGGGTCGAGCAACTTGAGAACATCATCAACAATATCACCGCCAAGTTCCAGCAGACGGCTGCACAAATTCCGCACCAGAACAGGCTGCGGCCACCCCAACAGGCACAGCTGACGCCAGAAAATCTCAGCTTGTTGGAAGCGCAAGAACAGGAACGGAAAAAGTCAATCAAGGCTCCTCCCGCCCCTACCTCCGCGCAACCTCCATTTCCACTCGGTGATGCGAGAGGCCAGGGCGCACCGAGATACGCAGCAACAGGGCTCAAGCCAGAAGATCTCAAATTGCCCACTGATGCAAAGAGGAGGCGGAAGAATCCACCAGCGGCCGCCCAGAACACCGCTGCTGCGCCTGTTCCCGCTTCTACTGCAGCCTCTGCTCCCGCTGCCGCCACATCTTCTACACTCACGTCACCGACAGCCGCAAAGGTTACGAAGCCGCCGGCAGAGATGTTCAAGTGCGCTGTCGGCAACTGTGAGCACCACACCAAAGGTTTTGCCACACAAGCGGAGCTGGATGAACACAACAACAGAGCGCACAAGCCGGAAATGGAGCAAGTCAAGGATCCTCTCGCTTTCCTGCATGACTCGCTCCGGACGGCCTTCAACCTCGATGAAAACTTCCAACAGATTAAGAAAGAACAGGAAGAGGGTGTTCAGATGCAAAAGACGGCCAGCAAGACTAGCACCGCTGCCAACATCAAAATGGAAAGTAAACCTGTCACACCGATTCCTATGGTCAAGGTCCCCAGTCAAGGACCTGCCCTCTCGAAAACTCCACAGATCAAGGAAATCGAAGGTGTGGAAAAGACTCAAGAAGTGACAGATTCCTGGGTACATAGCAATATCGGCCTCGACACTCTCCATGACGTATTTGGAGACATCGAGTGGACTGATGTCATTCCCTCTTACGAGGATCATCTGGCCACGCCGGACAAATTCATCACGACCTACCAGAAGAGCGAAGCCTGGCAGAAGATCGTCGATGGGCCCAACGGGGTGCTGACAGACACTTCTACCGACAAGTCCGTGAGTCCGGTTATTGCCGGCGATAAGGAGCTTCCGCATGCCCGCGATGCGGACAAGGCTCGGGATGCCCCAAAGGCGCAAGAGGAGGAGTTTATCGTCGACCTGAACGGTACTGACGGACTCGACGTCGATGACATTTCGATGTTCGACGCCGTCCATGAACCGGACATGGCCGTCTTCGTGCCGGAAGATAATGGGTCAAGTCCTTTTGAAGTCGTCGAGAAGCCACAGACAACCTTGGAAGAGTCATCTCTCGAGTTTCTCGGCATTGACTACAAGCACTCAGATACGTTGACGCCCGACGACCAAGAGGTATATGACTGGGTCACAGCACCGAACGCAGTGCCGGCTGATATGGTTGATAAGCCTTGGGAGGACATTGATTGGGACGATCATCAGCAAAAGGGACCCGAAGTGTGGGCGGCTGGAACCATGGAGTGGAATGCCATTGGTCCTGCCGCGGAACAGACGCGGAAGGAGTTGGGTTGGGTAAAGAAGGGTGATGGCGCTGCTAAGGTCTAGTGAGCATGTGTCTTTGAGATTGGTGCTTGGGTAGTCGAAAGTTGGTTGGCTCACGATTGCAGGGTATACCAGGGCGGTGTTTTGAGTGCATGGACGTGTTGACCCTTGAGCGGTTTGGATTTATTCTTTCCAATTTTGTGGATAGAATGATAATATTGGCGTGGCATGATGAGGTAAATGACTAAGGACCAACACAGCTTCATACAACCAACTGGACCTTTTCCGATACAGCAAGATAGTGCTGATGTTCAATGCAGCTGTGAAACCCAGAGACACCGCATTATTACGCTTGGGTTGACACGCTCTTTCTATCCAAGCGTCCACATCGTCGTCCCTGCACACCTTATTCATCATCATCAATGTCATCTTCTTCATCAAAATCCCTCGCGCGCAGAGGTCTCCTTGTCTGTCGGCTTGGACCTGCTGCGGCCGTGCCTTCGATGTAATCAATGCCCATCTGCCTCAGTATCTGGATCTGTCGGTTGCCAATACTCACATATTGGAAGCCTTCTGGAAGTCGTTTTCTTGCCCTGTAAAATGGTACGTTAGTCATTCAGTACATTCACTCAACTCGATAGACGCAGATGGATACATTCAAGAAACGTGATAATGACGAGGGAGGGTGAAGGAGAACGTACTTGAGAAAATCAATCTTGATGTTCCTTGCTTTATCTTTGAGGTGAACTTGTGACCGATTCTGCAGGCGCGGACCATCCGGATGCGCCCGATCCTGCTTCAGGATCTCCACCCATTTCGTCCCGTTGATTTCGATCAGTTCCATGAGACGGCTCACCTCCGCCTCGGTGTAGGGTTTGCGGACTTGGACGGCTCTCCCCATGTCTAGGGCATGTTCTTTGTAGAGCCGCACCGCGGCTTTGGCTTGAGCATTTGCTTCTATATACTGCGATGAAAGGGGCAGCTGGCTTCGGGGCGGCGGCGGCGGCGGCGGCGGCGGCGGCGGCGATATGGGCTGCTGGCTGGAGCTTGCGACGACGGGGGTTGGCGGGCCTGAAGACGGATGTGTTGTGATCCGTCGGGGCTGTAGAGGTAAACGAGTTGGCTGGGCCGAGGTCGGTTGTTGGGCCTCATTCTGCACCACCTGTTCGACGTCCTGCTGTTCAGATTCAGAGACGTATTCGCCGTGCAAGTCCTCTCTGGGTGGAGTCTGGGTCACAACTGCACGTTGTTTGCCTTTCTCGGTGCGGGCTCTCTTCGATGATCTCAAATCAATCTCGAAGTCTGATTCAGCACCGGAGTCGTCGGCCTCGTCCGGACGTGGACGCTTTCTGGGCCTTCTTGGCTGTTCACTTTCACCTGTCTCGCTCCACTCTTCTCTCTGAGCGGTAGGCTGTCGATCATGAAAAGATCTTTGCTTTCGTGCCACATCAATATTTTCTTTGTTACTTTCCGCTGCCTGACGTCTCAACGTCTCGAGGACGAAAGCCGTTTGCTGAGTTGGAATGATGTGCTGGCTTGGGCTAGGATTTGGGTGTCGCAAGGGGTGGCTCTCCTTGTCCGGGCCAGGAAGTGCTTCACTTTGCACTGGAGACGACGGTGTTTGTCGAACTCGTTCAGCAGCAGATGGTGTAATATCGACCCTTTCACTGGCACCCGACTGCCTGACTGCTTTTTCCGCCTTGAGTTCCTTTAGCCGCTCAACATTTTTCTGCATTACTCTTCGAGACAGTGGCTTCGAAAGTGGTCTCTTCTCCGGGAGTGGACTTGCGATTCTGTCAGCGCCCGCCTGCTTGCTGGCTCGGGCGACATTTGCTTTTGGCCTAGGGCCATGGGTCCTTTCAGGACTTGGAATCTCTCCAGTGGCCTGGTCCAAGCTCGAGCCCAGATCGTCGGAACGGAGTCTCTCCACGATTTTGGCCACACCACCTTGCGAACTGATCTTCGCGTCAAGCTCGTCTTGTCGTAATCTCGACCACCGTGCCAGTCGCACGACAAAATCCTGCCAAGGGTAGCGATCCTGCAGAGCATCGACATCAATAGGGTCGTTGCTGTCAGTCGACAGGTGCTCTCTGACCTCAGCAATGTGCTGATGAATTCGAGCTATATCTTCAGGTGACAGGTCCCCTTCTCCTTCTGGCATGCGGAGCTGGCCGTCCTCACTCCAAAAGACCTGGCTGAGGATACTATCAGGGTCAAATGATGGCTCTGATATGTTCGCCTGAACGGCTCGAATAAAAACTTGCGTGCGGAGGTGGATCCCCATGCTCGTGGTTTCGCGCCTCTTCTTGGTGGGACTGAAGCCCGAGGGCGAGCCATCAATGAAAGGGGTGGGAAAACTGTTGAACATGAACTGGAGAGAATTGCTGATCTGTTCTTCGGCGCCAGTGAACATGGTAACCAGGTGAAGAGCCAGGTTCGCCAACTGCAGGACAGCATCCGGTCGCCAAGGACCATCCTCAAGTTGCTCCCGTCCTCTGATGGCCGCGATCTTTCGAGCGATCAAACTCGGTTTCACATATACGCGTCCGCCGTAAGCTTCGCGGGAAATGGCGAAGCGCTTAATCCGAGTCTGCAGACGTTTCCACATAGATGAGCTTGGCGATCGCAGATGATTGTGGAGCGAGATCAGCGACGCCGTATCAGGCGTTCTGAAGAAGGACAACAGTGAAGTGGCATCATGATACAGATCCTCGAGGTTATCAATCAAAGCGTCTGAATCGAGTGTTTCGAGCTCGTCCTGCGAATCTGACGTATACGTGCTCGAGGATACTGAAGGAGGCGCTGAGCCGGATCTGCCTGGGCTGGCGGCATCCTCCGGTTCCGAAGGGCCGTTAGGTTGAGCATATTCGCGCTCTTGACCCTCACATTCTTCGGTGACCGTAGCGAGATGCTGGTTGACAGCTGGCTGCGTTTGAGACTGCTCCGCCACTTCTCGACTTTTGGACCTGGTGTTTCTGGTATTTTGACGCGGGACTTCATCGGCCGACGTGCTCTTGGGGGGTGAAACTGGAGTGTTCTTCCTGCTCACCGAGCGAGCGGAACGATGACTCGCCATCAGAGAGCGATAAGGGTAGAGTTGAGTTGTCAGGTTTTGGGGCCGTGCCTCTAGGGTTAGGGTAACAGCCTGATCCGAAGAATGGAGGTGGAGTTTGCCATTACTGACTCCTTTGCGGGCTTGGCAAACCTGTGGTTGCCAAGGCAGCGAGGCAAGGGAAGGGCAAGGTCCAGCACCAATACTGCTCTTAGGCACGTCGCATGTCCATTTGTAGAATCTCAGCTACGCTCCCATCTGTCCCAATATCTCGGGACAATGGCGTTCCTCTATCCGTTTACCATGCAGGAGGCAAAGTGGATTGTGATGGAGATGACGTCAGCGGGTATTACTTCTTTCCTTTTCTACTATGTCCTCCATTTTCTCTCCAGTCGTTATCTCGTCAGTATCCAGTTGAAGAGCGGAGGAGAAACGGCATCAAGTGAGTTTGCCCCCTTGGTTCAAAAATCTGCAATGTCCTCTCGTCCCGTCATAAATCTTATCGAGTTGCGCATCAACACCTTTAGCACCTCCAGCTCGGCTTCGTCTCTCGGCGCGTAGACCATCAGATACGTTGGCGCCACGCCATAGATGTACTTCTTCCACCCAAAATAGAAGGGCTGCTGCCTCGCTAGTCGATGGCGCTCCGCCCAGCCCTTCTCAATGATGACTTTTGCGTCGGCCGGTGAGAAATAGAGATGCACGGATCCATCTCCGTGGACGTGACCGTGCTCACCCTGAGCGGCAATAGCATCTTTGTGCAGTGTCGTCTTTGCGGAGGGGCTTTTGAGAAGTACCTCGTGAACGTAGACGGCCGGATGGTATCGCTCGTAGTGTGACATCTTCATTTGTAGGAGATCTGGGTTGTGCGCAACGGCAGACTCGAGAATGGCAGACTCTCGCTGTGAAGACGACATTGAGAAGTCAGACCAGGCCGGGTCGGGTCACAAGATAAAGGACACAGAGAGGGGGGTCAAGCTGGACGACCATAATGATCAGAGGGCGAGACGTACCTTTTTAATATCATCGGAGGGATGTTGACTGAGCTGTCGTTGTGGAGCAACGCCGCCAATTTGAGGTCGTGCGCCTTTCCGCTCAGGAAGCGCCAATACGTCTTGATGCGCACCGGTGTCTGGGTAGTCGCCAGTCCATCGGGTATCCTTTGCGCTGAGGGTAAACGGTCGAACGAGGAAGGAGACCGCAGCCCAGCCAAAGAGATTGTAGGGAGGGCCTCCGGGACCGAGGGAGAGGTAAAAGCGATAGTCTTGGATACACCAGTAGAGAGCTCCAGCAAGAGATGTCACGACGGCACCGGACAGCAGAAGGTCCTTTGTGAAGGGAGCGAGATGCAAGTCACGGAGACCTCGGATCCGACTCAAGGCGCTCATGGTTGAGGTGTGAGAAGGCAACGTGAGCTGGTAGGTGGCTGATTGTTAGCAAGGCTGGTCCGGGGCATGGATCAATTAAAGCGCTTCTGGCCTTCCGCGGTCCGCGGAGCCCATGGGGGTGACGCTTGGACCAGCGCCCCAATTCTTTGATCCTGTTACTCGCTCGCTTTTGCTCTCGTGATTGATGTCTTGGTGTTCAGCACCGCCTTGCTGCCTTAGTGGGCTTCCATTATTCCGAGTGGTCGCTGCGACACCAATTAATTTGATGGATCCCCAAGTCCAAGTTGTATGCGCGGGTGCAGGTCCCCACTAGGCAATGTAGAGAGACAATGATCGATCTCAATTGCAAGTCGCGTATTACAAAAGCGATCAAACTGAGGTGCCTGTCACTTCTTCTGTCGTGACTCTATTTGCCTATCCTAGGAGAAGCAGGTGAATATGCCATCGGTGGAGTGTTGGCTGAATTCAACTGCTACCTCCACAATCACAGGGATGGACAAGACAATACCGGTCCATCTTCCACTGGCGAACTTCGGGCGGTATCCCAAGGCCACCCGCCCAACCACCGAGCCCGGTGGGCCTTTCTGCGTGCACTCATGCTCAAGGTCCAAAGTCCGAGAGTTGTCGTCGCATATCTGAAGAGCGGAGAAGCTGAATCGAGGCTTCTATCCAGCCTGTTCTGCTGTGCTGGATGCTTTAGACATGTCTCCAACACGGCGTGGAATCATTGTCCAATTTTAGGAACCGAACACGGGCGATCCCAATCTCACCACGACGACAGTGTCAGAGCGGTGTAGAGGTACGATGGTTGTCGTCCACACTGTCCGGTCAGTCGGAGACTGCCATGAGTTTATCCCTCGTTGCCATTGAATGCTTGTCCTGAATCATTCCCTCACGATCGCCATGCTTTTCCTCAACTCGCGCTCTCTCTGCTTGCTCTGCAACTCCAGCCTTTCTATGGCATACTGCAGCCGCTCTTTCTTCTGCTGCAACCGCTTCATCTCCAGTGTCTTTGCATCCCCGAATCCCTGCGGCGCGCCGGTACCGCGGAATGGCCGAGAACCTCCTCCAAGACTTGAATTTCTCCCGTTGGTATTCAATCGTCCTTCCAACAGCTCATATCGCGCTTTCAAACTTTCTTCTTTACGGCCCAGCTGGCTGATGTAGTTCTCGGCCGCTGAGAGTAGCTGGTTGATAGCCGGCACGATCTCATCGACGAGTGACTGCTGCGCTTCGCGAAGTCTCGGTTCTGGCAGGAGTTCGAAGTGCTGCTGTGTCTGCAGGACCTTGCGGAGGCGCGGGAAGTCGGCCACACCTTCGTCTAAGATGCTGATACTCGATTCGAGGAGAGATAACGACGAACGGAGAGATGACACGGCAGGTCCATAGGAAGCCATACGTGTCGTTTGGGAGCCAATGCGTTCGGGGTCACCAGAGGCAAACCATTTCTCGCGGTGTTGACGCGCTCAAAGTGGCGGTGATGTCAACGGAGCAAACACGCCAAGCCTCGTCATTCGCCCAACCTTGCCTAGCTTCCTCAAAGCTGTTAGAACTTCAAGCTCAACTCACGGCGGCGCGTTCAACCCACAGACGACTCCCCAGCACAGTCCTCACGATGCCTTCCCTTTGGCCCAAGAAATTCCCCGGCAAAATTGGTGAGTTCGGCGTTGGCGGGAGAGAAGTTAGTGCGCAAGCTCATTTGGATGGTAGCCGAGCCGATGATCCCTTTCTACGCCGCAGGTCTCATCGTCTTGTACGGTATCAATGCAGGTGCCAATGCCATGATGAATTGTGAGTCGAGAGATATTCTGCGCTTTGAAGATTCCCTCCCGGCTGACCTTTTTGCAGCGGAGGAGTTCAAGAATGATCCGCGAAACCCGAACGCAAAGGTCGACGCGAAGCCGGCGCACTAGTTTGAGGACAATGGAGAACTGGCAAAGATAAGAAGCGTGGCAGAGGCTTTGAGCCCGCACACTAGCAACTGTACATATGACCGATAGACTTTGGGCAAAAGTGAATCGCAGCACAGCCGATATTGTGCTCGTTGACCCTGAATTTCTCTACTTCTGATAACATCACGATCCAGGATCGACTTTGAAAGTGCAGTCCAACGTTGCCAAGTTGTCGGTCATCTTGATCAACACCTTCAGCTGTGGTCGCCGTCATCGCTATTTCTGAGTTGCCTATCTCCATGCTCACTGGAGCTGCTTCCTCGAAGCGACGTCAGACGCGCACATTCAGCTCCTGGGGAATACTTTTGAGTTTTTCTCTGCATAGCACGTCAATGGCATAGTGCCGTCTCTGCCAATGTCAAGACTCGTCATTTAGCTCTCGGTGTAAATGCTTCTTCGCGCGGACCACGACCACCATGTTGGCCCCCTATACGACGCCTCTTACCTTCTTTATTCACCCTCAAGTGATGCTCCATTCCAGCACCCAATATCAAGGTCATCACCCAGGGTGGGTAAATATCTCCCAACATTGACCACATATGCGTCAGCTTACTCAATGCGCTGCTGATGGCGTAAAAGTCTTAACAGCTATGATTTTGCGTGTTAATTGGTCCGGGATAGAAGTCCAATTGGTATCATGTTTCTGACACCCTTCCATCGTATCACTGCGCCATCGGTTTGTTGACAAAAACGGGGCAATGGGGAATAAAGTCAATTCCGGGAGCCAGAGCAGATGCTGGCCATTCGCTCGCATGGACATGCTCCATTTGTCTCTGCCGCCGCCAGACTCTTGGTGTAATTTTCCTATACAGGAGTAGAAAACAAGAGGGAGGTCCAGCAGACAAGGCCGGCTGAACTGGGCAGGACGGAACCTCGGCTAAGGCCCCTTGTGGGATCCCCACCTCCGCGGCTCTAAACTCCATCTTTTTCTGGCTGGCCCCAACCAATGCTAACTGGTCGTAAGCCACGGAAACTGTCTGCCAGAGTAGATTACGATATAGTGTTCTCGCCTAGCTCGTCCCTCGAACCATAATCTGATCACCTTTTTCCTTCTTCACATCCATCGTCATGGGGTCGCATTTTGCCATTTCATATCTCCTGATATAGTCTCTATTGACGTGAAATAATTCCCATTATTTCAACAACGCCGAACCCAAGATCGAGGTGACGGCCCAGAGTGGAAGAGCAAGGACCGCTCCTGTTCGCTCAGGGTTGTGAGGAGAAATGAAGGCGATCGCGATATCCAGTTTCGTCAAAGACATCGCGGACCTGCGTGTCTCCGAGGTCCCATCTCCACGGCGCCAGCCAGATCAAGTGCTCATCGATGTGACGCACAGCGCGCTGAACCACGTAGACCTCCTGTACGCACGCGGCCGGCATCAGAACAACCACATCGGCCTCGTGCGTCCGCCGTTCGTGCTGGGTCTCGAGTTCGCCGGCATCGTGGCCGAGGCACCGCCCGATTCTGGCTTTAACATCGGAGATGAAGTCTGGGGTGCTGCAGTCGGCGGGTTCGCAGAGCAGATTGCCGTACCGGTCAAGGGCCTCCAGCGACTGCCCCATGGGTGGACGCTGGCGGAGGCAGCAGCGCTCGGGGCGGCGACAGCGCCAGTGAGTTATGCTGCGTTGGTGTCTGTGGCAGACATCAAGCCGGGTCAAGTGGTGCTGGTGCACGCTGCCGCCGGCGGACTAGGTGTTGTCGCGGTGCAAATTGCGCACGCACTGGGCGCCCAGGTGATTGGGACGGTGGGAAGCGAGGAGAAGGCCGAGGTGGTGAAGCGGTTGGGCGTGTTGGGCGTCGTCAGATATGATCGCGAGGGATGGGAGAAGGAGGTGCTGAAGTTGACCGACAACGTGGGTGTGGATGCCGTGTATGACACGGTGGGTTTGGTGGAGAAGAGTATCCGCTGCACCAAGTTTGGCGGGAGCATTGTCATTGCCGGATTTGCCGGCTTGGGTGGGAAGATGGAGAAATTGCCCATGAATCGAGTTCTGCTGAAAGGTGTGAAGCTGTTGGGATACGTAAGTGGCACCGCGTCACCAACTCGCACGATGACTGACGGTTGGTAGAGATTCGGAGAGACGGGAAGAAGACATCCTGAGCAGAACCAAAGGGTCTGGGAAGACCTGAACACCCTGCTGCAGACCAGCGCCATCAAGCCTGTGGTGTACAAGACATACTCAGGCCTGGAGACGGTGCCGAACGCGTTGCAGGAACTGGCCTCGAGGAAGGTCTGGGGCAAGGCTGTGATCGATATCAGAGCGTTGGAGAGAGCTGGACCGGTGGGGCCAGAATCAAAATTATGAGCCAACCTGAAGGACAGCAAGCAGCAGCAACGGGCTGTTGACGGTCCTGGCCACGTGGAAACAATCTGACCTTCTGGGGGTTGTCGTGCTAGAGAAGACGTACCTCACCAATGGCTGTTGAGGTGGTGAGCAAATGCTGAAATGAACATCTAAATGCAGTCGTGTGACACAATGTAATGTTGAGGAGCATCTTGTTCTTCCTCACACCAGAGTTTGCGCTGATCTGCCACCACGATGATGTCTTCTGGTGTAAGTAGAATCCTTACAACTCACAAGAGTCGATGACCCACTTCCATGGCCCTCTCAAGAGCCAGGTAGTGACATCTCTACATCTGTGCCAGAACGGACTCGTGCATAATGACATCGGATCACCATTTCATACTCCAGATCCTGGACTTTGAGGTAGACAGCCACCCTGCCAACGCAACCACCCATAATTCTGGAATCGTGCCACACTCGAACCTGCAATTTGGGTGCGGTGTCCACCTCCCAGTTGTAAACTCTTTGGTCCAATGGAGACTCCGACTCTGATGCGCCGACGACCCGTTAGTATAGAGTGTAGAGGTGTCATGGCCCGGTACACGGCTCAGAAAAAAAAAAGCTCCGACGAGATTAATTCATGACCAGCATCGCCTTTATTCCCTGGAGAGGACCTTGCCGAGCTTCATATCTTCCACACTGTTTCGTCGACCCCAGTTCTTTGGCTGCCGTTTCAGGAAGGCGCCCACTGAGCCCAGGTATCCTTCGTGGCGAAGAAAATAGGCCTGCTTTTCGCCGTTTGACCAGAATTTGATGGCATATGAGAGTGTGTTCATGGTCTGGGTGTGACCACGAATGAAGGAGCCCCCAAAATAGATATGGCCCAGGCCATGCTTCTCGGATTGCAGATAGGCGATCTGGCCAATGTTGTTGGAAATGGCGTAGAGCAAACTTCGGGCCATATCTTCCATCTTGAAGCCAGCCAATTTGTGCTCATCATCCCCGTGGGTGTCTCCATTGAACAATCCTTCTCCGTCTTCGGCATTTCTCTCTGCCATTCTCTTCATCCTGAACACCTTTCCGAACGTGCTCGCAATGGTCGTGCTCTTCAAGCCAATTTTGCCATAATCGGTCCCATATATGTCGCCAACCAGCATGTCCACGCCACTGTTATCGCCCCGCTCGGCCATGCTCAACATCTCGTCGAACGTGCGGGCCCCGGTGAGCAAGGACAAGATGCCCCAAAATGTGCCACCACCGAGGGATGTGCCTCCGACCCGCTGGAATTCGCGAGGTCCAGAGACCTTCACCATCGAGACGCCCGACCCAATGTTGACCAGCAAGTAGGGGTAAATGTCGGCGCGGGCTTCGACAAATTGCATCGGTTGATCCTCACTGTACGTGAAGACTTCACGAGGGATTTCCGTGATGAAAAAGTCAAGGCCTGTCCCCCAGTGTCAGTGTGTGTGCCGCCGCTAGTGGTCCTCTGTCCGCCATCAAAAGCTTCAGCGTACCGATTATGAGGCATTCCATCTCGTCTTCTCGAATTACATTGACGTGTAGCACGTCCTTCATCCTGTCGTAGAATTTGTACGCTCCGCCTCCTGTCGCCATGACACACAGCTGTGCGGGTGTAGAGCCATTGAGTTTGGACTGTTTCTGCTTCAGCTCTTGGATGAAGTCGATGCAGAGATCGATTCGGTCGGTCTCAAAGCTGAGAAAGTTCAGTCTTCCCCCTCCGCCGGCCGAACCTGATTCGCGAGAGAAGTAGACCAACTTGGCCAGGGTGCCTCCGATCTGCAGACGGTTTGTCAGCTCGATATACCCTTTCACAGAGTGCGCGCAGGACGTACGTCCACGGCGACGTGGCTGACCACATCGGTATGGTGTGGAAGCCGAATATCTTTGTGCTCCCAACGCATGTATTCGCTTCCTGCGCCATTGCGATCGACGGTCTCATCCTCAACGATAAACGCACCCTCGACGTTGATCTTGACAGACGCCGGCGCTGGCGGGGCGCGAGGAGGTCGAGCCGGGCCATCGTCATCGATGATCGCGGAGGTGTCGTGTGCGGTATGGCTATCCCCACTGGTCGACGGCTTCGGGAGCGTCGACATCCTGAGCGACGAAAATAGGAAGCACAGACTCATCCATCCACGAGACGGACGCCTTAAATCTCCTTGTGACGCTACGGTGGTATTCAACCAAGTCGTATGAACCGGGCGAGTGAGAGCGACCCAACTTTATGGACCACTGATCTTCACCATAGATCCGAGCTTGGTCATCGATTCTCCGGCGGTCCGATGGTCATATCTACGCTGGCCAGACCGGCGCAATCTCTAAAGGAGACATCTGCGCGTGACTCCGATGTCAGCAAAGGCGCGTATCTACAGTCCATCAACGTGAACCTCGGCGATTTGATTTTTTGTTTCATCAGATCTTTCCTGCACCAACGGCCCCTCCGATTGCCGCGGCCCGAGATTTTTACGCACAATGCAGCGTCCTTGCGACGGTGACGTATCGGCCAGTGTACCAGCCTATGGTTGACTGAGACTAAAAGGAGTTTTCAGCCATCTGGCAGGTCTCCGGGCCCGCAGGTCCCGAGAGAGGCGGCTGAATACCAGGGGTCCACGTGCACGGCGAGATTGTAATCCTGGACAGCATTGTGCGGCCAATTTTCTCGAGCAATGCGGGATGGAGTCAAGAATTTGTTGAAATTCCGCTGCCAGGGCTTTGATTGTCTTCACATGGTTATCGAAGATGGGTCTCCAGCAGTGTCGACACAACCGGTGGAGATGGAAGATGCCTCAGCAATCAAGGCAAGGGTGAATATTGTTATTAGCAGATGTCGACAGTCTAGCCAAATAGAATTGGCATTACCCCGAATTGGCTATTGAGCTCGCCTCGATCGAATAACCCTAGCAGTTGGCCCGGATTGTGAGTGTCTTCGACTCAATATGGTTCCACAGTTCAAGTCGTCCGCCAAGGCCAACATGCCACATCCTGGGCTCCAAATTCGCCCTCTCACATTCATCCTGATGGCCGAACATGGCCCAAGACACCCATAATCCGCTGTCGCCAGCGTCATATAGTGCCTCGAAGACTGCAGCGACGTCTTCACTCGACGAACCGGTGCCGCTTGACTCCCCACTCCGCACGACTCCCATTCACCCTTCGATCCCGTCCATCAGAGTCCCCGCCGACGCCAGCACGTCGAACCTGAATCCAATCACGCTACAGCCATTCACAGGCGCTGAGCTTGAGAGGTATGGTTTTGAAAAGCTGAGGAGGGAGCTGGGTGGCGGTGAGAGGCCCGGGGACGAATCGGAGGCGTTGCAAAAGGCCAAGGATGACGCCGTGAGGCAGTTGAAGGCGAGGATGGAGGAAAGAGACGCGAAGAGTAAAGAGATTGAGAGAGAGATGGACGAGAAGGAAAAGATCAGGGAGGTGGAGAGGAAAGTGTACCGGAAGAAGATGGGTGGCGGTGGCACCAAGGATGGGTGAGTGATGCTCGACGGTACGATTTATCAAAGCTGGACCTCCAGACTCCGACCGCAAGGGCACAGTTGTGTGAATGAGAAGGGTGGGCGTTGCGGTACAAGAATTGACAGCAAATGGTGGATCGAGGACAATGTTCCTCAGTTGCTGGACGCTGGATGTCGAGTTCAAGGACTCGACTCAAGCGAGGCTTGTGTCTCCTCACACATCATCGCCAAGTTTATCCTCCCAGAGAGGTTCAGCAAACCAAGTCCGATAACTGGAGACGGTCACACCCGGATCTTCGACTCTGCGCAATGGTTAACCACGGAGCCCAGCTTCAATCACATCATGAATTGTATGCTGCCTCCGAGACAGTATCTCCCTTGGCCACTCGATCCTCCCACCGCTAGCATTTCCAGCCTGGGTGACGTGCGCGTTCCCATACGACGTCAACTCGATTTGGACTCGCCTGTCATTACCTCGCCGTGCTTCCGTCAGACCTTCACGTCCATCCTCGGATCGTGCACGACTGGCTTGTGAAGTACCCACTGCGGCTTTGCTCTGCCGAAACATGCTCGGCCTCGATACAGAAACACTACCTCGGAGAATGCGCGGTATATCATGGCGAAATGTTTGTTTTTCCCTCCTTACCACCGTCGTGAGAGTTTCTCAGATGAACGGGCCGATTTTCGAGTCCTGAGAGAAAGGTCAAATCCACCATAGACCAAGGGCGACAGTCCGGCAGCCAGGATATCCACAGTGTCCGGATAATCGAGCGAAAAGCCCACCGGAACAGACAGCGAGGGAAAATCCTCTTCATTTCAGCTTAGCGAAACTTAGCGGACCCACACACATGCTCGGTACATGCTAATGCCAAGTTGAGTCTCGTTCTGGGAGATTTTTACCTGGATTTCAGAATCTCTTTGGCTTCCGGCATTTGGCTTCAGCCTCCACTGGAGACACGACGCACCAACTCAATAAGAAGTCGGGAGAAGAATCCCTTTCTAAGAGTGGAAGCGCCCAGCGGGAATACAGCCCAACACTAAAGCAACTTCATCACCGCATACAGAGGATGGGAAGATCAGACTCTTCCTTTTAATCAAGGCCAAATCGTTTCATCGTTAACGAGGGTATATATCTGACGACTAGGTGCTCTAGATTCCCGGCCAACTCAAAGCCCCGACGAGGGGAGATCCGTCATTGCCTCAATCGTCGGTCAACTATCGTATCATAGTTCACGCGGCGAGATTTCAAAGTCAAAGTGCTCCCGTGTGTATTCCATGCTTTGTGGTTCATGACGAACAGATCAAACGGATCAGATAAGAATAAATCTTCGTATTATATGTCCATTCCCTCCGACTGCAAGGACCCTGATTTCTCCATCGTGGACGCGTCTCACGCCGCTCTGACGGCCGCGAAATCAGGATCATGGCTCTCGTCAAACTTCTTCTCCCTCTCCTCGGCCGACAGCTCCTCGTCGCTGCTGGCCGTTTCTTGGACCTCGGCCTCGATGATGGGTCCGGTGTAGTAGTTGCGTCCGCCCACGTACCAGAAGATGGCGGCGGCGATGAAGATCCCGCCTAGGAAGGCGATGGCATAGTTCATGTTTCCGGCCGTCACCGGCCGGAAGGTGGGCAGGATGAAAATGATGCTGACGAACAGGGTCCACACACAGGCCCAGGCGTTGATGAAAGGAGAGGCCGCGCCCATGTGCCAGGGACCAGGCTTGAATTTGCCAAACGCCAGCTTGCACACGATGGGGATGACGTAGGACCAGTCCAAGGCGATGGCGCACACGTTGAAGACTCCAGCGATGGCGGCGTACGAGCCAAGGCCGATGAGATTGATGGCGATGCAGAAGAAGATGCTGATCCAGACCGCGTACAGAGGTGTTCCCGTGCGCCTGTCGATGATAGTCCACACTCTGGACAGCGGGATCAGGCGGTCGCGTGAGAAGGCAAACACAGTCCGGGCAAGGGCCTGAGTGGCGGTAAAGCACACGAACTGCAGGATGATGAACGCGGACACAGTGTAGAAGATCCCGCCGCCTTTGCCGAGAGAGTTGTAGAACAGCTGCGCGACCGGCTGGGCGATCGGGGAGGCCAGGATCGCGGCCGGGTCTCCCATGCAGAAGCAAAGCACGATGTTGAACAGCCAGCCCAGAACGTAGGTGAAGCCCATGGCGACGGAAATGGCCCAGGGCGCCTTAATTTCGGGATCCTTGATTCTGAGTCATGTTAGCCATCGACAATGGTACGAGAGAACGGTGGGGGGGGGGCGCCTTACTCTTCCGTGATGTGTGCCGTCGCGTCATAGTCCGTCATGGTCCACGAGACGGACAGGAAACCGAAGAGGAATGAGAAGCCGATTGGGTTCCAGCCGGACTCTGATTCAACGTTGGTGAAGACGTACGACGCATCATGTTTGTCCTTGGTCTTTGCGAGCAGGGCAATCGCGCACGTAATCAGAACGGCGAAATGGAAGATGACATAGGTCTTGGTCATTTTCTCCATCCAGTAAGTCGGCAGCGAGTTGACGAGGCCGCACAGGGCGGTCAGGGCCGCCATCACACCGACGGTCATACCGGTGGTCGGATACCAGTTGAAGTCACGGCCCATGGACACGGCGGCAAGGAGAATCTGAGCCGATCCGTATTCAGAAGAGGCGATGCCGGCCACTTGACCCAGCAGGTTGATCCAGCCGGTGACCCAGCTGATGGACGGCACCCATGGCTTCGGAGCCAGGCGCGAAACCGTGTAGTAAAGGCCGCCACAAGTCGGATACGCCGACACCAGCTCGGCGACCGAGCAAGCGATGCACATACATCCCGCGCCAGAAATCAGCCAACACCAGACCGCCGAGGCGGAACCGCCGGCGTAGAGGGGGTATGAGAACGTCGTCGTCACGGTGGCAAACAGTCCAGAGATGCTGACGGCAAACGAAAAGGTCGAGAGGTAGCCAAACTCGCGTTTGAAGACCTGCATCTTTTGTCAGTGGCGGCATGCCGTCAACGGCTTGCTTGCGACGTACAGGCTTGTAGCCAAACTGCTCCGCAAGAGCTCGATCGTCCGCATTGAGCTCGTCGAGTTGGACGGTCCTCCGTCGGCCGCTGGGGTCGTTGATCTCCAGCGTAGCGACACTGTGCCTGCGCAGCACGCTCTCGTTGAGAGGACCACTCATGGTGTCGCCCTTTTTTGCGTCCATATTGTTGCAGCTAGATCCCACTGTGGGTCGTCAAGGTCGAAGACGGGAAGTAGGAGAAATATGAGGCCTTTTATTCAACGAAGGGTTCAGCGCCACTTGCGATAGCGAACCACCCGTTTAACGCAGGTACAATAGAAGGACTCGGTATCGGCCAGCTCTTGGATCTGCATATGACACTTTGGAAGCCCTCGATTGGACAACTTTGATGAGCGTGGAGCGGTTGTCCAGGAGGGGAACTGAGATGAGAGACACGAGAGCATCTGGTGAGGCTTCGAGGCCAAGGCAGGGTGACCTAAAAGATTTGCAACGTGGGCAGACGAGTGCTAAGGCCCTGCGAAGGCTTCCCACTGATTCTCTAGCGATGCCGAGTTAAGTTTTCCTGCCATTGATGTGACGCAGCAGCGGGACCGAGCGTGGAGGCCACCCGCGAGATTGGTCCGATCAAACGAACCTTCGTCCAAAGGATTGCCAGTGGCGCCGCGGTGCGGATCCTAGCGGCGAAGAAGCAACTGGATAACAGTGCGCCGCCGGCATGGCGTTGCCTAACATGGTGTAGTTCCCTAGTGCTGGAGATAAAAGACGATGGAACGTACTGTAGGACCAGGTGTCCCACCGTCCCCGGGGATCCTGGCAAACCAGGTGCGGAGCATCAAAGCCTATCGTCGTAAGGTCCGCCCATGAGCCCAGGCCCCTTGCTTTATCACGATAAGAAGCCTCGCCAGGAATTGCACTCTTATGCATCTCGTAACCGGAAAAGGGCATTGTTTGCTGTTTGAGCAGGGCTGATGGCACCTCGTAATCAACGCCTGCCGCCAAAGAGTAGCCCCATCAGCCGTGAGCTATGGTTATCTCTTCTCCTGATGAGAGATTCGGCAGCACAAAAGGACTCGTGCCGCGAGACGGAAATGGCTTCCATTCCACGTGGAACAGATTCGCAGGAATCTCATTGGCCATAGGCCATCTGGCCATCAGCATCATCAGCACAACTGGAAGGGAATGGACTAATCTTCACCTCAGATCTTGGGCAGCAAGATCCTTGTTTTAGTTCAAAGATCCATCGTGCATGTCGCGCGACGACGACTCGACGCATGGGGTGGGACGAGAGACGTCCACGATCCAGTTGTAGATATGTTCGGCTCGATATACCATCACTCTCGGTGCCTTTCGAACCAGAGGGGCAGCCGAGGAATTACCGGAGCCGTAAGCATCTTTTACCGTCTCCCAGTCGAGTGAGGTGGCCAAGCCGTCGTGGATTATGGGATGGTATGAAGTGTTAACTGCCGGCCGAGTGTAGTTTTCCAATCCGGTGAGCCCATTTCCTCGACGGAAGGAAGATCGAAGTTGATGATGTCCCTCAGGTTGTGGATGACCTGCGCACGAGCCGAAACACCAGTTGGAGCTGTCCCACTGCGGAAAGGTAGCTGTTGAGGAACAGATTGTGAGCTTGCGATACGTCCTCAACCTCACGCAGAGAGGGATGGAAGACCAAGTCGAACAAATAGTTGTCCACGAAATCGAACACCACCGTACGGTGTATGATGGTGGCATGGAGTTCAACAAGTCAAACAACCCTTGCCGCTTAGCGATGCCTCGACCCAGACAATCTGATCCTATTCAATGATCTCCTTGCAGGACCAAAGGGTGCTGGAGTTGCCTGATGCTCGATATCAGGTACACCGAGCCGACTCTGCCGATGAGTGATCGTTGGCAGGATCCTCTTATCCGCCGAATATACCTGAGAACCAGAGATAGCCATGATCGCCTCCTCGTGGTATCTGACGCCGCCAGCATTTCCAGAGACGAAAGACACACTTGCCTGTATTTGTCACCTCCACCTGCCACGATGTTGCAATCTCTTCCTTCTGATTGTCATGGAGCATCTCCTCGGTGTCGTTGATGTGATGGCCTGGCGTGATGATGGGGGGAGACACAACCTTGGTTCAACTTGCCAACTACTCCCGCATAGGTCACCACCGCAGGCGACGTAAGGACGGAGCGTGATGTGATGGCAAAGATGACGTACCTCAAATAATCTGACAACACAATGAATGCAACCGCGAAGGTGAGTGGTTCTAGAAGTCTAGGATGAGAAACAGTGTCAGCAAGCCGGACTGCATAGCTGTCATAGCTTATTCAGTCCAACCCAGGCTCCGACACTCGATGAATATCTTTGTTCTCGATTTTCCTATGCCATTGGTGGAGGCCGTTGGTGGAGGCTGTTGGTGGAGGCTGCTGGTCGCAGGCTGTCGGTCGCAGGCTGTTGGTAGGCTGTTGATGGTAGGCTGCTGATGGTAGGCTCTTGATGGTAGGCTCTTGATGGTAGGCTGTTGATGGTAGGCTGTTGATGGTAGGCTGTTGATGGTAGGCTCTTGATGGTAGGCTCTTGATCATAGGCCGTTGGTGACCTCAGCCAAAACCTCGGCCACGTCGGCGGTGTCTGATGGATGAATGGCGGAATCAAGGTGAATAGATAGATGTGTTGTTGTAGCAACAGAAGATGGAGAGCGAGTATGTAGCAGATCCGAGGTCGAAATGGAACCACGCCTAACCAAGCTCGCCACGTCCGAGTCTCGTCTTTAAATAATTGGACGCGATTTTAGGTCTGGATGATTTATAATGTTGACAATAGTTGTGGTGTCGAGATGAGACAATATACACGATCAGACCGCAGTCAGCTGTGGAGACACAGGACCGTACACCTCTTGAAGTCGCCCCTTGGCGTGGAATATATTTTGCGTGGCAAGATTGTCTGACCGGGAGAGATTACCAATGTTCTTTATTTCTCTATGTAGGATGCAAGCCGACAGATCTCATGCTCTAGACCTTAGCTCAATCTCGCTACCGACGACACAGGCTTCCAAGCAAAGCCTTGCAAACGCCCCTCGTGGCTGACTATACCTCCCTTTGAGCCATGTAAGGCTCCTACCGACAAGGACGCAATTTCTCTCGCTTGCGTGTTCTGCGGCAACTCGGTGCCAGAACTTACGGCCAGCATAACAACAACCGAAAGAAGAATTGGGATGGCGTTGTTCGGCCGAGCAACAATCCAGACTTCGTTGGATGTCCAGCAAGGAAGGATGGGTAAAATCGGTGCTTGCTGTTGATCTTGATGAGAAATTAGGATCCTGTCCATACGGCTGGCTTCAAGCTTGCTGACTTGAGGCCCGACCGACCAGCTTGTCTCAAGACGTCATCAGAATCCAGCCGTGGTCATGGAACCTGACTGCCTGCAGTGCACTTTGTCCTGACATGTAATATCAATCGACTGATCTTTTGACAAGATTTCGATTTAGCAATTAAAGGGATGAAGTCGAGTGATCTGATATGGTGGAATTGATATCCGACACCAAACATGCCAAGCTTGGACACCGCCTCAGACTTGAGGTTGGACCTCAACATTAACTTCACTTCTACACTTCTCTCAGAAGTGCCGTCAAGCCCGTCTACCATTTGCGTCGCATGAACTTCCCGCTCCACGCAATATGACCAACTGGATCCTCGGTGAAAAGTTCTACGAGGAGTATCCCCACCAGAGCGGAGTGAAAGCGCTATGGGAAACGAAGTGGAAACTCCCAGTATGAAAGCCGTTGGCTTTCCCGTTCGGCCTTCCAACTGGTAAAGCTTACAGCTTGGTAGTGTCGATTGAGCGTCTATCCGTTCCATGATGGCAAGATCGAAGATTTTGAGCCGATTTTTGAGAGCCTGATCAAGGACAATGTTAACGATGCCTACTCAGACACCTATACTGAATATTTCTTGCCTACCGCCAGGAAGCTGACAGATGCGGCCCTCTCTGCCCAGGGCTCGAACCACGCCAAAGCTGCGGAACTTTTCAAACGTGCTGCGTGCGTGTATCGTATCTCTCGCTTTCCGTCCCTCGAGGCCGGCAGTGGATTGAAACGACAGATATTCAACGAGCAAAAGCAGGTCTACCTGCGGGGAGCAAGCCTGTGGGATGCACCCATCAAAGAGGTAATAATTCCACACACCGAAGCGCAAAACGAAGACGGCCACGAAATCCCATTATATGTGAGATTACCGTCCGGGGCTAGCGAAGCAAAGAAGTGTCCCGTGGTCCTCCTTATTACCGGCCTAGACGGACATCGGCCAGATAATACGGGGGTAAGCGCAATATGTCTTCGTTTGTTCGTTTATCCAGGAACTTGGCTGACCTTCCCTCGAGCGAACTGACGAGTTCCTTCAACGAGGCTGGGGATGCGTCATTACAGAGATTCCTGGAACTGCCGACTGCCCGGCCGCCCGCCGGGACCCCAAGTCCCCCGACCGGCTCTTCACGGCCATTCTGGACTGGATGGACACTCAGCCGTATTTCAACATGCGTAAATGCATCGCCTGGGGCCTGTCAGCAGGCGGATACTACGCCATCCGCCTGGCGCATACGCACCACTCACGGCTGGCAGGCAGCATTGGCCAAGGTGCCGGAACTCACCTGTTTCTGTCGCGAGAATGGCTGGAGCATGTCGACCATCACGAGTATCCCTTCGTGTTGAGTGAAGGGTACGTCAAGAAATACGGTTACAAGGACTGGGAGGACCTGCTTGAGCACGCGCAGAAAGATTTCAGCCTCGTGGAGAGTGGACTCCTCGATGGGCCTTGCTGCCGCTTACTCCTGGTCAACGGCACTTGGGACGGGCTCATGCCGATCGAAGACAGCCTCTTACTGCTGCAGCATGGCCGGCCGAAAGAGGCCCGGTTTTACGACAAGATGCTGCATATGGGATATCCGCCGGCAAATGAGAGCATCTATCCGTGGATGGAACAGATCATGGCCACAGCCTCATGAAAGACCTGAGAGGGGGATGATTCTGCATGCTGGGAATCAAGAGATCATATGTACCATTCTCTGTTGGGAGCAGCCTCTCCTACATCACGTAAGGCTCACACCGATGAGGCTTGTTCAGTTAGGCAGCTTCGGGAGGATTCGAGGAGGCGAGCGTGAAGTCTTGTATGCAGTTCGCCAGATTACTCGCCAACAGAGAACCCCGCCTGATTGTTTACTGCTTGCTCCAGCTAACCTGACCGCTCCATTCATGCTGTGCTCACATGATGTTGACTCTACTTTGCAATTCTAGCATGGCATGGTTGCTCCGTCGAATATCGAATATATAGAGGGATGACTTCTGCATGGACGACAGGGTACAATGTGCTTCTCCTCACACTCAAAGATACATTACAGGATCAGACCTCCAATCCGAAGAACATTTTATCCATTGCACTGACCTGATTCGGGTCGAGAAGTACTTGCCGACATTGTCGAATTAGACTTGTCGGCGGACCGGGGATTGTTGAGTTGCTCCATCCTCTCACAGTCTATCTAAGCTTTAGGAGGGCTCTAATAGACGGGCAAGGTGTTGACAATTGTCTCTGGAGGAGGCATGTTTGACTTTCGAGTCCGGTTTCTTTCATGAAATGGATCATTCTCGAAGGTCTGAGGGAATAGTTGCGCAGTTGTTCAAAGCAGCCGATTTGCAGAGTGGATATCAATGTTGGAGGGTTGCCTTTTTGACTTTGAATGTGGCTGTTGTATGGATGTACTTGTAGGCTTCGACGAGGATTACAGAAGCACCCTTATACAATTGCCACGTCCTGGTTTCGCGAGATGGTATGTATATGTTCAGCTCGGGTTCAAATTGATGTGAAGAGGGAGGTCTTATTAAACACATCAGGACGATCCTTCAACGTGGAAGTGGGTTGCCCAGATATATATTATTGTTACCCTGGCGGTGGCGATGGTGACTGGATTTATGAATGTAAAACGGTTGGTCGAGTGCCCATACCCTTGGAATCGTAGTGGTGCTGTCTCTCCGGCCATTGGTTGACGTCCAAACCCCAGGTCTCGTCCCCTGTGTTTCTAATCCAATTGCCCAAAACGCTCACGACATCGTGTCTGAGGCCAACGACGCGCTCTCTGGCATTACTCGCTTTCGCCTGGGCATATGTGTCTGACCGGAGAGCTGTGGCAACTTCGTTATATCCCGCTGGCGCTTCCGCCGCAATGTCAAAGGTGTCCGGTCCTGGTGTCCGCCGTGTTTTGCCCAGCAGATCGCTGAGTTGTTGTCCAAGCTCCCACATCTTCCTTCTGCAAAGCACGCTCTCCTTACCTCTTCTCTCTTCAAACTGCCTGTAACCTTGTTTGACGCCATTGACGAGGGTCTCAAGCACGTCACTTTCTTGGCCACCAGGACCCTGAATCCACAGAGCAGATATATTGCTTGCTTTGGGCTTCTTGCTCACCATTGCCCCAGAAACACGAGAGACTTTCTCGAAAGGAAACCTTGGAAATCCCTCTGGAAGCATTTTTATTTCGAAGAAATGTCCGTCCTGCTTGACTTGACCTAGCCGCCCACCCTGACCAAAGGCGCGTTCGTAGCTGGTCCTGTCATGCTGGTCATGATAGACAACAATACTTTGAATGAATGACGTCCTGCTCATGGCAACGAAGAGGTCAGCCGGGAAGGAAAGAATGCTGGTGAACTGTTTGACCGCCAACTTGTCGGTGCATGATTTGGACAAACTCGGTTCCGCGTCAGCGCGGGAAGGCTTTCGACGGACGCAACCAAGCATGGAAAAGTGACCACGGCCCAGTAGCGGTGCCGGATGTGCCGAACTGGACGCAGGATCTGTTGTCCATGCGATGGCATCTTCTGGCGCCTTTGAGTTGATCAGAAGCTCCATGGACGCGTCTCCGCACGGTGCGGCCGTGGTGAAGAAGTGAATGGATACATCGTCTTTGAAGGCAAAGGGTCGAGGGGAATCAAGACTGTGTAATTGTGCCGTCAAAAAAGGGGACCGGTACTCTGCATTGCCGAGAATGCATTTGATCTCTGAAAGTATCCAATGATTGAAACCACGGAGCGCCAGGATCTCGGCGTGAGAGTCGTGGAGCACCGAGCCCGAACATTCAGGCAGCGACGACGTCGGCAGGCATTTAGTCCCGGTGCTGTGACGCGAGGTCAGGGAGAGTGAGCGGAGCGTGGAGGCAATACATAGTCATGGCTGGGTTGCCTTACTTACGCCAGCGACGCACACATCAACGCTTCATGCTCCTTTCCTGTTCACTGTCAGAGTCACGGGCTGGAG
>Ga0255336_100895_pt1 | contig 30494 bp, 29 predicted proteins | sample MeOH1_35cm_T3_17_FD_189102 | JGI IMG/M metagenome (GOLD analysis project Ga0255336, IMG submission 189102) | Sandy soil microbial communities from University of British Columbia, Vancouver, Canada - MeOH1_35cm_T3_179 | ecosystem: Engineered > Artificial ecosystem > Sand microcosm > Unclassified ...
TATAAAAAATGAAGTTATATGCTTTTGTGAGGATATACTAAAAGAGGCCCTTAAAAGATTTGATAAAAATCAGCTTATTATGGGTATAGGCCGATCTTATAAAGGGGCTTCTGAACTTTATAAAAGCCACGAGCAGGCAAAATTAATTGTAGAAAATTTAAGTAAAGCAAAAATTGGCAATATTATTCACTACGATGACTTAGGCATTTATAGATTACTCTCCTTTGATGGCCTTCAAAATGAGCTAATGGAATTCTGTAAGGATACAATAAAGCCCCTTATGGATTATGACAAGGATAATAAAACAGAATTTATTAAAACCTTAAAAATTTTTTTTGAATGTAATGGAAATATGAAGAAAATCTCTGAAAAGATGTACATGCACTATAACACAATTATATATAGACTGCAGAAAATTAGAGAAATTACAGGTGTGAATATTGATGATTGTGACTGCAGACTTAATCTTGAAATTGCCTTAAAAGCAATGGAAGTACTGAAGATAAATTGATAAGTTACTTTGTATCACTGGTTTACTACAGGATTTTAAGATATTACTTGTTAAATTATTAATTATAGTGTATAATGTATTTATAAAAATTAAATATGATTATCTTCAGGGCGGGGTGACCATATTATTGGGATTCCCTACCGGCGGTATAGCCCGCGAGCCATATGGCAGATTCGGTGTAACTCCGAAGCCGACAGTAAAGTCTGGATGAAAGAAGATGTGTATTAGAATTGATTAGTTTGCCCTGACTTTTTGTCAGGGCTTTTAATTTTCTAAAACATTTGTACAAACTCCCTTGAAGATGTTCTAAAGGAGGATATTTATGAAAAATAACAAATTAAACAAACTTATCAAAATTTCATTACTTGGCTGTATTGCATTTATTCTTATGTATATCGAATTACCATTACCAATATTTCCAACCTTCTTAAAAATTGATATTGGAGATTTACCTGCTTTAATTGGTGCCTTTGCATTTGGTCCAATGGCTGGAGTATTAGTAGAATTAGTTAAAAATGTACTTTTTGCTATTTTCAAAGGAAATACTGCGCTAATAGGTGAATCTGCAAACTTTATAGTTGGTTCAGTACTTGTTTTTACTGCAGGAATAATATATAAAAAGAAAAAGACTAAAAATGGAGCATTTATAGGTTTACTCGCAGGTGGAATTATAATGACTATAGCAGCTGCTTTTCTTAACTATTTTGTACTATTACCCCTATATGAAACAGTTTTAGGCTTTAAGATATCTGCAGTTGTCGGCATGGGATCTGCATTAAACCATAATGTTAAAGATTTAAATTCCTTTGTTCTTTGGATGATTGTACCATTTAATTTTCTAAAGGCTATTATAGTTTCAATTGTAACCTTACCATTATACAAAAGAGTTTCCCCAATACTTCATAGAATATAAAAACCAGGGGCTGTGGCAAAATAACCTTAAAAAAATGAAAGTTTAGCGAAAATATATAAAATATGTTGCTATTATTCATTTAAATTTACTTTGCTACAGCCTCTTTTATTTTGGTTATTTTTTAAAAAGTCCATTTTCAAATAATTTCATAACATCATCTACCACAGTATCAGATTCATTGTTATCTTCATCGAACATTACATATTTAAGCCCTATAAAGTTAGAAACTCCCATTAGATAGTAGCTTATAAGTGTTGGATCTATATCTATTACTTCTCCTTTTTCTTGTGCTTCTCTCATCCCTTTTGAGTATCTCTCCGCAAAGGTATCATAATACTGCATGAAAAGATTTTTATCAATATAAAGTGACTCCCAAATAATATTGTAAGCGTGTTTATTTTCTGTAATATACTTAAGATAAGTCTTAAGACCTTGTCTCTCCATCTCTTTCCTTGACTTAAGATTTTTAGTATCAGTGCTTATTTGCTTACGAATCTGATGACTATATCTTAGAAGAAGATATTTATATAAGTAATACTTATCCTTAAAATATATATAAAAGGTTCCTAGAGCTATTCCAGACAAATTGGTTATATCTACTATTGAAGTGTTGTGATAGCCCTTTTGATAGAAAAGAGTCTCTGCTGCTTGGCATATCTTTTCAAGGGTAGCCTGACCTCTTTGCGTTTTAGGCATATTTACTATATCTTCCATGTGAGTTCTCCTTTCGTTCAGGGCTCCTATTAAAAGCTTAATTCGGACTCTTGTTTTTTTATTATCATATCATAATTGTATATGCAATTCAATTAATGGTATACTCATACTATTTTAAATTCACTCTCACTCATATTAATAAATCCTAAAACAAGAGCTGTAAATAAAACAGGTCTTTCATACATGGAACCATGCCCAGTGTTTGGAAGCACCACAAGCTCAGAAGTGCTTATAAGCTCATGAAGCAGTTTCTGTTCAGGCATTGGCGTAACATAATCATTTTCACAGCTAACTATTAGTGTAGGTACTTTAATATAAGAAAGCTCCTTTGTAACATCATGATTATCTGCACTTTCTGTAAGCCTTATCATGGAATCCATAAAAGATTTTTGATTAAATAACTTTTCTGTAAGTAGCAGCTTCCTATTATTCATCCACTCACTTTGCTCATTGTAAAATTTAGGAGAATATATTACTGGAATAGTAGTACAATAATAATCAAGTGGATCTTTGGTGCTTCTATTCCATGCAACTCCTATGTCCCTAAGCCAGTTGCTTGTCTTTGCCGTAGTATTAAAAAGAACCATTTTATCAATAAATTCTTCATACTTTACCGAAAACTCAAGAGCAACTTCGCCACCATAGGATATGCCCACCAGGTTAACTTTCTTTAGCTTTAATTCTTCAAATAAAGCCTTTAAAACCTCAACTTGAATTTCTTGGGTATATTCTGTATCCTCCATTTTATCTGATCTTCCTTGATCAAGAAAATCTACCAGAATAAGTTGATTGTCAGATGAAAAAACATTTTTAAAAGCCTGCCAGCTTATAGTAGACATCATAATCCCATTTAGTAAGACAATAGGCTTTCCTACTCCATAGGTTTCATAATAAACTTTCTTTCCCTGAAAATCAAAGTATGCCATTTAGATCACTCTCCCCTATCTCAAATAATTATTTATCGTATATTATCCCAATTTCGTGAGCCTCTTTTAAAAGTTCCTCTCTAAATTTAGGATGAGCAATATTTATAAGTCTTTCTACTCTTTCTTTAACGTTAGTTCCCCTAAGTGAAGCCACACCATATTCAGTAACCACATAGTCAACATCATTTCTAGAAAGGCTAACAATAGCTCCTGGTCTAAGGATAGGCACGATTTTTGATATTTCTGACCTTTCTCCCGTTTCCTTGTCTTTTATAAAAGCAGTTGAATAAAGTGCTATGAAAGAGCGACCGTTTTTAGCATTTTGTGCACCTATTGCAGTATCTGACTGCCCACCAGTTCCGCTAAACTGAACTGCTCCAATTGATTCTGAGGCACATTGCCCAGTTAAATCTATTTCAAGGGTTGTATTAATCGATACCATATTATCTATTTTGCTATAGGTATAGGGATCATTAACATATTTGCCTTCCATAATAAGGACTGAAGGGTTGTCATCTACAAAATCATAAAGTTCTTTATTTCCAAGAATAAAGGTACATACTATTTTCCCCCTATGCAGTGTCTTTTTACTTCCATTTATTACACCTAGCTTAACTAAATCTACCATTGTTGATGTCATCATTTCTGTATGAACTCCTAAATCTTTCTTATCCTTTAAAAATCCAGCTACTGCATTTGGGATACCGCCTATACCCAATTGAATACAATCTCCGTCATTTATCATATCAGCGATATTTTTTCCTATAATCATATCCTTTTCACTTGAGGGTACATCAGTAATTGTTGGGACTTCATAATCAGTCTCAATTAGATAATCTACTTGTGAATAATGTATTTCAACGTCTCCAAAGGTTCTTGGATAATTAGGATTGATCTCAAGAATTACTAAATCAGCCTCATCAATCATTTGTTTTTCATAAGTATTACTTAGAGAAAGTGAAATATATCCATGTTTATCCGGCATTGAAGCACTTCCCACATAGATGTTAGGTTTAACATGGGAAAGTCTTTTTGTTCCTGCAAAATGAAGATGATTTGGTATAAAAGAAATATTTCCATTTAAATGTGCCTTTCTTAAAGGTGGGGAATAAAACCATCCGTCAACATTAAAGGCTTTTCTATATTCCGGTTTCAAGAACTCCCCATTTGACGTAGGAAGGCAGTTTGTAATTGTAACATTTTCAACTTTGTCAGCTATTGTATGAAGGCTGTTCATGAAAAGCTGTGCTTCTGCAGCTCCCAGCCCAGTTACAATCATATCATTAGACTTAACCATTTTAAGCGCATCTTCTATTGCTATTAATTTATCTTTATAACTCATTTTTTTCTCTCCTTTCAGTACTGAAACACTGGAAGTTCTTAATTCGCTCATTGCCATTCTCTAGCCCGTCCGTAAAAGCCCATTTAGGGCTTTTACCTCTCCTTTCAGTCAGGAGAATCATTAAAATCATAGAAGAATGGGCAGGAATGCCTGCCCTTTCTGCTTATAATCATATAATATATTTTTAAAATATTCAAAATATTAATTATTTATATAAATAATATACTATATAACCTTAATAATTTAAATATTGTTTATTATTTTCCTAATATAGAATTCATTGACTGCAATGGTTTAACAGCATCCCAAGCACCATTTGGATTAGCTTGGTTAACTTTGGAAAGATTCATTTCTTGAGTACCCGCTCTCTTTCCACCGCTGTAGTCAATTACACCACCAAATGGGTTAGTTATAGGCGCACTTTCTAAAGCATCCATATATTTTTCCCAGGTAATAGTCCCTTTGATTCTCTTTAAACCCTCTGTAAAGAAATAACCTGCTATCCAGCCTGTCATTGCATAAACATTATTCTTATAATCTGCTGGAATCCACTTTTGGAATTCAGCTAAAGCCTTGGCCCTATCTCCATCAAATGCAACCCAACCATTTCCGTATACATCAAATTTACCCTTAATTTCATTGACTACTGTCTTAGCAATTACAGGTGAAACATTAACATATGTTGTTATAACATTCTTGTTTACTCCTTGTGCAGCAAGTTCTTTTACTATTGTTGGGAAAGTTGCTTGTATAGCAGCAACTACAACAAAGTCTACATTTGCATTCTTTATTGCTGTAACAGCTGCAGAAACGTCTGTAGCACCTGCGGCAACTTGTTGAGTTACAACTTGAACTCCCAATTCCTTAGCTTTAGTCTCAGATCCCCAAAGTAAATCTTTACCTGCATCATCGCTTGTATAAATAACTCCTATCTTCTTAGCTTTAAAATCACCTACAGCACGAGCAACCATTATTTGACCTTCTGTCTTGTATATTGGCTGTACAGGGAATATTCCTCTGTCTTTACCAGTAGCTTTGTCATTATAAAGCTGACCGATACCAGTTGCAAAATAAACAGCTGGGATTCCTGCATTCTTTAAATCATCAAGAGTAGCTCCAACAACTGGAGTACCAAAATGTCCAACTATAGCAAAAACCTTATCGTCTTCTATTAGCTTTGTAAGTGCTGCCTTTCCCTTAACTGGATCAAATTCGTCGTCAGTGTGCTTAAACACTATTTTATGTCCATTTACTCCGCCGCCATCATTTATCATCTTAAAATATGCTTCTATACCTGAATTAAATGGGACGCCTACAGGTGCATAGGCTCCAGATGTAGCAGCACTGTTACCAACTACAATCTCAGTATCGGTAACACCTTGAGCCTGCTTTTCTTTTACAGTCTTGTTGCAGCCTGCTAAGGTTCCTACTAATAGTGTTGTAATTGTTAAGATGGCAATAATTTTTTTCATTTTACCTTCCCCCTCTTTTATTTAATAATGTTTTGCATTATTTACAATTAATGTGATCCTAAATAAGCTTCAATAAGCTTTGGATCGTTTCTTAAGTCTTCTGCCTTACCATGGGTGTTAATAGTGCCTAATTCCAGAACATATGCATAATCAGCAATCTTTAAGGTTTGAGCAGCATTTTGTTCTACAATTATTACTGTTGTCCCTTCATTTTTTATTTCCTTGACAATATTCATAATGTCTTGGACAATAAGTGGTGCCAGCCCTAGTGAAGGTTCATCTAAAAGAAGAATCTTTGGACTGCTCATAAGTGCTCTTGCAATAGCCAGCATTTGCTGCTCTCCACCAGATAAGGTGGAAGCTATTTGTTTATTTCTTTCCTTAAGAACCGGGAAATACTTATACACCCTCTCAAAGTTTTTTTTAATCTGCTTTATATCTTTAATGGTAAAAGCCCCTGCTCTAAGATTTTCTTCTACTGTTAAATCTCTAAATATCTGTCTGCCTTCTGGGGACTGTGCAATTCCAAGCTTTGCTATTTTCTCAGGTTCAGCTCTTGTAATGTCCTTATCATAAAATGCAATTGAACCTTCAGAAGCTTCTATAAGACCAGATATCTTTCTAAGTGTTGTAGTTTTTCCTGCACCATTGGCACCTAAAAGAGCAACTACCTCCCCTTCCCTTACAACCATATCTATACCCTTTAAAGCCTCAATAGCACCGTATCTAACCTTCAATCCTTCAACTTTTAATGCTATTTTTTCATTCATTTATTCATCTCCATCTGTTCCTAAATATGCAGCTTGAACATCCTTATTTTGTTGAATTTCCTTTGCAGTACCCATTGCCAGGAATTTGCCAAAGGAGATAGCGCAAATTCTATCGCAGACATCCATTACAAGTCTCATATCATGTTCAACTAAAAGTATTGAGCACTTAAATTCATCTCTAATATGTCTAATGGTATTTGAAAGCTGAATAGTCTCTGTATCATTTAAGCCTGCTGCTGGTTCATCTAAAATAATTAGTTTTGGTCTGCACATTAAAGCTCTTGCTAGTTCAACTTTTTTTAGTACGCCATAGGGCTGTCCTCCTGTAATCATATCCTTCCTATCATGAATACCTAAGGCGCTGAGAATTCTACAAGCTTCTTCTCTTAAGACCTTCTCTTCATTAACAGCCTTTGGAAGCCTTAAGGCCTGCTGAAGAATGTTAGCTTTAAAATCAATATGAGCACCAATCAATACATTGTCCATAATGCTGAGTTCTCTTATAAGTTCAACATTTTGAAAGGTTCTTACAAGACCCAAATTTATTATTTCATGTACTTCATGCTGAAGTAAGTTTTGCACTATGCCGTTATTCCCATTAAATAAGATGCTTCCTGAATTTGGCTTATAAAACTGTGTTATACAATTAAACACAGTTGTTTTTCCTGCTCCATTAGGTCCAATTAATCCAAAGACTTCATTTTCTTTAATATCAAAGGATAAATTATCAACAGCCTTTAATCCGCCGAAAGCTATAGACAAATTGTTAATTTCAAGCACCACATTATCCGGCAGCATTTTCTCTAGACTCATATTTATCCTCCTTCTTTTTAAATTTACTTATTAGCTTTTTAACATCATTGCCTATATATATAAGTCCATTTGGATAGAACATAATAACTAAGATTATTAGTACTCCATTAAATACATAGGAAAGCTGATTAAAATATGGAATTTCTTTTAGAAACATATCTGGTACTGCAAAAACTATAAAAGCACCAAGTACTGTTCCATAAATTGATCTTAAGCCCCCAATAACAACCATGGCCATAAAATCCAGTGAAAGCTTTAATGTCCATGTAGATGGATAGCTAAATCTTATAAAATGAACATACAAAACACCAGCAGCACTGGCATATATTGTAGCTAATGCAAAGGCCACCAGTCTATACTTTAGAAGATTTACTCCCATAGCCTGTGAGGCTGCTTCACTTCCACGCATAGCATTTAACGCTCTTCCTAACTGACCATTCATCATATTATAGGTAAGCATTATTATTATTATTAATACCAGAACTATAAGATAGTAGGTTGTTGTTTTGTTCAGCTTTAAGAATCCTAATAATTGTGGATAAGAAGCTGATTTACCACTAAAACCATTTGTAAAAAACTCCAGCTCCTCAAAGGTTTTTCTAAGAATTTCAGATACACACAAGGTCGCAATTGCAAGATAAATTCCTTCAATTTTTAAAGATACTAATCCAACAAGAATTCCTATTAAAGTGGGAATTAATATTGCCAGTATTAAAGCAGCTTCAAAGGGTAATTTCATGTTTACGGTTACATAGGCTGAAATATATGCTGCTAATCCCATAAATCCTGCAGTTCCAAGAGTAATTAGCCCAGAATAACCTAATAAAATATTAAATCCTAAAGCAGCTATGGCATAAATAAGTGTTCCCCCAATAATTGTAACGTAGCTTGATTTTATAACTCCAGCGCTGGCCAATGCTGGAACTAATGCAAGTGCAATACCGAAGATTATAAATTGTATATGAGGGTTTTTTAATATGTTTGTTTTTATTTTCATATTTACACCTACACTTTCTTTACTATTTTCTTACCAATTAAGCCATGGGGTCTAAATACTAAGAAGATAAGTATTAAGATATATAATATTTGTCCTCCCCACACAGATGAGAAATAAAACAATAGTAAATTCCTGCTTACTCCAATGATGTAAGCCCCAAGTACAGCTCCGTAGAAGGTTTGAAATCCTCCAAGTACGCAGGCAATAAGTCCAATAGTCTGCACTTCATCCATTATATTAAGAGTAACTGAGGTCATAGGTGCAACCATAACTCCAGCAAGAACTCCAAGCATAGCTGCCACTGCCCAAGCTCCCATTGTAACGGCCTTTGTAGGTACTCCCATGAGCTTTGCTGTATACTCATTTGATGCAGTAGTTCTTACTGCTAGACCCCACTTGGTGTTTTGCAGAATATAGAAAAGCGTTCCCATAACTGCTAAACCTAGCAATATATTAAACAATCCATTATAAGAAACTGAAGCTCCTAAAATTTTTAGATCACCAGTATTTATTAATCTTGGAAGGCTTAATGGATCAACACCAAAGAATAAGGGAGTTAATCCAATAATGATCATCATTAAGCCTAAGGTTATAATTTGTTTACCATCACCAGAAACTTTTTTAGTATGCCTTATTATTACAAAATCAATTAACATTCCAGTTATTATTGAGCTTACTACACCACAGATAATAGCTAACCACAAGGGAGCTCCCATTATGCTGAATAAATAGGTAACAACAAAAGTATTAAACATCCCTATGGAGCCTTGAGCAAAGTTTACAACTATAGAAGTACGAAATACTATAATAATTCCAAGTGCTGCAAGTGCATATATACTTCCGGTTTCTAAACTTCTGAAAATTATTTGGATAAAAGTAGCCATTAATTCCCCCCCCATTTAATAACATTTGCTGCCCATACATAGCCTATTCCAGCTGCAATCATTGATATTACTGAATCATTCTTTATTTTTCCACATTCTAGTGCAAGGTGTAGTGATAATATCTGGTCTATTTGCCCTACATGACCATAATCTTCAAGATAAATAGACTGCTCCTCTGTTAGATTAAGCTCTTTTAACATATCCATATGCGCTGTACGCTTCATATGAAGTATAGCGAGATAATCAATTTCACTTTTATCAATTCCTGATTTTTCAAAGGCTTTATTTATACATTTGTACCAATTTGGCATGGATACTTCATTTAGCCTGTTTTTCATTCCTTCAGCATCCATTAATCTTAAGGATTTATAAGCTTCACTTATATTACTGTTTGTTATAGGATTACATATGCCTCCAATTTCAACTCCAGCTGCCCTTGATAAAGAACCGTCTCCAATTATATGAGATCCCAGCACCAGATTTTTACCATAATTTTTCTTAAGTATCATGGCTCCTCCGCCTGCGCCAAGGTTATACATCATAGACATATTCTTATCTGAGTAATCTACAAAGTCACCGTTTCTATATCCGCCAGCTATCATAATTGTATTAATAGAGTCATCAGCTACAAGCAAATCCTTTGCAAGCTTTATTGCTGAGACAGTTGTACAGCATCTGTTTTGAACATCAATTCCCCAAGCATTAACAGCTCCAATACTATGTTGTATATATAAAGCTGAAGTTGTAAGAGGATATTCCTTCCATTCTTCGCCAACACATATAATGACATCTATTTCTTCTGGGTTAATTCCTGTATTTCTAAGACAGTCAAGTGCTGCTCTTGCTCCCATTTCCTGTGTTCCATCATTTATACCTGGTATAGTTTTTTTTCTAATGCCAAGCTTTTTAACAACTGCTTCCTCTGACCATACACCCTTAGTAGCTTCCGCAATTTCTGCAGCTGTAACAAATTTACTAGGTATATATATACCAGTTCCCACAATTCCAACGTTAATTGCCATATTAAATCCTCCTGAATTCGTTTATAGTCTCAATCCTCCGTTTACACTAAGGGTATGTCACAGCTATAACCTTTGCGCCTTCCTTAGCAAATAACTCTGCCATGGCTTGTCCTAAGCCTCTTGCACCGCCTGTTATTACAGCAACTTTGTTTTCTAATCTCATTATAATTACCTCATCTACTCCTGCTGGGTCTATCCCTGTTTCTATAAGAATCTGTTTGCTAAAATTTTTCCTTGTTTATTAATAATTTAGATTATAAACATGAAACATGATACATGTTTCATGTTTATAATATTACAAATCCTCTCCTAAGTCAATACATTATTCTGAATTTTTTTAATTTTAAAAATTATCTTGAAATTAATTTGGAAAGAGTATAAGCTTAATATGAAACTTGGCTCATGTTTCATATTATGATATATTTTGAAAATTTATGATTAATTTATGAAAGGGATGGAGAGAAAAGCTGATACCTGATATTAAAAGAAAAGTAATCAAAACTGGCAGGCTTACCTTTTCATATCTTGAAAATGGAGATAAACATAAAAGTTATGTAAAAAGGAACTGCTGCAAAATATTGCAGCAGTTCCTTTTTGCTTATTTAATTCCAGTGTAAATCAAAATTGCATCTCTTAGAAAAGCTGCCGTTCCTGGCTGCTCTTTATCATAGTATGCTGTAAATCTTTCATCATTTACATACATCTGAGCAATTCCTGCATGAGCTTCCTTACTATAGCTGTCCCAATAGAAGCTAAGCCACTCTCGATGTAAATCTGCTGCTTTTTGTGCAAGCTCAGAGGCTGGATCGCCTGTTTTAAAGGCTGCCTTTAAAGTTTCAATAATTTCATTACTTAACTTGGTAATTTTCTCATATTCTTCCTCTGTCATATTTTTAATTTTTTTATTTGACTTGTTAATAGCCTCATTACCATATTTTTTACGAATTTCCATACCATATTTTTTTTCATTTTCTTCAAGCATATTTTTCTTAAAGCCTTCGAATTTTTCTTTATCTGACATTTCAATTCTCCCCTTTTTTAATTTAATAGTTTTATCAACATTGGAAATTAATAAATCTAGCTGCAGTCTTTTTTCCAGGAGTTTGGCCTTGTGTTCTTTAAGTGCTTTTATTCCATCGAAATCAGGTGAAGTTATAATATCTTTAATACTCTCTAAGCTAACACCAAGTTCTCTATAAAAAAGAATTTGCTGAAGCCTGTCAACTTCTTCCTGACCATAAATACGATATCCTGATGAATTGATTCTTGCCGGCTTAAGAATTCCTATTTCATCATAATATCTTAATGTCCGTGTACTTACTCCCGCCATTCTCCCAAGCTTTTGCACTGTGTATTCCATTGATAACAACTCCTGTCCTCTTAACTGCCCTAAATGATTTTAATAGCTTAACCTTATAATTTACATAGAGCTTATTAATCATTTAGTGACTTAATTTCCTTACAAGCTTAATATACACCTTTACGCTACGTTAAAGTCAATAAATATTTTAAATTTTTTAGTAAAATCTATAGCAAAATATATAATTAAATCGTAATATATAGATATAGTGATGTATCGAGGAGGATTATTAAAATGAAAAATGTGACTATGTTTACATCAAGCACCTGACCCCATTGCTTTACTGCGAAGATGTATCTTCGAGAAAAAGGAATAAATTATGAAGAAAAAAATATAAGTACAGACAAAGCTGCCAGAGCAGAGTTAATGAAAAGAGGAATTAGAGGTGTACCTGCTTTTATTATTGGAGATGAAGTAGTTGTTGGCTTGGATACTGATAAAATAGACAATTTAATAGATTACGTAGTAATCAACTGTCCAAAATGTCCTACAAGGCTAAGAATACCTAAAGGAAAGGGAAATATATCAGTTACTTGTCCTAATTGTAAGAATGAATTAAAAAATATAACCTAAAGTATAATATTAGCGTATTTTATGTTAATGTCCACATATGAAGAATCTTAAAAATTTTTAGACTGAGGACAAACTAAGTTTAATGAAGCCGCGGAAGGAGACTTTTATTTATTTCCCTTCGCGGTTTCTTCTAATTCTGGATCCGCCATAATATCAGAAACAACATAGGTTATTCCTTGATCTCCTACAATCCTTCCAAAGGCTATTAGCTTATCCTTGTCCCACAAAGAAACGATAAACAATGAATTCTTCAATGCAATCTCAGCCTTAGATAAAATTTATGTTCCCATACCTGTTTTAATTCTTAAAGCAATATATTTCTATATATTAACATATTAACCTCCTAATTAAAACTTATTGGCAGTGGTTTGTAGTATTATCCCATTTGTTCTATGCTCTTTTGTACTATTGACAATATCGTTCTATTAGCCCTCAATTTTAGCACAATTCATAATATAATTATTGGGAGGTAATGTCTATATTCTTATTATCAATTAGGACATGATTACCGTCTTTCCAATTAACATCTTTGGCTTCTCCATAATGACCAGAGTAAATAAGCCTATTTTTCTTAAATAAGAAACAATATTTTTCTGCCAAATATACACGAGTAGAACCACCTACAGCACCATTGTCTATAGAATAAACTTCAATCATCTGCTTATTATTTGGTGAATCTACTGTTTTATCTAATGTTACAGATGTAAAAAGTAATCTCATGAGCAGGAGAAGAAACATTATAATTAAAAGCAGAATATATGAAAGATTAGAAAAAAATTTAAATATTCCATGGGACTTTTCGGAGCAAAATAATGGAAATATCAGCAATGTTGGGAATATCAAGAATAATGGCACAGCGATATAGGTTACATATGTTATATATACAAGGAAAAAATTGAAAAGTATAAAGAAGCCATGATGAATGTGTAAAGAATAATTCTTACGAACAATTACAATGGTTATAATTGACAAAACAACATATATACCATAATAAATATTTTGTACTATATTAGATATAAAATAAAAACTATTTAAAGTTAATACATTACAAATCAATAGCAGTATTCCAAGAATCCAAATTTTTTCTTGAATTAGCTTTTTTAAGTACATTTAGTCCTCCTTATACACTATTAATAAGCCCACAACATACTTGAAAATAAATTTGACTATGATGCATTATCTTACACAAGTGACAAAGCTAATTAATACTAACCAATAGATGAACACCGCTTCATAATTACAGTATTTTTATATTTTATTCCTACACCTAAAATTAGAAGGCAAATAGTCAAGTATGCAATTGTAACGCTCAAGTTCTTTATAGTTGCGGGGCTTCCCATTAAGAACTCATTAAAATTTAGAATGCTGCCGCTAATAATTGTAACTATAAATAAAATAATTGTTATTGGTGCAATATTTTTCATTGCAATCCTCTAATTTAAGAACAATTTACATATCCTCATATATTGGTTCACCATCAATAAAAGTGGAAGCAAGTCCAAGTTTTTCAAAGTAACTACACATTTTTTGGCATGCAAACTTTTCAGTAGAGTAGTGGGTTCCCCCTAAAACATTAATAGAATTTTTTTCTTCAATTTTATGAACATCAGAATTATTATTTGCGGTAATACCTGTTATAAGTACATTAACCTTATTTTCAATCATTTCAGAAATAGTATCCTCATTATTTCCACCACCAGCTACAATTGCTATTCTTCCATCTTTTATATTTGTATTTCCATATAAATAAAGGCTTGTACTATGACCTAGTACCTCAGAAAACTTATTATGTAATTCTTCCATATTTTTGTATTTGGCTTTACCAATTATGCCGCATAAAGCTCCATGATACTTGGCAAATGGCTTTTCTATTTCTATTCCTAGGGCGTCTGATAAAGTCACACTAGTTGAATACTGGCTGAAATTATCTAATGGTACGTGCAAATTATATATTGATATTCTATTTTCTTTAAATTTTTCTAATAATGCTTTTTCCATCTGATAGAATGAATTGGGTGCTCTTCTACTATCCCAAATAGATGGATGGTGCACAAATAACATGACATTACTTGTTCCTTCATCAACAATTTTTTGCATAATTTCTTCAGTTGGAAATACAGCAGTGTAAACTTTATTGATTTCCTTAGAAAAATCACATACTAATCCCATACTTCTTTCTTTGAAATTTAAGCAAAGATAATCTTCCACTTCACCCATGTATCTAGACCAATCATCCTGCAACTCTTTAAATATAAAATCTCTCTCTAAATGGTTATATAATTCAATAGCTTTCATAAGCAGCCTCCTAAATATCCAATAACTTCTTGGTAACTCTTTTAATTCGCCAGTTAAAGGGTGAAAAAATGTTAAGTATTGAAAAAACTCAAATATAAAGCTCATCACTTGTAACTTTCCATCCATTATCATTATGTTTATTATATGTTAATTATATCATTAATTTCTATATTATGTATATAAATAACATTTTATATTCCTTGTTTACATTTTAATGGTAGAATTGTCTTATTAATATAAGAGCGTTATAAATTCGCAGAAATGATGGAAAAATGGATACCCAGCTGCTGCTTGAATTGTATAAAAAGCAATCAAAAATTATTTTGGGATATTTAATTAAAAACGGATGTACAAAGGAAGAAGCTGAAGATATAGTTCAAAACAGCTTTATAAAAGCAATAAAATACATGGATGGTGTATCCAAAGAAAAGCTTCCCTCCTGGTTATTCAAAGTATCTTTAAATGAATTTAGAAACTTAATAAAGAAACAGAAAAAGCATTTTCAAATAGGCATAGATGAGGAAGAGTTCTCTAATAAGCTTTCAGTAGATGGAGATTTTACAGAAGATCTATTAATAGCAGAACGTAACAATGAAGTAAAAAGCTGCCTTAATAAGCTAAAAGGTGGATATAAAGACTTGCTAATTTTAAAATATGCTATGGAGCTTTCCTATAAGGAAATTTCATTATTGTTAGGGATGCAAGAGTCTGTAGTTAAAACCTATCTCTATAGGGCAAGAAAGGAATTTGAAAGGATGTGGTTAAATAATGGATAATAATTTAGATGAATTGTTTAATGAAGACAAATTAAAAAAAGCAATAAGAAAAGGTAAGTTAAAATCTACAATAAGAACAATAATAATATCTTTTGTTGTCACCCTTCTTGTTATTGTAATTGGATCTTACTTCAATACACAAATCTGCTTAAAATTAAGTGAAGAAGCTTTTAAACGAAATGAGGTTTGGGTTAAGCTCACTGTACCTAATAGCTATATTAGTGAATCTAAAGATACTCTTGGGTTTTTAGGAGGACATGGCACTTACATAGTTACTAGAGTTATTGACAATAAGCCTGTAGTAATACAAGAGAATGAATCCTTATTTGGTTATGCTCTCAATAGTCCTATATTAACCTCTTTAGGACTTTATTCTAAGTTTCCTGTTACAAGATACCAAGGCAGTGCTCACTATGCGGGAGAATGGCCTGTAAATTATACTCAATCTGGCTACAGAAGAATGATTTTCTTCCATCCTGAAGTTAATTATAAAGAATATAAAAATGACTTAAGTGAGTTAGATAAAATTTCTGATGATAAAATAATTGAACTTGCCATATCCTTTGATAAACCTTACAAGCAGGTTGATGCTCAATTCTTACTTGGGAAAATAGAGCCAGCCTGGTACTGGTTAGATACTTATACTAAAGGCGACATGAATATGTTTAAAAAGGATGCAGAAATGTATGATGGTAAAAGTACATTTATAGATGAATTTCATGCCATAGGAGTAAATGTTAATCCTGTACATTTTGAAACATCCTATAATGAATTGTTAAGTGCACTTAGAGATCCTTATTTTAAAAGTTACAATGAAAAATACAATGAAATGATGACAAAAGGCTATAAAACCTATAGAGATGTATCAATATTAGGAGCCATTGTTTATGGTACAAAGGCTGAATTAAAGGAATTGATAGGAAAACCTCATATAGAAGCTTCCTCCTTTGGAGTAATTACAAGCATTTATTAATATATAGAGAAAAGAAGTGACGTCTAATTTTTTAGATGTCACTTCTTTTGTAAATTACTTTTATTTTAGTATAAGTATGATCTATTTAGAGGTTTTAAAAAGCCAACTTGCTGTTATTTAATAAATCCAAAAGGATATTCCGGTTTCAATAAATCTAATAAAATTAATTCCTGCTTAGGAATTCTTGCAACAAAGTTTCTCTCACCGTCATTTGCCATATCCTTTATAACAATTTCAAGTTCACCGCGATAATGAGATAAATTATCGTTAACTATTACTACATCCCCTTTATGGAAGAACTCACAAGCATATTTACGGTATGGAATGCTTTTATTTTTATAATTCAGTCTCGGCATACTGCTGCGGACCATATAATCTGAGGCATCAACTCTGCCGAAATGAGGATAATTGAATATTATTTTTTTCTCATGCTCTGTGATATTAGCATCAAACTCCAACTTAAAGGTGGTTTTTGTTTTATCAATTTCAGACATTGCTTTAAGTTCCTCTTCAGTGGCATAAGCATTTCCAATTAAAACATCATCAATATTATTAGTTGCAAGGAGATGTCTTACTTGTACATCTATTGGCAAGTCTCTGTGAATTTCACAAGTTGGCAGTCCTTCATATACAGGCCAAGGTCCAAAGGTGTTTTCATTATTGCTGGAAACAAATGCAGACACTGGAAGTCCTAAGGCTTTATATTTATTAGTAAATTCCATAAACTTATCCCATCCAAGTCCTGTATACTTTTGAGGATAGAAATTGTGACAGACTACCATATTATGCTTATTTGCTCCTCTTTCAATCATTAGATCCAAGGCTGTATTTGAGCTTCCATTAAACTCTATAGGAATTTCATAGGAATTATGAGTTATTGCTATGTCTTCCATGTCACTAAAATGTCCGTCCAAACGAATTATATCCACCTTCATATCATGAAATGGCTTTAAATCAAAGGGGGTGGCTCCCAAATGTGAAAATACAGCTGGATTTGTATCTACCCCAACTAAAAAACCAAGCTCATGTGCCTGCTCCATAAACCTTGTGAATTTATTCATGATAACTTCTTTTGACTCATTTACAGACAATAAACAAGTAAAGATTTTAGAAAATCCATATTTTGCAGCAAGTTTCATATAAGCATAGTCTTTTTCTTCTGTAGAATGCTCCGGATAAACAGATATTCCCATTCTATGCATTTTTATATGCCTCCTTTTAGTTTTTATTATTTCAATTAATATTTGATTTTTACATCTCTTGAAATTGTTCATTAAAAAATTTATAAAACTTAATGCATAAATTTCAGTATTCAATATAATATCCTTGATATTCACCCATTAGTTTGGATTATGCCAATTTTTCCAAATTCCACATCAGAAAAATCAATACCTAGCCTGTCCCCGCTGTCTTTACTCACCTTCTAACTAAGGGTGCAGTTCTTGTGCTCATATAGTTATCCAGCCATACTAGAAGTTGCAATCATTCCATACATATTAATTCACTCCTTTAATTATACAATTGAAGAAGGGCTGTTGCAAAGTAGACTAAACAAAATTAAAAAAAGCCACGGAAAGGTTTCCCGTGGCCGTGATAGGATCAGACCCCTATATTTATCCTAAAAGTTTCTTTGTATGTTCTTCAACCATTTCTGGTGTAACATCCTTTTTCCTTGCTACTCCTGTTTTTATAGCAGCTTCAGCAACACATTTTGCAACCAGTGGAGCAATTCTTAAATCAAAGGCTGCTGGCATTACGTAATCTTCATTTAATTCTTCTTCTGTAATAATTGATGCTATAGCGTAAGCCGCAGCTATTTTCATTTCATCATTTATTTCTTTTGCTCTAACATCTAGTGCTCCTCTAAATATTCCTGGGAAAGCTACAACATTGTTAACTTGGTTTGGAAAATCTGATCTACCAGTGCAAACAACTCTAGCTCCAGCTCTTTTAGCTGCATCAGGTAGTATTTCAGGATTAGGATTTGCCATAGCCATTATAATAGCATCATTATTCATGGATTTAACCATATCCTCAGTAACGCAGTTTGCAACGGAAACTCCAAGGAATATATCTGCTCCTTTAAGAGCATCTGCTAAAGTCCCCTGTACTTTTTGCTTGTTTGAAATCTTTGCCATTTCGTCTTTATATTTATTCATTCCTGCACTTCTGCCTTCATATATAGGTCCCTTTGTATCACACAAGATTACATCTTTTATTCCTATTTTTATAAGAAGCTTTGAAATTGCTATACCTGCAGCACCTGCTCCATTTATAACAGCTACAACATCTTCAATTTTCTTATTAACTACCTTTAAGGCATTTATTAAGCAAGCAGCTGAAACTACTGCTGTTCCATGCTGGTCATCATGGAAAATTGGAATATCACAGATTTCTTTAAGTCTTGTTTCTATTTCAAAACATTCTGGAGCTTTTATATCCTCAAGATTTATTCCTCCAAAAGTTGGTTCCATAAGCTTTACAGTTTCAACTATTTTGTCTACGTCTTTAGTGTCTAAGCATATTGGAAAAGCATCTACGCCTGCAAAGGATTTAAATAGAACAGCTTTACCTTCCATAACAGGTAGTCCTGCTCCTGCTCCTATATCTCCAAGTCCTAATACTGCTGTTCCGTTAGTAACTACTGCAACCCAGTTTCCCTTAGCAGTATAATCATAAATAGTGTCATAGTTTTTATTTATTTCTAGACAAGGCTCAGCAACACCTGGTGTATAAGCCAAGGTCATATCTTCCTTAGTTTTTACTGGAACCTTACACTTAAGTGCTATTTTCCCTTCGTTATCTTTGTGAAATTTTAAAACTGTTTCTTTTAAGTCCATATTTATCCTCTCCTAAATGTGTTATTTGTTAGCTGCTTTAATTATATCATTTTAAAAGTTAAAACTTTTTATTAAATAGCTTTATGCAGCAATTCCTTACCTGAAATTCCTGGCTCAGTCATCCCATAAGGATCTAATATAGTATCTAAGGCTGACTCATCTAATATTCCTTCATGAAGAACTATATCCCTCACAGCTTCTCCAGTTTTTATTGCAGTTTTTGCAATTTTAGCTGCTTCTTTGTAGCCTACATGAGGACATATTGCAGTAATTATGCCCACGCTGTTATCAACTAATTCCTTACAGTGCTCTTTATTAGCTGTTATGCCAACTATACAATTATTTATAAAGGTATCCACACCATTTGTCAAGGTTTCAATAGATTGAAATAAGTTATAAAATATTACTGGTTCAAAAGCATTAAGCTCCATCTGTCCAGCTTCTGAAGCCATTGTAATAGTCATATCATTACCTATAATATTAAAGGCAACCTGATTCATAACCTCTGGTATAACGGGATTAACCTTTCCAGGCATAATTGAAGAACCATTTTGCTTAGAAGGAAGATTTATTTCTCCAAAGCCAGTTCTTGGCCCTGATGATAAAAGTCTTAAATCATTAGCAATTTTAGAAAGACTTACTGCACAGGTTTTAAGTGCTGAAGATACTGCTACAAAGCCATCTGTATTTTGGGTACCGTCAACTAAATCCTCGGATTGTATAAGTTCCATATCTGAAACAGTACTAAGCACTGGAACAATATGCTTTACATAAGTTTCATCAGCATTAATACCAGTACCAATAGCAGTGGCTCCAAGGTTTATAGTTCTTAAGTCTTCTATTGTTCTTGATATTCTAGCTATATCTCTTTTAACAACACTTGAATAGGCGTGAAATTCTTGTCCAAGTCTAATTGGAACTGCATCCTGAAGTTGTGTTCTTCCCATTTTTATAACATCATCAAATTCTTCAGTCTTATCTTTTAAGGCTTTAAATAATTCTTCTAATTTTTCTATAGCTTTTTTTAATAATACTATAGTAGTCATTTTACCAGCAGTAGGAATAACGTCATTAGTGGATTGTCCCATATTAACATGATCATTAGGATGTACTATATTATAATTTCCCTTTTCTTCACTTAATATTTCTATAGCTCTATTTGCAATTACCTCATTGGCATTCATATTCATTGAAGTTCCAGCTCCACCTTGAATAGGATCTGTAATAAATTGATCATGAAGCTTTCCTTGCAATATTTCATCGCAGGCATATATTATTGCATTTCCAACCTTCAAATCTAATAACCCAACTTGCATATTAACCATAGCTGCAGCTTTTTTGATTTCTGCTAGAGCTTTAATAAACTCGGGATGAATATTATAGCCTGTAATTTTAAAGTTTTCTGAAGCCCTTAGGGTTTGCACACCATAATAGGCATCTTTCGGTACTTGTTTCTCTCCAATTGAATCGCTTTCTAGTCTGAATAACATATTTTCTCCCCCAATATTTTCATATATTATAAATGAATTTTTTTACTTATATTTGCAATTGTTCCATTCATGATTTTATATAAAATGAATGTAAAGTTGCATTTATATAAATAATATAACTTTATTATGATAAATTCAACTAAAATTTAAAAAAATAAAAATTAGCTGGTTTGCTTCTCTTTCCAGCTAATTTTTATTTTGCTATTATTACTTTTAAGGCTTATTTAACCAATATTACTTAAATATATATTTAAATATAGAATGTCGTCCGTTTTTTGGATGGCACCTATTTTTTCTATAATCTTTTACTATTTTATTAAATCTACTATTTCCATAGTATCTCTTGCTATCATCAATTCTTCATTAGTAGGAATTACTAGTACCGTAACTTTAGAATCAGATGCACTAATATCTACAGCTTTACCGAATACTTTATTCTTTTCCTTATCTATTTTAACTCCAAGGAACTCTAATCCATCACAGGAAGCTTGTCTTGAATCTGCTGAATTTTCCCCTATACCTGCAGTAAATATAATACAATCTACTCCGCCTAAGGCGCCTGCATAGGAACAAATTAAGGTTCTTATTCTATAGTGAAATACATCTAAGGAAAGCTGTGCTCTTTCATTAGTTTTAGAAGCAGCCCAAATATCTCTAAAATCACTGCTTACTCCAGATATTCCTAGTACTCCAGATTTCTTATTTATTATACTAATAACCTCACTTGGAGATAACTTCAATTCTTCAATCAGATAAGTTATAATTGCTGGATCCATATCTCCTGTTCTAGTTCCCATAGCAAGACCTGCTAGTGGTGTAAAGCCCATACTTGTATCTATGGATTTTCCGTCTTTTATAGCTGTTATACTGGCTCCATTACCTAAATGGCAGGAAATTATTTTCAAATCCTTAATATCCTTATTAAGCATTTTTGCTGCCTGCATTGAAACATATTTATGAGAGGTTCCATGGAAACCATATTTTCTAATTTTATTATTTTCGTAAAATTCATAAGGCAGTGGATAAATGTATGCATGCTTTGGCATTGTCTGATGAAAGGCAGTATCAAATACAGCTACCATAGGTGTATCTGGCATAAGAGCTTTGCAGGCATTTATTCCAACAATGTTTGGTGGGTTATGAAGTGGTGCTAATTTTGAGCATTCCTCTAGAGCTTTCATTACATTTCCATCAATTAATACAGAACTATTATATTGTTCTCCTCCGTGGACAACTCTATGACCTACTGCTGAAATCTCATCAACGTTATCAATTACCCCATTTGTTTCGTCTACTAAAGTATTAAGTACTAGTCCTATTGCGTCTTTATGATCTTTTAAATTTTGTTTAACTATATATTTTTCTCTGCCATAACCCTTCTGTGTTAAAATAGATCCTTCATTACCTATTCTCTCAACTAATCCTTGAGCCACGCAAGCTTCATTTCCCATATTAATTAATTGATATTTTAATGAAGAACTGCCACAGTTAATAACTAATATTTTCATAAAGTTTTCTCCTTCCATGCTTTATTAGTTTTTAATTTTCTTGCAATTTTATATATTTTTGCAAGTATTATTGCTTTTGTGTATCACACATCTAAATTGTATAACATATATTGCAGCTTGTACATAATTTATTTCCTTTTTTTAATGGAAGTTTATTGTAAAAATACTCTTCTCCACAATAATTAATATATAGCACAATTAATGATCATAAATAGCTCCTGCCAAAAATTAATTCACATATTTCTTATAAATCTGTTAAAAATAATATTGTTATTAAATTTTATTACAAGGAGATGTAATATGAATACAAATAAAAGAAATGATGCTGTTAAACAGAATAAGGCAATTAAAAATATTGGAAATAGCGGCACTTTAGAAGGTCTTAAAGCCGCTGAAAATAGTAAAAGTAAATCAAAAACTAATAAGAGTTAACAATAAATTTGATTTATCTCCCTCCAAAAATATATAATATATATAATCTAAAAAAATATTTTCCTTTGTATTTTTGGAGGTATAAGCTTGAATTTAAAAGAAAAGATCAAAATCCTACCTGCCTCACCTGGAGTGTACCTTATGAAGGATTCACTTGAAAATACTATTTATGTTGGCAAATCTAAAAATTTAATAAGTAGAGTAGGTTCCTATTTTCAAAGCTCAAAATCGCATTCTCCAAAGGTTGTAAAGCTAGTAAAAAATACAAAAGACTTTGATTATATCTTAACGGATACAGAATTCGAAGCCTTTATGCTAGAATGCAGATTAATTAAGGAAATTAAGCCTTCATATAATAGAATGATGAAAGCTCCTTTATCTTATATCTATATAAAAATCAATAGTAATTATTCAAAAATTGAGACCTCATTTGAAGTTTCACAAAATGATGGTAACTTCTATTTTGGTCCCTTTACAAATAAAAATACTGTTGAAAGAGGACTTCAAGGCATAAAGGAGTGTTTAAAAATACAATGCAGCAATAATCTTCAAAATACTTCTCCCTGCTTAAATTACTCCCTTGGCCTATGTCTTGGTATGTGCTTTGATGTCTCTGCAAAAGTTAAATTTAGAAGCTTTATAAAGGATATCATAAAGCTTCTAAATGGCACTGATAAAAATATTCTTAATATAATGGAATCAATTATGAAGGAAGCCGCAGAAAAACTCGACTTTGATACAGCTATAAAATACAGAGATTATATAGCTTCCGTAAAATCTCTTATAGCAAAAGAAAAAGTCATCACATTTTCTGAAAAAAATAAAAATATTGTTCTAATAGAATATTTAAATAAAGATACTTTTAAAATTTTTTTAATAAATGGTCCGAAAATAGTTTTTTCTAGATTGTTTAAAAATTTTTTACCTAATATAAAAGAAATAAAAGCTGATTTAATAGAAATAATATATTCTTACTTTAGTCAAAAAGCTTTAGAAAGTTCAATTGAAATAGGAAAACATGAAATAGACGAATCTCAAATAATCTATACCTATTTGAATGCTAATAAGAACTGCTGTAACCACGTTGTAATTCCAGAAGAATGGATTAAGAATAAATTAACAGCCTCAATATATGAGGCCATAAATTCACTTCTATAAAAAAAGTACTGCCCTACTTAAATATTTACCTAGGGTGGCATTTTATTTATTAACATAATAAGTTGTAAGGCTATAATTAATTATTTGATAAGTAATAACCGTTAATAATTAATCCAATATAGTAGCTTCCCAGTAATTTATAAATTTACGAAGCTTATTCGCAACATCACGGTTAATTTCACCATTTTCAAATAAAAGCTGAACTTCCTTTCTTTGAACTTCTATAGCTTTAAATTGAAGCTTTCTTTTCAACTCATTAAATTGATCAATATTATTTGGTTGTTCCCTTCTATGGAGCCTGGCGATTAGTTCATTGTAATGGGAAATAAGCTCAAAGGAAGCTGCTCTATTTTCATCATTAATTTGATCTTTCATAGCTATTATAGCTCCTTTATACACCGTAATTTGAGCTAATTCTAATTCCTTAATTAATGAACAATTTGATTTTTTTCTTAAAAAAAATAATTTTGAAATAAGTCTTTTAGCCGTTGAAATAGCTAATTTAAATTTATGTTTAAATCCATCTTTTAAAATGGTTTCTGTATGATTGTAGGTCTCAATAAGTTCAAAATATACCTGTCTTGAAATTTGCCCTGTCTCTAATAAATGTTCTATTTCCTTTTTTTCTGCCTCAAGTGCTTCAGTAAAGACACCTTTTTTTATTTCACTTAATTCCATGGTTAATTTAAATCTATTACTGTTTCTATAGCCATTTCTAATGGTCTTATTAAAACTAGAAATTATATACATAGTAGCTTTTTTATTTTCATCACTCATTTCATCCCGTAGGACCTTAACAGAAGCTTCTATTACTTTTATAAGGGCTAAATGTTCTAATTTATCCATGTCTTCTTTATTTACTTGCTTCTCTTTTTTAGAAAGAATAGGAAGCAAAATACTTGCTTCAATTAACGTGAATAGTATAACTCCAGCAGATATAAAAATAATTAAATCACGCTGTGGAAATTGATTACCACCTTGAATAACGTACGGAATTGAAAAAGCTGCAGCTAAAGTTACTGAGCCTCTAACACCAGAAATGGAGGTTAAAACTGAAAATTTAAGTCTTATTTTACTGAGCATTTCCTTTTTCTTAAAGATAAATTTCCCTTCATAAAAAATATATACCCATACAAATCTAATAATTATCAAAATAACTGAAATCGCTAATATATAGCCAAAAACCTCAAGATTATTATATTTTTCATCGTAAAAAATCACTTTAATTACTGCTGGTATTTGTAGACCTAGAATTAAGAAAACGAGACCATTTAATATAAATATAATTACTGACCAGGTGCTTTCTGAAACAACCTGTAATTTTGACATAAATGATTCAGTTCTTTCATGCTCATATGCATGAACAATTCCACCAGACACAACTGCCAAAATTCCCGAAACTCCTGATTCTTCAGCGACTAAATAAAGGAAAAATGGAGTTATTATCTGGATCAGCATTTGAATTGTTACATCTTCCATACCTAAACGTCTGATGAACCTTCTAAGCTTAATTACTAAGAAGGATAAAATTACTCCAGCTAATACACCGCCTATTGCAATTATAAAAAAGCTAAAAGTTGCTTGAGTTAAAGAAAAAACACCACTTACAGAAGCTGCAACTGCAAATTTAAAGGCCACTAAGCCTGAAGCATCATTAGTAAGTGCTTCTCCTTCTAGTAGATGCATTATATTTCCCGGTAAATTAATTCTTTTGGATAAAGATTGAACTGCAACTGCATCTGTTGGCGAAAGAATCGCAGCTAGTGCAAAAGAAGCAGATAAAGAAATAGATGGTATCATTAAGTGAATGAGATAACCTAATACGAATACGGTTGCAAAAACCAACCCAAGTGACATGAGCAATATAGAAATTCTCTGATTCCAGAGTTCATTTCTTGAAACTCTTTTTCCATCGTTAAATAAAAGAGGAGCAATAAAAAGAACCAAAAACAGTTCTGGATTTAAAGTCATATGAATACCCAAAGGTAACACAGCCAAAAGCATTCCTAATGAAATTTGAATTAATGGAATAGGCACCATTGGAATAAACCTATTTAAAACGTTAGAAATTCCTATACATATTAAAAGAATTAGTACTATTATAAATATCTCCAATAATCTAAAACCTCGCCTTCTTCATTAGTATATGTTTATTATATCATATTTATAATTTTCACGAAGTTAAGAATTTATAAATATATCAAACAAATCAATAATTATGTACAGTCTTAATACCTTTCATTCACTTATATTTTTTAATAATTGCATTAACTAACAATACTTATTTTGTTAAAAACATTATTGACAACGTTTAAATTTAAGAATATAATTTATTTAACCGGTTAAGTAAACCGTTTAAGTAAATAATGATATTTTAAGGTGGTTTTATATTGAATAAGGTTTGCGTTTTAGGAAGTTTGAATATAGATGTAGTTATAAATGTAAAAAAAATGCCTCAAGTTGGAGAAACCATTTTAGGTGATAACTTAAAAAATGCTTCAGGTGGCAAAGGTGCAAATCAAGCAGTAGCAGCCAGAAGATGTGGTGCTAAGGTCACAATGATCGGCAAAATCGGTAATGACAATAGTGGAAAGACTTTAATTGACAGTCTTAAGAAGGATTCAATCAATGTAGATTATGTTACCGTAGATGCTGTCTCCCCCACTGGTACTGCACTTATAACAGTAAATGAAGAAGGAAATAATTCTATTATTGTTGTCCCTGGTGCAAATATGACTATAAGTCATGAGGAAATTCAAAATGCAGCTAAAATTATTGAAGATAGCCACATAATCATTTCCCAATTTGAGACACCTATTAATGCAGCTATAGATGCTTTTAAAATTGCAAGAGGAAAAAATGTAATTACGATTTTAAATCCTGCTCCTGCTAATAAAATTCCAGAAGAGCTATACAGCTTAACAGACATAATAGCTCCTAATGAAACTGAGGTTTATGAACTTACTGGAATTAAGGTAGAAAATCTGGAGGATGCAAAAAGTGCAGCACAAATATTTTTACAAAAGGGAGTTAAATATGTAATTGTTACTCTGGGAGAAAAAGGTGCTGCATTAATTTCAAAAGATAGAGCTGATATAGTACCAGCATACAAGGTATACGCTGTAGATACCACTGCTGCTGGTGACAGCTTTTTAGGTGCCTTAGCTTGCAAGTTAAAAACTAAGTCCCTGGAATTTAATGATTTAATTGATGCCATTGGATTTGGAAACATGGTTTCCAGCATTGTAGTTCAAAAGGAAGGGGCACAGCCTTCAATCCCTTATTTAGAGGAAACAACTAGAATATTTAAAGAAATAAATTTTTAATGGACTTTGACAGCTAATTGCCAGAGGATCATGACCCTTTAACTGACTAATAATTTTTACAGGAGGAAATGAAAATGAAGAAAATAGGTATATTAAACTCTAACATATCAGAGGTTGTTTCAAAAATGGGTCATACGGATATGCTTGCTATAGGAGATTGTGGATTACCAATTCCTGATAGTACAAAAAGAATTGATTTAGCGCTTACAAAAAATATACCTACCTTCCTAGAAACTTTGAAAGTAGTTCTTACAGAACTTAACATAGAGGAAATCATATTAGCAAATGAAACCAAGGAAGTTAGTGAAAGTTTATTTAGAGAATTAAAAAACATTTGTGGTGATGTAAAAGTAACATTAATTACCCATGAACAATTAAAGAAAGAACTTAATAATTGTAAAGCAGTCATTAGAACAGGAGAACAAACTCCCTATGCAAATATAATTTTAAAATCAGGAGTAGTGTTTTAAAAAGGAGGTTAAAATCCTAAATGGACTTTAACGGGTGGTCTGTGAGCGGCAGCGAGCGGTCTTAAACTACCCAGTGTTTCCGACTAAATTATAAGGAGGAATTTTAATGGATGCAAAAGCTCCCACACTGGAAATGCAAGGAATATTCAAATCTTTTCCTGGAGTAAAAGCACTTCAAGATGTTAGTTTTAAGGCTCATGGTGGTAAAGTTTTAGCACTATTAGGCGAAAATGGTGCTGGTAAATCTACCTTAATGAAAATATTAAGTGGAGTATACAAAAAAGATTCAGGTCAAATATTTGTTGAAGGAAATGAAGTTGATATACAAGGAATAAAAGCTGCTGAAAATCTAGGAATAACAATAATTCACCAAGAATTAAGCGTGCTTCCAAATTTAACAGTTGCAGATAATATATTTTTAGGTAATGAAAAATTTAATAAAGTAAGCAGAAGATTGAATAAATCCTATACAAAAGAGTTAAGCAAAAGATTTTTAAATCAAATAGGAAGTAAATTAAGTCCAGATACTCTCGTAGGAAACATTAGTGTTGGTGATATGCAGATGGTTGAAATTGCAAAGGCACTAACTAAGAACTCACGAATAATTATTATGGATGAACCTACAACAGCTCTAACAGATGTAGAAACAAAAAATTTATTTGGAGTAATTAAAAAACTTAAGGAAAAGGGACTAGCAATAATTTATATTTCCCATAGACTGGACGAAATCTTTGAAATTTGTGATGATATTACAGTTTTAAGAGACGGTAGGCATATTGGAGATGTTGAAACCAATAAGGTTTCAAAGGACCAGTTAATAGCTATGATGGTTGGTAGAAAACTAGAAGAGCAGTATCCTTATGTAAAGGGAAAGACTACAAAGACCATGCTAAAAGTTGAAAATTTATCTCTTGAAGGTAAAGTAGAGAATGCAAACTTTGAAGTTAAGGCTGGAGAGATATTAGGAATATCCGGCTTAATGGGAGCAGGAAGAACAGAGCTTGCAAAAACTATATTCGGTGAGTATAAGAAATCTTCAGGCAAAATATATATTGACGGTGAAAATGTAGAGATTAATTCCCCTGCTGCTGCAATAGAATATGGATTAAGCTATCTATCTGAAGATAGAAAAAAAGAAGGTCTAGTTTTAGGTATGTCCGTTGGTCAAAATATGACTCTTGCAAATTTGAAGCACTATCAAAAAGGATTAAGAAAGATTAATAAAAATGCTGAAACAGTTGATGTAGAAGAATATATTACTAAGCTTTCTATAAAATCTCCAAGTCAATATCAACTTATTAGAAATCTAAGTGGAGGAAATCAGCAAAAGGTTATACTTGCTAAGTGGCTAATGCTTTCTCCAAAGGTATTAATAATAGATGAGCCAACAAGAGGAATTGACGTAGGTGCTAAGAAAGAAATTTATGATGTTTTAAATGAGCTAAAGCAAATGGGTAAGGCAGTAATAATAATCTCCTCTGACTTGCCGGAAATCATTGGTGTAAGTGATAGAGTAATCGTGATGCACGAAGGAAAAATTACTGGTGAGCTTCCTCGGGAAGATGCAAATCAAGAGAATATTATGAAATACGCCATTGGCGGCTAAAAAAATTTTCAATCAAAGGAGAAAAGAATTATGGAACATAGTTTAAAAAATTCACTTTTAAAATATAAAACTTTATTTGGTCTTTTAGTATTATGCATAATTATAACTATCGTATCTCCAAGGTTTCTTACAGTTCCAAATCTAAGAAACGTATTGACACAATTATCCGTAAATGCTGTCATAGCTGCTGGAATGAGCTTTGTAATATTAACTGGCGGTATTGATTTATCTGTAGGTTCAACAGTATCAATATGTGGTGCAATTGCTGCAACCCTTACAAAATCAACAGGTAATGCATTTATTTCAGTTTTAGTAGCATTAATATTTGGAGCCTTTATAGGATTAATAAATGGTCTTATAATAGCAAAGGGCAAAATTCAGGCATTTATAGCTACACTTGGTACAATGACAATTTTCAGAGGAGTTACCTACGTTTATACAAATGGAACACCTATATCTGGTCTTGGTCAAGGCTTTATGGCAATTGGAAATGACAAAATACTAGGTATACCGGTTCCTGTTATTATAATGATTGTCATATTCATAATCGGCTACTATTTGTTAACCCAAGTAAGATTTGGAAGATATGTTTATGCACTAGGCGGCAATGAGGATTCTGCTAGATTATCTGGTATAAATACTCAAAAAATTAAAACACTCATTTATGTAATAAGCGGAATTATGGCTTCTATCGGAGGAATAATCGTTACAAGCAGAATAGGTTCAGCTTCACCTAATGCTGGCTCAGGCTTTGAACTTGATGCTATTGCAGCAGTAGTTCTAGGAGGCACAAGTTTAGCAGGCGGAGAAGGAAGCATAATTGGTACTATAATCGGTGCACTTATAATTGGTATTTTAAATAATGGATTGAATCTTATGAACGTTTCTCCATTCTATCAACAAATTGTAAAAGGCTTGGTTATACTATTTGCAGTTATGATTGATAAAAAGAGTAAATAGCTCTTTTAATCATATATATATAATTTGAGGAGGGAACTTAAATGAACAAAAAGATGAAACTAGCATCAGTATTATTAACTGGCACTATGGTACTAGCAGGCTTTGCAGGATGTTCAAGCACAAGTACTAAGCAGGGAGGAACTACTGCCACAACTACTAATAAAAAAATAGGAATGGTTTTATCAACTCAAAACAATCCATTCTTCGTTTCAATGAAAGATGGCGCTATTAAAAAGGCTAAAGAACTTGGTTATGAACTAATTGTTGTAGATTCTGGTGATGATGCAACTAAAGAAAGATCAAATGTAGAAGATTTAGTTCAAAAAGGAGTTGGCGCTCTAATAATAAATCCTACAGATAGTG